>Ga0160438_1000059_pt1 | contig 63892 bp, 55 predicted proteins | sample HID1975K_E0MG_FD_108203 | JGI IMG/M metagenome (GOLD analysis project Ga0160438, IMG submission 108203) | Enriched soil microbial communities from UW Madison campus, WI, USA - HID1975K_E0 MG | ecosystem: Environmental > Terrestrial > Soil > Unclassified | place: USA: Madison, Wisconsin...
GAGTGTAGCGTAGCGAAATCGAGATATCTGTTAATGAATCAATTGCAAATTAACGATTTAACTTCGTTGAGCCTTCGGGTTCTCCGCTCCATTTCATTACGGTCGAAATGACGACTTTTTAGATGCCTTCTTTTTAAGTTAGGTGCTTCTTATAGTATTTAACATCTTTTCTATTAGCGACGACTATATTTGCTTGATTAATAGAATAGTTGCAGGGACTACCATCTTGCCCTATGGCTTGCAGAAACCTTTTCCTTCTCCGTATCCAAAATAGCTGGTTCCCCTTATCATTTCGTATTTAGCGAATTCATTGGTGTGATTCTGAAATTGACTATTGTCAGATAGACCTAATTTTTTTATTTACTTGCTGTTTGCAAGTAAATGTTTCTATATTTGCACTTGTTGTTTGAAAGTGAAAATATATAACTGGATATAAATAAGATAAGCCAGAAGACTTTCAAAAAATGTCGGAATGAAGAAATCCGATCCATACTAGATGATTTTTAAAAAGTAAAGACATGAATGATTTATTAAAATTTACGATCGAAGCCCACGGAGGTTTGGATAATTGGAACAAGTATGAGAACATCACCGCTAGGATTATTTGCGGAGGTATCACCTGGGGGATGAAGCAGCAACCGGGGATTCTGGATGATGTATATGTAACATCTGATACGAAAAGAGAATTTACCTCCCATTATCCTTTTATTAATAAAGATTGGCATACATCATTTGAGCCTCAGCGTGTAGCGATTGAAAATAGTAATAACGAAGTTATCGAGGAGCTTTTAGATCCACGCGCTTCTTTTGCAGGGCACACCACCGAGACACCGTGGACACGCCTTCAGTTAGCTTATTTTGCAGGGTATGCAATGTGGACTTATTTCAATGCGCCGTTCAACTTCGGAGATCCCGGTTTTGAAAGCAAAGAAATTGATCCCTGGGAAGAGAACGGTGAAGTATTCCGTCGTTTACAGGTAACGTTTCCTAAAGAAATCGCAACGCACGGTTCTGTACAGACCTTTTATATCGATGCGTCAGGTCTAATTAAAAGACATGATTATGATGTGGATATTTTTGGAGGTTCGGGAGCGGCTCATTATCTATCAGATTATGTGGAAGTACAGGGAATTAAAATTGCAACCAAAAGAATGGTGTATGTGCGGTTGGAAGACAATACGCCACTTACCCCTGAACCTTTATTGGTATCTGTTGCTCTAAGTGAGATCAATCTCAAATAACTTTAGTGAAAACATATCGTTCTTCGTTGTTTCAGGGTGCAGTTTGCAAGATCAAATGAATTAACTATCTTGCACATAAGATCAATTCTTTTACAGGTAAATGAAACAAATTTTTCATCAGGGTGCCATTTCCCCATCGTTTATTGCAGAAAGCATCGCCAAGCATATGAACAAAACGAGCATAGGCGGGCATAGTATCTTTTTAGGCCAAGTACGAGCCGATAAGATTGGTGATACGGAAGTAGCCGCTATCGAATACAGTGCCTATGAAGAAATGGCATTAGAAAAGATGCATGCGATCAGGGAAGAGACGTTCACTAAGTTTGATCTTGTCTGTATGCATGTTCACCATAGTTTAGGCTTGGTTTATACAGGCGAGATCTGTCTTTTCATTTTTACTTCTTCAGCCCATCGTCGTGCCGCTATAGATGCTTGCAATGAATTAGTAGAGAGAATAAAGACCGAGTTACCTATTTGGGGTAAAGAGTTGCTGAAAGATGAGCGTGCCCAATGGAAAATCAATAAATAGTAGGCCGAACGAAAGCGATACTAGTATACTACTCAGCGATTTTATGCTATGTGCCCGAAAGTTATTTGATGTATTTATTTGGTAGAATTCTATTTCTATATTACTTTCGTTTTAATTGAAAATCAGTATAATGGAATTTTGTTTTCATTCCAATAACTGCGCTAACAGTTTCAGATATTCTTTGTTTTTAGTGAAATCATTATGTCTTTCCCTCTCCAACGTCACGAATTTGTCCTTTGCTTTCAGGAATTTTGATAATTTTTCCGAAGAACCGTAATAAACTCCATCGTCAGCATTGCCATGTATCAATACTATTGGGCAGACTGTTATTTCCAATCTTCTATAGGTCTCAAATTTAAAAGGGTTGTTGATGATATGGAGGGAGGGTTCCAGTTGATGTATCCAGTCTTCAATAGAATAATAAGGCGCCTGTAGTATAAGCATCTTTGGCCGGTTGTTTGCCGCAAGGAAGGCGGCTGGTCCCGTGCCGATTGATTGACCGATTACGATGATCTGTTTTTCAGTGTACCGTGTTTTTAAAAAATCATAGGCTGTTTGGACATCATTGCAAACCTGTTGCTCTTCGCTGACTTTGCCTTCACTTTTTCCGTATCCTCTGTAGTCAAGCAAGAAAAAATCGTAGCCAAGACGCGTATAAACCGGTGCTATTTTCCCCCAAATGTTGGCAGTCCCATTGCTGCCATGTAAATATAGAATAACACCCTTCGTATCGGTGGAGGGGAAAAGTAGTGCATGCAAGGAAACACTGTCCCGCATCTTGAGACTGATTTCTTTAAAAGAATCGTCGAATGTAAACTGGTAGTCTTTAGGCAAAGAGCTTATCGGAAAAATCTGTTCTCTGATTTCCGTCCCGGTTATCGTTAAAGTGTCCCGACAAGCAGCGCTACAGGTATCACCAATAGCTAGGACGAACATGCAGCATAGTAATAAAGAAATGGTCGCAGTCTTTAGCATATTCAATAATACATTAAATAATTGACGAGTAGCGATAGATTAAATTTTTTAACGTGTATTGTTGTAGATACGATAGTTATATTATATAAACCAATGGCATATATTTCTTCTCTAAGATACTTTTAAATTCGAAATCACAATCCGATAACCATCCGGATCAGCAATCAGCATTCCATGATGCTCCCAATAGGGGTTTTTAGGTGTTAACAGTTGGATTTGATACTGCTCAATATTTTTGATGAGCTGTTCATACTCCTGTATTGTTTTTGGGTAAAAAACCAATAGATCATCTTCTCCAAACTGAAAGGTTACTTTTTCGGGTGAGGTAGTAAATTCCAAATGCCAGTGCAGATCTGGCTTACCTAAGAAGACGCCATCGTAATTATCATGATTTTGAAAAGAACCGAGCACACTCAAACCAAATAGTTGTGTATAGAAGGTAATGAGTGGTTCTAGGTTGTTGGTATGTCTTGCTATGCGGAGCTCCATTTGATTTTATCGGTTAATTTTTAGTGGCTATCAAAAAATCTACCCCATATTGTAAATAAGGTGTTGCGTTTCTGTCTCACTTGTTTTATTGTTCCCTCAATTGGATGTAAAGATGCGATTTTTTTAAATATTACATTGATTTAGTTATTCATTCTTTTCCTGTAGTTAAGTATTTGAATTATCGATGTATGCCCAGAAAAATTAGCCTAATCCTAAACAGCCTTTTTAACTTACGCGAACAAACTGGTGTACTTTGGCGCAGAATCTCCATTTTGTAAGCATGTGAAATTTTAATAGATTATCTATTCCATAGAAGCAGGTTTTTAATAGCTTTGTCTTGATAAAGCATGATGATAAAGATAATCATTGCCCTGATGGTATAATGATTATTTTTATCATCAAAGGCTCCCATCCAACCGATAAACAAAAATTAACGGATGAAAATGAAAGATGAAACACAACTGGTAGGCGTAAAGGAAATAGCAAGGCGGGCAAAAGTGTCTATTGCTACCGTAGATCGGGTATTGAACAATCGAGTTGGTGTTTCGGAGAAAACAAAACAACGGATCCTTGAAATTATCGAGGAGCTGGACTATCAGCCTAATATTATGGCCCGTAGGTTAGCCTCCAAGAAGCAGATAAAGTTTGCGGCCTATATTCCTAAGGTTTCGGGCGAAACAGGTTATTGGGATGCTCCATTAGAAGGGATTAGACAAGCTGCCAATGAAATTAAGGATTATGGAATTGTGGTGGATACATTCTTTTTCGATCAGAATGATAGAGCAAGTTTCCTTGCACAGTCAGCTCATATATTGGAGCAAGGCTATCAAGGTCTCCTGCTCGCTCCCATGTTTGAAGACGAGTCGATTGGATTTTTATCCGAATGCCAACGAAGAGGAATCCTCTATGTGTTTATTAATTCCGAGATCAGCCAACAGCAAAATTTATCCTATATCGGACCGAATCTGTATCAGAGCGGTTATCTCGCGGCCCACCTTATTCGTTATCTGATTAGTGAACAAGGCAAGATATTGATAGTCAATATCTCTAAAGAAATAGATGCACACCACCATTTGCTAAAAAAGGAGGACGGGTTTAAAGCTTATTTTAGGGAAAATAATAAGAGCAATGAAGTGCTGAGAATGGATGTCAGGCAAACAGACTATGCCTCTATAGAGCAGAACTTAGATACTTTTTTTGCCGTTAATTCCGTAGAGGTTGTATTTGTTACAAACTCTCGGGTATCTTCCGTTGCTAAGTATCTCGAATCTACCGGACGGACTACACTTAAATTGATAGGCTTTGATTTTTTAGAAGAAAATATCAATTTTCTCAAAAGCGGTGTGATTGATTTTCTGATCTGCCAAAAACCCAGGGAACAGGGATATAGAGGTGTTATGGCGCTATATCAGCATTTAGTGCAGTCTCAGCGCGTAGAGAAGCTGCATTATATGCCCATCGATATCATTACAAAGGAAAACTACCTCTACTATGATAATTAATCAGGCATTTTAAAGTCTTTACCTACCTCGCTTCTTATCTCTTTTAGCTATAGGGCTGCAAATTCAAAACTTTAATGGCTAGATGAAGGTAATAGTTACATTCTTCAGCTACTGCCTGTAGTGGAAACGCATCGCCTAGGGTAGAGGTGATATAATCTCAAATATTTTTTAATAAATATCAATAAAATTTGTTTTTTCATAATGATTTAGTAGTTTCGTGTACGTTACCGTTGATGAATAAGTCAAAATAAGTACTGTTTTAATATTTTTTTTGTTTTTTAACGTGTACGTTACCGTTTTTTGAGTATTAAATCCTAAATCATGAAAAAAGAACCTACTAAAATCACATGAGCGCTGCATCCATTTTAAAGGAAGCAAATTAAAATAACAGCCCCCTCTAGTTAACAAAGCAGGAGGCTAGATAATTGATTGTTAAACAACACTAAACCAAAATCGTTATGTTATGAGAAGTATCAAACAACTTATTGTGTTACTTTCTTCTATGCTGATATTGCTGGTTCCAATGGCAATATATGGGCAGGATGTTTCCCGGACTGTTACGGGAAATGTGAAGGATGAAATAACCGGGGAGGCCTTACCGGGTGTTTCTGTTTCTGTTTTACCCGGCGGTAGGAGCGTAGCAACCGATCAGCAAGGTAGGTTTAGTATCCAAGTAACGGGCAATAATCCTGTGCTGACGTTTAGCTTACTCGGGTACAAAAAATTATCCTTAAACATCACCAGCCAGACAGAACTGGAGGTAAAGCTGAGTAGCGAGGCTTTTGATCTGAATGAAGTGGAAGTGTCGGTGGGCTATGGTACACAGAAAAAACGGAATTTAACAGGTTCCATCGTATCTGTCGGAAGTGAAGAAATTCAGAAAACCACCTTGCAGGATCCCATATCCATTCTTCAAGGCAGGGCTGCCGGTGTACAGGTAACCTCTAATTCGGGCTCCCCCGGTGGAGAAATGACTATTAGGGTCAGAGGTAATTCCTCTTTGAATTCTGGAAATAATCCGCTATTTGTAGTGGATGGAATACCCATTGAATCCAATTCTTTATCCTCACTAAACGGTACGGAGAACTTTGGCTTAAACCCTTTGGCCGATATTAATCCGGATGATATTGCTTCGATCGAGGTCCTGAAGGATGCTGCGTCTACCGCTATTTACGGGTCAAGGGCTGCAAATGGCGTAGTCATGATTACCACAAAACGCGGAGCCGAGGGGAAGGCTCAGGTAACGATCAATGCAACAACCGGAGTAAGCGAGCTTACGCGGAAGCTGAGCGTATTGAACGCCAGCCAGTATAGAGAAGTTATCTTGGACTCTTATAGGAACATGGAAAATCCGGAAGAACCTTATTGGACCGTTTTGGATTCATTGAACCCGATGAACAACGGGGATGTAGATTGGCAAAGTGAGCTGATGCGCACAGCAAGTCAATACAAAGTGGACATGGCGGTGCGCGGCGGCACAAAGAACACAAAATATGCATGGAGTTCATCTTATCTGGATCAGGACGGGATTATTCTGAACTCAAATTATAAAAGAATTACATCAAGACTGAACGTAGATTTTGATGTAACCGATAAACTAAGGATAGGACAAAGCATCTCCTTTACCAATGCTACCAACAATCGAATTAATGCGGGCGGTAGCGGCAATTTGAGTGTGATTCGTGAACTGTTGGTTCGCCCTCCGATTATGTCTATGTATCTGCCGGACGGCTCATTGAATGGCTACTCATTGGGAAGACGTAATCCTGTTGGTATAGCTTTATATGCTACCCATTTGAATAAAAGTAACCGCATTATCGGCAGTGAATACTTGGAATATGACTTAATTGAAGGGCTAACTTTTCGCAGCAATTTGAATTTTGATTTCACGGCAATGAAAGAGGATGATTTTATGCCGTCTATATTGGATTATAGGGAAGGATACAACACCGGATCTGTTAGAAATACGCATAATCTCACATGGGGTAACGAAAACTTCTTTCGCTTCGATCGGGTTTTTAATGATGATCACCATGTGAGTGCATTGGCTGGTTTTAGTTTCCAAAATTGGAAATATGAGCGTACAGGTCTGGACGGTATGTATTTTCCGAGCGATAATATCCGGACTTTAAATGCGGCGGGAGTGATTTCAAATCAAGGGGTAAACGTTGCCTCAGAGCATGCGATGTTATCCTATTTTGGAAGGTTGTCCTATGACTATAAAGGGAAGTATCTAGCCGAAGTGAACCTTCGGGCAGATGGATCTTCCAGGTTCGGAAGGGACAAACGTTTTGGCTACTTCCCTTCGGCCTCTGTAGGATGGCGTTTTTCCGAAGAGGATTTCTTTGAGAACCTGCATGCAGTAAATGATGCAAAGCTTCGGTTCAGTGTCGGAAAAACCGGTAACGAAGCAATTGGCGATTATACTTCTCAAGGTGAATTTGTTGTCGGAACGAATTATTTGGATTACTCCGGAGCTTCACCTTCGGTCATGCCAAATGCGGGATTGAGATGGGAAACCACCACACAATACAATGCTGGATTGGATGTGATGCTTTTGGCAAACCGACTCACCTTAAATGCTGATGCCTACCTAAAGGATACCAGAGCGCTGTTGTATAATGTTCCTATTCCCACCACTACCGGTTTCGGTTCCATTACGCAGAATATCGGGAGCATTGAGAACCGTGGGATTGAAGCATTATTGTCGAGCCAAAATCTTGTTGGAAAACTCCGATGGAACACCAACCTGAACATCAGTTTCAATAGGAATAAGGTGAAGGAACTTCCGCAGGAGTTGCTTACTAATGGCTATATACAGAATGGAAACTATCATATCCTGAAAGAAGGCCTGCCTATCGGGGTTTTCTATGGCTGGAAGTTTAATGGTGTATATGCAAGGGATGAAGATAACGTGAATGGGGTTACCAATGGTGCTTTAGGACAGGTCTTTAAAGGGGGTGATCCGATTTGGGACGATTTGAATGGCGACCATATCATCAATCAGGATGACCGGCAGATTATCGGTTACGCCGAACCTAAATTTTTTGGAGGGATATCCAATGATTTCTCCTATAAGAACTTTTCACTGAATGTGTTTTTTCAATTTTCCTATGGTGGCGACATTTACAGCGAGATCAACTATCAGAGAAATGCGGTGGTACGTTACAATAACCTATCCGCAGATGCTTTGCACAGATGGAGACAGCAAGGAGATATCACCGATTTCCCCAAACCGGTCAGGGATGATCCGATGCAATCCGATAGCAGAGTCCAGAGCAGATGGGTGGAGGATGGATCTTATATTAAACTAAAAAATGTAAATCTTCGCTATAGCTTTTTGCCTAGCCTGATCAGTCGGATTGGCCTTCGTTCGCTGGATGTTTTTGTAACAGCAACCAATCTGATTACGTGGACTAAATATACGGGCTATGATCCCGACGTGAATTCTTATGCGGGATTGCGTGTCGGTGTGGACGAAGGTGTTTATCCACAGAGCCGTACGGTTATTTTCGGGTTAAATATTGGGCTTTAAAAAATTTTTCGAGATGAAAAAAACAATTATACGAATCATAGGTGGTGCAATGCTCATGGTACTAGGTGCCTGCGCTGATTCAATTTTAGATAAGGACCCGATCAGTAGCTTCTCTGCACAGGGATTTTATAAAAATGCAAGTGATGCCCAGGCGGGTGTTTATGGTATCTATAATGCCATGCAATCGACCTTCCGTATGAATTTTGCGTATTGGGGAGAGGGACGGGCAGATGCCGTTGAAACCAATCACGCAGGAGATCCTTTTGCACTTCAACGGAATACCTTGACACCGATTATTACGTCGTCCAATTGGAATAACCTGTACACGGTAATCAGCAGAGCCAATTATGCGATAAAATATATTCCGGAGGTTTTTGAGGATGAAACCAGTGCATTAAGAAATCAATTAATAGGACAATCGAGAGCGCTGCGCGCCATCGCTTATTTCTACTTGGTAAGGGTATGGGGAGATGTGCCTTTCACTTTGGAACCCTATGAAAGCATTGAGCAGGATTTGTTTTTGCCAAAGACAGACAAAGAAGTGATTCTTGATCAAATTGTGGATGACCTTTTATATGCATCGGAGTTCTGTGCATCAAGCTATGGGGGAGAGCGGGACAGGGTGTTGATTACCAGCGGTGGCGCCGATGGCTTCCTGACACAAGTATATATGTGGAGGAAACAATATGAGGATGTGATCACAACGGCAAAACGTGTGATGGATAATCCTTTGTATTCTTTGGTGTCGATCAGTGATTGGAATAATATCTTTTCTGCTGGACTGAGCAACGAAAGTATATTTGAGGTTGGCTACAACGAAGTGCAGACCAATTCAATGCGCGTGCTGTACGCGCTGGGCTCGGATGCAGATTATTTCCCCAGCCAGAAATTTATGGGCTCGTTCGAAGAAGGAGATTTGCGCAGAACAAAGATTTGGGACAATACGCAGGTGCAGCCAAGAAAGATCTGGAAGTTTTTTGGTGAAGGGTTCAACGATGAAAGTGCTGACCCATCGGCCAACAATATTGTTTTGGTGCGATTGGCTGATATTTTATTGCTGGAAGCAGAGGCGCATGCGCGTTTAGGGCAAGATCAGGAGGCCGTCGTTTTGTTGAATAGTATCCGAAATCGTGCCGGATTGATTGGATTGACCGAAGAGACGGCAGGGATAAACTACGGGGATGTCACTGCTGCCATCATGCACGAGCGGTCTATAGAGCTTTGTTTCGAAGGCCATCGTTGGTTCGATCTGGTAAGGACGGATAAAGCCATCGAGGTGATGCAACCGATTAATGGACTGAGCGATTCGCGCAATATCCTATGGCCAATCCATGAAGATGCCATCAACCGTAATCCTAATCTGGTGCAAAACGAATTTTACAGATAATTTAATGTGAAAGCATTGATAATAAAGCTCATTTATTATGCAGACGAAAAGAATTTTAAACCGAATTTTAGCAGCTTGTATCACTGTGTCATTTTTGATTACAGGTTGTGAGATCCAGGAAAACTTCGAGTATGAACCCTCCGGAGTTGATGGTAAGCTGGACATGACAGCATGGGAGTTTATCCAGACGAACAGTGATTTTGAACAGTTGCGAACAGCGATTACACGTACAGGACTTCAAAACCTGTATCAGGATGAGGAAAGAACTTTTATTGTGCCCAATAACAACGCATTCCATACATACCTGCAAAGTAGCGGTTACAGCTCTATAGGTGATATACCCTTGCCCATATTACGGAATATGTTGCGGTATCATATCGTTAAGGACCGGGTTATTTTCACGGATCCAGCGATTACCAATAGCCGTCCTATTTCCTACGAGACAGAAAATGGACAGACCATGTACCTCTCTCGCAACAACAATTACGTGGGACTGATCAATCAGGGAACGGCCTGGCAATGGGAGATCCGTACGTCCAATCTGGAACCGACAAATGGCGTGATGCATGCGGTCGATTTCATCGTCTATTTTTCTGCTCCAGCTATTGACAATAGTACGGAGACTACCTTGGAACAAGACACGATCTATGTGTTGCATGATTCGTTTATAGCCGGCGATTCTCCCGGCGAATTGTATGCAAACACAAATTATGGTGCGAATCCACTTATTAGACCGAAATATTCCAGTCCGGCAGGTAATTCTGCTTACGATAGGATCGGATATCTCATGTTTGATCTGGACGATTTTACAAAACCGGGGGTTGTGGTGGATATGCAACTCAGACTGGCAGTTAGTTTCACCACAGGAGACGGCTATACGTTGGATCTTTATAAAGCTGCAAATAACAACTGGACCGAATCCGCCATCAACTTTAACAATGCTCCTGGTCGGGCCGAAAACCGTATTTCGTACGTGACCACCTCCAAAGTAGATGCTTTCAATTTTGACATTACAGATTTTTACAAAAATGAATCGCCAAGTGGAAGAGTTTCCTTTACATTAGAAAGTGGTGCTGCTCCTGCGGGCAATAAAACGGACGATCTGGCTTCAAAAGAACATCCTACGCTGGACCCTCCGATGATCATTGCGACATTGGCAACCAATCAGAACGTTTTGACAATAAAAACCAATGAACCGGTTACGGTTCCAAATGGTGGCTCGGTGGTTATCAATACGAACTTTCTGGAAATATCCGGTGCCGATGCGAAGGACATCATCTATACCGTGGAAACCGCTCCCACAAAAGGGTGGCTTATTAGAGGTGCAGATATCATTGGAAAGGGAGGGGAGTTTACGCAGACGGATCTCCAGTCATTAAGCCTGCTTTATATTCAGGATGGAGAGAGCAATGGAGAAGACATGATCGTATTATCCGCTAGGGACAGGACAGGTGCAAGGATAGAAGCTATTGAAGTGCCCATTCGTATACAATAAATTTAACAGCATGATATTAAATAGTTCTTTTTATACGCGTACCCTGATGAAGGTCCTGGGCTTCGTACTGCTGTTGTGTTCGTGTTCATCCACACCACCCGATGAAGATGAAGTTTTTGCACCTTCCGATCGGATTATCCGTTTTTCTGGATTCGAATGGCTTGTGCGCACTACAGACGACGGACTCGAAGGACCAGGGCCTAATCGCTTTTCGGATTCAGATGAGAATGTTTGGGTGGACGAGGCCGGGCGCCTGCACCTTAAAATTGTACAAAAAGGTGGTTTGTGGTACTGTTCAGGTATCACGCTCCGCCAATCCCTGGGATATGGCAAATACATTTTTTATGTGTCGAGCAAGGTGGGCGAACTGGATCAGCATGCGGTTGCAGGTCTTTTTACCTATAAGAATGATGAAGAAGAGATTGATATTGAGTTTTCTAAGTGGTCCAAGCCCGACAATATGGATGCGCAATTTGCCGTTCAACCCTCGGATCTGCCGGGCAATAAAATGCGTTATAACTTGGATTTGCCGGGTGAACTGTCAACCCATGTGTTTCATTGGCAACCCGAAAAGATTGATTTTGTGAGTCTTCAGGGGCACGGGTTATCGCAAGACGAAGACAATCTTATCCATGAATGGACATACACCGGAGGAAATATTCCTCCGGCTAATGGTGAGCGCCTGAAAATCAATCTGTGGCTTTTTCGGGGGCAGAGCCCCTCAGATAGGAAAGAGCAAGAATTGATTATTGATCACATTGAGTTTGTGAAATAAAAAATGACGAGCCTTCGTGAAATAAAAGATTATAACAGGTAATTTAGAGTTAAATGATACGACATGAATAGAAAATATGTTGCCTGCATTGTGGTGCTGCTTATGCTATTTGGGCTGTTTACTTATGCACAAACACCTCAAACAAATACCGTAAAAGTCAAGGGATTTCATCTCGATCTCCGGATACAGGTCATGAAAATGCCTGCGCTTAAAGCTTTTGTGAAAAAGTTGAGTGACAATGGTATGAATACCCTGGTGATGGAGTGGGAGGGTACCTATCCCTTTAAAAAGCATCCGCTCATTGCGAATCAATTTGCTTATACAAGAGAGGAAGTAGTAGATTTTATTGATTATTGCAACAAATTACATATCGATGTTATTCCGCTTCAGCAGAGTTTTGGCCATGTAGAATATATCCTGCGCCACTATCGGTATAAAGAACTACGCGAAGACCAGAAAGATTATTCGCAGGTTAATCCCTTAGCGGAAACGCTCAATAAGCAGTTGTTTACCGATCTGTATGAAGACCTGGTTGCTACACATACCTCTGATTACATCCATATCGGGGGCGATGAAACGTATTTATTAGGACATTCGGAAGCGTCACAGAAGAAAGTCGCTGCGGTGGGTAAAGGGCGTTTGTACGGTGATTACATCAAGTTACTGTGTGATATCGTGGTTGGTTTGGGGAAGCGTCCGGTACTGTGGGCCGATATCGCATTGAAGTATCCGGATGCGCTTCAGGGTCTACCAAAGGAAACCGTATTTGTAGATTGGAATTACGGCTGGGATATCAATATGTTCGGAGACCATGAAAAATTGATGCAAAGCGGTTTTGAAATATGGGGCTCCCCATCCATCAGAAGCCATCCAGATAATTACTTCCTCACACAATGGGAAAAGCACTTCAACAACATTCGTGATTTTGTGCCACAGGCAAAAGACTTTGGGTATAAAGGGATCATCATGACCTCTTGGTCAACCTCCGGTTTGTACACTACCATGTGGGAAACTACCAAAGATATTGTTGATCTGTACGCCATCAGAAGGGTTTATCCCATCACCGGTTTCAACATGCTCATAGATGCTTATTTTCAGGGAGTAAAATCAGATAAGCCATTGGCCGTGCAAGATTTTGTTTACGGTTATGCAAAAGAAAAATATGGTTTTAACCAGCAGCAAGCCATTGCTTTTTGGGATGCCTTGAGAGCTGCTCCTTTTGAAATTAACCAGGGAAGCATCAGCCAATCTTCCGTCAGTATGGATCAACTGCTTGACAGTGCAAAAACTGCGGCGCGGATGCTGCAATCTCTAAAACCGGCGAAGAATAAGAAGGAATTTGCGCATTATAACCTGATGGCAGCAATAAGGGAGCAATACCTAACCTATATGGCATTGGAGATCCGCGTAAACGAACCTTCTTTCAGGGAGGAGGAGATTCCTGCTATTTTAAGACAATTAGCGGCACTTAAAAAAAGCCACTTGGATAGAAGATTTATAAAGCTCCATAAAGACACTTTCTTTAAAGCCGAACTTGAACAGGAAAATAAACTTAGAAACAGTAAAATCAATGCCTTGTATGAGCGGCTTTCAAGAAACAGATCGTAACATTTACCGGATGATAGGGCAGAGGAAGCGGTGTTTCCGGGATAAACTAATTCAAAAATAAATGAAGCAACATACCGGGGCCGTGCAGGCCGCCTCATTGAATAAGAAAGATACAAACATTTCCATAGCGATCATAGGCTTGTTGTTTTTTATATTCGGTTTTGTTACCTGGATAAATGCAGTGCTTATTCCCTATTTTAAGATTGCCTGTCAGCTCAACAATTTCCAGTCTTTTCTCGTTGCATTCGCCTTTTACATTGCCTATCTGGTCATGTCGTTGCCAGCCGCCTTTCTCCTTAAAAAAATAGGGTTTAAAAAAGGTATGATGGTAGGCTTTTTCGTCATGTCTATCGGTGCGGCGATCTTTGTGCCCGCGGGGTTTACACGTATGTACGGCCTTTTTCTTACAGGTTTATTTACGCTGGGGCTGGGTCTCGCTATCTTGCAAACTGCGGCCAATCCATACATCACGATTCTTGGTGATAAAGAAAGAGCCGCGCAGCGGTTCAGCATCATGGGCATATGCAATAAACTGGCAGGCATCATTGCTCCATTGCTATTTGCGGCTGTGATACTCCGGTCTACCGATAACACGCTTTTTGCGGAAATTGCCAATATGCAAGGAATGGCGAAAGAGCAGGCACTGGACGCGCTTATCTCCAGGGTCATCGTACCCTATGCAGTCGTTTCTGTCGTGCTCATGGTTTTAGGTCTTTTTGTAAGATACTCACCACTTCCGGAAATAGACACCGAAACAGAAGATGAAGAAGTGGCTGCCACCAATTCGGGTAAAAAGAGTATTCTTGATTTTCCCCACCTGGTACTTGGTTGTATAGCGATATTTTTTCACGTTGGCTCGCAGGTAATAGCTGTTGATAGTATCATCAATTATGTTTCCGAAACGGGTGTACTTTTCTTAGAAGCCAAGGTATTTCCATCGTATACCTTAACAGCAACCATTATTGGTTATCTAATGGGGATATGTTTCATACCGAAGGTGCTTAGCCAACTAACCGCTTTGCGGATCTGTACCGTTTTAGGTCTGCTGTTTAGTGTGCTGATCCTTTTGCTGCGTGGTAAAATGCAACTATTAGGGCATTACACCGATATTTCTGTTTGGTTTATCGTGCTGCTGGGCTTTGCAAACTCGATGATATGGGCCGGGATCTGGCCCCTGGCACTAGACAACCTTGGTCGTTTTATCAAAGTAGGGGCATCGCTATTGATTATGGGGCTGTGCGGAAATGCCATTATGCCCTTAATATATGGCCTTTGGGCTGATAGCCACGGGTTGCGCGTGGCTTATAGTATATTGATCCCCTGTTATCTCTACCTTATTTTTTATGCTTTTTACGGATATAAACTGAAAAACTGGTCTTTTAAAACCAACACATAACATGAACTATTTGAAAATATATAATGGCAAAATACTTACTCCCCACAGATTGATAAAGGAGGGATGTGTGCTTATTGCCGATGGACAGATTAAAGAAGTAAGCGAAAAAAATATCGATGTGGAAGGTGCAATAGAAATAGATGCACAGGGTTATTACATCGCACCAGGTTTCATAGACATGCATGTACACGGCGGAGGAGGACATGATTTTATGGATAATACCCTGGAGGCTTTTTTGGGCATAGCCCAAACCCATGCCGCTTATGGCACCACCGCTTTGATGCCCACGACCTTAAGTTGTGAAAAACAGGATCTGCTGGACACCATCGCGCTATATGACAAAGCAAATGCATTAAATACCGGGGGAGCGCAATTTATAGGCTTGCATATAGAAGGTCCTTATTTTGCCATGAAACAAAAAGGAGCACAGGATCCGCGTTATATCCGCAATCCAGACCCGCAGGAATACCGTGAAATATTGTCGTGTTCTTCTTCTATAAAAAGATGGAGTGCGGCGCCCGAGCTCCCCGGTGCATTACCCTTTGGAGAATACCTGATGAGCAAAAGTGTGTTACCGGCCATCGCCCATACCGACGCCATTTATGAAGAAGTGCTGGAAGCCTATGAAAAGGGATTTACCCACGCAACGCATTTTTATTCCTGCATGTCTGGCGTGTCAAGACGTAATGCCTATCGTTATGCCGGCGTAGTCGAGAGCGCCTACCTAATAGATCGTATGACCGTTGAGGTAATTGCAGATGGTGTTCACTTACCCCCGCCCTTGTTGAAGCTGGTATACAAAATAAAAGGAGCCGAAAAAACAGCACTGATAACAGACGCCATGAGGGCTGCGGGCATGCCCCCGGGAGAAAGTGTGCTGGGGAGTTTGCGTAATGGTCTGAACGTTATCGTAGAGGATAACGTAGCCAAACTTCCCGATCGTAGCTCCTTTGCCGGTAGTGTCGCCACGGCGGATAAGCTGGTGCGTAACATGGTGCAACTTGCAGAGATACCGCTCCTAGAAGCTGTCGAGATGATTTCCCTTACGCCGGCGAGTATTATGGGAATCGATGACCGAAAGGGGGCGCTGATTGCAGGGAAAGATGCAGACATCGTCCTTTTTGATGAAAATATAAACATACAGAAAACGATTGTGTGCGGAAAGATCGTGTTCAGCGAAAGTGGAGGGCAGGGGTGAAAAAGCTCTTTGTTCCTTTTATAGAGACTTCAAATGCATCGTTAGTAGCAGATTTTACCAAGGGGCTTGCTAATTTGGTTCCGCAACAAATAGCTCATAATCCCTGGCCAATATATACTCATGCAGTAGAGGCTTCTTTCGTAATAGGGCATAATGGTGATACCATTTGCCTTAAATACACGGTATGCGAGCCTCATATAAAGGCAAACGCCAATTTTAATGAAGAAATGCACCTGGATAGTTGTGTAGAGTTGTTCATCGCTTTCGATGATGACAAAGGGGACTACTATAATCTGGAGTTTAATTGTCTGGGATATGCTAAAGTGGCTTATGGAAGCGGTAGAGGCTCAAGGACGCTTCTCCCAGTACCACTTATAGTAAGTATATCCTCTTTTGCAAAGATTGATTCTCTGTTCATCGAGGGAAGAAAAAGATTTCAGTGGGAGCTATTGTTGCTTATCCCAAAAACTGTTTTCAGCCACACACGCCTTAGCTCACTAAGAGGAAAGAACACAAAGGCGAATTTTTATAAATGTGGTGATGGACTATCTGCACCTCATTTTTTAACCTGGAACCGTATTGTATGTCCGGAACCGGATTTTCACAGACCGGAATTTTTTGGAAGTTTAGCATTCGGCTGATGCCTTGTTCGTTCTTACCCAATATTTCTCCAGAAAAGCAGGTTATTTGTTGTTATACTCGATTTAAATATTCGCGATTGACTTTCATTCAATCGCTCTTGGGATGAGGGAATATGTAATAAATATTGCCATGATGAATAGCAATAGGATGGATATCTTTTTTATTGTTACTTTTTTTTTAAAGACAAATTATATTTGGCAATGTTACATTTTTATTTGAGGTCACTAACTGCTGGATTTAAACTGTACCGTGGTAGTTCGTAATCAGATATTTGCTTATTTCGATTCCGAAAGTTTCCTTTTCCAAGAAGATGTCTTGATAATATTCACATTTTTTCAAAAATACTTGCGAAATACTGTTTACTTTACTAAGTTTATAGAGTCGAACTAGAATACTAGAAAATAAACCGGATCAGAAAAATAAAATTGGATTACCAAGTATTGAAGTAGGGACAGGACCCTCTGCAAGTAGTTGTTTAACAAGGCGAAAGCAATAATCAACAACGAAATCAAGACTAAATAATTCTTTACCTTCCGTAACCCAGTCATCGTCTTCAAGTGCTAAGCACAAAAATTTACAGTGAAACAGTCTGATTCAGATAACATATCTGAGTTGGTCGCAGGACTTTAACCTAAAAGCAAGTTGTCATATTTGAAATGAGGTGTACTCGGTTAAATTGTCCAGCCAATAATATTTTAAATAATTTAGTCAAAAAAACCAACTTGAATTAACAATTCGGTATCTAATCAAAAAGGCAATATAATATATTTTTTACCCATAATTTCACAAAAATGGCAATTAGAAAGAAAGGTAACATCCGGCTGCTTGAAACTGATAGCACCAAAGAAGTCGAAGATCAGATCTTCGCCGAGAATGAACTTATATATACGGTTGATACCGGCATATATAAATTTGGCAATGGACAAGATATTTACCAGAACCTTTCGGTAATGGGTTCTGCTCCTAAAAATAAATCCACAATAATAGCTCTTGCCCCTGGAGACCCTATTGTTTCCGATCTAGCAAATGCAACTGATATTGCAAGCATACGATATCTAACGCAGGAAGAGTACGATGCTTTACCTGTAAAAAGTCTCCACACAATTTACATAACGCGGGGGTATGTTCCAGAGCTACTGGCTATAATCGATTACGCGACAACTGCCGGATACACCTTGCCGGGCGAACTTGATCTACGAAAACTCAATACACTCATCAGAAACTTAAAGTCAGATAATATCTGGAATAGATTAGATCTCTTGTACATTTTTGCTAATTCTGGCGACGATAATTTTAGAACGTTAAATTATAAAAACCCCGCTAGTTTCAAGGGAGATAAACTGGGAGGATTGGTTAATACGGTAAACGGATATGAAGGAAATGGAACTAACGGTTATATAAAAACAAATTTTTCAGGCTCTTCTAGTGGTGTCAATTACTTACAGAATGACGCCAGTAGGATATGCTATGCTTACAAAGCAAGTACGGACAGCAGCAACGCAAATCTTTCTGTTATTGATGGAGTTGAAAGTTTCTCTCCAAATAGATTTTCTCTTGGAAACACGGCGACTCATCGTATCAATCAAGAGAATGTTAATCTAGCTTCTCCTGTTGATATGAGTGGCACGGGATATCGAGCTATACAGAGAAATATTGCCGCTAATTTGGCTTTGATCAAAGATGGAGCCTTAACTACATATGCAGCCCTCTCTACACCCCGTCACCCCAGTCCACAAACCATTTTCCGATCGGCTGTGTCGTCTTGGAGCACCATTGGGTTGAGTTTTTATGCTATGGGAGGTGCGTTAACATTAGAACAACATAATGCTTTTAGAACTCACTTCATCAACTATTTGCAAGAGTCATGATATTCTTAGAAAAAGATCAGGCGCAGCGCCTTTATGTTGGAGATCAGGAAGTAGAAAATATTTATGTAGGAGGATCAAAAGTATTCCCCGATCAAATGTATAAACCGATCATCGAGCAACTTGGTTTTGCTGTCGAAACAACTATCAACAGGCCAATGGGGGGAGGGAACACGAATTTTACCAAAGCGCTGACGCAGCAGGATCAAATGGATCTACTAAAGGAGTGCAGGGCGAGGTGGTGTCGAACAACCGTGTATCCCAAGTGGGACGGAGATTTAAACAATACAATAGCGAATGGTGGAACCGACTATGGCAATTTTGTAACAAGGTATACCAATTGGATCAATTTATGTACGGAAAATAATGTAAAGATCTCTACATGCGTAATTGATTCCCTCAAGATCGTTTATGATAACATAGGAGGAGGATCAAAAACTACAGATATCAACAGTGCAACAAGCGCTGATAAAACAAACGCTTATGCAGCAGGTTTTGCTTTAGGGAGTGGTTTTATGTCCCACTATAGCTATTTACAATTGAGGCCGGTGATTGAACTTTCGAACGAGATCGAACTCTTTCGCGACATATTAAGAGACGGAAATGTAAACGGTGGACTGTACGCTTCCGATTATTTTCCGAATAAAGTTGCAGTAGCTGTTCCCTATATTAAGGGGATGGCTCATGGGGTGAAATCAGTATGTCCAGATGCTATTATTACCACACCAGCCATTTCCGGGTTTAAACCCATTTATTTGTGTGATTTACTGTTGAGTGAAATACCGGAAATCGATTGGGTTAATTGGCATTGGTATTCTGAAATGCAAGGGAATCTGCAATCTGGGAATTTTCCCAATACTGGGCTTGGTGCTGCCAATATTTTCGACTATTTATACGAGCGATGGGGTAAACCGCTTATTATGACGGAAATGAACAGAAGAGGTATCGGTTGGAATAATGCGACCGACGGACCTGAAAGTGGTGACGTACACCAAAATGGCCAAGTTTCTTTTTGGAATACGATGTTGCCGCTTGTTTTGGAGAGAAGTTTCGTTAAAGCAGCTATTTGTTACAAGCAATTATCAGATCCCTATGATACCTATTCAGTACAAAGTACTTATGGCATCTATTATTTTCCAGGATTGGATACCAGTCTGCCGCCAAGTGAGCAAGATTTAAGGGGTTTGTGTACTCCAAAAAAGGTCGTGAATTTTTTTAAAGAATATGGCGGTCATTAATCAGAGATACGAGCTAATTAAAAGAGAGATGACCAAAAGTTCCTAATAAGCCATTATTCAGTTAAAGTAGAATTTAACTCCAAAAAATTGTCATGAAGTGTGCATACGAAATCTCTGTATTTATTACTACCTGTGCTACTACTGTTATACTCGATTTAAATATTCGCGATTGACTTTCATTCAAGGAGGGACGATTCGCTGACCTTGATCTTGGTCAATTTAAAGGGCTTGCGCACAGCGGCATGCGCCGCTTGCTTGGCTATTTCAGCAGCTTCTGGGCTTACTTTTTCGGGATGGTAAAGTTCGGTCGGTGCTTCCTGTCCAAACAGCGATTCAAACCAGGTACAAGCCGCAATAAAACGACCGATCTGTAAATCTAGGTGATATCCGTCGCGCGTGAGGTTGTTGCCTAGAAAAGTGCTGCGAGCGTTCTGGATGGCGGTACCTGATGGGATAAGCAACTCAAAACTAAACCGTTTCTTTGCTCTGGCAGAAGCCTTCATGATCTCCTTGTACATCTGTTGCTGTTTGTTTCCATAATTGGCAAATCCCTCCTGGGTGGAATGGGGAGCATATGCCCAGGTTTGATGCCATATGTATTTGATATGCGGATCGTTAATGCTATCCAGAAAGTGCTTTACTCCTGTAAGTGGTTCTATAAAGGTGTCGAATTTACCCGATAGTGGGCTTGCCTGTTGGATGGAAACATAGTCCCAGTGTTCATCCCGCAGTGCAGTGAGGATACTCACATTGTTGGTCGTTGTTTTATTACCGTCTACGGCAATTTTCCGGTAGCTATATGCATTCTTATTGTTCTGTATATTTTCCCAATGGAGGGAGAGAGGAGCACCACCAATGTATAGGTTTCCGATCAAGATCTTCTTGCCGGCAACGTCTGCTAATTCATGTAAATATTGCTCCACGGCATCCTGAGAAAAACTATTGCCGATGGCCAGTATTCGGAGCGTATCTACAGCTGCCGATTGACCATACACCATCGATAGCGGTGCTACTAATATGAATAGAATGAAAAATAATAAGGATTTTTTCTTTAACATGACGAATTGCTTGTAAACTGTCTGAAAATATTGCTGTTCCAAACTTAGAGAAAATGCTTGTCATTCACGAAACCAAATAAGATAAATTTCGCTGCGCATAATTGTTTTTTATACAAAGACAGAAAAGGTAAAAGAAGAAATGATCTGCTTAACAAAGTAATTTCGGTCTTTAAATACCGGAGGTACTAGAAAGGAAATGTGATTTTTGACTGAGATGGAAGATCCAATCTGGAGATTCAGAAAGCAGCTTACTATGATGAGGATCAGATATCCGGTTGATTCGAATCATCTCTTTGTCTCAACAAATCCATTAACTTTCTATTAAAATTATAGGTCATGAAAACATTATTGATAATATTCATTTTGTCGCACGGTTTCATCCATCTTTTTGGCTATTCCCAATTGCTTATCCTGATATTTCTAAGGCCCATCCGGTCTATCTTCTACAGGGTGCCGTGGTTATTAGCTGCTTTGCTATTTCTGGCAAGCGCTATTCTGCTTATCGTAAACCTTAACAGTTGGTGGATTGTTTGTTCATTGGCTATATTGCTATCCCAGTTACTTATTATTTTCAATTGGGATGAAGCGAAATATGGCACTATTTTTAATATTTTCATCATTGCACTTTCTGTAATAAGCTTATGATAGCATTTACTTAAAACAGGATGTTTCCAATGGCATATGGTATGCTGATGAAATGTTTTGTGGAAAAATAATGGGCAATGCCACGAAAGTTTGCTACTATATTCGTTGAGCTTATTCCTGATGTCAACCTAGACCTATATCAATTGGCTTCAAGAAGGAGGAGAGTAAATGTCACTTCAAAATGATCTTTCACTTTAATCAGTCCGCCGATTTTCTTGGGAGGACTTAAATCGAAATCCGTAAATGAAAATGTCCTGCCTCCCTGAAGTTTATACCCTGAGGTGGTCTTGATAAATGAATACATCAGTTCGAAAGGTTTCTGTTGGCCGGCGAGTTCAATAGTTACCTTTCCACTAACAAAATCTTCCTTGCCATCAGAAACAGGCATACGCTCCAATGAAACGAAGCGGATGACCATCTCTGGATACTCTTTGGCTTTTAACGTTTTGCGAAGATCGTTTGTGAGCATCTTATTGTTGCAGTCAAATTGGTTGATAGCGACGGTAACGGCACCTTCCATATGTATGGTTTTGCCCTGTTGTGACGGGGTACCCCAGAGCGTCTCGGCCTGAAAAGCCCCGTCGGTTTCACATCCGAATCTGTTCACATTGGAACTGCCGTTAATGGTAAGGAAGCTATTGGGCATTATTGTCCATTTTATGCCATTACCATAGGGATTAAGTGGGAAGACGGGATAACTGAAAGATCCTAATAGGAAAACCAATCCCATTCCCATAAAAAATAAGAGAAAAGTGAGGCGAATACTAGTGAATTTCTTCATGATCGGTTATTCATGTTTAGAATCCAACAACCGCTTCGATGACCAGGCCATTGAATTTACCGTTGTGGCGATAGTCTGTGTTCGGAAAATCATTGTATTGCTGATTTACGTATTCGCCCTTAAGCAGTACATTTTTTGTAAGGAACCAACCAGCAGCAACCGCGAACCGGTTAACCTTAACCTTCTCGGTGTAATTGGTCAATTCAGCAGTTACGGCGTTATAGCGCAGACCTCCGTATAGATTTTCATTTTTACCGAAACGGTAAATGCCTTCAATGGCATATTGATTGGCAACTCTGTTTTCTGCCTCATTGCGGTTGCGTCCCTTTGCATATTCGTAGGTGCCAAAAAACTCAAAACCTTTCACCTTTGTAAAACCATTGATCATGAACGCATCCAGTTTAGCAGTGAATCCGGGGTTGAATCTTCCAGATGCCTGCATTGCCGTATAAGCTTTGGCTACACCTGCAGCAGTATAATACTGTTCCATCACATTTTGGTAGTTGGATCCGGTGCGGTCTCCGCTATAGAGGGTAAGTCCGCTGCCCGCTGTCCCGCTATTATGGTAAAAGCTGCCGGTTAAACGCACCCTAATATCTTCGTTCATCTGTTTGTCAACCCCTCCTTTAAGGTAAATAGAGGGTCTTCTCTTGGTATTATCGTCCATATCGGTAGCATAGGTAGAATCAACATAACCCTTGATCATCCCATTCGTTAAACCCAACATACCAAAGAAACCGTTTTTCTTCAAATAGATCTCTCCACCGATTTCCGTGGCAAAAGCGTCCATGATATTACCTTCCATGAAAGGGCTGTAAAGCGTCTGTCCGCCATCCGGCCTACGGAAATGTGCATCGCCGTAGTTGATTTCCATATGTCCAACTTTGATGGTAGCGATCTCCATGAGTTGATCCCAAAAATCGCCGTCAAAAGGCAGTTTGTCAAATTGTATGTAACCTCCTTTAACCCAAAATTCATTATGGTGACGGGAAGAAAGGTAATTGGATAAATTCAATTGGATACCGTCGGCCAGTTGGACATCAATATAGAGGTTTGCCTGTGCGGTCATAAACCCCGATTGTAAAGGAAAAAGTTTGTTACTTCCGGCTCCGATAAGCTCATTGTTCAAGGCCCCGGGATTCTCCTGTTTGATCGTTTGGAGCTGCTGGGTAAAGCCGGCGCCGATATTCAATCTCATGCCATTATACGGCTTGTATTGATCTTCTTTAGTGGTTTCAAACATATGAAGGCCTCTTTTATCATACGGACGGAAAAAATAGGGCTTACCGTAGGATATTATCGCGTCTTTATCATCTTCTTTCTCTGTTTGGGCGAAGGCAAATGTCGGGATAAGGTAAGCAACAAGGGTAATGAACGTGACGATGGCAATAAAAGTTGTTTTCATAATAATGGGTTATTTATAAGATGACTGATGAGAGAAAATTATTTGTTTCTTGAGGAGTATGATTTATTGGGCTGTCAGTTTCAGTTCATAATCGATGGTGATTTCATCGCCGGTTTTGATGGTGCCTAACATAACGGTGGGCGGCTTAACATTATAAGCTGTCATCTTAAATGTTGTTGAACCTTTTCCCTGAATGCTTTTATCTCCTGGATTAAACGTGCAGGTCGCTGAAATCGAAGTCTGTTTGACCGTTTCTGCAATGCTTAGATTACCTATAGCTTTCACTTCAAAAGTGTTGTCACCCAGCGATGTAACGCTGCCAGAGGTCATGTCGAATTTGATGTTTTTGTATTGACCTGTATGCAATGCTTTATAAGCATTTTTATCCAGACCCGCCCTATCGCTCTTAAGCGATTCTGCCGGTACTGTAAATGATAGTCCGGATATGGCGGTTATTTTATTGCCATCTATCTGGAAGCTTGCCTTCGTTTGCCCTTTAGAGGATGTCATCTCCCAATCGTGCAGCGTAGAAGTTCCTTTTATTGTTACTTGGCTGTTGTTGGATTGGTAATCCGTTTGGGCAATTGCCAAATCAGGGATGCTCAGAAATAAGAGGGTTATTAAACCCAAGGTTGCCGATTTCAGTTTTGCTTTCATAAAGTGCTAATTTTTTTTCTGTAACCTTTTTTGATTACAGGTCCAAATCTAGGCCCTTATGTTGTCCTTTAAAATGATATGGAATAGCGTAATAGGTGATCTTCGTTAGCGATCTTTTGGCTTACTCTTTGTTCGAACACCTATTTGTTCGGGCTCGTACCATAAGTGCTAGTGTTGCTGATATGATTGCAACAAAGAGAAGTGATCACAAATTCATATCTTGCTTGCAGAATAGGGCATACTTTACTAATTTTCCGATGTAAAACTAAAATATGCAAACAGTTCAGTTGAAACGGAGTCTCGGCAATAGGATTCATCATACATTTAGCACAAAATTTTGATTTTCAGAAAACATACACCACCTTATCCCTTATCGCAATATATACAGCATATCATATATGCAAAAGGTGCGCAGCCTTTGCCTTATATAATGGAGTTGCCGGATGGGAAATTAAATCTTGTCATTGAACTGGAAAGCGATGCTATCAATACCCTATATACGGAAGAGAATTTTAAAGGCAAATATACGATGAAACATGGCTGGATTTCAGGTTCTAATGCCAAAGCCATTTTCTATGAAAACAATAAACAGTCAACTATTTTAAGTGTTCGGTTCACGATAGGTGGATTCTATGCCCTTACCAAAATTCCCATGTCAGAAATTATTCATCCTGGTCTGGAAATAGAACTAATACTTGGAAGCTCGTTTAATAAATTGTATCAAATAATCATAAACGAAACAGATATTGATAAGATTTTTCAGCATGTAGCATGTTATTTTGTCAATTATATCCACGACAATAGTTTTGAAACTTCTCTGGTTAAGTTTATTGATAAAAATATTGACAAACCGATAGACTGGCTCGTTCATAAATCCGGTTATTCTCAAAAGCATGTGATACATACCTTAAAAAGACAAACAGGGTTTTCACCTAAATATTTGCAGCGTTTACAGCGGTTTCATAAGGTATTAGAGGCTATCCAGCACTGCGATATTCCTATTCATTGGACTTCGGTAGCTTACGAATATGGTTATTACGACCAAGCACATTTCATAAAAGAATTTATTCATTTTACGGGATTAAGCCCTGTTGAATATTTTGGTATAAATATGGCCTCCGAACATAATAAACTGCTTAAAGACATTAAAGTGATGTAAACCGAGGTAAATTTTTTACAATGGCAAGCCCTCTCTTAAATTTACCTTTGTCATGAAACAATTTAAAAAATTAGCATGACTACAATAAACAAATTTCAGATTCATGTTTCGCAGGAAATCCTGGTGGACCTTTCATTAAGAATTAAACAAACCAGGTGGACTGCAGAACCCGAAGGATCCGGTTGGGCTTATGGTACCAGTTCGCGCTATTTAAAAGAATTAGTGCAGTATTGGGATACTGCCTACAGCTGGCGTAAACAAGAAGAGGCTTTAAATCAACTGCCGCAATTTACTACCGTTATTGATGGCATTACGGTGCATTTTATTCATGTGAAAGGTAAAGGAACTCATAGAAAGCCACTTTTACTGATTCACGGTTGGCCTGATTCGTTTTATCGTTACTATAAAGTCATTCCATTGCTGACGGAATACAACAATTCCTTTGATTTGATTATTCCCTCCATCCCGGGATTTGGCTTTTCAAGCCACCATGCCGTAAATAGCGACCAATCCGCAGAAATCTTTAATAAGTTAATGGTGGAAGTACTTTCCTACGACCACTATTTTGCTGCCGGTGGGGATATGGGGAGTGTGATAGCCACATCTTTGGCAAATCAATTTCCGCAACAGGTAAAGGCTATCCATCTTACAGATGTGGGTTATCCAGATGGCAGCGAAGACTGGAGTACGATGTCGCCTGCCGAGCAGCAATTTGGACAGACAATCCAACATTGGTTTTTTACGGAAGGGGCTTTCAATATGATTCAATCCACAAAACCTCAAACATTGAGTTATGGTTTGAATGATTCGCCGGTGGGTCTGGCAGCTTGGATAATAGAAAAATTCAACGCATGGAGCGATAATGGTGGAGATATCGAAAACAGTTTTACAAAAGATGAGTTGCTTACCAATATTATGATTTATTGGATAAGCCAAACAATCAACAGCTCTATCAGGACCTACGCAGAAAATACCCGGGCAGCTTATACAGGCGGTTTGAAATCGGCGCAAAAAGTTCAAGCTCCTACGGGCGTTTCCTTATTTCCTCAGGAAGCACAGTTTCCGCAGGAATGGGCAGAAAGAAAAGTTAATGTAGCAAGTTTTACAAAACTCGAAAAAGGAGGCCATTTTGCACCATTGGAAACACCTGATGTGTATGCCCTGGAGCTGAAGAATTTTTTCGATCGGTTTTGAGTTACACACACCCTTATAATTAGAGACACTGATGTCCACTTTTGAAGCATCTTTAGAAATGATAGGTATTAATCCCTTTGTCTTTGTTCCGGAGCCAATTTTGAATAAATTATTTAAAGAGGCTGGCAAAGATAAAGGACATATACCGATATACGGAAAGGTCAACGGGAAAGACTATACCCAGACATTATTAAGATATAAAGGCGAGTGGCGCCTATATATCAATACAAGTATGCTGACGGATTCCCCGAAGAGAATAGGTGAAGTTATCCACGTAACTATTCAATTTGACCCCACAGACAGGACTTTACTCCCACACCCTGAATTGGTAAAAGCACTTTCAGAAAACGAAGCCGCAAAGCGTATATTTGACAGCCTTGTACCATCAAAGCGAAAAGAAATCGTTCGTTATATTTCTTTTCTAAAAACAGAGGAAAGTATAAAAAAGAATGTAGAAAAAGCAATCGGTTTTCTTTTGGGCAAGAATGCATTTATTGGAAGGGAAAAACTATAACTTCCACCTTTCTGAACCAGGGTCGGATTTCTGGAATTATGGCGAATTTGGCATTTCACCTGTTAATCAGATTCAATTTTTGATAGGCCTTTACGAGAATAGATTGCCCTTCGCACGGGATATGTCATAACCACCGGGTGTACGCATGCGTACACTTTATAATCGGTGTCCGTATCCGTACACTTTGCAAACCAAGGGAAATGTCGTTTTTGTTGCCAAAATAGGCTTTTTGCTGATTGGCAGATTTATTGTTGCAGGGATCAGTGAGCGTTTAGATAACAAATAAATCGATAAACCGTGTTAAAGAACTATTTTAACCTGCTATTCCGTAACCTTGTCCGAAACAAGGGTTACTCCTTTATCAATATTTCGGGTTTGTCCATTGGAATGGCGGCAGCGATCCTTATTATCCTCTGGATTCAAAATGAGCTTGGCATGGAACGCTTCCATGAAAAAGGAGACCGGATTTATGTAATGTACAACCGGGATAAAGACCCAAATGGAGGGGTATCGGTATGGGACGACACACCTAAAATCCTGGGTCCTACTTTGCTGACCGACTATGCAGAGGTTGAGGCTTTCAGTCGCCGCAGTAACTGTCAATTTCTCTTCACCGTGGGGGATAAAAAGCTCAATGCAGGTGGCTCACTGGTAGACAGTAGTTTTTTGAGAATATTCACCTTCCCTTTATTCAAAGGAAATATCGAGCAGGCCTTAACGGGAGGCTCCAATATTGTACTCACAGCTGATTTCGCCAAAACATTGTTTGGTGATGAAGAAGCTATGGGCAAAACTGTTTTAATTGACAGTGTACATCATTTTACTGTTACCGGAATATTGAAGAACCTGCCCAATAATACCTTGTTCAACTTTAAATACTTGCTTCCTTGGTCATACCTGGACGTTTTGGGCGGCAATGACACTTACTGGAGGAACAATTCCACACGCACCTATACTTTATTAAAAGAGGGTTCTTCGCAAAAGGCTTTCGATGAGAAAATCAGGACCATCACCATAGACCATACCAAAAGTAATGAGGTACCATCCACTCACGAGGTATTTACCCAAGCATTGAACCGTTATTATTTATATGACAAATCCGAAAATGGTAAATTGGTAGCCGGGAATCTCGTCACCGTCCGTATTTTTTCGGTCTTGGCAGCCTTTATTTTACTGATTGCCTGTATCAACTTTATGAACTTGAGCACAGCAAGGAGCGAGAAACGGGCCAAGGAAGTCGGCATTCGAAAAGTAGCCGGTGTTAGAAGAGGTGGACTGATACTTCAGTTTTTGGGAGAAAGCCTCCTTTTAAGCTTTCTATCTTTTATTATCGCATGGATTATAGTCTCCGTATCCTTATCGAGCTTTAATCAATTGATCCGCAAAGAATTGTTCATCCCCATTCAAGAACCGGTATTTTGGTTAGCGAGTATGGGATTTGTACTGCTTACCGGATGTGTGGCAGGCAGTTATCCGGCTTTTTACCTGTCATCTTTTAACCCGGCAAAAGTATTAAAAGGAACATTCAAAGCGATCAATGCGGCCATGACTCCGCGGAAGGTATTGGTCACAATACAGTTTACATTTGCTATTATTCTGATTGTTTCGACTATTATTATTTCCCGTCAAGTTCGCTATGGACTGGAAAGAGACAGTGGGTATAATCGCAATAATCTCATCTTTATTTCAAACGAGGGAAGTATTGAAAAACATTATACAGCGATTAAGCATGACTTGTTAAATACAAATGCAGTTACCTCTATGACGCTATCCAGTAACCCGATTACCCAAACGTGGAGCGATAATTTCGGCTATCAATGGGATGGTAGTACAGCAGTGGATGAGCGCACAAGTTTCCTAAGATTGGGCAGCGATGCTGATTTTGTAAAAACCATGGGAATGGATTTGGTTGCCGGGCGAGATATCGATATCAATCGATTTCCTACCGATAGTTCCGCTATACTCATTAATGAAGCAGCGGCAAAAGCCATGCGGTTAGCAGATCCGATCGGTAAAAAAATAAATTATAAAGGCAGCAATTATTATATGCACATTGTTGGTGTCATCAAAGATTTTATTATCGAATCACCATTTCAGCAGCACATTATGCCACTGATGGTTAGTGGGCCAGGCGAGTACGCTCCTAGAACGCTCCACTTAAAATTAAATCCGGTCCATACTACAAAAAGTAACCTTAACCAAATTGAACAGGTTTTCAAAAAGTATAATCCGGAATATCCTTTCCAATATGGTTTTATAGACGAAGATTATGCCGTTAAGTTTACAAGTGCTGAGCAAACCGCGACATTGGTAACTTTATTTGCCGGACTGACGATATTGATCTCCTGCTTGGGGCTATTTGGTTTGGCTACATACATGGCAGAGAGCCGTACCAAAGAAATCGGCATACGCAAAGTTTTAGGGGCTTCTATTTTCGGTATTACTCAATTGTTGTCTAAAGAATTTCTGCTATTGATATTGCTTTCGTTTACCATCGCATCACCTATTGCCTGGTACATGATGGATAAATGGCTGGACAATTATTCCTATAAAATCAGCATAACGTGGTGGGTGTTTGCCCTTACCGGTATTCTTACCGTTGTCGTTGCAGTAACAACGGTAAGTTTCCAAGCGATAAAGGCGGCCGTGGCCAATCCAGTGAACAGTTTGAGGGATGAGTAAGTTCTTCTCTTCCAGCCGTATCACAAAGAGGTAGGCATATATCTGCTAAAGATTTTTATTTCATTTATACTACTTCCTTATTGAAGGGAACAAGGTATAACCTGGTTTCATATTCCAGATGTACAAGACCCTGATCAGCATATTGAGCAAATAGCATTGCCAATTCTTCCATCATCTCGGCATGTCCTGCATCCCCTTCAAGTGGAACGGTAGAAAAGGACAACAAATGACCTACCAAGCCGACTTCATTGAGGGGCTGGGCATGCCTGAACTGATGCACAACAACTGGCGCCGGATAAAAAAAATCTTTGATCCGCTCCAAATTGTCCCGGTTGGCATGTGCTAATTTTTCTGAATATTTTTCCTTCAGCTCTGTATAGGCTTTTAAGAAGGGTGTATCTGATTGCAGAATGTTCCATACCAACAGAACGTGGCCCGAAGATTTTAATATCCGCTCAAATTCCCTTTTGGTTTCCTCTGGCCTAAACCAGTGGAACGCTTGTGCAACGGTAATCAGATCAATGCTGTGTGCAGCCAATGTTGTTTCTTCAGCCGTTCCTGCTATGCTGTTAAAGTTATGGTAAACCCTAAGGGTTTCTTCAGCGGCTTTTCGCATTTCCTCATTTGGTTCCACGGCATTTACCCCGTAGCCTGCTTCTAACAGCAAGCGGGAAAAAAGGCCAGTGCCCGAACCAATATCAGCAATATGAAACGTTTTTTTCAGTCCGATGGCCTGCTCCAAAAAAGCGATGATCGCTTCCGGATATCCCGGACGATATAAACTATAGCGGTTTGCCCGTTCAGAAAACCGGCTTGTTGCATTATGTATGGTCATAAGCTGCTATTATATTAATAAACTCTCCTTTTTCATTGGCAGCCTGATTTCCCCATTCTGTAATTGCTTCTAGGACAGGAACAAAACTTTTACCAAAATCGGTTAAGTTGTAAACAACCTTGAGAGGTGGTTTTTTGCCGTAGACTTTCCGTGACACTAAACCGTCATTTTCTAACTGTTTTAATTGCAAACTCAAAGTCATTTCGGTAATTGCAGGCATTTCTTTACGGAGTTCACTATATCTTTTTACATCATCCTTTAAATGGTAAAGTATGACAGCTTTCCATTTTCCGCCAACTAAATTCATCGTAAGACTAACTGTACAGGGGTATGTTTTCCCTTTCAGTTTTACATAATTGCTAATACATTCTGTTTTCATCCTACTATTTTTAGCCTATCTGTTTTGATGTACATGCAGAACAGGAGGCTTTATTAAGACATCAGACTGTTGTTTTTCAATACCCGACTGACTGAACCGGATTCTAAAGTCCAACATAATAGACGAAGCTTGATCATTTTCTGTTTTAACAAACATAATACTTTTAGTTTATATACACAAAACGGTTTGTTTTTAAAATATTCAGTGTTATTTTAAGTAGTTTATCCTTATATATTATTGCCCATATGATGAACTTGGATAAGAGGTTTATAATGCCGAACTTTAGAAAAGGATTACCTGTGGCATCCGTTAGGAGAACAGCATTATCAGCACCAAACATGAAAAACAATAAATGAATATACAGGAAGCTATAGCATTCATTAAACCTGGAGTTACCTTAAACGGTTTACCACAGCATTGGGCAGATTTGGGCTGTGGCAGCGGTACATTTACCAGCGCGTTGGCACAGTTGTTACCCAGAGAAAGTACCATCGTTGCCGTGGACAGTGCACCCCAACAGCTAGACAGTAAGATGGGTAACCACGTGTCGGTTCTTTTTCAACAAGCGGATTTCGAGAAAGACAAATTGTATCTGCAAGGTTTGGACGGGATATTAATGGCTAATTCTTTCCATTACATACAGAACAAGGAATTGCTGATAAAGCACCTGGAAAAGTCTTTCAAGCAAGAAAAAAAGTTTCTCATGATAGAATATGAAACCCAATTATCCAACCCTTGGGTACCGTTTCCAATCCCTTTCACCAAACTGAAAGATCTTTTCAGTCGATTAGATTATCCATCAGTAAAGAAAATGAACGAAAGACAGTCGGCATATGGAGGAAAGATGTATACCGCGGTTATTTCGAAACTACTCTAAATATTCAGCGTAATGCTGGCGTGCCTTTGCTTCGGTTGTTTTTAAACGTTAATGGTCTTCTTTACTTAAATACTTATAAAAGATCTCGTCCGTAAGTATCTTGAGTTGCCTTTCGGTGTGAACCGGGTGTTTGCCTCCAGTAGTGAACAGCTCCAGCTTATTATTCGTTTTCAGATACCAAAATTTACCGATGGAATGTTCTGTGACGGTATCCTGTTTCATAATCTTTTGGAAGTTTTTTAGCTTATATCTATCCATGGCCACCATCATCGAATCACCCACGTTCTCTTTGCAGGAAATGGGAAGGTAACGATCAACTCTCCAGATCATGCATCCTCGATGTATCGTTCCAAAAAGAAAATAACTCAATAGCGAGATTGCTATCACCGCTATCACATATAAAGTTGCCGTTTTCCATCGAGGTCGTAAACCCGTACTACCAATATTATTTCCGCCGTTGTCGTTTCCGCCACCTCCAGTTTTTTCAGGTTTAGCTCCATCACCACTTTCAACTGGAAGGAGAGGGCCAAGTGGAGGAGGAGGTGGGGTTATCCCGATATCTTTATAAGGCCTAGGCTCGAAATTGATCAGCACTGCCAGCAGTTTAAAATTTCTATCGTTGGAATCCATTATTTCACCTTTCATTAGATTAACTAATGGCTTCAGCTTATCCAATTCGTAGCGACTGATGCTTTTTTCCAAACTATCATATTCGTTCTTCGGATTGAAGAAGTCTTTCAATGTTTCGTAATCCCTTTTCTCTGGATTCTTCGCTAAAATTTGCTCGCAAATAGCTCTTAATTTCCCGGGTGAAGGACTTTCCAGTTCACTGGACAATTGGCGATTAGCCTTTAATGATTGATAAGCTGTTAGTACTGCTTGTTTATAGGCTTCAAACATGTTCCAAATAAAATATAAATAGTTTCCTTATATGTCTACAAAGCTAGGGAGCTATTCCGTTGTCATTTTACGGGAAACCGTAACGATAGCCCTGTACCTCTTGCCTTTTAAAGCATAACACCATAATTCACCTTTACTTTATCCATGACTACGTGGGTGTAAAAATGTTTTAGGTTCGGGTTGTCCATCAATTTTGTTTTCGAAAACTGTTCGAAGTGGTTCATGTCCCTGGTGTTTACGATTAAAACAAAATCATAACTACCGGTTACATAGTAACATTGGGCAACTTCCATACAGTCTTGCATTTCGGCTTTAAATTTATCGATAGCTTTTGAGCTTCCTTCGTGTAATACCACATCTACCACACATGTAATACCAAAGCCAATCGCCTTCGGTGAAATAATGGATACATCTGCTTCGATGTATTTTTCGTTTCGAAGTTTCGTAATACGTCTCTGAATAGCACTTTGGCTAAGGTTCACGTTTTTGCTAAGTTCTTCTGTGGTTAATTTATTATTCTGCTGAAGTTCCTGCAACAGCCTTTTGTCGAAGTCGTCCAGTATATGCATATTTTTAGTTAAAAAGTATCTAAATGTGCACAAAATAATTCTAAATACAAGAAATGAGCAAAAATAACGCGTTACCATGACTGTAATTTTGCATAAACACAATCAAAACAACATGAAACACACAATGAGCAGCAAAAGTATTACACTTCCCCAAAACAGTATTTTTTCGGTAGCCGAGGTTGAAAAATTCAGGAATGAAACACGCGGCACAAATAACGTCGTTCACCTTAATAATGCAGGTGCTGGCCTAATGCCCAACAGCGTTACAAAGGCGCAGCTTGATCACATCGCGCTTGAAGCGGAGATCGGTGGTTATGAAGCCGCTGCTCACAAGGCCGCTGCTATCAGCGAATTTTATGATCAGGCAGCGCTTTTATTCAACTGCAAAGCTACTAATATTGCCTTCACTGCAAGCGCGACCGATTCATATACCCGGGCCTTGTCTTCCATACCGTTCAAGCAAGGTGACGTTATCCTTACGGACAAGGATGATTTTGTATCGAACCAAATCCAGTTCCTGTCTTTACAAAAACGACTTGGAATAAAAATTGTTCATATTCAAAATTCGCCGCTCGGGGGGGTAGATTTGAATGATCTAGCGAGTAAGTTGAAAACGCTACAGCCAAGATTGCTTGCCATCACTCATATTCCCACCAACTCGGGCTTGGTGCAACCGGTCCTGGAAATTGCAAGCATATATTACAACCACCTGCAATCAGCTACCGAAAATACCTGGTATATTTTGGACGCATGCCAGTCGGTCGGACAGATGAAACTGGATGTAAAGGAGCTTCACTGTGATTTTTTAAGTGTTACCGGACGCAAATTTCTGCGAGGACCAAGAGGGACTGGCATCTTGTTCGTATCCAATAAAGCTTTGCGTAAAGGTTTGGAGCCGATGTTTATCGATATGCGTGGTGCAGAATGGACGGAAAAAGACGCATATCGGCAACAACTTGATGCAAAACGATTCGAGGATTGGGAATTTGCCTATTCGACTATTCTCGGGACAAGTAGCGCTATTGCCTATTGCAGAGCGATTGGTGAAGATAGGATATGGGGTCAAGTAAAGTTGTTATCGAATATTCTGAGAGAGGGGTTGCAGTCGTTGAATGGTGTGCGGATTTTAGATAAAGGGCCAGAATTAGCCGGACTGGTAACTTTCACAGTACGGGGTTCGGATCCGGTTCTAATGGTCAATGAACTTTTGAAGCGTAATATAAACGTCGTGCCAAGTTATCGTGCCTTTGGTGTGATAGACTTTGATGAAAAGGGAGTCAAATGGGCTGTTCGGGCATCGCCGCATTACTACAATACGCTGGATGAACTACAGTACTTTATAGATAGCTTAAAAGAAATTGTTGGTTAATGTTCAAATACTACGCATCTATTTCAGATAACTACCTTTAGAGTTTCTTCAGGTAGTTATTAAAAAACTGTTTTTCCTTTCCTTCCGGATGGGTAAAAAATACCCAGTTCATGGTATTCAGTTTTTTATGTTCTGGTATTTGATGAGTGGATGTCATGATCCGCGCCCGTATAAGCTCTTTTTTATCCATAATTTTTGCTTTCGCTCTACTTTATAAATCTTCCTCTTCATCCCAATAAGTTTCTACCATATTTCTTAAAAATCCGGTAACCCATTTCAAGTGTGAAGGTTGAATGAATACATTGAATTGATCGTGGGTAGTATGAAAGCCCATGTAAAAAAGCCAAAATCCCAAGCCGAGGTAAGGTACTACCTCCAGTTCTTCTTCGCTAACCGGGCGGTATGCACGGTAGGCATCCAGAAAAATAGTGTAGGCATCATGCGCGGCCTGCTGTGTCATCCTTCCGGTGTAGACATCCAAGGCGAGGTGTTGCCAAAAGGTCATGATATCATTTGCCAACCAGCCATACCCCATAAAATCAAAATCAAAAAAGGTAACTAAATCATCTTCGAAATGAAAGTTTTTTGGCAAGAAATCAAAGTGACAATAACCGTTCGAAAATCCGGATGTATTCCGTCGCGAAAACTTATTTTCAACCAATCGTGCCTTTTCCTGTAGCCATGCGTATCCTTCAGGATCTTCCGAGAAAGCAGCTTTCAGCATTTCTAAGGGTTTGAAAAGCGTGGTTTCTAGGTCAAAATTCCATCTTTCGCCCCCCAGTCTGATTGCAGAGGAAACATTATGAAAACGTGCCATTTCATAACCAAGTGCGCGAAGTTGGTTTTCATTTAACATGCGTAATGCACAACCGGGCGCATAGCTAAATAGCACCGCGTGTCTTTCCCCTTCAACTGCTTCAAATTTCTGTATAGCCTTGCCGGAAATATCGAGAATCGGATAAGAAACGGATACATCAGCCTGCTTCAATGCCAATAGCAACTCCACTTCCTCTTGTATCTGTGGCAGATTTCGGTGAGAAGAACGATAAACACGAAGTATAAAGCGGTTTTCGGACGATTCAACCAAATACGTATCGCCAACTCCACGAACCAAAAACGTGCATTGAACATCGCTGAAATTATATTTTTCTGAAATAACTGAAGATAGCGCTGTAGGACAAAGGGTAGAATAAGTCGCAGGAAATACAGGTTTCATGTGCTAAAGATAAGATTATAAAATGAAAACAAATATTTCGCAATGATGGTACTCATGCGTATGAAACTTTAATTATATTCGTGCATCATAAATCGTAAAATTCAATTCATGAGAATAGCCTTGGCATCACCCTTTTTTCCAAAGTCCATTCATGAAGGCCTTTGTTCACTAGACTATTTGTCGAAAGAATCCGCAAGCCAGAAAGCTGAAATTGTGTGTTTTCCCGAATCGTTCATTCCGGGTTATCCTGGCATGGGCTATTCAAACGCAGATCGCACCGATGCTGCATTGAAATCGGCTTTGAAAGAGGCTTGCGGCATTGCGAGAAAATATGGTATCGCTATTATTCTTCCCATGGATTGGTACCTCGGAGACCATGTATTTAATCTGGCCCATGTGATATCAAGTAAAGGCGAAGTTCTCGGTTATCAAACGAAGAACCAACTGGATCCTACAGAAGATAATCTATGGACCGCTGGCAACAAACGAGAAATCTTTTCGTTGAACAATGTGAAATTTGGAATTACCATATGCCACGAAGGTTTTCGCTATCCCGAATCGGTGAGGTGGGCTGCCCAACGTGGAGCGCAGATTGTTTTTCATCCGCATTTTGTTGGTAGTAATGAAGATGGGGTGGTGCCTACGGAGTTCGGTTCCAAGGAAAATCCATATTACGAGAAAGCGATGATAATGCGCGCGTTGGAGAATACCATTTACTTTGCCAGCGTCAATTATGCCTCCAAATATCAAGAAGCCGCAACTACTGTCATAGCACCCGATGGTTCATGCTTAGCTCATCAGATATATGGAGAAAGTGGGGTGCTCATAGCAGATATAGATCTAAGTAAAGCTACCGGTATCTTGGCGAAGCGTTTTAAGCCAGATTTATTTTTATGAACTGTCCGTGCTAGGCTTCCGTTTTAGTGTCCGCTAAACAATTTCAACATCGCATTTAACGCATCTTCCGAATGCATCCGCTCGCCATTTTCAAGTGATTCCTGTGCCGCCAGCGCAGCTCTTTTGCGCATATTTATTTCATAAAAAGAAATGGCTTCCTGCAACGTATTGTATTCATCAGACGTTAACGACTCGCTCAATTCCAGCGCATCTAGCATAGCCATGTTAGCACCTTCTCCTGCAAAGGGGGGCATGACATGCGCGGCATCGCCAAGCATGGTTAAGTTAGGTAAGGCTTCCCACGTTTGGTTTAAGGGCATACAATATATCAGACGTGGAATAAAAGGCGTTGTTGCGTTTTCAAATAGTTCGTACCAAATACTGCTCCATTCGGGATATTCCTTTTTAAACCAAGCCAACAATTGTGTTTTGTCGGCATAATCTAAGCCATTTGTTGCTGCCCAATTTTCATCTGCTTTGAAACTTGCATAAAAACCCAAATCGCCATTACCCTTTTGGCCGAGTAATATGTTTTTTTTATTTCCGAAGGCCATTATTTTTCCGCCATTGTTCAGTGCATGGATATGAGGTGCAGCCTTTTTTGAATGATAAACAATACCCTCCAGCATCGTGATACCTGAATAAAAAGGTTTAACAGCCGTAATATACGGGCGGATTTTAGAATTGGCTCCGTCTGCTGCGATAACTACATCGGCGTAAGCAGATACCCCGTTTTTGAAATGCAACATCCAGCCTTCGTTTTGTGCTTCCATGGAAATAAAATGGCTATCCCACACGAGTGTTTCTGGCTGTAAAGCATCTAACAATATTTTTCTTAAAGAACCGCGATCTATCTCAGGACGAAAATAGGCATAGCCAAAATTTTCATCCAGTTTGCTTTCGTGGTCGCTGAAAAATATTTCAGCATGTTCATTTACGATCAGTTTTTTATCTGCACCGGGCAGGAAGTTCTTTTTAAACGCATCCAGTAAATTCGCTTTGCGGAGAGCTGCCAATCCCGAATCTTCATGCAGGTCAAGCGGAGAACCTTGCACACGGGCATTCTTATTCACATCTCTTTCATACACTTTTACATGTACGCCTTCAAGCTGTAAAAGTTTTGCTAGTGTTAAGCCTCCAGGGCCAGCGCCAACGATCGCGACTATTTTATTTGCTAATAACATACCGTATTTTTAATTATCACGGTACAAAACTATTACTGTTTTAAGACGGATAATAGTACAAATCGGTCGTTTTTGTTTTTGGATAATTCCTTTGGCACGACACCCGAAAATTTTTTTATCTCTTTGATGAAGTGGTTTTGATCGGTAAAGTTTAATTCTGGGAAAAGTTTTCCATGCGCAATATGTTCCAATGATGCTCTGAAACGCAAAATATTACAATAGGCTTTTAACGAGAGTCCGAATTGCTGATTGAAATACCGATTGATTTGCCTACTGCTCCAACCTACGCTTTCTGAAAGCTCTTTTACACTCATTTCACCCTTTGACGAATAAATTAGCGCAAAAAGTTTACGTTTTCTTTCATCTATTTCGTTCGGTAAAAGTCCATTTATTTTTTGTGATACTTTTTCATAAAACGCATCAAAATCTTTCAGATCATCTGCCTTGAAATTCCAAAAGTCGTTCGGAAGATCTTTAGCACTATTTAAGAAGCCTGCAATAGAAGTCTGTAAAAGATATTCAACGGCGAGGGGTTTGAAACCAATAGTGAAAGCAAGTGTTTGAGGCGGAATACTCCGCTGTTCAGGAAAAGTTTCCAATCCAATCAATATAACATGAAAGGGCTGAGAGGCAGATTTCCACAAAAATAAATCAATTCGTCCGTCGGGCAATACAACCACCTCTTTTGCTTCATCTGACTGATTATGAAACATACCAATACTTTCTACAAAGTCGGTAAGAGACTCGCGGGGTTTGATAAATTTGCAGTTGAAGCCATTGTCCATGGTTGTCTGTCTATTAGAGGTGGGTGGTAGTCCTCCCAAACTTTGGACCGGTAAAATTGAGAAAAAAATAATGAATTCACCCGATTCGGTGCAGAATTTTCATCCTTTGTTAATACTATATATTTGCAGGAAGCAAAGGCCAATGCTGATCCTGCACTTTACTGCTGACCAGCTTGTCCGAGGAAGATGCAGACATATCCGCACAGAATACCGATATTGTGGCAGGAGCCGAGACATATAAGCGGCCATTGGGAGTTGTGTGTAGACAAGAATGTGATACTTCATATAGGATTAGGTAATGGATAAATCAAATGGTTATGAAAACATAGCGAAGGCTTTTATCAACGTCCGCGGACAAGCCGTTAGCGGTATTGGTACATCATCTGTCCGTAAATGGGCCCAAACACTCCAAAAAGGTGCTACCGTATTGGACTTGGGTTGCGGGACCGGCATCCCGATCTCTAAGGTCCTGATAGATGAGGGCATGACGGTATACGGCATTGACGCATCAGCCACTTTGATTGAAGCTTTCCGGGAAAATTTCCCCCAGGCCCCAGCGGCCTGTGAGCCGGTGGAAGATTCCACATTCTTTAATCGCAGATTTGATGCCGTTATCTCGTGGGGACTAATATTCCTGTTACCCAAGGATGCGCAGGCGGTGGTCATACATAAGGTAGCTGAAGTGCTGAAGATAGACGGTAAATTCCTGTTTACGGCCCCACCTATGATCACTGAATGGGAAGATGTGCTAACAGGGCAAGTGTCTGCATCACTTGGCGCCGGGAAGTACAAGGAAATATTATCTGCATCCGGATTATCCCTGATAGAAGAATTTGAAGATGAAGGCGAAAACCATTATTATGATGCTATTAAAATCTGATGAGCATGTTCCATCGTTCATATACTATCTATAAAATAATGAAAATGAGTAAATGGAGCTTGAAGTGTTAAAATAGTTTGCTGGGAGAAACGCCGAATTTCTTTTTAAATGCGCCGCTGAAATGTTGTATCGAAGAATAGCCCAACTCTAGGGCAAGTTCACCCGTGGTTTTCCGGTTGGCCAGCAGTTCATTCTTGGCAATATCGAGACGGGTATCGGATAGATACCCGAATACTGTTGTACCGAAAGTTTCTTTGAACCCTTTTTTTAGTTTGTATTCGTTAATACCCGCTAACCTGGAAAGTTCGGAAAGTGAAGGCGGATCCTGCACATGTTCCAGCATATATTCCCTTGCAAATTCAATACATTCCTTATCATAATCCGTTTTTATGACACCGTTACTGGGTTTTACACGGGCATTGCATGCTTCAGCCTGCAGTACCAGCAGTTCAATGCATTTTGAGAGTAGAAACATTTTTTTTAGCCCGCCGCTGTAGATACAGTTCACAAGGTTGTAAACGATATTGCTGACCGCTGCATTAACCGGTAGGTTTTCAAAAGAAAGCACCGTTCCTGTTCCATTTACAACATCCTCGTTGAAACGGTTCAGCGCAGCATTGCCGTTTTGTGTAAGTTTCAAGAAAGACGGTACGGTAAACTGCATAAAGAAAAGTGACGCATGATGGCCATAATATCTCAATATTCCTTCATCTGTCGTGTGGGGCCCGGAATAAAAAAGGTTGTATTGATAATTACCTAAGACAGGCCGTGGATTGGTTGGGTCGATATGGAGTTGAACACCTTTCAGGCAGGCTACGAACGTAACCAACTCAATCTTTATATCATAGCTCCATTTCAGCTCACGGGGCTTGACATACCGCCAGTCTGAATAACCCATGCGTATCCCGTCAAAGTACCAATCCACGGTTTGCAGGCTTAAATCCGGTAGCGCCAGTTTCTGCGCATATTCCACGAGCCTGTTGCCTTCAAAGCCATTCGTAAAAAAATCATTCAGGTGTTGAGGGCCGGCCAGTGATATATCAGGTATGGTAAACATAAAAATTCCCTGTTTTATAAGTGCATAATCCGTATTTCATAATATAAAAATAATAATAGTTTATTTTTTTGAATTAAAAGGAGAAAATATTAAAATGAATCATCAAAACAACGAAATGCCAAAAGAATTGGTACAGGTTACCGGAATTTTCGGTGTAGTGTCTTTCGTCATGACACAGATATCCATTATACTTTATTTTATCTACAGTGGCACGCCTCCAATCTGGAATGTCCTATTGCGGTCATTGATCACTGGGATATACCTCATGTTTATTTTAGTCTTTTTTGCAGGATTTCAGCATCTTATCAGACGGAATAATGATAATCACCATTGGCTGGCAACATTAGTATTCAGTGCCGCTTGCATTTTTGTAACTACAAATTTAATCACGCATTCGTTGGAAGCAGGAGCGGTGCTCAATCCCGAAGGCATTCCTGTTGATGCAACACAAGATGGCTTGCTAGCGCAGGCCAATTACTTATTGTACGGTTCATTTGGACGCATAATAACAGCAACATTTATGTTTCCCGTTGGGGTAATAACCTTTCGCACAAAGATATTGCCGCGGTGGACAGGCTGGATGGCATATATCATAGCTGTTATTAATGTAGCATTTATACCGAGTTTGTTTTTTGGAACCAATGCAGGAGATTTCTATAGCGCAATCGGTTGGGGTAATTCAGCATTAGCCGCCAGTCTTTTTACATACTGGGTATTGGCAGTAAGCATTGTTTTACTGAGACACAGAAAAAAATATGCAACAATCTGAAAAATGAAAGAATTGGCTTCGATCAGCGCTTTCAGCTATTCCAAAAGAGGTGTTGATTTTAGACAAGCGCTGGTATAGCCCATTGTCCGGAACTGAACAAGAGTTGTACGTTTTCGAACACCTCTAAAAAAAAGATCGCCTATATGTAGCGCATTACGTATTTTTTGGCATGGCAGTATAATTGTGGATTGGCATAAAAGTGCAGTAAGAAACCGGTAAGCTGTAGGCAATAATCCGTAAGCATAAAGAAAAAAACAATTATGGTCAAGAACTATTTCAAAATTGCCTGGCGCAACCTGATGAAGAATAAAGTTTTTTCTTCCATCAACATTCTTGGATTAACCATCGGTATAACCGTATGCATGATGATATTCCTTTTCATCATGAATGAATTCAGTGTCGATCGCTTTCATAAGAATGGTGATCGCATTTATCGTGTAATGCGTAGCTTTGAGAATGAAGGAAAGCAGGGAAGTGTATCTTATCTGTCCGGAATGCATGCACCTGCGCTGCTCAATGAATTCAAAGGCGAAATAATAAAAGCAGTTCGTGTAAATCCAACAGATAATCTGGTTTCCGTTGGCGACAGGTCTTTTCGTGAAGATAAAGTATACGACGTGGATGCCGATTTTTTTAGCCTGTTTTCTTTTCCATTGATTAAAGGCAATGCAGCAACCGTTCTGGAAAATCCCAATAGTGTCGTATTAACAGAATCAACAGCAAAAAAATATTTTGGAAGTATCGATCAAGCCATGGGTAAAGTAATTGAGCTTGATAAAAGCTTGCTATTAAACGTGACCGGCATTGCCAAAGATGTTCCTTCCGATTCCCATCTTGAATTTGACCTCGTGGTGCCTTTGGAAAACTATAAAGACCAAAGCTGGATGACAAGATGGATCAACAACGGTGTATATACCTATATTATGCTTGATCCGCAGGTAACGTCCCAACAGATTGAGGGCCGGTTGCCCCAGTTTATGGAAAAATATTTAGGCGGCGATATGAAGAAATATGGTTTTAAGTGGACGCTTTCACTTACACCTATAAAAGACGTTTATTTTGAAAACGTAAACTTCGATGGTGCAAAACACGGTGACAAAACGGTCGTTTTTATCTTTCTTTCCATTGCTGCGTTAATACTCTTAATTGCGTGCATCAACTTTATGAACCTCTCCACCATTCGTGCAGTTGACCGCTCAAAAGAAGTTGGCCTGCGCAAAGTATTGGGTGCAATGCGAAGCAATCTTATAGGACAGTTTATTGGCGAAAGCGTTTTGCTTACGACGATTTCATGCATCCTTTCTGTTGGTTTGTTGTGGTTAGTGATGCCTTTATACAACCAGTTGCTTGGCTATTCGTTAACTGTTCCATGGAATGCTTTGCCGATTTACTTATTTCTTGTAGGCGTAATACTGATTGTCGGTTTTTTTGCAGGGAGCTATCCCGCATTTTTTCTCTCGGCATGCTCACCTATAGCCTCACTCAAAGGCAAATTAAAACTAGGCAAAGGAGGCGCCGCCTTTAGACAGACATTGGTTGTTGTGCAGTTCGGCATTTCAGTATTTCTTATCGTGGGTACCATTATCGTTGCTAAACAGATGAGTTATGTAAAGAATATGCAGCTTGGTTATCATAAAGAACAAACCGTCATCGTACGCATTGATAACAACGATATTTTTAGGAATATGAATGCCTTTAAAACCGGTTTACAAAATCAGGGGCATGTGCAGTCGGTTTCGCTAATGTCAGGGGAGCCTGGCGGCTTTTTTGATTCGCAGATGTTCGATGTGGAAGACCATCATGAAAAATGGCCGTCAAGGACAGAATTTGCAGATTTTGAATTTGTGGAAACATTGGGTTTAAATATGATTGCAGGCAGGAATTTTTCCTCGCAATTCCCTACCGATACAACAGATGCCGTTTTAATAAATAAAACCGCTGCGACAAAACTGGGATGGACACCGGCACAAGCTGTGGGCAAATGGATTCAGAATACCGTGAGGGATGATGCTAAACGAAGGATAATCGGTGTAGTGGATGATTTCAACTTCTTATCTTTAAAAGAAAACATGGATGCACTGGTGATCTCACCCGCAATTGATCGGCGAATCGCATTGGTAAAACTGAAACCAGGGAATATACAGGCTGGTGTCGAGATTGTAAAGGATCAGTATGATAAAGTCGCTTCCGCCTATCCGTTTGAGTATCGTTTTTTAGATCAACAGTTTAATGAACTTTATCAAAAAGACCTTCGCCAGCAAACTATCTTAACGGTATTTGCTACCCTCGCAATCTTTGTTGCCTGTCTTGGTTTGTTTGGATTGGCCTCTTTTACCGCTACTAAACGCTTCAAAGAAATAGGTGTACGGAAAGTATTGGGTTCCTCCGTGCAGGGCATCGTGGTGCTGTTATCAAAAGATTTATTGAAGCCCGTACTGATTGCTACTTGCATTGCATTACCACTTGGTTATTGGGCAATGGATAAATGGCTGCAAAACTTTGCTTATAAAACCACATTGAGTTGGTGGATCTTCATTTTAGCTGCGCTGATAACATTTGCTATTGCATTGATAACGGTGAGCATTAAAGCGATAAAAGCTGCAATGGCAAACCCGGTAAAGTCTCTGCGTGTCGAGTAAAATCCATTCAGGAAGATCTGGATTCGCTAGACTCGCATTGCTCGCAAACGAACAATGAGTGTCCGATATCGAACAGAAGTAGGAGTGAAATATCCGCCTAGCCTATTATAAAGCCCTTTCATTGCAGGTGGCAAGCTAATTGTAGTACCCGGAGTGTACCCACGATCTCAATACGGAGCTGTTGTATTGCGGGTGTAGTTTTATTTCTTTTATTATGATCAGGCATTACTTTAAGACCACTTTACGCAATCTTTGGAGAACACGGGGCTACAGTTTTCTCAATATCTTTGGATTGGCGGTAGGCATCGCGGCAGCATCCCTTATTTTTCTATGGATAGCAGACGAAGCAAGCTACGACAAAAAATTCCCCAACAAAGAAAACATTTACATTACGAAATCTAAGCAACCTTCCGGTGAAGGATTGGGTGTTTTTGATGCCGTTCCCGGCCTCTTAGGTCCGGCAATGAAAACGGAAATACCTGGCATTAAATATGCCGCCCGTGCAGATTGGGGCAGATCTTATTTATTTACGAATGGAGAGAAGGCCATTTATCAGAACGGTCAAATCGTCGATCCCGAATTCATGGATATTTTCTCGCTCAAGTTTGTAGAGGGAGATCGGGCGGGTGCATTGACGGGGCCGGATCAGCTGGTGCTCACCCAGTCTGCTGCCCATCGCATCTTTGGCAGCGAAACGGCACTCGGAAAGACCGTACGCGTCAATAGCGACAAAACATATATCGTTTCTGGTGTGGTAAAAGATCTTCCTAAGAATAGCACCATTCAGTTTGATTGGCTTAGTCCGTTTAAAGAATTTGAACAAGACAATGCCTGGGTACGCGATTGGGGCAATGCCGTGGTGATGACTTATGTCCGGCTGGAACCTTCAGCCAATCTAACAGATGTAAACAAAAGGCTCCATGATATTGTCAAGCGCAAATCAGGTAATGCAGAGGCAGGCATCCGTAACTTTCTGTACCCGATGGAGCGTTGGCGGCTATATAATAGTTTCGATAAGAATGGAAACGAACAAGATGGCCAGATGAAATATATTAGGCTATGTAGCATCATCGCTTGGGTAATCTTGCTTATTGCCTGTATCAATTTCATGAACCTCGCTACCGCCCGTTCCGAAAAACGAGCAAAAGAAGTGGGTATGCGCAAAGTGGCAGGCGCAAAGAAATCTTCCCTTATCGGTCAATTTTTGGGAGAATCGCTTGTTTTGGCTGCCATATCGGCCTTGCTTGCGATCGGGTTTATCTATGGCGTTATGGGTGTTTTTAACAGTCTCATTGAAAAAGAATTGGAGGTCAACCTATTCCATCCCTCACACCTTGTTTTCCTTGTTGGTATTGTGTTGGTTTGTGGCTTACTATCGGGCTTATATCCCGCATTTTATCTGTCGGCCTTCAATCCGATAACTACATTAAAAGGCGCCAAACAAAAAGCAGGGGCCACGGGGTTCATCCGTCGCGGATTGGTGGTTCTCCAATATGCAGCATCCATCACGCTCATCATTTGCACGGCTATCGTTTTCCAGCAGATCCAACATGCCAAAGGCCGCGATTTAGGTTTTGAGCTTAGTCAGGTGCTGACCGTTTTTGTGCGCGGCGATGCTAACAAACATATTGATCTCATTAAGGAACAGCTGATGGCAACCGGCAATGTGGAAAGTATAGGGCTAAGTAGCGGAAATATGCTCAATTTTGGGGTGAGAACCGGTATGGACTGGGCAGGCAAAGACCCGAATAAACAAATAGATATTTTCTATTCCTGGGCAGACGAAGGCGTTATTCCCGCTATGGGCATGGAGCTGACGGATGGCCGAAACTTCCGGCCCCATTTGCAGGGCGATAGTAGTAGCTTCGTCATCAATGAAACATTTGCCAAACTAATCAGTGCGGACGGAAAAGCCGCCGGTCGGCAAGTTTATTGGAGCGGCGAAACATTCACCATTGTTGGCGTGGTCAAAGATTTTGTATACAATAATGTTTACAGTCCGACAGAGCCGATGTTTTTCCGTCCGTTTGACCAGTTTGGCGGCGTACTGAACATTAAAACAAAAGCGGGTGCCAACCTGGCCAAAACAGTTTCCCAGATCGAACAGGTGATCAAGGCAAATAGCCCCGGTTTTCCGTTCGAATATCAGTTTCTCGACGACGCATTTAACGAAAAATTCAAATCCGAGATCCTCATACAGAAACTCGCCAGTGTATTTGCGATGTTGTCTATTGTCATTTCTTGCCTCGGTTTGTTCGGCCTTGCCGCCTTCACTGCAGAGCGGCGTACCAAGGAACTGGGCATCCGAAAAGTATTGGGCGCATCCATATCCTCCTTGGTCAGCCTGCTCAACCGGGAGTTCGTCATACTCGTACTGGTATCTTGCATCGTAGCATTTCCCGTTGCCTGGTGGGTGATGAACGATTGGTTAGGCAATTACGCGTATCGTACCGAACTGCATTGGTGGGTGTTTGCTTTAGCAGGCTTGGGAGCCTTGGCCATCGCACTATTCACGGTAAGTTCACAGGCAATCAAGACGGCATTGGTGAACCCAACGAAGAGCCTCCGGGATGAGTAAGGCCTATACGTTTTGAAAAACACATTGCCCGCTAACTGTTTCTTCGTTTTCGGCAATGATCGGAAGCTTTTGAATACCAAAAATAGACACTTGTGAGAAAAATTAAATTTATCTAAGTTTGGTATCTGCTGCTTTATTGAATTTAAAGCAGGTCTATCCATATGAATAAAAATCAAATACCTGAAAAGGTAGAAAAGGAATTGTCCTACATACAGAAAGTATGGCAAACCGTAGCGATAGTAGCTTTATTAGTTGTCGTGATGTTAATCGCCCGCGTTGCTTTTAATGTTTTACTCATGATACTTGCAGGCTCGCTGATTGCTGTCTATTTTCACGGGCTTGGAGATTTGATTGAACGCAAAACGCATTTGCGCAGAACGTTCAGCATGATTTTATCCATTGCCGGTTCATTCATCTTGCTTGGCCTATTATTATGGTTCATGGGAACGAAAATCCAGAATCAGGTATCGTTGCTTTCAGAATCATTGCCGGGCACCATACAAACGGTAAAAGCGAAGCTGGATGGGGGGCCTGTAGGTAAAAAAATCCTTGCTTATTTCTCTGACAACAATTCGGATAAGATTTTTGCTACCGCGCAAAAATTCTTTAATACCAGCTTTGGTGTTTTAGGCAACTTGTATGTGATTTTGCTGTTGGCCATCTTTTTTACTTCCAACCCGTCTCTCTACAAAGATGGTATTCTCAAACTGATTCCCAAAAGAAACAAAGCAATAGCGAAAAATTCAATAGACCGGATCAGTTTTGTACTAAAAGGCTGGTTAAAAGGCACCATGTTATCCATGTTACTGATCACTATTTTAATTGCTATTGGCTTAACTATCATGGGAATTCCGGGTGTACTGGCACTTTCCCTATTAACCGGGATGCTGAAGTTGATTCCGAATTTCGGATCAACGGCAGCGATGATTCCGGGAGTATTGCTAGCGCTCATGGTAAGTACCAATACGGCAATCATTGTGGCCTTGATCTATATCGTTTCGCAAACGGTTGTGAGTAATATTGTAACGCCCTTGATTCAAAAAAAAATGATAAATCTTCCCCCTGCATTAACCATTATCAGTCAGGTAATTATGGGAACACTTTCTGGTGTACTTGGAATTATACTTGCCGTTCCGCTGCTGGCCATTATCATCATACTGGTGGATGAGTTGTACGTAAAGAAGATAGATCAGGATCACTAATAACTGCTATTTACTTCCGGGTGCTGACTGCAGTGTAGTAGTAGGTCCTTCTACAACGAGCTTTCCGTCTTCTAATATCTTCATCCTGTCAATAAAAACAACGCGTTCTTCACCTGTTGATAATGTCCGGGCGTGATATACACAGAACATCTCTTTCCCGTCCGGTGAGTAAGTGACACTATTATGTCCTGTTCCGGTCACTACGCCACCGCTCTCGATATTTTTCTGCAATACAGGATTATTGGCTGCTTTGGTAAACGGACCGAGCGGGGTTTTTGAAGTGGCATATCCTACTGCGTAATTCTTCCCACCGAAATAATTAGCCGAATACATCATATAATAGGTGTTTCCTTTCTTAAAGATGAAGGAGCCCTCTGTCCATCGGCGGTTAACTTCTTTTGATGTAACAGAGCGGCTTTCCCATTCGGCCTGCTTATCATCCATTTTTACAGGAGGTCTTAACATTAATACAGGTTCGCCTATCACTCCGCTGAAATCAGGTTTTAGCTCAACACCATACACCCAGCTCTCCTCTATGGTATCAAACCATCCTTTTTGCTTAGCCCAGGCAGCTACTTCGCTCTCCACGGGATGCTTATAGCAACAACGGGAATAATAGAGGTAAATTTTGCCGCTTTTATCAAAAAGTATATTAGCATCGATGATAGGATAGCCGGGATCAAAAATTGGCTTATCGCTAAGGTCAATAAATGGGCCTGTAGGATTGTCTGCCACAGCCACCCCGATACGAAAATTCTCCAGTTCCTTGCCGGGGTTCTCTTTCCATTGTGCGCTATAGAACATATAAAACTTGCCATTATGGGCGTATACTTCAGGCGCCCAGTATGCTCCGCTCCAGGCGGCGGTAGAATCACTCCAGCCGTTCCGATTATTCGCATAAAATACCTGGCCTTCGTCTTTCCAGTTCACGAGGTCTGTTGAGGAATAAGCGGCAAATCCATTTTTCGCAGCACCACCGGTGCCGTACATATAATATTTGTCGCCCTTTACATGCAGTACATAGGGATCTCCAAATGTAACCGGTAACGGATTCTGATAAGTGCTGCCTGATTGTGCTAGCAATTCATTGTGAAGGGATAATATCAGTAGAAAGGAGACTAAAATTTTAAACATGTACGGTTCATTATTTAATATTCGGTGTGCACAAATATAAACGCAGGAAGCTACAAATGGAAATGTTATTCAGGCCTTGCAATTTTATCTCCAGCTTTATGAGATAATGTGAGCCATCCATATCGCACCATAGCAATTAATCCAACAACTTGTTGGACACAGGTTAAAAACTTAATTTCACAAAGTTAGCTTGTATTGGCGTAATCAAAGTTAATGAAAACGTGTAGAAGGAATACAACGTAACTTTTTCTTAGCCTTGAAAATCTGTTGATGAAGAAAGATTTCTCCACTGCTCAATTTGTTGTGACAGTTGACTGATTTTGTCATTTGCTCTTTTGTAAGCATCACTACCCATGAAAAAATTTACAGGTGGATTTGGGTTATTTGCTAAGGCGATTAAAACTTCAGCAACTTTATCAGGATCACCCAATTGTTTACCGTCCATCGCACTGAATTTTTCATGAGCGGTTCTAACGAAGCTATAATCATCGATTTGCTTTTGACTAAAAGAAATAGAGTCTGGTTTCGCAAAATTGGTGCGGAACCAACCGGGTGAAACAACCGTAACATGTATGCCCAGTGGTTTTAGATCATTTGCCAATGCTTCTGATAAACCGCTTACTGCAAATTTGGAAGCTGCATATATGCTCCAACCTATTCCGGGTGCAAAACCAGCAATTGAGGAAATATTGAAGATGTGACCTGAACGTTGGCTTCTTAAATGAGGCAATGCCTGCTGAATTACTTTTACGATAGCAAAGAAGTTGATGTTGAAACTATCGTTTATCTCTTGTTCCGATAATTCTTCTATGGCTCCACCAATTCCATAACCTGCATTATTTACGATCACATCTATTTTGCCAAAAGTGCTTTTGGTTTTTTCAATTGATGTAGCAATAGATTCTTCATTTGCTAAATCTACTTGTAATGGTAAAAAATCGTCATTTGTTCCGGCAATATCTAACAAAGCATCGATTTGTCGTGATGTTGCAGCAACTTTGTGTCCTCGTCCTAGTAATTGTTCTACTAACGAACGTCCGATACCTTTAGACGCCCCGGTGATGTACCATACTTTTGAATTGTCCATTTTTATAATTTTTTGTTGCTGCAAAATTATAACAGACTACGCGCATTATGGTAGTATAAAGAAAACCAATATTTGTAAAAATCAAACCAATCTAAAAGAAGTTGGATTTAATCCTGTTTGCTTTTTGAAAAACTTATTAAAATGCGCAAGGTCATCAAATCTTAAGGTGTCACTTATTTCCGAAATGGTCCAATCTGTATGTTTTAGCAAAATTTTTGCTTCCGCGCATAATCGCTCAAATACGTGTTGGCTTGTCGTTTTTCCCGTTACTTTTTTTACGCAACGATTAAGGTAGTTCACGTGAATAAACATTTTTTCTGCATACTCATTTGGTAAGCGAAGTTTCACTGTGTCGACTTTGTATTGAATGGGGAATTGTTGCGCTAATAATTCCAAAAAAATCATCGTAATTCGTTTGCTTGCATCGCCATGTTGAAAAAGATTTTCTGGCGGTGTCCATTTCATTGCCAAAAAGTACAATTCACTAACATAATTCCTAATCAAGTCATACTTGTAGATATAAGTTCCCTGTGTTTCCTGAAGTATTTTATGAAATAAATTTTCTGCTTCTTCGTAATTGCCTTTGGATAGTTTAAAAATGGGCTGAATAGGTGATTGGAAAAGAGAGAGACTGTCTAAATCTAATTTGTAATTTCCCTGAAAAAATGCACTCTTGAAAACACAAAAATAGCCTTTTGTTTTAGGCGATAATGGTTGATATGAATAAGGAATATTGGGATGAAAAAACATTAAAGTGTTTCCACTTACTTTGATATTTTCATTGCCATATCTAAAAACATTCTCTCCGGAAAAAAGCATTATTTTAAAGAAGTTTCTACGCACGTGAATGGGTAGCTCTTCATTTTTTCTCATCCGGTTTTCTATACGAAACACATTAAACTGCCCAATAGTGTGGTGTAAATTATCAGGCAATTTATTGAATTTATGTTGATAGAATTCTTCTAATGATTCCATTTGAAATTTATTGATAACATGAATGATTAGTAAAAAAGAAACCAAATTCTAATCAAGGGGTTTGGTGAACTCCGACGGAGAGTCTCAAGGATGATAAGCCCGATTATGGTTTCGGCATCGTTTTTATACATTTCAGAAATCACTAATAATCTTGCGATGTTGCTTGCCCCAAGTTATCAATATTTCTACGATGGGATACAAGGATTCGCAATACTCAGTTAACCGGTATTCAACCGTTTTAGGAAAATCCGGATCTTCTGTTCTTAATACTAAATTGTTGAGTTCCATCAATTGCAGCTCTTTTGAAAGCATGGTAAAGGTGATGCCTGGAATATTTCGGGCAATCTCCCGATAGCGATAAATCCCGTTATACAAAACGATGACAATAGGCATACGCCATTTACCGCTCAAAACGTACAACGCATCTTGTGCGTATATTATTTCTTCCTGATTTTCAATCGTACAGATATATGACTTTTTTTCCTTATCCATGTGCTATAGTTCGCGATAGCATTCTCAAAAATGCTTAATCCAGATTTTACCTTTGCTAACAGTAACAACAAATTTAATGAGAATAAATATTTTATTAAACAATGGCACAGAGAACATACAAGGAAAAGAACTACCAAACAATCCACTTCCTTATCCAACACGGGGTAGCGAACATTACATTGGATAACGCTCCGGTTAATGCATTAAGTGGACAAATGATAAAGGAACTGCAACAGTTGCTTGCAGACCTGTCTCTGGAAAAAGCTGTTAAGGTAATCGTATTTGAAAGTGCAAATCCCGACTTTTTTATTGCGCACGTAGATATCAATATCCTGGATGAGCAGGATGTATTGGACGAGCTGGGCCAAGCTGCACCCGCAGGACTAAATCTTTTTCAGGCTTTAGGGGAAAAACTCAGAGAACAGCCTCAGGTCACCATCGTGAAACTAAAAGGTATCGCCCGCGGTGGTGGGGCCGAATTTGTAGCAGCTGCGGATATGAGCTTTGCTTCTGTTGAAAAGGGAAAATTAGCCCAATGCGAAGCCTTAATGGGGATCATACCTGGTGGAGGAGCCACGCAGTACCTCTCCTCAAAGATGACCCGAGGACGGGCGCTGGAGGTAATCTTGGGAGCCGACCTCTACGATGCAAGCACGGCCGAAAAGTACGGTTGGATCAACAGCGCTATAGCAGACACCGACATTGATGCCTATGTGACTCGTTTGGCCAGAAATATTGCTGCTCTACCTGAGGGAGTGATTGAAGCAGCAAAAAAGGTGTTGGCTCCCGTAAAAGATATAGAAGGCTTTCAGGCAGAGAATGACGAGTGGGCGGCATTGGCATTCACACCAAAAACTGGCGAGATCATGGCCAAGGCAATGCAAAAAGGTGCTCAAACCGTAGAAGGGGAATTGAAACTGGAAGAACTGCTCAGAAGTTTATGATGATACCGTTATTTGCTTCTGGGTGTTTATTGCCCACCAAGTCCGTACTTTATTCGAAGGTTTTGCAGGTGTTTTACAGGTTTAATCAGGTTTTTACCAGATATACCTGGTAAAAACCTGATTAAACCTGATAAAAATCTGGACAGTGACCGAAGGTGGTGCGAAGAAAGTACGAAGTTAATACGTATGTTGCTGTTTGTCTTATCCAAGTTGTCTTTCCATAATTGGCAAATCCCTCTTGGGCGGAATTGCGCCGGGTTGTCATTTTTTTATTAAATTTACTTATGGAAAGAGTAGTAATACCCCGTATGGGCTTGGAAGCGTTTGCAGCGGTAAACTATAAGACCCCGGTTCTGAGGGTGCAGCATTACCCGTTAGATGCCAGCTATTTTACCATCGAGAATAGGGATAATTATCCTGTAGTAGACTATATTTCCCCTAACCGGAGGCAGTTTTATAAGATCTTTCATATGACCTCCGGAACAGGCGTGCTAACCGTTGGCCTTAACCAATATGTAATGGGCCCGCAAGAAATCGCTTTCCTTCATCCCGATGAAATGATGTCTTGGCAAACAACCTCGGAAGAAACCAGCGGTCACTTCTGCCTTATACATCCCTCATATTTTGGACAGGAGGCCAACCACGTACTGCAGCTGCTGCGTCAATTCCCTTTCTTTAGGCCAGAAAAAGCGGTCATACAACTGACAGCCGGCCAGTCCTATACCATCGACAGGTGTTTTGCGCGCATGCTGGAAGAGGACCGTAGCGAAAATGAGGACAAGAAACAGGCTATCGTCCTGCATCTGCAAATGATCCTCCTGGAGGCGCAGCGTGCGGGCAAAAATAAGGCAACATCACAGGTGCCGGAAACCTACGGCCACATATACGGCTTTCTTTCGCTGATGGAATCCACCTTCCATGTGCAAAATCCTGATTCGAGCATTAAATTAAAGACCGCTGCCGAATTTGCAGACCAACTTCATGTGCACCCCAACTATCTCAACAGCCTGGTCAAAAACCACACAGGTAAAACGGTGCGCGACCATATACAGGACCGCCTCATCTATGAAGCGAAGACCTTGCTTGCCAGGACGGATTGGGATATCAATTCCATCAGTTATTGCCTTGGCTTTTCCGGACATGCGGCTTTTTCCTCTTTCTTCAAGAAAAAGGAAAGTATTTCACCCTCCCTGTTTCGGAAAAGCGTTTCAGCTACTGCCCACCTTTGAAAGTCGCAAATATTCCTATGATTTGAGTAAGCCACGTTTGCGACATCCACCGTTACTTTGTACCATAATTTTAAAACACATAAATATTATTATGAACGCTAAAAAAGTATGGTTAGTAACCGGCGCATCTAAAGGATTAGGGCTTGCGTTGGTAAAAAAATTACTTCAGGAAGGCTACAGCGTAGCTGCCACATCCCGTAATGCGGATACGCTGCGCCAGGAAGTAGGCTACAATGGCCCAGCATTCCTTCCCTTAGAAGTGGAGCTGGCCGACAACGCTAATGTAGCCACTGGCGTTGCCCAGATCATCAGCACTTTCGGTACTATAGATGTGGTTGTGAACAACGCAGGCTATGGTCAGCTGGGGACACTTGAAGAACTCAACGATGAGGAGAGCCGTGAGAACTTTAATGTCAATGTTTTCGGTACCCTTAACATGATCCGAAACGTGATGCCGCATTTCCGCCAGAAAAGGTCGGGCGCATTCTTCAATATCTCTTCCATTGCCGGATTTCTTGGGACTTTCCCTGGATGGGGCATCTACAACGCTACCAAGTTTGCCGTAGCCGGCCTTACTGAGGCCTTATCGGCCGAAGTAAAATCCATGGGCATCACTGCCACTATCGTTTATCCAGGCTATTTCAGGACCAACTTCTTATTGCAGGACTCCCTTAAAGGCGCGCAGCACCCTATTGCAGACTACAAAGAGGCGAGGGAGTTGGAAGTGATCCACGAGCAGCAGATTAGAGGCAACCAGCCCGGAGATCCTGAAAAGGCAGCAGCAGCAATCCTTACGGCTGCTGAAGGCGAAACGCTTCCGCTGCACCTGTTTTTGGGCAGTGATTCACATAATATGGCTAACGTTAAGATCCAGGCCCTGCAGGATGACCTTGCCCAGTATGAGTCGCTTAGCAAATCAACGGATTACAGCAAATAATATCTTACCGGGTTAGGGTGAAGCTATTGGTGTATCGAATCCGAACATTGGTGTGCGTTTTTAATACAACTCATTGCTTTTGGTTTGTTGTTAAGTATTTGAAAATAAGTTACTTGTTGTTTTGGATTGATTGTAGTTAGATCCAATAGGAGCAGTTTTGGACAGCTGCTTCCTGTACAGCAGGCAGGGCAATTTTTAAATCTTTGGATATGATCAAGAATTATCTTCAAACCGCTTGGCGCAACCTGATAAGGAGCAAAGGCTTCACTCTAATCAACCTATTAGGGCTTACTATGGGTATTACCTGCACGATCTTTATTTTGCTTTGGGTGTGGGATGAATTAAATTACGATAAGTTTCATAGAAACTACAACAATACCTATGTAGTGATTGCTAATCGCGGTGCCTCTGGAAATGTATTTACCGATTATAACATGGTACTGCCTTTGGCCAGAGAAGTGGAGTCTAAGATACCCGAGGTAGAGCGGGCCACCATGACCACCCAGAATTATGACCTAACATTCCGAAAAGACGATCTACTGCTCCAAAAGAATGGTCTAACCGTCGGCGGACGTTTTTTTGAAATGTTTTCCTGGAAGTTTATTAAGGGAAATCCTATCACGGCTATCAGCGATCCCTCTTCCATCGTGCTCACCCGTTCGGCAGCCAAAGCCATCTTCGGCAATGAGGATCCCATGAACCAGACGCTTAAGATTATCGAAGAAAACCGTGACCTTAAAGTAACCGCTGTAGTAGATGATCCTCCCGGTAACTCCAGCTTTCAATTTGACTTTGTTCGTCCTTTCAATTTCTCCGATGAAGAAACCGCGCGCATGATGGATGAATGGTCCAATTCGAGGTGGAGGGTTTATCTACAGACAATCCCACGTGCAGATATCGATAAGGTTGTAGCGTCTATAAATACCATAAAGAAAAATCATGATGCTGGAGACAACAGCACCTATTTTACCTTTCCGATGAGTAAATGGCGGCTCTATAGTGAATTCAGGGACGGGCACAATGTGGGAGGTATGATCGAGTATGTCCGACTATTTACGATCATTGCAGTTGTTATTTTAGTGATTGCCTGTGTGAATTTTATGAACCTTTCTACTGCCCGATCGGAGAAGCGGTCAAGGGAAGTCGGTATTCGCAAGACTTTGGGCAGTGGGAGAATGCAGCTGGCTGTGCAGTTTTTCTCTGAATCAACTATGTTAGTGTTGCTAGCATTCCTACTGTCAATTTCATTAGTATATCTGTTGCTTCCCTTTTTTAACGGCTTTATAGACAAGGAACTGTCCCTTGATCTTCGTCGACCGTATTTTTGGTTGGGATCAATCTCTATTTTATTGTTTACAGGCATCGTAGCCGGCAGCTATCCGGCGCTTTACCTATCTGCGTTTACTCCTGTGAAGGTACTGAAAGGGGTGTTCCTGCCAGGGAAGTCGATGGTGTTACCGCGGCATTTTCTGGTAGTAGGACAGTTTATTGTGTCAATTCTACTTATTTCTGCGACAATTATTGTATATCAGCAGTTACAATTTATAAAAAGTAGGGATATGGGGTATAATCCAAACAATCTGTTAATGATCAATGGAACAGATGATACGCGGAAGAACTTTTCTGTTATCAAACAGGAGTTACTTTCCAGCACTTTAGTGCAGGCCGTCACAAATTCCAGTTCGCCCGTTACACAGATATGGTGGCGGTTGGGCGCTCCAAGCTGGGAAGGTAAGCCGGAAGATTTTAACATTGTTTTTTCGGGTATCCGTGCCGGTGTAGACTTTGTTAAAACGATGGGCGTTAGGTTATTGCAGGGGAATGATTTTACGGGAATGCCAGTTGATTCGGCTCATGTATTACTCAACCGTGTCGCTGCTGATCTGATGGGGCTACAAAATCCGCTTGGCGTAGAGCTGCGTTTCGGAGATGAAAAATACACCGTAATTGGCGTGACCGAAAATGTGATTATGGAGTCTCCCTACCAAGCGGTGGAGCCGATGTTAACTTTTTACAATTCAAACCCTTCCAATGTCATTAGCCTACGATTGGCCAGTGGAGTGAATCCTCAAAAAGCACTGCCGCTTATCGAGTCAGTATTCAGGAAACATAATCCGTCGTATCCATTTGATTACCAATTTGCCGATACGGAATTTGGCAAGAAATTCCTCAGAGAGGAACTGATCAGTAAGATTGCAAACATATTTGCGGCATTGGCTATTTTTATCTGTTGTTTGGGCCTTGCGGGATTGGCATCGTTTACAGTTGAAAAGCGTTTCCGGGAAATTGGTATCCGTAAAGTGTTGGGCGCCAAGGTAAAGCAGGTAATTATACTGATATCTAGGCAGTTTCTCAAATTGGTTTTGATATCTTATTGTATTGCCGTACCCCTTACTTGGTGGTTAATGAACAGCTGGCTGGAGAATTATGCCTATCATATCCAGGTCAGTGCCTGGGTATTCGTTACGGTGGGCGGATTGGTTCTGTTGTTGGCCCTGTTAGTTGTTTCTCTCAATACAATACGAGCGGCCCTAACCAATCCGGTAAAGAGTCTTAGAACAGAATAAAATAATAAAAGATAATATTTTTTTTTGTGTAAACACTTGTTGTTCAGTAGACTAATTTTAAGAGTATGAAAAATGGGTCAAATTTCTATGAAAGGAGTGGGGATTGGGTTCTTAATTTAGGTGATCCCACTTCTGATGCTGAGGAGCGGACTTACAAAAATAAGCCTGCTTCAAATGCCGCAGGAAGAAATAAGCTTAAAACACTAATTCGAAGATTTGCGAATTCTTTGAAAAAACAAGAAGGTAGAATAAGAAAGCTTTATTAGAGATCTCAATAACCATCTTATTCATCCCTTAAACTATTTATCGGGTTGATCAAAGCAGCCCGGATGGCATGCCAGCTCACTGTGAAAAGCGCTATGACCACAGCAGATCCTCCTGCAACCGCAAATACCCACCATCGGATGTCTATGCGGTAGGCGAAGTTCTCCAGCCAAATACTCATTGCCCACCACGCAATGGGTATAGCGAGGAAGATGGCAATCGCCACCGGCTTCAAGAAACCTTTGGAAAGCAACCGTACGACGCTGCTTACAGATGCCCCTAATACCTTACGGATACCTACTTCCCTTGTTTTGGTCTGCACGGTATAAGTAGCCAAAGCAAAGAGCCCTAAGCAGGAAATCATAATCGCAACAGTTGCGAACAGACTGAACACCGTACCCTGCTTTTGTTCCATCGTATAAAGCTTATGGTAACTCTCATCCAGAAAATTGTAGGTAAACGGCACATCTTCGTTATAACGTTTCCAATTGGTAGCAGCGGCAGCGATGGCATTTGATGCATCGCGATCGGTCGTCTTGATGTACATACGCCAGCAATTTTCAGGTTTGAACTGAAAAACCACCGGCTCTATCTTCTGGTGAACAGAAGCAAAATGAAAGTCCTTTACCACCCCGATGATCGTTCCGTTTACCGTCTGTATCCGAAGGCGCTTGCCTATCGGATCCTTCAGACCCATTTCCCGGACGGCCGCTTCATTAACCAGGAAATGCAGCGAATCAGTAACGCTACCTGTAAAATTTTTCCCCTGTATGATTTCCATACCAAAAAAATCAATCAGGTTCTCGTCTGCAAAGGTCTGATGGAACCAGGTGTTGGAGCTAACGGGTTTTCCGTCCCAGTCATTATCACCCGTAGAACTACCGCCATGAATCATGTCCCTGCCCACACGTGCCGCATTGACAATTGCCGGGTTTTTCAGCAGTTCGGCCTTCACCGCCCCAAAGTGTTGCTGCATTTCTGGCCGCATGTTGAACGAAAATATGTTTTCCTTATCGTAACCTAGGTTCTTGTTGCGGACGTATTCTAGCTGACCTTGAATGATAAAGGTAAAAGCAATCAGCACGATGGAGGTAGTAAATTGGATTACTACCAGCGAATGGCGGAGCGTTGAATTGGTGATACCGGCCGAAAACTTCCCTTTCAATGCATTCAACGGCTTAAAGGATGATAACATCAGCGCTGGGTAAAAACTGGATGCCAACAACGTTCCCAGCAGTGTGAGGCCAATGCAATACCAAACCCGATGGTTGGACAGCCCCAGCTGGATCTGCTTGCCGGAAAATTGATTGAAATAGGGTAGAAGCAAATGCATAAGTGCAAAAGCCAAGAGAGCGGCAAACGCAAATAACAAGGCCGATTCCAGAATGAATTGTATGAAAAGCTGGAAGCGCTCAGCGCCAATGATCTTTCGCATACTTATTTCTTTTGCCCGCAGCATCGCCCGGGCAGTGGCCAGGTTCACGTAGTTGATACAGGCGATTGCCAGCAGAACAATGGCCACTATGGCGAACATACGCACCGTAGAAATGCCTCCGTCGCTTCCGTCAGCTTTGTAGAGGTGCACACTGGATAATGCTTGTGTTAAGTACGGCACCGGAGCGTCCTCCGGTTTATTGCGTTCATGAATAGCCTGTAATTTCTTTTCCACGCCAGCAACATTAGATTGAGGTCTCAATAGTAAAAATGTCTCGAAACCGAAATTTACCCAGTCAACATCCATGGAAGACACCGTTGTCTTCCCATCGTAGGAAGTTTGTCGTTGGATGTAGGCAAGATCGTTGAAGCGTGACATGGGTAGCATTACCTGGTATTGAAAGGTTGAGTTCTCCGGATAGTCGGCAATCACGCCACTGACCTTACAGAGTTCACCGAGGCCCATGGTAACCATCTTGCCGATGGGATCTTCCTCTCCAAAATACCGTTCGGCAGTCCGTTTGCTAATAACCAATGAATTGTTATCTGGAAATGGATTGTTTTGGTTACCTTTTATCATGTCAAAATCAAACACTGTAAAATAAGAAGGGTCAACAAAAGCAAAGTTACTTTCGATGAAACTCCTATCCTTGTATTTGAATGGCGCGTCGCCAATACGCATAATACGTACGGTTTCTTCGACCTCTGGTATTTCGTTTTTGGCAAACGTCGCTACGGCAGGGATGACGTTCGTAAATATCTGCTTGCTGATGCCTGTTCCACCTTCTATCCCAATCCGGTGGATACGCTCGGCTTTCCTATGGAAGCGGTCAAAGCTCAGTTCGTCCAGGGACCAAAGCAGCAAGAAAATTCCCACAACCAGACCGATCGTTATGCCGAAGACATTAATGGCTGCATAGAAACGGTTGTTCATGATGTTGCGCCAAGCAGTTTTAAAGTAGTTCCTTATCATAACTATGTAGCAGTTTTATAAGCATAAACATGATATCCATTTAAGTTTCATACACTTCTCCGTTTATCGCTGGTTAATACAGTTGCCACTTTCATCAAATTAACCGTTGATAAGCTGATTACTGATAACCATATCAATAAATCGACCAAAGATATAATGCGCTATTTTTTAATGGTTTATGCGTAAATTTCATCGACCATTGTCCGTATCCGAACACCTGTTTGTTCGGATACGCACGGTACTTTTAGCAGTATTCTTCTACATTATATAATAAGTGTATTTGAACATAAGGATATAGTAAAAAATACTAACTTTGAAATTACGAAGGAAAACCGTGGCCATTTAGCTCGGCATAAGTCGGCGGTCAAAATTCTATTCACCAGACACGCTGAGGATTACGATGGGCAGAGAAAATCTACCCACTGCAGCAAGGTTATCCACTCAAATATAAAATTAGACATATCACATGAATTTGAATAATAAAGCAATACTAGAAAAAGCAAATGAGGCTGTCACAAACGGTGATAATGAAGGATTTCTGTCTTTCTGCACCGAAGATACAAAATGGACATTTGTAGGAGAGCAGATCCTAAGAGGGAAGGAGGCCGTTCGGCAGTATATGGCAACGGCATACGTGGAGCCACCAAAGTTCCTGGTTGAAAACTTAATCGCCGAAGGTGAGTTTGTTACGGCAATTGGCAAAATCAGTATGAAAGATGAAGACGGGAAAACGATCGATTATTCTTATTGCGACGTTTGGCGATTTCGTGACGGTAAGATGGCCGAATTAAAGGCTTTCGTGATAGAAGACGAGTCGAGGTAAAAACCTTCATTCGATAAGCTTCTTATTCTTCCTTCAGGCATTTTACCGGATTGCTCATTGCTGCTCTAATCGATTCATAACTGACGGTTACTAACGCGATGAAATTAGCCAATGCAGAAGCAATTGCGAAAACGATCCAGCCAACTGTAATTCGGTAGGCGAATCCATTTAACCAGCTATCCATCGCATACCAGGCAATCGGAATGGCGATGATAATGGCGACGAAGACTAGTCCAACATAACTTCTTGACAATAGATAAACCACATTACTTATTGATGCACCCATTACTTTACGTATACCGATCTCTTTAAAACGTTGTTCGGCCATAAATGCCGATAGGCCATATAATCCCAAACAGGAGATGAAAATAGCGAGTCCAGCAAACAGATTGAAGAGGTTTCCAAGACGTTGCTCCCCTTTATACAAGTTGTTCAAATCCTGATCTACGAAATGATAAGAGAACGGATACGAAGGGTTTAATTTCGTATGGATTTGTTCTAAGGCCTTGATGGTCGCTTCCGTCATACCAGGTTTTGTTCGCACAACCGCTTTGGCATCCCATGGCCAACGGCCGAAATAGAGGATTACTGGTTCCACTGCCTGTTGGATCGGTTTGAAATTGAAATCCTTTACCACGCCAATGATTGTTGCTTGCCGTTTTCCAATGGTAACCTGTTTACCTAGTGCTGCTTCCGCATCAATCCCCATTATTCCAGCCATTTTTTCATTTACAATGATGTTACTGGAATCGCTTTTTAAGTCGCCAGAGAAAGCGCGGCCCGCAGCCATCTCCATTTGGAATATATCCGCAAAATTTTCATCAACCTCCAAGGTTGGGAAGACTATTGAAACATTGGGATCTTTGCCTTTCCATTGTACATTCATGACCCCTGTTGTTAGGTTAGTGGGAATATCATCAATAACAGTAAAATCGGATGTTAAGGAGTTTTTACTCATTTCGCTCCTAAAAGCTGCTGATTTTTCAACTAAATCGCCCTTAATAGGTACATAAACCAAATTAGACTTTTCGAATCCGATATTCCTCTTTTTGATATAATCAAGCTGATTATACACCACTATGGTCCCAACAATTAAAACGATTGATATAACGAATTGAAGTACGACCAGTACATTTCGGAAAGCTAAGTGAACATTTCCACCTAGTTTCAGTTTTCCTTTCAACACCGTGATCGGCTGAAATCCGGAGAGAAACAACGCGGGATAACTTCCTGCAATAATCCCTGTAACTAATGCAATCCCCATAAATCTCAGCCATAACCGGACATCAAATAAATGGAGTTGTAACGTTTTTCCGGCTAATTGATTAAAGAGGGGCAAAGACAACCAAACCAACATGATAGCAATCGGGAGAGATAGGAAGGTAATAACGATGGATTCTCCTAAAAACTGGCTGACCAGTTGCCATCGCGCGGCACCAACCACCTTACGTAAGCCTACCTCTTTCGCTCTACGGGAAGACCGTGCCGTTGAAAGGTTCATAAAGTTAATGCAGGCTACGGCAAGTATAAAAAATGCGATAATGGAGAGTGTGTTTACATATTGGATATTACCATTGCCAGATAACTCAATTTGCAGATGCGAATGAAGATGGATATCCGAGAGGGGTTGTAGTTTGAATGTTATTTTTGTAACGCCTACATTGGCCTTATAAATGGTATCAATCCGCTTCTCGAATTGCTTCAGATTTTCTTTTGTTGGGGTGAAGCTCTTATCCAATAACAGGTAGGTATAAAAGTTGAAATTTCCCCATGAATTTGTAGCAATATCATTGTGTACATGAGGGCCCATCGGCATGAGGTAGTCAAACTGTATGTGCGAGTTAGCCGGGAGATTTTTTAGGACTCCCGTTACTGTTACTATATCATCCTTGTTCTTCTGCAGTGTTTTTCCAATGGGATCGATCTCTCCGAAGTATTTTTTTGCCATGGCTTCTGTAATGAGGATGGCGTCAGGGAATTGCAGCGCGGTAGTGATACTGCCCGAGGCTAAGGGAAAAGAGAACACATCGAAGAATGTTGAATCCACATAAAACCCAAGCTTTTCCTCAAATTTATTGCCCTTATATTCAAAAATATTGGTTGAAGGATGACTTATGCGGACGGTATTTTTGATAGCAGGGAATTTAACCTTTAATTCAGCAGGCATGGCAGCAGGAGTGACTGCCGCTTTGAAATCCTCACTTGCTACAGACGAAACTCGGTAAATTTCGTTGGCGTGGGCATGAAAGCGGTCGTAACTTTTTTCGTGTTGTACCCATAACAGGATCAGGATACTAGACGCCATTCCCACAGCAAGCCCCGCTATATTCAGCAAGCTAAATGACTTATGCCGGAGTAAGTTCCTGAATGCAATTTTGAAATAATTCCTTATCATTATACTGTATCTTTTATGCCTATGTAGCGTCCAGTTCAGTAGTGTATGCCATTTAAGTTTACGCAGTTATCGATGATCAAATTAAACTGACCGATTCGCTCAGTAAATAGTAGGCAATATCTTTGCCGAATTATAAATTACTTATAGTTAGTCTGTTTCGTGTGGGTTGCGTCTTCTCTATGTTCGTAACCGTACACTTAGGTGTTCGTATTCGCACAGTCGAGTTATCATGGCAGTTACTGTCACTGCCAAAATGTTTTTTTAAAAAGGCTGCCTTTTTTATGTTCAATCTTTGGTTAGATGTTATCAATAAAAAAGCTGCTCAACCATGCAATTCCAACCAAAATTATGGGGTATCTGTTTTGGTTGAGTCTGGGAATCTATGCAAGTTTTCAGCGCCCAATTGAGCAAGAAGGTGTCTAAAAAGTCGTCATTTCGACCGTAATGAAATGGAGCGGAGAAATCTTTAATTTGCAATTGATTCATTAACAGATATCTCGATTTCGCTACGCTACACTCGATATGACGGCAA
>Ga0160438_1000061_pt1 | contig 61306 bp, 60 predicted proteins | sample HID1975K_E0MG_FD_108203 | JGI IMG/M metagenome (GOLD analysis project Ga0160438, IMG submission 108203) | Enriched soil microbial communities from UW Madison campus, WI, USA - HID1975K_E0 MG | ecosystem: Environmental > Terrestrial > Soil > Unclassified | place: USA: Madison, Wisconsin...
CCACCAGAACGTGCCGGGCGTGCTGTCCAAGGTCAACGAGATCTTCTCGCGCCACAACGTCAACATCGACGGCCAGTTCCTGCGCACCGACCCCAAGGTGGGCTACGTGGTGATCGACATCACTGCCAGCGAGGCACAGGCCGGCGCGGTACGCGACGAACTGGCCGCGATCCCGGGCACGCTGCGGACGCGCGTGTTGTATTGATCCGGGTGCGTTGCGTGGGGGCGACAGCGCGAATGCGCTATCGCCGCGCCAACCATCGCTTCGCCATGCGCGGCAACGAATCGTCGCCATCCGGCGTTTCGATCGCGGCATTGGCCACGTCGCGGATGTCCCGCCACGCCAGCGCCAGCGATTCTTCGCTGAGCGCGAACTGTTCGCTGCCCACCGCCCGCACCACGTAGCGGGCGTCGTAATGCCAATGGCCCGGCACGTCCCTGCGTTCGGGGATCCAGTGCTTGTCGATGTCGAACAGCGCGCCATCCTCCAGTACCAGCCCGCTCAGGCCGGACTCTTCCTCCGCCTCCTTGAGCGCCACCCGGGCCAGGTTACGGTCGCCGTCGGCATGCCCGCCCAGCTGCAGCCAGCGGTCCAGCTTGCGGTGGTGGGTGAGCAGCACGCGCTCGCCGTCGGCACTGACCAGCCACGCGCTGCCGGTGAAATGACCGGCCAGCCGTTCACGCAGGAACGGGTTCTCCGGATCGTCCAATAGTGTGCTGAATTCGTCAGCCAGGGCGGCGTGGGCGGGCTGGCGCTGCGCATACGCAGCCAGTTGGGCACGCAGTTCAGCATTAGCAATGACAACGGATTCAGGGTTCAGCGACATGGTGGCGGGGGGTTCGGGCGGGATTTGTCGATTATCGCCGGGCCATGCTGCATTTGTGCTTGTGCGCGGGCTTCAGCTTTGGCTAAGGTACAGCGGGCCCCGCACGCTGGGGCGCCCAGTTGCCATCAAGGTGCCCGGCAATGTACCGCGCACCTCACCTTTGTCCATTTAGGGAAGCACTGCATGCTGAAGTCTCTGTTGAGGGTCAAACCGGTTGAACCCGCCGGCCACGTCGACGCGGGTGAACCCATCGAAGGCAGCCTGGACGGCGAAGCCACACTGAAACGGACCCTCACAGCCAAACACCTCATCATGCTCGGGATCGGCGCGGTGATCGGTGCCGGCATCTTCGTGCTGACCGGCCAGGCCGCAGCCAACCATGCCGGCCCGGCGGTCATGCTGTCGTTCGTGTTCGCCGGCTTCGCCTGCGCGCTGGCCGGCCTGTGCTACGCCGAATTCGCGGCAATGATGCCGGTCTCCGGCAGCGCCTACTCCTACTCCTACGCCACCCTCGGCGAAGGCATGGCCTGGTTCATCGGCTGGTGCCTGGTGCTGGAGTACCTGTTCGCGTCAGCGTCGGTCGCGGTGGGCTGGTCGGCCTACCTGATCAGCTTCATCACCACCACGCTGCACATGCCGTTCCCGGACGCGCTGAGCGCCGCGCCGATCGCCTGGAACGGGCATGAGTTCGCCGCCTCCGGCAAGCTGTTCAACCTGCCGGCGATGCTGATCGTGGCGGCGGTGACCGGCCTGCTGTATGTGGGCGTGACCCAGTCTGCGTTCGTCAACGCGATCATCGTGGCCATCAAGGTCTTCGTGATCTGCCTGTTCGTCGGCATTGGCGCGGCTCACGTGGACCCGGCCAACTGGCATCCGTTCATCCCCGAAAACACCGGCGTGTCCGGCGAGTTCGGCTGGAGCGGCGTGTTCCGCGCGGCCACCATCGTGTTCTTCGCCTACATCGGCTTCGATGCGGTCTCCACCGCCGACGGTGAAACCAAGGACACGCAGCGCAACATGCCGATCGGCCTGCTCGGCTCGCTGGCGGTCTGCACCATCGTCTACATCATCGTGTGCGCGGTGCTGACCGGCATGCTGCCGTACCACCTGCTGGGCACCGACAAGCCGGTGGCCACCGCGCTGGAAGCCTACCCGAGCCTGTCCTGGCTGAAGACCGCCGTGGAGATCGGCGCCATTGCCGGCCTGTCCTCGGTGGTGCTGGTGATGATGATGGGCCAGACCCGCATCGCCTACACCATTTCGCGCGACGGCCTGCTGCCGAAGGTGTTCGGCAAGGTCCACAAGCGCTTCCGCACCCCGTACTGGGCCACGATCGTGGTCGGCGTGATCGCCGCCGCACTGGCCGGCCTGGTGCCGCTGAACGTGCTTGGCGAACTGGTGTCGATGGGCACCCTGCTGGCCTTTGCCACGGTCTGCGTGGGCGTGCTGATCCTGCGCTACACCCGGCCGGAGCTGACGCGTCCGTTCCGCGTGCCGATGGTGTGGGTGATCTGCCCGCTGGGCGCGGCGTCGTGCCTGTTCCTGTTCTGGCAGGCGTTCGTGGTGCATTGGCACCTGTTCGTGGGCTGGACGGTCCTGGGCCTGCTGATCTACTTCGGCTACGGCATGCGCCACAGCAAGCTCAACACGCCGTCGGCCTGATGCACCTGGCGGGCCGGCCCAGCGCCGGCCCGTTCCACATACGCTCCACCTACAAGAAACCACACCATGTTCAAGCAACTGTGGGCCACCAAGCACCCGCACGCCGCCCACGAAGACGCCAACGGCCTGAGCCTGCGCCGCACGCTCGGCCCCTGGGGGCTGACCGCGCTGGGTATCGGCGCGGTGATCGGCGGCGGCATCTTCGTGATCACCGGCCAGGCCGCGGCCAACCACGCCGGCCCGGCGATCATGCTGTCGTTCGTGCTCGCCGCGATCTGCTGCGCGTTCTGCGCGATGGCCTATGCCGAGTTCGCGGCGATGGTGCCGGTCTCCGGCAGCGCCTACACCTATACCTACGCCACCTTCGGCGAGCTGTCGGCCTGGTTCATCGGCTGGATGCTGGTGCTCGAATACGGCGTGTCCGCCTCGGCCGTGGCGGTCAGCTGGACCGGCTATTTCCTGAGCCTGCTCAGTCATTTCGACATCCACCTGCCGGCCGCGCTGGTCAGTGCACCGCTGGATGCGCAGCTGCGCCCGACCGGGGCGATCGCCAACATTCCGGCCGCGATCCTGGTGCTGCTGCTGACCTGGCTGTGTTACGTGGGGATCAGCAAATCCTCGGCGATGAACATGGCGATGGTGGTGCTCAAGACCGGGCTGATCATCCTGGTGATCATCGCGGGCTGGAAGTACGTGGATCCGGCCAACTGGACGCCGTTCATCCCGGAGAACGCGGGACCGGGCAAGTACGGCTTCGAGGGGGTGCTGCGCGGTGCGGCGATGGTGTTCTTCGCCTACATCGGGTTCGAGGCGGTGTCGGTGGCGGCGCAGGAGTCGCACAAGCCGCAGCGTGACATGCCGATCGGCATGCTGTTGTCACTGGTGATCTGCACGGTGCTGTACATCGCGATGGCGGCGGTGATGACCGGGCTGGTGCCGTACCAGCTGCTGGGCACGGACGAGCCGGTGGTGACGGCGGTGGCGGCGCACCCGCAGCTGGGCTGGTTGCGGATCGTGGTGGAGATCGGGGCGCTGATCGGGTTGTCGTCGGTGGTGCTGGTGATGATCATCGGGCAGCCGCGCATTTTCATGATCATGGGGCGCGACGGGTTGCTGCCGCCGGTGTTCACGAAAATCCACCCGAAGTACCGGACGCCGCACATCAATACGGTGATCACGGGGATAGGGATCGCGCTGCTGGCGGCGCTGTTCCCGCTGGATATCCTGGGCGAGCTGACGTCGATGGGGACGCTGATTGCGTTCGCGGCGGTGTGCGCGGGGGTGTTGATTCTGCGTCGGACGCAGCCAGACTTGCCGCGTCCGTTCCGGATGCCGATGGCGTGGTTGATCTGCAGTCTGGGGGTGTTGAGCTGTATTGCGCTGCTGACGGCGATGACGGCGCACAACTGGATGCTGATGGGGATCTGGACGGCGGTGGGCTTTGCGATCTACTTCGGGTACGGGTATCGGAATAGTCGGCTTGCCGGGAAGTAAGGGGTGGGTTTGTGCCGGGCCTGCGGCCCGGCTGCCCGCTTTTACTGCAAGTGCCAAGAGCCAATGCAACCGCTACGGCGGCTCTGGGGTGCTGTGGGGTGGCGGGGCGGGGTGAGGCCGCGGGGGACGCCGTGAATACGTCCTTGTAGGCTTGGTCGCCGCATCCATGCGGCTCACACCCCCGCAACCTCACCCCGCCCCACCCTCGACAGGTTCCGTGTGACGGTGCCAGGAGCAGATGAAGCGAGGGAGCGAGGGAGCGGGATGGTTGTTGCCTGGTTTCGTTGGTTCGCGGTGATGGGTGATAAAAAATGAAGTCGAGGTAGGTGGCGACCGTTGGTCGTCACGCTTTGGAGCCGGCCACTGGCCGGCTTTGCTTTTTCTCCCCACCCCACAACGCTGGCACGCGCCTCAGCGTGTGGGGGGCTGGGCGGGGTGGGGTTTGCGGGGGTGTGAGCCGCATGGATGCGGCGACCAAGCCTCCATGGACGGATTCACGGCGTCCCCCGCAAACCCCACCCCGCCCAGCCCAGCCAGGAAAACGGCTCTACGTAGTACCTGCTTTTAACGATCCACCCCGTTAAAATGCCAGCCATGAACACCTTCCCCTACGATACGGCGCGCCTGAGTGAGCTGGCCCAGGTGCTGATCGACAACGTGCGTGAGCTGGCCCAGGCGGGCTGGACGCCGGCGACCAGCAGCAACTTCTCCCATCGCCTGGATGACCGCCATGCGGCGATCACCGTGTCCGGCAAGGACAAGGGTCGGCTGGTGGAGGACGACATCATGGTGGTCGACTTCGACGGCAAGGCCGTGGGTCGTCCGCTGCGGCCGTCCGCCGAGACCCTGCTGCACACCCAGTTGTATCGCCGGTTCCCGGAAATTGGCTGCGTGCTGCACACCCACTCGCCCGTGCAGACCGTCGCCTCGCGCCTGTATGCGTCGCAGGGCCACATCCGCCTGGAAGGTTACGAGCTGCTCAAGGCCTTCCACGGCAACAGCACCCACGAAATGGCCATCGACGTGCCGGTGTTCGCCAACACCCAGGACATGGACGTGCTGTCGGCCCAGGTCGACGCGCTGCTCGACACCCAATGCCTGTGGGGCTACCTGATCGACGGCCACGGCCTGTACGCCTGGGGCCGCACCATGGCCGAAGCACGCCGCCACCTGGAAGCCTTCGAATTCCTGTTCCACTGCGAACTGGAACTGCGCAAACTGCGCGACTGAACGGTACCGCCGGCGGGCTCCACGCAATCTCCGGACACGACGGTACCGCCGGCGGGCTCAACGACCCCTCCGGACCGGTAGTGCCGGCCGCTGGCCGGCTCCTCCGGATCGTCCAACGTTCAAGGGAGCCGGCCAGCGGCCGGCACTACCGGACCGCCCAATGCTCATGGGAGCCGGCCAGCGGCCGGCACTACCGGCGCGTGGTTGCCACGGGCCCATGCAGATTCCTGAAGGGAATCTGTATTCCGCCCTTCACCATCAGCGTGCGGCCCCTTCCCCGGCGCTGCGCTGGTACCCTTTCCTTCCCCCTTCTCCGCCTCGCTGCCGCCGCCATGAGCCGACTCCGCATTTTTGACGACACCGCCCCGGACGCCCCGCTGTTCGACAGCCGCGATGGCGCGGCGATCGCCGCCGAACTCAAGCAGATCGGCGTCACCTTCGAGCGCTGGCAGGCCACCCAGGAGGTCGCGCCCGGCGCGAGCCAGGAGGAGGTGTTCGCCGCCTACAAGGCCGACATCGACCGGCTGGTCGCCGAGCATGGCTTCAAGAGCGTGGACGTGGCCTCGATTGCCCCGGACAACCCCAACCGCGCCGAGCTGCGCAAGAAGTTCCTCGACGAACACTTCCACAAGGAAGACGAGGTGCGCTTCTTCGTGGCCGGCTCCGGCCTGTTCACGCTGCACCTGGACGGCAAGGTCTACGAGATCGAGTGCGTCAAGGACGACCTGATCGCCGTGCCCGATGGAATCACCCACTGGTTCGACATGGGCGAAGAGCCCAGCTTCGTGGCGATCCGCTTCTTCACCGAAGCCGACGGCTGGGTGGGCCATTTCACCGGCAGCGACATCGCCCAGCAGTTCCCGCGTTACCACCCCGCACAGCACCAGGCCGACTGATCCATGCCGCATCCGACCGTCATCCTCACCGATATCGAGGGCACCACCAGCAGCATTTCGTTCGTCAAGAACGTGCTGTTCCCGTATGCGCGCAAGTCCCTGCCGGCGTTCGTCGCCGCCCATGGCCAGCAGCCGGAGGTGCGCCGCTGGCTGGACGCGGTGGCCGCGGAGATCGGCGGCGCGTGCCAGGACAGCCTGATCGTGGAAACGCTGCAGGGCTGGATCGACCAGGACCGCAAGCACACCGCCCTGAAGGCGCTGCAGGGCATGATCTGGGAAAGCGGCTACCGCAACGGCGACTACAAGGCGCACTTCTACCCGGAAGTGGCAGCGGTGCTGAAGGGCTGGCATGCCGAAGGCAAGCCGCTGTACGTGTACTCGTCCGGCTCGGTGCCGGCGCAGAAGCAGTTCTTCGGCTTCAGCGAGGCCGGTGACCTGACCGGGCTGGTGTCGGGCTGGTTCGACACCGAAGTGGGCGGCAAGCGCGAGGCCGACAGCTACCGCCACATCGTCAAGGCGATCGGCGTACCGGCGGGCCAGATCGTGTTCCTGTCCGACGTGGTCGAAGAGCTGGATGCCGCACGCGAAGCCGGCCTGCAGACCCGCCTGCTCGACCGCCTGGACGACTACCCGCTGCCGCGCAGCGGCGAAGCCACCCACGGCCACGACCGCGTCGAGAATTTCCAGCAGATCACGCTGTAACTGCGAGGCGAACGGCTGCGGAGCCAGCAGGCATCTTCATGCCCAGGCGATGGAGAGCCGATCCGGGCGGTCCAACGGGATGATGACCGTTGTGCCGCGCGACGAGGTGGCGCGAACGCCATCCTCCTCCAGGGTCACGCCGACGAATGGGTCCGTTCGGCGCAGCACCAGCAGCCAGATCAACGTATTGGTTGCCGCCTCGCTCATCGCAACGAAGCCATCTTCACCTGCGGCGCAGCACTCGCCGCAGGTGATCCGCGTGTCTGCCGACAGCGCGACGGAACTCAGGATTGCCAGCCCCTCGCAGCCATCGGCGTCGGCCTGCCACGCATCCGACGCCGGAATCCATGTCTTTTCCATCAGCTGCGGGTACTGATCGGACGCTTCGAACAGGCAATAGAATCCATTCGCGAACGCAAGTGAATTCTCGCGGGGATACGCTTCTGCCTGCCACCTGCTCTGAATGATGCGTCTGTCTGCTGCAAACACGCGCGTGGCCCGGTCGACGATACGTTGGAGAATACTCCACGATTCCACACGCAGGCAGGCCGCCGCCGCTAGCGTACGGCCAGTACATCGACCAACGAGGTGAACCTCAGCGCCTTCCGCAGCGATGCGAGGTTGGCATCCGCGTGCAGCCGGATCGTCACCGCCTCGCCCGGCACCAGGTCCAGCGCGTTGTCGTCCAGGGTGGCATCCAGGCCGTCGAAGTCGACCCACAGCGCACGCACCAGCGTGCGCGAGCGCAGCGTCAACACGTACCCGTCGCCGTCGGCGCGCAGCTGACTGTCGATGGTCGCCGGCGACAGCAGCAAGGCCTTGGCCGGTGCGAAGTACACCACCTGCCGCGACAACAGGCGTTTGCCGTCCAACAGCTCCACCACCGCCACGGTGCGGGCGGGGTCCGCGCCCTTCAACAGGTCCGCATCGGCGAACCGGCCCACCTCCAGCGCGGACAACGGGGGCACTGCCACTGTATGCCGCTGCTCGCTGCGCAGCGCGCCATCGAGATCCATCACCCGCATCCGCCACGTCGCCTGCAGGCCCTGTTGGCGGTCGTTGAGCAGGCTGACCCGGGTCACGCCGTCGTCGCGCAATGCCGCCACCGCCTGGTCGGCGAAGAAGCGTCTGGCGTGGAAATGCAGCGCCTTCCAGCGCCCTGCGTAGTCGATGCTCGACCACGACGCACCCGGCCACACGTCGTTGAGCTGCCAGTACAGCGAGCCCATGGTGTACGGCCGCGACGCGCGGTGGTGCAGCGCGGCCAGCTGGATGCCGTCGGCCTGCATCACCTGGCTGAGGTACACGAACGCCGGGAAATCGCGCGGCGTGCCGTACTCCTCTTCGATGTACTTCATCAGGCGCTGGTTGCCCTCGCCCGCCATGAACTTCTGGTGGGCGCGTACCGTGGCGCTGTCCACCTGCTGCTCGGCGGCCGGAATGATGCCCTCCAGCGTGCGCAGCGACGGCCATGCCTGCAGCCCGTATTCGGACATGAAGCGCGGGGTCTCGCGCAGGTACGCGGTCACCGGCAGCGCCGGGTTGCCCCATACCTGCCAGTAGTGCTTGTCGCCACGGGTGGAATCGTTGGCCTTGTCGTCCAGGTCGTTGCTGGGCGAGCTGGACCAGTACGGCACGCCCAGACCTTCGTCGGCCACCACCTGACGCAGGTCGTTGCCGAACAGGTCCACGTAGCCCTGCCATACCTTCGCCGCGAAGGCCGGGTCGGCAGCAGTCAGGTCACGGCCGTGGCCCCAGTCCTTCCAGGCGGTTTCTTCTTCGTTGTTGCCACACCACAGCACCACGCTGGGGTGGTGGCGCAGCCGGCGCACGTTGTCGCGCGCCTCGGCCACCACGTTGGCGCGGAACGCCGGATCGTAGCCGGGCTGCATGCCGCCGCCGAACATGAAGTCCTGCCAGACCAGCAGGCCCAGTTCGTCGGCGATGTCGAAGAACACATCGTCCTCGTAGTACCCACCGCCCCAGTTGCGCAGCATGTTCATGTTGGCGTCGCGCGCGGCGGTGAGTTCGCGGCGGATCCGCGCGGCGTCCACGCGGGCCGGGAACATGTCGAACGGAATCACGTTGGCGCCCTTGGCGAAGATCGGCACGCCGTTGATGACGAACGCAAAGCCCTGCCCGCCCTGCCGGTCCACCTCACGGCGCAGCTCCACGGTACGCAGGCCGATACGCTGTTCGATGTGGCGCGCGTCCGCACCGCCCGGCCCCAGCGTGGCCCGCACGGTATAGCGTGCCTGCTCGCCCTGCCCGGCCGGCCACCAGCGGCGCGGCTGTATCAACGCGACCGGCACGGTAATGGCGTTGTCGCCGGCCTGCAGCGGGGCGTCACGATCGATACGGGCCACCGACACCCCGTCCGGATCCAGCACCTCCACGCGCACCGCGGCAGAGCCGCGCGCGGCGCTGTCCACCTGCACCGTGATCGCCAGATCGGCCTGCGCGGCGTCCAGCGCGCGGGTCTGCACGGCCACGTCGGTCAGGCGCTGCCCGTTCCAGCTGTCCAGCTGCACCGGTCGCCAGATACCGGCCGTCACGTAACGCGGGCCCCAATCCCAGCCGAAGTGGTAGCCGGGCTTGCGCACGAAGTTGCCGACCATCGCGTCCCTGGGCTCGTCGCCATACGGCGAGGGGTAGTTGCCGGCGATCTTGTGCGGCATCGCCTGGACGCTCGGCAGCAGCGTGGTGATCGGGGACCGCAGCACGATGCGCAGCTCATTGCCGGTGGCACGCAACCGGCCGTCCACCCGCGCGCGCCAGGTGCGGTGGCTGTTGTTGGCCTGCAGCAGCGGCTGGCCGTTCAAACTCACCGTGGCGAACGTGTCCAGGCCGTCGAATGCCAGCTCGGCATGCGCGCGCGCCAGCGTGGCCGCGTCCACGTCGAAGCGGGCGCGGTATTCCCAATCGGCCAGCCCGATCCACTGCAGGCCCGCCTCCGGCGCGCCCACGTAGGGATCGGCAATCAGGCCCTGCGCCAGCAGGTCGGTATGCACCGCCCCGGGTACCTGGGCCGGGCGCCACTGCTGCAGGCCGGGGTGCGCGGCACCGCGCGCGTCACCGGGCAGCAGGCGGAATGACCAGTCCGCCGCCAACGGGGCGGCCGCCACGGGCAGTGCCCATGCTGCCAGCAGAACCAGCAACAGCCAGCGGGCCGGTGCAACGACATGGAAACGGCGGTGCGCGCGCATGGGTACCTGCCTGGGTGGGGGAGCAGCCGACCAACGGTCGGCTCTACCGGGATTTGAGCAGCCGACCAACGGTCGCCTCTGCCGATTCAGCGCACTACGTTGAGTACTTCGTAGCACGCGCCCATGGTGTGGTAATCGGTCTTGCCGGCCGGGCTTTTCTCGTCGCTGTAGGACCGGTTGTCCGCATCCAGGATGCGATACCAGGCGCCGTAACGGTGGTCGATCATGTGCTGCCAGGCATAGCCCCACAGCCGGTCGTACCAGTCCCAGTACTGCGCCTCGCCGGTCCGCTTGGCCAGCAGCGCCGCGGTGGCCAGCGACTCGGCCTGCACCCAGAAATACTTGTCGTCGTCGCACACGCTGCCGTCCGGCGCGAAGCCGTAGTACAGGCCACCGCGCTCGGCATCCCAGCTGCGCGCCACGGCCACGTCGAACAGGTGGCGGGCGGTGGGCACCAGCCAGTCGGCCTGCACGTGACGGTCCAGGATCAGCAGCAGCTTGGCCCACTCGGTCTGGTGGCCGGGCTGGAAGCCCCACGGGCGGAACAGGTGCTTGGGATTGTCGCGGTTGTAGTCCCAGTCGATCTGCCACTGGCGGTCGTAGTGCTCCCACACCAGCCCATCGGCCTGGGTGGCCTGGCGACGGGTCATGTGGTCGGCCAGCAGCAGCGCGCGTTCCAGGTAGCGCTGTTCGCCACTGGCTTCGAAGGCGGCCAGCATCGCTTCGCACATGTGCATGTTGGCGTTCTGGCCGCGGTAGTCGCTGAAGGTCCAGTGCGCGTCTGCCTCGTCCTTGTACAGGCCGAACGACGGCTCCCAGAAGCGCAGCTCCAGCAGCTGCCAGGTTTCATCCATCCAGCCGCGCGCGTCACTGCTGCCCGCCTTCAGCGCGCAGCTGTAGGCCAGCAGCACGAACGCCACGCCGTAGCAGTGGTTGGTGGCGTCTTCGACCACGCCATCACGCAGGGTCCAGGCGTAGCCGCCGGTGGCCGGGTTGCGGTGCACCTGGCGCAGGTAGCGCAGGCCGTGCTCGACCGCCGCCAGATCCTCGGGCTTGCCGAATTCCCGGTAGGCCATCGCGTGGTTGAACACGAAGCGGGTGCTGCTCACCAGGTGGCGGTGGCGGGTGTCGTACACGCTGCCATCGTCACGGTAGTAGTGGAAGAAGCCGCCGTCGGGGTCGATCTCATGCGGCTGGTAGAAGGCCATGGTCTGCGCGATATGCGCGCGCAGGAACGCAGGCGAACGGAAATCGGGGGTCGGCGGAACCGGCGTGGTCATGCGGCGTCTTCCTGTTGTTGCTGCAGCAGCTGGTGGACTTCATCAAGGCTGGGCATGGCGGCGAACGCGCCCTTGCGGGTCACGGCCAGCGCACCGACCGCCGCACCGAAGCGGATGGCACCGGTCAAGGCGGCCGGGTCCTGGCAGAACGTAGCGAAGGCGCTGCCGTCGCCGCCGCGCTCGCCGATGCCGAACAGCAAACCGCCCACGAACGCATCGCCTGCCGCCGTGGAATCCACGGTCTGCACCCGGAAGCCGGTGAGCACGCCCTCGGTGTGGCGGGTGTGCCAGCGGATCGGGGCCGCGCCGTCGGTGACGACCACGGCCTGCGCCTGCGCGCCCAGCAGCCGTGCAATCACCGCGTCGCCGCCGCCTTCCTGCGCGGCGGCCAGATAATCCAGTTCCTCGCGCGACAGCTTGACCAGCTCGGCCAGCTGCAGCGCTTCCCACAGCCGCGGCAGCGGGTCCACGCCCGCCGGCCACAGCGCGGGGCGCAGGTTGAGGTCGATGCTGACCATGGCACCGGCGGCGCGCGCGCGGCGCATGCCGTCCAGCGTGGCTTCGGCGATCTCCGCTTCGGTCAGGCTGTTGGAACACACATGGAAACTGCGCGTACCGGCGAAACAGTTGGGATGGAAATGGCTGCTGCGGAACAACAGGTCCGCCGCCGGCGGGCGGTAGAAGCTGAAACTGCGCTCGCCGTGTGCGTCCAGGGCCACGAACGCCAGCGCGGTCTTGGCTGCGTCGGTGCGCACGATGCAGTCGGTGGCCACGCCGGCGTCGGCCAGGCTTTCGGCAAGGAAGTCACCGAACATGTCCTGGCCGAGCATGCCGGCGAAATGGGTGTCGGCCCCCAGGCGTGCCGCCGCGACGGCGACGTTGGCCGGCGCCCCGCCGGCGTACTGCAGAAACGCGCGCGGGGTGTCCGGCGTGGCCGGCGGCTGGGCAAGTAGATCGATCAAAATTTCGCCGAAACAGACAATCTTGCTCATTCGGGCCTCAGGCTCCCTGGCGGAATGCGGCGCTCGGGCGCGAACCCGACACGCCATAGAAAATGATGTAGCCGTAGCAGACCAGCGGCAGGATGAAGGACGGCTGCAGCCCGATATGGTCGGCCAGCACGCCCTGCAGGTACGGCACCACGGCGCCGCCCACGATGGCCATGATCAACAGGCTGGAAGCCTTGTTGGTCAACGGACCCAGGCGCTCGATGCTGAGCGCGAAGATGGTCGGGAACATGATCGAGTTGAACAGGCCCACCGCCACCACCGAATACAGCGACACGTGGCCCGAGCCAAGCATGGTCAGCGCCAGCAGCACCACGTTGATCACCGCGAACAGGGTGAGCAGCAGGCGCGGCGAGAACCGGGTCATGATCGCCGAGCCGGCAAAACGTCCGATCATCGCCAGCGTCCAGTACGCCGACACGTAATGGGTGGCCTGCTGCTCGGTGAAGCCCCCGATGGACGGCATCGACAGGTAGTTCACCAGGAAGCTGCCGATCGACACTTCGGCGCCCACGTAGAAGAAGATCGCCAGCACGCCGAACAACACGTGCTTGTGGCGCAGCGCATCCATCAGGGTATGCGTGCCGCTGTCGGCCTGTTCGGTGGTTTCGGTCAGCGCCGGCAGGCGGAACAGGTAAACGAAGATGGCCAGCAGCGCCAGCGCGATCGCCAGGCCCACGTACGGGCCCTGCACCGACTGCGCTTCCTGCACGCGGTAAGCGATCTGCTCGGCCGAGGGCAGCGCGGCGATCTCATCGGCGCTCTTGACCGTGTTGCCGAGGATCAGCAGCCCGCCGAAGATCGGCGCGATCGCCGTGCCCAGCGAGTTCAACGCCTGGGCCAGGGTCAACCGGCTCGAAGCGGTCTGTTCCGGCCCCAGCAGCGCCACGTACGGATTGGCCGCCACCTGCAGCACGGTGATGCCGGTGGCCAGCACGAACAGTGCGCCGAGGAAGGCTTCATACACGCGCAGTTCGGCGGCCGGCCAGAAGCCGAGTGCGCCGACGGCCGCGATGGCCAGGCCGGCCACGATGCCCTTCTTGTAGCCCAGGTGCGCCACCAGCCGCCCGGCCGGCAGCGACATCAGGAAGTAGGTGCCGAAGAAGGTGAACTGCACCAGCATCGCCTTGGCGTAGTTCAGTTCGAACACCGCCTTCAGGTGCGGGATCAGGATGTCGTTGAGGCAGGTCAGAAAGCCCCACATGAAGAAGATCGTGGTGGCCACGGCCAGGGCCATGCGCGTGTTGACCACGGGCGCGGACGATGACGAGGCAGGCAGTCGGGGCGTTGGAGAAATGGGCATTCAGGTACGCGCCTCGTTGCGCGGGCAGGTAAAGGGAAACGCCATTACGCGGCCACCGGGCCGCTGCTGGCGCGGATGCGCAGTTGCACGGGCGCCACGGTGCGTTGTGGCGCGGCGTCGGGATGGTCCAGGCGCTGCAGCAGCAGTTCGGCCGCCTGGCGGCCGCGCTCGCGCGGGTTCACGGTGAGCGTGGTCAGCGGCGGCAAGGCCACCGCTGCTTCGGAGATATCGTCGAAACCGGTGACGGCGAAGTCCACGCCGGGGCGCACCCCGCGCGAGGCCAGGCCCAGCATCAGCCCGAGTGCAACGCTGTCGTTGTAGCAGACCGCTGCTGTCGGTGCCGGCACGCGCGCGAACAGTTCTTCGCTGCGCGCCGCGGCTTCGAGGCGGCTGGGGGCCGACTCGATCAGCCAGTCCGGGTGCAGCTCCCTGCCCGCTTCGGCCAGTGCCTGCGCGTAGCCCAACCGGCGCTGGTGGCAGGAGCTGGAATCGGCATGGCCACCGAAGAAGGCGATGCGCTCGTGCCCGCGTTCGATCAGGTGGCGGGTGGCCAGGTAGGCCCCCTGCTGGTTGTCCAGGGTCAGGAAATCCCAGTCGGCACCCGGCGGCTCGCGGTTGAACAGCAACACGTTGGCGTTGAAGCCCAGCACCTGGCGCAGTTCGGCCGCATCGCTGCCTTCGGCCGGCGACAGGATCAACCCGGCCGGGGTGTGTTCCATCAACGTGGTCAGCACCGCCTGCTGCCGCTGTGGCGATTCGCCGGTGCTGCCCAGCAGGGTCACGAAACCCTTCGCACCCAGCGCTTCGTCCACCCCGGAGGCGAATTCGGCGAAGAACGGATTGGACAGGTCGTTGATCACCAGGGCCACGCTGGACGAGGTGCGGCGGCGCAGGTTGGCCGCGCCGCGGTTGTAGACATAGCGCTGGCGGCGAAGCTCGGCCTCGACCTTGGCGCGGGTGTCGACATTGACCAACGGGCTGCCACGCAGCACCAGCGACACGGTCGCCCGCGACACGCCGATGGCTTCGGCGATATCGGTCACGGTGACGGCGCGCGTGCCCTTGCCCGCTGGTTTGACCTTGTCGTTCATGATGTCTGCCCGGTCCTTGTCATCCGGCAAGCGTAAACGATCGCATCGGCCAGCGGACCGCGCCCCTGCAGGCAGCCGGATCGTGACCGCAGCCGATGCAACGCCTCATTCCAGCACCGCCCCCGGGGTGGCGCAGAACGAGCGCGGCAGCGCCTCGACCTGGGTGCCCCAGCCGCGGGTGGGGGCCTGCGCAGCCAGCGCGAAGTCGATACGACCGCCCTGCTGCAGCCGGGCCCAGTCCAGCCACACCGGGGCATGGTCCTTGCCGTCCACGCGCACGCCCTGCACATACTGCAGCGTGCGCCCATCGGCACCGTCGGCGGCCAGGGTCAGCGTGCGGCCGGTGCCCAGGTCCACCTCCACCTGGGTGAAGCGCGGGGTGTGCAGCAGGAACTGGCCACTGCCCGGCACCGCCGGGTACAGACCGATCGCGCTGAACAGGTACCACGCCGACATCGTGCCCAGGTCATCGTTGCCGGTGACGCCGTTGGGGGCGTTGGTGAACAGCTGCTGCGCGGCACGCACCACGGTGGCGGTCTTCCACGGCTGGCCGATCAGCGTGTACATCCACGGCGCGTGCAGGTCCGGCTCGTTGTTGGGGTTGTAGCGGTACTGGTTGTAGTAGCTGTACGGGCCCACCACCCATTCCTTGCGCGCGGCGGTCAGCGGCGACTGCACCAGCGCGTCGTAGGCGAAGAACGCATCCAGGCGCCTGCCGGCCTGTTCGCGGCCGTGCATGGCCTGCACCAGCCCCGGCACGTCCTGCTGCGCCAGCCACTGGTACTGCCACGCGGTGCCTTCATGGAAGCCATGGTGCGAGCGCGGGCTGTAGTGGCCATCGGACGGCACGTACCACTTGCCGTCGTCCATGCGCGGACGCGGGAAGCCGCTCATGCCGGTCTCTTCATCGCGCACCTGCGGGTCCCACACCTTGTGCCAGTTGCCGCCCCGCGTGCGCAGCGTGCTGGCATCGTCGGCGTGGCCCAGGCCATCGGCCATCTGCGCCAGCGCGCAGTCGGCCAGGGCGTATTCCAGCGTGGCCGAGCCGCCGTGGTGCGGGTCCACGTCCATGCCCTTGGAGGGGAACGCGCGGTCGTAGGCGACGTAGCCGTTGTCCACGTACCCGGGGTTGCCCGACCGGCCGGCATGCCGCGAGTTCAGCGGCGGCTGCTCGAAGGCGTTGCGACGCAGCGCGGTGTAGGCCTCGCCCTCGCGCCCGGCCAGCGCGCCGAAGCGCCACAGGTCCACCAGGAACGGGGTGACCGGGTCGCCGGTCATGATGTTGGTTTCAAAATTGGCGTAACCCCAGCGCGGCAGCCAGCCCCCCTGTTCGTTGATGGCCAGCAGGCTGCGGCCGATGTCGCGCGCCACCTGCGGGCGGGTCAGGGCCAGCCACTGGTTCTGTGCGCGATAGGTATCCCACAGCGAGAAGTACTCGTAGTAGGTCCAGCCGTCGGCGCGATGAATCGCGTCGTCGTAGCCACGGTAGCGGCCGTCGGCGTCGCTGCCGGTCAGCGGCTGCAGCAGCGCGTGGTACAGCGCCGAATAGAACACGGTGCGGTCGTCACGGGTGCCGCCCTGCACGCGCGTCGTGGCCAGCTCGCGGCGCCACTGCTGCTGCGACTGGCTGCGCATCTGCTCGAAGCCGAGCAGCTTGCCGCCCTGCATGCCCTCGCTGCGCAGGTTGTTGCGCGCGCCTTCTGCGTCCACGTGCGAGATGGCGCTGATCGCGGTGACCGCGCGGTTCTTGCCGGTATCGAAACTCAACCAGGCGCCGCTGGGCTTCTGTTCGCCCTCCATGCGGTGGCGCGCGCCGGCCAGGCCGCCTTCTTCGCCCCAGGTGCCGAACGCCTTGAACGGGCGGTCGAACTCGAGGCGGAACCAGGTGGTGTACTGGTGGCCGCCGCAGAAGCTCTTGGTAACCAGCTTGCCTTCGACCACGCGATCGCCCACCACGTCGATCACGCTGCCGATCACCGAATGGCGCTCGTTGGCCTGGCCCACGTTGACCAGCACATGGCCGGTGCCGGCGTCGACCGGGAAGGTGTAGCGCTCGGCGGCGGCACGGGTGCGCGCGGTGGCCTCGGCATCGATGCCGCCGTAGCCGGTCAGGCGCACCTTGTAGTAGCCGGCCTGGCCGATCTCGCCGTCGTGGGTGTAGGGGGACGCGTAGCGCTTGTGGTCGAAGCTCTTGGCATCGTCGGTGTTGAAGTCCCCGCCCTTGCCGATGCTGCCGGTGACCGGTAGCACCGACACCTGGCCGCCCTGCTCCCAGCACCCGGCCCCGGACAGGAACGAATGGCCGAACCCGCGGATCTTCGGGTCGTCGTAGCGCCAGCCGGCGTAGTGCTCGCCGATCGGGCTGACCTGGATCAGGCCGAACGGGGCCGACGCCCCCGGGAAGGTATTGCCGTCATCCTTGCTGCCGATGAAGGTGTTGACCTCGCGCTCCAGCGCGACCGGGGCGGCGGCCTGCAGGACCGGCGCGAAAGCCAGCGCGAGCAGGCAGGCCAGGCGCGGCAGCGGGCGGCGCAACGGGGTAACGGCGATGACGGACGGCAGTCGGCGCATGCGTGGATCCTGTGGGTCGATGTCGGTACGGCAGACGGAAAAGGCACGGCGGATGTCCGCCATGGCGTGCCAGCCATTCCCCCGCTGGCACCGGTCCAGATCCACGTTGCCGTGAATTTAGATCGATTCAAGTAAAGCACGGAGATTTCGGCGGATGCATTCTGCGGCGCAACATGGCGGGCTCCTTTTCTAGCCGGACGGGCAGTGAGAGCCGCGGTTGCCGCGCCTGGAGCTTCGATCCGCACGTCGTTGAACGCCCTGCCCCACAGCGGATTCCCGGACCCATGGCGACAGGTGTTCGATCCACGCCACAGGCGGCCTGCCGGTGCGCCCGGACCGCCCAGTGCGCGTCCCGCACCCGGCGCGCTCCCGTCCGCGCAAGAAAACGTTTTCATCGAAGTGACGCTACCGGCGCGGTTCCCGGTCCTTCCTGACCATATTGCGAAGCAGCATGCGTCCCCGCTCCGCCCGTGCTAAAAATTCCCCGCCAATCGTTTAGATCGATCCAACTTCAAACGGTCACGATTGCCGGAGCGGTGGGTGGGGGCCCACCAGGCTGCATGCGGGACGCACGGGAGTTAAACGCTGGCAACAGCCCTCCCAAAACATTAGATCGATTCAACAACGTATCGCCACCGTTTCAATCCAGGAGAGGGAGAGAGTGGAATGAACAAGATGTCCCGCATGCGCAACCGCGACACGCTGTCGGCCGCCATTACCGCCGCGCTGTTCGCCGCCGCGATGGTGCCCGCCAGTGTGTTCGCACAGCAGGCCAGCCCCGCTTCGTCGCCGGAGGCCACCACGCTCGATAGCGTGAACGTCACCGGCTATCGCTACGCCATCGAAAAGAGCCTGCAGCAGAAGCGCGACGCCAACGCCGTGGTCGAAGTGATCACCGCCGAAGACGTCGGCAAGTTCCCCGACAAGAACGTGGCCGACGCGCTGCAGCGCGTGCCGGGCGTGGTGATCGAACGCAGCGGCGGCGAAGGCAAGACTGTCAGCGTGCGCGGCCTGGCACCGGACCTGACCCTGACCCAGTTGAACGGCAACTACGTGGCCACCTCGGAAACCAACAACGAGGCCACCCGGTCGTTCAACTACACGCTGCTGCCGTCCAACATGTTGTCCAGCGCCGAGCTGTTCAAATCGCCGGAAGCGCGCATCGACGAAGGCGGCATCGGCGGTACGGTGATCCTGCACACCCGCCGCCCGCTCGAGATGGAAAGCAACTCCGGTTACGTCAACCTGGAAGGCACCTCGTCGGACACCAGCCACGACGTCGACCCGCAGGCCTCCGCGCTGTACTCCTGGCACAGCGAAGACGAGCGCTTCGGCGTGCTGATCGGCGCCACCAAGCAGAAGCGCACCAGCCGCACCATGCAGGTGAGCACTGAAGACTATCAGTGGTATGGCAACGGCACCGATGCGGTGGATGCCCATGGCAACGTGCTGAGCCAGGACGGCATCCACTACTGGTGGGGCCAGTCGGGCTTCAACGACCAGAGCGGACGCAACTACAGCGAGTTCTTCATGCCCACCTCGGTGAACTTCGCCGTGAAGGAGGAGAAGCGCGAGCGTACCGGCGGGCAGTTCACGTTCCAGTTCAAGCCGATCGACAACCTGACCCTGACCGCCAACTACTTCCGCTTCGAGCTGGAAGGCAACTACACCCAGAACATGCTCAAGGTTCCCGAATGGAACCTGGCGCGCTTCAACGGCGACGGCAACTGGGCCGGCGGGCGCCTGCTCAACGGCATGAATTTCGACCCCAGCGGCAGCATCGTCACCGGCGCCCAGTACGAAAAGCTGGCCGGCAAAACCTACTACTGCAGCGAAGAACAGGCCGCCGCCGCCGGCATGGCGCCCGGTGGCTGGGGCCCGGATGACTGCACCATCCCCACCCCGCAGCTGACCGGTACCTACAGCAAGGAAAAGGCGCTCTCGCAGACCGCTGACCTGACCATCGACTGGGACATCAGCCCGCTGTGGAAGGCGTCCTTCACCGGTGGCCGGACCTGGTCCGAGGGCGGTCCGTCGATGAACTTCGGCATGTCGGCCAAACCGCGCCGCCAGGTGGACGGCGTGTGGCAGTCCGGCAACAGCTACACCGCTTGGGACCTGACCGGCACGCCAAGCGTGACCTTCTCGCCGAACCTGCAGGACCAGCTGATGGCCGGCATCGCCGAGATCGACACCGGCTCCACCGGGTCATCGTGGATGCAGACCAGCGTCAAGCAGAACTACTTCCAGGCCGACGTCACCAAGATGTTCGAAAGCGGCTGGCTGGACTCCATCCAGTTCGGCGCCAAGTATCGTGATGGCGAAGTACACCGCAACACCGGCAACACCTACTGGGTGTGCAATGGCAAGGACCCGGCCGACTACGACAACAACCGCTACCAGGCCGGCTGCGACTCCACCGCCGGCGTCGCCCAGCCCGGGTTCTTCCTGTCCAACCCGATCAGCAACATTGCCGGCGGCTTCAACGCCAATGTATTCCCGGGCATCAACTACCCCGCCTACATCAACTACCTCAACGACAAGTACGGTGGTTCGTACAGCCGCAAGGAAGACGACTTCGTCTACAACGTCAACGAGAAGATCTACTCCGGCTACTTCCAGGCCAACTTCCGTACCGAGCGCCTGCGCGGCAACGTCGGCGTGCGCGTGGTGCGCACCCAGCAGTTCGCCGAGTCGAGTGATTCGGTGGAACGCTTCAACGACTACTTCCAGGACAACGCCGCTGGCGCACCGATGGGCTGCAACGACCCGGCCGCCGCCCCGCTGATCGCGTCCAACACCGGCTACGTCTGCCAGAGCGGCTTCGTGCGGCTGCCGGACGGGCTGGCGCGTGAGAAGACCTACGAGTTCGCCTCGCTGGACCGCACCTACACCGACTTCCTGCCGAGCTTCAACATCGCCTGGGACATCACCGACAACCTGGTGCTGCGTGGCGCCGCGTCGAAGGTCATCGCCCGCCCGGGCTACACCAGCATCGCCGCCCCCGGCAGCCTCAGCTATGTGAGTGAGGAGTACAGCAACGACCGTCGCGTCGCCGGTGGCACCGATACGCCCGGTTGGTACGGGCATGGCAGCAACAAGAACCTGGAACCGTTCAAGGCCACCCAGTACGACATCGGCCTGGAGTGGTACTTCAAGCCGGGTGCGGTCGCCGGTGCGGCCCTGTTCCGCAAGGACGTGGGCAACTTCACGGTGCCGGTGGTGCGCGACCAGCAGATGACGGTGGGCGGCCAGACGGTGACGGTGCAGAAGTACGAGACCGAAGCCAACGCGCGCGATGGCGTGTCGCAGGGTGTGGAGCTGTATGGCCAGTACACCTTCGACATGGGCTTTGGCGTGCAGGCCAACTACACCTACAACGACACCAACCTGGCCTCGATCGTGCTGGACGGTGAGGAAATCGGCGCATCGCCGCTGGTGGGCAGCGCCAAGAACCAGGCCAACCTCACCTTCTTCTACGAGAACGAGAAGTTCCTGGCACGCGCCTCATACAACCGTCGCGGCGAAGTCGTCGGCGGCTTGAACAACGGCCTCACTCAGTACTCCGAGCCGTACGACCAGCTGGACCTCAACGTGGCCTACAACTTCACCGAAGCCCTGACGTTCACGGCCTCGGTGCTGAATGCCACCAAGTCCGAACAGCGCATCTACCTCGGCGGCGACAGCAAGGCACGCCTGATCTCCAACACCTACACCGGCCGCCAGCTGTACTTCGGCGTGAACTACAAGTTCTAAGCGTCACCCGCCCCCGCCTCCGGGCGGGGCAACGGTCCTCCACGGCAGCCGCGCTGGTACAGGTGGCTGCCGTTTTTTTGTGGTGGCGCACAATGCCGTCATCGTCCCGCGGCGGGCACGCTCACGGAGCAGCCACCCATGGGGTGGCTCTACCCGATTCGACCGCGCGCCCCATTCGTGCGCGCCGCACGCGGTAGAGCCACCCCACGGGTGGCTGGACGCATCCGAGCCCCGGTAGAGCCACCCCATGGGTGGCTGGATACATCCGAACCCCGGTAGAGCCACCCCATGGGTGGCTGGATGCATCCGAACCCCGGTAGAGCCACCCCACGGGTGGCTGCACCCGCCACTTCCTCAGATCGCATCCACCGCGGCGCGCAGCGCGGCAACTTCGCCTGCATCGGTAACGGTCCAATCCGGCGACAGACCCACCAGGGCCGGGTTGTGGTGGCGCATCGCCGAACATTGCACGGCCTTGGCCGACGCGTGCAGTTCGACGCAACCCGTGCGTGCGGCCACCGCGGCGATGTTGCGTGCGTTGAGCCCTGCGCCGGCCATCACGCTGATGCGTGCGTTCGACTGCGCCACCAGCGCGGCCAGCGTGTCCGCGCCCGCTTCCGCGCTGCCCTGGCCACCCGAGGTCAGCACCCGCTGGCAGCCCAGGGCGATCACCTGTTCCAGCGCGGCCGGCAGGTCGCGCGCGGCATCGAAGGCGCGATGGAACGTCACCTGCAGCGGCCAGGCGGCCGACACCAGCCTCTGGCACAGCGCCGTATCCACGTTGCCGTCGGCGTCCAGCGCGCCGATCACCACGCCATCGCAGCCCAGCTGCCGGCAGTGGGCGATATCGCGCAGCATGATCTCCGCCTCGAGCGCCCCGTAGTGGAAGTCACCGGGGCGCGCGCGGATCAACACGAACAACGGAATGCGCAGGCGCTCGCGGGCCACGGCGATGCTGCCGTACGACGGCGTGGTGCCGCCCTCGGCGAGGTTGTCGAACAACTCGATGCGATCAGCCCCACCAGCCTGCGCGGCCAACGCGGAGGCAACCGAATTGGAGGCGATTTCCAGCAGCCGGCGCGCCATGCTCAGGTCTGCTCGCTGGTGTAGACCGAGGCGGAATCACGCAGGTCGTCCTGGCGGTCGGTGTCGCAGACCGCATAGACGAAGCCGCGGTGCAACGCATACGCGCCGACCTGGCCCTGCTTGTCCAGCGCCAGGAAGCACACCTGCAGGGTCTTGCTGGCCTCGGGGCGTTTGCGTACCAGCCGGGCAATCGCCTCGCGGCAGGCCTCGGCGGGCGAGCGCCCCTGGCGCATCAGCTCCACCACCAGGAACGAGGCGGCGTTGCGCATCATCTCTTCGCCCACCCCCGACGCCGTCGCACCGCCCACCTCGTTGTCCACGTACAGGCCGGCGCCGATGATCGGGCTGTCGCCCACCCGGCCGTGCAGCTTCCAGGCCATGCCACTGGTGGTGCAGGCACCGGCCAGACGGCCGTTGGCGTCGATGGCCAGCATGCCCAGGGTGTCGTGGTTGCTGCTGTCGCCCGGACGCCCGCGGCGCTCGACGTTGATCTCCGGCGTGTACTGCGCGGTCTTCAACCATTCGCGCCATGCCTTCTCGGCGGCGGGCGTGAGCAGCTTCTGGCGCTCGAAGCCCTGCGCCACCGCGAACTGCTGCGCGCCCTCCCCGACCAGCATCACGTGCGGGGTGTTTTCCATCACTTTGCGTGCCACCGACACCGGATGCAGGATGTCGGTCAGCGCCGCCACCGATCCACAGCGGCCATCGCCGTCCATGATGCTGGCATCGAGGCTGAGCACACCGTCGCGGTCGGGATTGCCGCAGCGGCCCACAGTGGGGTTGCACAACTCGCTTTCAGCCCAGCGCGCGCCAGCTTCCACCGCGTCCAGTGCGCTGCCGCCGCCCGCCAACACTTTCCACGCCGCCTGGTTGGCGCCCACGCCAAAGTCCCAGGTGGACACCACCCGTGCGCCACTGGCTGCCCGTGCACCTACGCGCGGCAAGGCCAGCGCGCCTGCGGCCAGCACACCGGCCTGGAGGAACTGCCTGCGATCGGTCATCCCACCCACTCCCTGCAAGATCGGTCATCGAGCCGCCCGGCAACCGGGCGGAAGCGTCATGCCACGGCGCGTTCGTGGCGCGCGGCGTGCCATACCGCCGCACCCAGCATGCCCAGTTCGCCATGTTCCACCCGCCACACCGGCACCTGGGCCAACACCCGGCCCATCACACCCTTGGCCAGGAACCGCGCCTGGAAGCCGCCCGCGTGCAGGAAGTGCGCGATGCGCGGCGGAATGCCGCCCACCAGGTACACCGAACGCGCACCGAAGGTAATGGCGAGGTCGCCGGCGAGGCTGCCCAGCCACGCGCTGAACACCTCCAGCGTTTCCACCGCCACCGGGTCGTCGCCCAGGTGCGCGGCGGCGATCAGCTGTTCGGGCGTGTTCCATTGGGGTGCCACGCCGCGAAGGCCGCACAGGCACGGATACAGATTCATCAGGCCGCTGCCGGACAGGATGCGCTCCTGGTCCACGTGCGCCCAGCGCTGCTGCATCTGCCGCAGGATCTCCAGTTCCAGTTCCGTGCCGGCCGTAAGCGCGGCATGGCCCGCTTCGCTGGCCAGCACCGGTTGATGCCCGCCCTGGAAACGCAGTGCCGCGCCCAGCCCGGTGCCCGGGCCCAGCACCAGCGCCGGCCAACGCGCGCCGCCTTCAGGCTCGCCATTGAGCGGCACCAGGGTATCGGCCTGCACATGCGGGATCGCGTAGGCGACCGCTTCGAAATCATTGATCAGGGCCAGCGAGCGCAGGCCGGCCTGCGTGCGCGTGTCGGCCACCGACACCGGCCACGGCAGGTTGGTGTTGACCAGGTGGTCGCCTTCAAGCAGCCCGGCGATCGCCACCACGGCGCTGTCCAGTGGCTGCCCGGCGCTGGCGATGAAATCGGCCAGGATCGCGGCCAGGCTGGCAAACGCGGCGCAGCTGTAACGGCGCAGGCCAACCACCTGTGGCGGCTGACCGGCACGCAGTTCGGCCACGGCCAGGCGCGCGAACGTACCCCCGACGTCGGCGACAAGCAGCGTTTCAACAGACGATGCCCGACCGGGTGTCAGCAGGGACACATCGGACGGGGCCGGAGGATGCTCCGGAAACGGTACCGCAACGCTCACTCGCAGGCCTTGGCTGGGGTCGAATAACCCGGTGCGATTTTCGGCGATCGCCCGGGGTTTGCAAAGCACGTAGCGCCGTACAGCAACGTATGTAGCGGCTGCACGGTGCGCGGCAGTCGCCTCATCAAGGCTTGCCGACCTGCAGCCGGTAGCTGGTGCTGGCCGAGGCGGTAGGGCCATCGGCGTGGACCGCACGCACTTCCACCTTGTGCTCGCCGGCCGTCAGGTTGGTGGGCAGCGCGCCGCGCCACAGGTGCGGCGACGGCGTCGCTTCGGGAGAGCGATCGAAACCGCGCAGGCGCTCGGCCTGGTCGTCGGCCACGTTCTCCACCAGCAGGCGCGGATCGGGCTGCTCCACCCGCTTCATGCTCTGCCAGGCACCACTGTCCACGCGGTACTCCACCAGCGTATCGGCCTGGCCCATGAACACATTGGCGTACACACCCCACGCCGGGTAGGCATCCTTGCGCAGCACCTTGGGCGCGTGCAGGGCAATCTGGTAGTCGTCCGGCGCGCGCGCCACGTAATAGCGCAGGCCGTAGTCGCCGCCGGGCTTGACCGACAACACCGCATAGCCGTTCGGGGTGCCGTCGCTCATGGTGGCATCGGGAATGCCGCTGCTGTCCTTCACGCCCGACCAGAACGCGCCACAGGCGGCGCCCACGTTGTACTCGTGCAGCGGCTTGCTGCCCTGCCAGCCCTCGGCGGCGCCATGGTAGTAGTGCTGCTGGGTGTGGCTGTGGCCGCTGAGCACCAGCACGTTGGGGAAATCCTTGAGCAGCGCGAACAGGCGCGCGCGGTCGGCGTGGCGGAAGGTCTCGCGGCCGGGCGCGGCGTCGAACAGCGGGATGTGCATGCCCAGCACTACCAGGCGGTCGCGCGGCAGGCCCTTCAGGTAGTTGCCCAGGAAGGTGAACTGGTCCGGGCGCAGCCCGCCCACGTAGGTCGGCTTGGCCGTCGGGTCGTAGACCACGTCGTCGAGGAACACGAAGCTGGCGCCGCCCTCTTCCACCGCGTAGGTATCGGGCCCGTACACCGCGCGCCAGCTGTCCAGCGAGTGGCGGTCATCGCCGGCGTCGACGTCCAGATCATGGTTGCCCGGCACGTGGAACCACGGCACCTGCAGCAGCGCGGTGGCCTTGTTGATGGTCGGGTACAGGTCCAGGTCGTCGTTGACGATATCGCCCAGGGTGGTGCCCAGCCGTGCCGGATGCTTGCCGATGATGGGTTCGACGATGGCGCGCTGGTAGTAGTCGATGTCCTGGCGGCTGGCGGTCTGCGAATCGGTGAACACCAGCATCTCGAACCCTGCGCGGGCGGCATCGCTGCCCTTGGCCGGTTCCAGCGCGAAGTCCCAGTTGCGCACGTTGCTGCCGGTGGCGCGGATGCCGTCGTACTTCAGCCGTGGCGAGCCCTGCGGCGCGTAGTGGCGCCAGTACGAGGGCAGCCCGTTGCTGGCGGCCGGGAAGCGGTATTCGTCCGGCTTGATCACGAACACGGTCTGCCCATCGCGCACCGGCAGGCTGTAGCTGCCGTCGGCGGCGGTACGCACGATCACCTCGCCGTTGGACACCTGCACCCCGGCCATGCCCGGGTCGGTCGGTCCGCGCCCGGGCTTGCCGTCGCGTTCCTGGTAGACCTTGCCGGTCACGGTCACCTCGGCGGCCAGGGCGGGTGCGGTAGTCAACAGCAGGCAAGCCAGCCAGGCAGCAGTGCGGGTCATCGGGACGGTCCGTTCGGGGTGGGTGATTGTAAAGCGGCACATCATCGCTTGTGCCGCGTTTCACCGACGTTAAACGCGATTCATGCGCTCACCCTGCGTGGCGCGCCGCCAGCAACGCCACCGCATCGGCCAGCGACAAGCCGCGCGCACGCAGCAGCACGATCAGGTGGAACAGCAGGTCGGCCGATTCGCCCAGCAGCGCCGCATCATCCTGGACCACCCCGGCCAGCGCGGTTTCCACGCCCTCCTCGCCCACCTTCTGCGCGATGCGGCGGATCTCGCCGTCGAACAGCGACGTGGTGTAGCTGCCCGCCGGGCGCTGCTGCTCGCGCTGGCGCACGAACGCATCGAGGCGGCCGAGGAAGTTGCCCGGGGCCTGGTCGAAGCAGCTTTCGCTGCCGGTATGGCAGGTCGGGCCCGCCGGGCGCGCGCTCACCAGCAGGGTGTCGTTGTCGCAGTCCACGCGCACCGCCACCACCGCCAGCACGTTGCCCGACGACTCGCCCTTGGTCCACAGGCGCTGCTTGCTGCGGCTGAAGAAGGTCATATGGCCGGTGGCCAGGGTCAGCTCCAGCGATTCGGCGTTGGCGTAGCCGAGCATCAATACGGCCAGGCTGTCGGCGTCCTGCACGACCACCGGCAGCAGGCCGTCGCCCTTGTTCCACTCCAGCCCGTCCAGCGCCTCGCGCGACGGCAGTACTTCAATAGACATCTCGAACCTCGATCTGCTGCTCGCGCAGGAACTGCTTGAGCGCGGGAATGGCAATGGCGCCACTGTGGAAAACGCTGGCGGCCAAGGCACCGTCGACATCGGCCTGGTCGAACACGTCGGCGAAGTGCTGCATCTCACCGGCACCGCCGGAGGCGATCAGCGGCACATGGCACAGCGCGCGCGCCTGGCGCAGCTGGGCCACGTCGTAGCCCCGGCGCACACCGTCGCTGTCCATGCAGTTCAGCACGATCTCGCCGGCGCCGCGGCGCTGTGCCTCGACCAGCCAGTCCAGCGTGCGCACCGGCACGGCCTGGGTCTTGTCCGGGTCGCCACTGAAGCGCCGCACCCGCCATTCGCCGTCGGCCTCGCGTACCGAATCGACGCCGACCACCACGCACTGCACGCCGAACGCGTCGGCCAGTTCCTCGATCAGCGCCGGGCGCCCCAGCGCCGGAGAGTTGATCGAAATCTTGTCGGCCCCGGCATACAGCACGCGGCGGGCGGTCTCCACGTCGGAAATGCCGCCGGCCACGCAGAAGGGAATGTCGATCAGGCGTGCGATGCGCTCGATCCAGCCCACGTCCACCGCACGGCCCTCGGGGCTGGCGCCGATGTCGTAGAACACCAGCTCGTCGGCGCCCTGGTCGCGGTACCGCAGCGCCAGCTCGACGATGTCGCCCATGTCGACGTGGTCGCGGAAGCGCACGCCCTTGACCACGCGGCCATCGCGCACGTCCAGGCAGGGAATCAGCCGGCGGCTCAGCATGCCAGCGCCTCCGCCAGGGTCATGCGGCCTTCCAGCAGCGCCTTGCCCAGGATTGCGCCGCCACAGCCCACCGCCTTGGCCTCGGCCACGTCGGCAGCGCTGCGCACGCCACCGGACGCCTGTACCGCCACGCCCGGCAGCAGGGTGGCCAGGTGCTGGTACAGGCCGATGTTGGGGCCGGACAGCATGCCGTCGCGGGCGATGTCGGTACACAGCAGGTGGGTCATGCCAGCCTGCGCATAGCGCGTTGCCAGCACGTCCAGGGTGTCTTCGGCGGTCTCGGTCCAGCCGTGCACGGGCAGCAGCCAGCGGCCGTCATCGGCCTGGCGGGCATCCAGCGCGATGGTCAGCTGCTCCGGACCGAACTCGGCCAGCCAGCCGATCACCGTCTCCGGCGCGCGTACCGACACCGAACCGACCACCACGCGGGTGGCGCCGGCATCGAGAATGCGCGCCACGTCGTCGCGCGAGCGCACGCCGCCGCCGGTCTGCACCTTCAAGCCGGTATGGCCGGCGATCGCCGACAGCAGCGGGGCCAGCGTGTAACCGCCGGCGCGTGCGGCATCCAGGTCGACCAGGTGCATCCAGCTGGCGCCGGCATCGGCGAAGGCCTGTGCGCGCGGCAACGGGTCGTCGCCATAGGTGGTCTGCTGCGCGTAGTCGCCCTGCAGCAGGCGCACCACGCGGCCTTCGCGGATGTCCAGGGCGGGATAGACGGTGAAACTCATGACGGTTCGTTCTCGATGAAGTTGCGCAGGATCCGGGCACCGGTGGCGGCCGAACGCTCCGGGTGGAACTGGGCGCCGCTGTGCAGGCCGCGCTGCACCACCGCGGCGAACAGGCCGCCGTGGTCGCAGGCCGCCACGGTGTGCTCGCCCAGCGGTGCCGCATAGCTGTGCACGAAGTAGGCGCTGGCGCGCTCCGGCACGCCGTCCAGCAGCATCGATTCGCGCAGCGGCCGCAGCCGGTTCCAGCCCATGTGCGGCACGCGGATGCCGGTGGCCGGGTGCAGGTGGCGGACCACTCCGGGCATCAGCCCCAGGCATTCCACGTGGCCCTCTTCGGAGCCCTCGAACAACAGCTGCATCCCCAGGCAGATGCCCAGCAACGGCACCTGCAGGTCGCGCAGCGGTTGCACCAGGTCCTGCGCATGCAGGCGCGCCATGCCGTGCGGGGCCGCGCCCACGCCGGGCAGGATCACCCGCGACACGCCCTGCAGGCCCTTCGCGTCGCGTACCAGCCGCACCTGCACGCCCAGGCGTTCCAGTGCATAGCGCACCGAGCCCAGGTTGGCGCCGCCGGCATCGATCAGGGCAACCTCGGTCACAGCGCCCCCTTGGTGCTGGGCAGTGCGGTGCCCTGGCGCGGCAGTGCCTGGCGCAAGGCGCGGGCCAGTGCCTTGAAGCACGCCTCGACCTTGTGGTGGTCGTTGTCGCCGCGCACGCTCAGGTGCAGGTTCAGCCCGGCGGCATCGCACAGCGAACGGAAGAAGTGCGGCACCAGCTCGGTGGGCATGTCGCCCACGCGCTCGCGCTTGAACTCGCCCTCGAACACGAAGTACGGCCGGCCGCTGAAATCCAGCGCCGCGCTGGCCAGGGTTTCATCCATCGGCAGGGTGAAGCCGTAGCGGCCGATGCCGCGCTTGTCGCCCAGCGCTTCACGCAGCGCCTGGCCCAACGCCAGGCCGGTGTCTTCGATGGTGTGGTGTTCGTCGATGTGCAGGTCGCCCTCGGCCTGCACGCTCAGCGCGAAGCCGCCGTGCTTGCCGATCTGCTCCAGCATGTGGTCGAAGAACGGCAACCCGGTGTGGGTCTGTGGTTCGGCGGTGCGGTCCAGGTCGACCTCGACACGGATCCGGGTTTCCTTGGTATTGCGCTGCACGGTGGCGCGGCGCGGCGCATCGGCCAGTTCATGGGCGATGCCGTTCCAGTCCCACTGCCCGCCGAACTGTTCGGTGCGCAGCTGGAAGCCGCGGATCTTCATGTTCTCGGCGAACTGGATGTCGGTGGGCCGGTCGCCGACCATGCCCGAGCGGGCCCAGTCGATGCTGCGGTCCTGCAGGTAGGGCAGCATCATGCCGATGCCCGGCTTGCGGGTGGGCGCGTTGTCGTGCGGCCAGGTACCGTCGATCAGCACGTCACGGAACACGATGCCCTGGCTGGCGAAGATCTGCAGCATCAGGTCATTGGGGCCGTCGAAACTGGCCTGCGGGTAGCCTTCGCTGCCCAGGCCGTCCTGGTTGCTGACGATCACGAACTGGTACCCGGCATCGCGCAGCTTGAGCATCGCCGGGATCACATCGCGCACGAAGCGGATCTTTTCGTAGGCGTCGATCTGGAAATCGGCCGGCTCTTCGATCAGCGTGCCGTCGCGGTCCACGAACAGGATGGGGGTCATGCCGCTACCCTCCGCGCGGCCAGCGCACTGAGCACACGGTCGTTCTCCAGGGTGCTGCCGATGGTGATGCGCAGCGCGTCGTGCAGCTGTGGCGCGGCGCGCTGGTCGCGCACCACCACGCCGGCCGCCAGCAGCGCATCGAAGGCCTGCTGTGCATCACTGAAGCGCACGAGCAGGTAATTGCCCTGCGAGGGGTACACGCGCAGCACGCCGGGCAACACCGCCAAGGCCTGCTGCAGGCGGCCGCGCTCGGCCTTGATGCGCTCCACGCGCGAGGCGGTGAGCTGCAGGTTGCTGTCGCTCAAGCCGGCCAGGGCCAACTCGGCGCAGGGGCCGGGAACCGGGTACGGCGCCTGGCAGCGGCGCAGCAGCGCGATCAGCGCCGGCGCGGCAATCAGGCTGCCGATGCGTGCGGCGGCCAGCGCGTGCGCCTTGGACAACGTGCGCAGCACGGCCACGTTGTCGTAACGCGGCAGCAGCGTGACCGCCGACGGCAGCGCGGCGTACTCGGCATAGGCCTCGTCCACCACCACCAGCGCCCTGCCCTGCAGCGCCGTCGCTACCCGTTCCACCTGTTCCAGCGCGATCGCGCTGCCGGCCGGGTTCGAAGGCGAACACAGGAACACCAGCTTGGCGTTGCCGGCCAGTGCGGTGGCGATCACCGCGTCGATATCGGCATTGAGCGCATCGCCGTCGTCACGCAGCGGCACTTCCAGCAGCGGCGCGTTCTGCAGCCGCGCGCACACCGCGTACATGCCAAACACCGGCGGGGTCACCAGCACCGCGTCGCGGCCGGGCTCGCACAGCGCGCGCACCAGCAGGTCGATCGCCTCGTCGCTGCCGCGGCCGATCAGCAGCTGCTCCGGCGCGCAGTCATACAGCTCCGCCAACCGAGCACGCAGTGCGGCGGGCTGCGGATCCGGATAGCGACGCGCCCGGCCTTCGCTGTCGGCCGGATTGGCCCAGGCCGACTCGTTGGCGTTCAGCCATACATCGCCCACCAGGGCGCTGCTGCGGGCCGACGAATAGCCGGCAAAGGCCTGCAGGTCCGCGCGGACCAGCGACATCACCGAAGCGGGCGCGCTCATACGGCCACCTGCATGCGCAGTGCCACCGCATTTTCGTGCGCGTCCAGGCCTTCGGCGCGGGCCAGCGTGCGCGCGCAGCCACCGATCGCGGCAATGCCCTGCGCGGTGGCCGACTGCACGCTGATCATGTTCTGGAAGCTGGCCACGCTGACGCCGCTGTAGGCACGCGCGGCACCGGCGGTGGGCAGCACATGGTTGGTGCCGCTGCAGTAATCGCCCAGCGCCTCCGGCGTGTAGTCACCGAGGAACACCGAGCCTGCCGCCTCGACCTGTTCCAGCCACGCGCGGGGGTCGCGCAGGGCCAGGATCAGGTGTTCGGGTGCGTAGCGGTTGCTGATCTGGAAGGCCTGCGCCAGCGAATCCACCAGGATCAGCTGCGAGGCCTGCAGCGCCTGGGTGGCGATGTCCCTGCGCGACAGACGCGCCAGCTGTGCCTGCACTTCGGCGTCGACCCGCGCCAGCAGGGCGTCGTCGTCGGTGAGCAACAACACCTGCGAATCGGGGCCGTGCTCGGCCTGGGACAACAGGTCGGCGGCGACGAACGCGGGATTGGCGCCGGCATCGGCGATTACCAGGACTTCAGACGGACCGGCGGGCATGTCGATCGCCGCCGCACCGTCCTGGGCCACCTGCTGCTTGGCTTCGGTGACGAAGCTGTTGCCGGGGCCGAACAGCTTGTCGCAGGCCGGCACGCTGTCGGTGCCATAGGCCATCGCCGCGATCGCCTGCGCGCCGCCCAGCTTGAACACCCGGTGCACGCCGGTCAGGCGCGCGGCCACCAGCACCGCCGGGTCGGCACTGCCGTCCTTGCGCGGCGGCGTGCACAGCACCACTTCGCGGCACCCCGCCAGTTGCGCGGGCACGCCCAGCATCAACGCGGTGGACGGCAGCGGTGCGCTGCCGGCCGGTACGTACAGGCCGACCCGGCCAATCGGCCGCACCACGCGCTCGCAGCGCACGCCCGGCGCGGTGTCCACCGCATAGCCCTGGCTCATGCCGGCCTTGTGGAACACGCCGATGCGCGCGGCCGCCTCGACCATCGCCTGGCGCAGGTCGGCCGGGACGGCCTGTTCGGCCGCGGCGAACTCGGCCTCGGTGACTTCAAACGATTCGGGGGCCACGCCATCGAAGCGCAGGCTGATCTCGCGCAGCGCGGTGTCGCCGTCGGCGCGCACTGCGGCGATCAACCCGGCCACCGCATCACGGGTCTGCGCGGCCACGGCCTGCACCGGGCGCTGCAACGCCTGCGCCTGGGCGCTGGCGTCCAGGGTGGACCACTGCACTACATTCATCGAAAGACGGTTCATGCCAGCGAACGCTCCACGCTCAATACCATCAGGCCCTGGGCGCCTGCGCGCTCCAGGTCTTCCAGCCGCTGCCAGGTCAACGCGCCGTGGCACATGGTCTGCAGGCGCAGGTGGCCGCCGTCGTCGGGCAGCTGCACCAGCGGGTCGGCATCGGGCAGCAGCCGGGTCAGTTCGGACACGCGGTCCTGCGCGGCGCGGAACATCAGCAGCTTGCTGTCCTGCACCTTGACCACGCCATCCAGCCGCCGCAGCAGCATCGCCATCAGGCCGGCGCGGGCGTCGTCGGGGGTCTTCACCGGGCCGGCCAGCACCGCTTCGCTTTCCAGCAGCGTTTCCACCGGCTTGAGCTGGTTGGCGGCCAGGGTGGCGCCGCTGGAGACCAGATCGCAGATCAGGTCGGCGGTGCCCAGGCGCGGCGCGATTTCCACCGACCCGGACAGTTCCACCACCTGCGCGTCCACGCCGCGCGCGGCCAGCCAGTCGGCCAGGATCGCCGGGTAGCTGGTGGCGATGCGCTTGCCGGCCAGCTGCTCAACGCCGGTCCATTCCCATTCGTCGGGCACGGCCAGCATCAACCGGCACTGCCCGAAGTTCAGGCCGCGCAGCGCCTGGTAGGCGTCCGGCAGGCCGATCCGGCGGCGCGCGGCGCCCTGTTCGTCCAGCTCGTTGCGGCCGACGATGCCGAAATCGCAGACGCCATCGGCGATCAGGCCGGGGATGTCGTCGTCGCGGACCAGCAGCAGGTCCACCGGCAGCGATTCGCCGTAGCAGAACAGCTTGTCGCGGCTCTGCCGCCAGCTCAGCCCGCAGGCGGTCAGCAGGCTGCGCGCCGGCTCGGCCAGCCGCCCGTTCTTCTGGATGGCGATCCGCAGCCGGTCACGGGCCGGGGCGTTCTGGGTTGCACTCATGGGGGAGGCTCTCTTACTCGGATTCGGGGGGCGTAGGCGTGGCGGTCACGGCGATGGCGGCGGCATAGCCGCCGTGGCCATGCTCCAGCGAACGCGCCACGCGCCCGGTGGTGGTCACGCTGACACCGGTCAGTTCGTGGATTTCGCGATACGGCACGCCCTGCTGCAGCAGCGGCACCACCTTCCAGCGGTCCGACAGCGCCTCCAGCTCGGCCGGGGTGCACAGGTCGCGCAGGAATGCGGTGACCTGGTCCGGGCTGGACAGCGCGGCGAAGGCCGCAGCCAGGCAGGCCAGATCGGCCTGGGCGTCTTTTTCTCGGGGGGCGGGGCGTAGTTTCATCGTATCAATGTAATAGCGTGCTATTACATTAGCGCAAACGCGGCCACAGGGTCAAACCGTGTCGCTGCACGGACCGGGTTGGTTCAGGTGCGGAAACGAAAAAACGCCCGCTGGGCGGGCGTTTTCCTTAGATCTCGGGCCATTGGCGGCGTACCGACCAACGGTCGGTACCTACCGGCAGTGCACCTCGGCGCGCAGGGCCCCATGGCGCAGGCACTCGCCGAACAGGCTGCCCTGGCGGCTCGGGATGGACTGGAGGGCCTCCAGCTCGCCTGCCCCGCCCGGGCACGTCTGCCCGGCCAACTGGCGAAGGTCACGCTGCAGCTGCTCCCGGTCGATCACGTGGCAGCGGTCGACCGTCAGCCGGTACTGGCCCGGACCGATCCGCTGGGTGTGGAGCGCAGGATCGGTCCGGCACGCGGTCAGCAGGAGCAGCAGCGTTGCCGCCGCCCCCAGCCGCCTCACGGCATGACCTTGGCCTGCTCCAGCTCCACCTGCAGGGTGCTGGCCAGTTCCTCGCGGGACACCTCGAACTGCTGCTCGCGCAGCAAGTCCTTCACCGCCACCACGCCACGGGCCAGCTCATCGTCCCCGGCCAGCACCACGAAGCGGATCCCGGCCTTGGCCGCGTACTGGAACTGCTTGCCGATCTTCTTCGGCTCCATCTGCACTTCGGCGTTGATGCCACCGGCGCGCAGGCGACGGGCGATGTCCAGCGACTGGGGCAGGCTGGCGTCGTCCATCAGCGCCACCAGCGCGTGCACGCTGCTGTCTTCGATCCCGGCGATCAGGCCGGCTTCGCGCAGCTGCCAGAACAGGCGGGTCAGGCCGATGGAAATGCCCACGCCCGGCAGCTTGGACTTGCTGTAGTGGCTGGCCAGGTCTTCGTACCGGCCACCGGAGCAGATCGAGCCGATCTGCGGGTGGTCGGTCAGCGTGGTTTCGTACACGGTGCCGGTGTAGTAATCCAGGCCGCGCGCAATGGAGAAGTTCAGGCAGTACGCGGTTTCCGGCACGCCCAGCGCCTTGACCAGCTCCAGCACTTCGCGCAGTTCGGCCACGCCCACCTTCAACGTTTCACTGGCGGCCGGATCGGCCAGCAGCGCGTCCAGCTGCGCCAACGCGTCGGCGTGGCTGCTGGAACGTACCGCCACGAAGGCCAGGATCCGCTCGACCTGCTCGGCCGGAATCGCAAAGCCCTCGCCCACCAGCGTCTCGCGCACATAGTCGGGGCCGCGCTTGTCCAGCTTGTCCACTTCGCGCAGCACCGCCAGCTGACGCTCGCCATCGGCGACGCCCAGGCTCTCGAAGAAGCCGCGCAGCAGCTTGCGGTTGTTCAGCTGGATGCTGAAGGCGCCGATGCTGAGCTCGGCAAATACCGCATGGATCACCGCCAGGACTTCGGCGTCATAACGCGTGCTCAGGGTGTCCTTGCCGATCACGTCGATGTCGCACTGGTAGAACTCGCGGAAGCGGCCGCGCTGGGCACGCTCGCCGCGGTACACGCGCTGCATCTGGTAACGACGGAACGGGAAGGTCAGGTCGTGTTCGTGTTCGGCCACGTAGCGGGCCAACGGCACGGTGAGGTCGAAGCGCAGGGCCAGTTCGGGCAGCCCCTTGTCGCCGGCTTCGGCGGCGTTGGCCAACGCGCCGGTGGACTGCACGAAATACACCTGGCGCTCGGTTTCACCGCCGGACTTGGTCAGCAGGACATCGGACAGCTCGAACACCGGGGTTTCCACCGGCAGGAACCCGAACCGCTCGTAGTTGCGGCGGATGACGTCCAGCATGCGCTGGAACGCGATCTGCTCGCGCGGCAGCAATTCCATGATGCCGGGCGGCGTACGGGGCTTGATCACTTGCGGGACTCCTGCGAATCGGGGGATGAGCGTGGTGCATATTCTAGCCGCAGCCGGCGCGCCGGGCTGCGCTGATCGCGCCGGTCCGGGCCAATGGCCGCATGAAGTATCATAAGCAGGCCCCGCTCCCTGGTTCGACATGACCCGGCCCCACTCCGGTACCGCCCTTTCCGCCGTTGAAGATCCCGCCAGCCCGGGCTGCTCGCCGCTGCGCGACTGCCTGCACTGCTCGGTACGTCATCTGGCCGTGTGCTCGGCGTTGTCGCCCGACGAAGTGCTGGCGCTGGAACGGGTGACCGTGTCCCAGCCGCTGACGCTGGGCGCCACCCTGGCCCGCAGCGGTGAACCGCGCCTTCATGTCTATACCTTGACCGCCGGGGCGCTGCGCCTGGTGCGGACACTGGCCGACGGCCGCCGCCAGATCAGCGGGTTCGTGCTGCCCGGCGATTACCTGGGCCTGAGTGGCAACGACCACCATCGCTACGACATCGAAGCCATCGCCGACAGCCGCGTCTGCCGGGTGGCGCTGCCGCAGATGAAAGAGCTGCGCGCGCGTTACCCGCACCTGGAGCGCAAGCTGCTGCAGCGCGCCTGCCAGGAACTGGACGCCGCGCAGGACGCGGCCATGTCGCTGGCCCGCCTGCAACCGGCGGAAAAGCTGGCCGATTTCCTGCTCCGCCTGGCTGCCCGCGAAGCCCGCCTGGGCGGCAACGGCCTGCGCGTCACCTTGCCCATGGGTCGCGGCGACATCGCCGACCACCTTGGTCTGACCATGGAAACGGTGAGCCGCACGTTCACCAAGCTGCGCCAGCAGGGCCTGATCGCCCTGCCCCACCTGAACACCGTCGAGATCCTCGACGAAGCCGCACTGCACGCCCTGGCCGGCAAGTAGAGCCGGGCTCTGCCCGGCTTACCGGAACCAACGCAACCCGCCGTAGGGCCGGGCTCTGCCCGGCTTGTACCGGACACCCGTCATGAGCCCGCGAATGCAGGGCAGCAACATGAAAGGCTTCATTACGGCAAAGCCGACAATCTCGTCGACAGACAAAAGGTCAACGGTTACGTCAGGCATAACCGTGTCCGTACCCTATGACGACAAACGCGACCGTTATGCCGCGGTGAACGGCTGAGCGAGAACCGCATCGGCAGTCTCCGCATCCAGCGCTTCGAGTACGACGCCGAACATAGGCTCATCTTCATTCATCACGAGAAAGGGCACTGCGCAAACGTGTCGTGTTTGGCTACGACCCGCAGGGTCGGCGCATCTGCAAACAGGTCCATCGCGACGATGATACGCAGCCCTTACGTCGCACCCATTTTCACTGGCAGAGATTGCGACTGCTGCAGGTGGTACAGGATGGCGGGCCCAGTCTCTATGTCTATGCCGACCTGACGAACCACTGGCCCGTCTTGGCGGGAAGTCAGACAGCAAGGATATCCTCTGCTTTCATACCAATCTGGCAGGGTTGCCCAAACAGAGGACAGGCGCCGAGTTCAATAGGGTCTGGCACAGCGAGGAAGGAGGGTGCGACCCACAGCAGTCAGAGAGCAGAATTTACGTTATCAAGTCCAGCACCTTCCCCGGGAAGCCCGCTGCACTGCAGCACGCGCAGGCTTCTGCCCGTCCCGCAAAGAGCACGACATGATCAGTCTAGTAATCAACCCCGACTCAGTGCGCATATCGAAAAGCACGTTGTCCACGCACGTCTTTTCAGAGATCTATTTTCAACTACCTGGAGGAACATTCTTCCCCGAAGAAAAATGGGACGACTTTTCAACCATCATCCTGGGCTGGTGGTTAGAAGAAGCAATCTCACTCACCTCAGATAGAGAATCCACCTTCAATTTCATGGACGGCCCCTACTACGTCGAAGCAAAGCCAATAGATCAAAGCTGCGAACTATCCTTTATCACCAACAGGGGCGACAAAAAACAAATCATCCACTGCTGCCGAATGGAAACCTCCACCTTCTTGAAAATCCTGATTTCTTCCGCAAACCTGCTGATCAGACATCTTCCTGTCGAGGCAAAGGCGATGCAGGACTCAATAGAGCTGAACAAAAAAATGACGCTACTACAGCGCCACATGAGGGAGGCGTAGCAAGCCTTCCGCCACCGCCAACAACCCATGCTGCGTATGAACAGGTATAAATTGGCCCACTTGACGCAAATGGATGCCTGCCAACTACCGGGTTATCGTTGAAAACGCCATAAGTCAATCGGAAAAGTGAGTAAAACTGGCCGACGCGAAAGCACCCATTACGACGGGCTTTACAAAAACACAAACAAAAGGCTATCCGTTAATACAGCAAAATGGTGTTGATTGAAAGCGACGCACTGGAAGTCACTCACGTACCACCAACGATAGCACTACGGATTGATCCAGCCGGAACAAGCACCCCATAGGTCACCCATGAAAATACGCGACCTCATCATATATGAATATGATCAATACTTCTCGGTAATCCAGAGATCCCCTCAAGATGAGAACATCAACGACGCACCAAGTGAAGATGTCGCTCTCGCTGGAAAGTTTCCGGTAAACGCATCGCCCTCAGAAATGGGTCGAACGATAATGCAGGCAATAGACAATTACGGGCAGGTAAGACCTAAATACGCACCTTGGGAACTCAAGGAAATTAGAAAGCAGCTTTGCAATTGGGTAGGTGCAAAATCCAGCCCAGATCTACAGAGAAACTCCAGAATTGTCCTGGTTCAAAAGAACATGCATGCACAGAAAATTCAGATCATCCCATTTGACAACTTCAACCTGAACAAATGGGAGACCCTTTTGGAAAGTAAAACAACGGAGCTTCCTCTGGGCACTTCCGAAGAAGAGCTGGGACACTCGGTTATAGGCGCATTTTCCAAAGCGACCTTTCATCCGAATCGAAAAGCAGCATCATAATTTGTCATTGGCTGTCAATCAGTATTCGCAGATGATCAACCACCCGTTTAACGCCCTTGGTCGCGACAGAACCTGCTTCATGACCGGATGTTCGCATTGACGGCGAACCGCTGGTAGGGCAGCCCATCCAAGATGGAAAGAGCGTGCATGTGTTCGAGGACAAACGCTACCGCCATGACCGCTTTGGACGGCCGAGCGAGAAGCACCTCGGCAGCCTGCGCGTCCGGCGCTTCGAGTACGGCGCCGAACACAAGCTCATCTTCATTCATCAGGAGAGAGGCACTGCGCGAACGTGTCGTGTTTGGCTGCGACCCGCTGGGTCGGCGCATCAGCAGACAGGTCGATCGCGACGATCATCCGAAGCCGGGCAGAGCCCGGCGCTACGCGAGCAGTACCTCGCGCAACGCCGCATACGCCGGCGCGCACGGCTGCGCCTGCGCGGGCCGCTGCAGCAGCGCCGACAACGACGGCGGCACGTCCAGCGCCCGACCGATCAACGGCTCCACCACCGATTCGAACTTGGCCGGGTGCGCCGTCGCCGCGACCGCCCAGTCACCCTGCATGCCCTCGGCACGCAGCGCCTCCAGCACTGACATCGCGGTCGCGGTATGCGGGCAGAACACTTCGCCGGCCTGCGCCCAGCGCCGCGCGATCAACGCGCGGATCGCCGCATCGTCCACCGCCTCCACGTGCAGGTCCGCGCGCAGCGCCGCATCGTCGTCGGCATACAGCCAGCGCAGCCGCTCGAAGTTGCTCGGCGCGCCCACGTCCATCGCATTGGCCAGGGTCGCCACGCTGGTCGCCGGCTGGTACGCGCCGCCGTGGAAGAAGCGCGGCAGCACGTCGTTGGCATTGGTGGCCAGGGCGATCTGGCCCAGTGGCAGGCCCATGGCACGCGCCAGCAGCGCGGCCATCGCATTGCCCAGGTTGCCGGTGGGGACCACGAGATTGAGCACGTTGCCGGTGCGCGCGTGGTGTTCCAGCGCGGCATGCGCGTAGTAACTCATCTGCGGCAACCAGCGCCCCAGGCTGATGCTGTTGGCCGAACTCAGCGGCACCTGCGCCTGCAGTGCCCGATCGCCCAAGGCCTGCTTCACCATCGCCTGGCAGTCATCGAACGAGCCGGCCACGCGCAGCGTGTGGATGTTGTCGCCAAAGCACCCCAGCTGGTGCGCCTGGCGGGGCGACACGCGCCCATCGGGGTACAGCACCACCACGCGGATGCCCGGTTGGCGGTGGAACGCCGCCGCCACGGCCGCGCCGGTATCACCGGAGGTGGCCACCACGATCGTCAGCGGGTGCTCGCGTCCCTGCTGCAGCCGCGCCAGGCTGGCGGCCAGGAAGCGCGCGCCGAAATCCTTGAACGCCGCGGTGGGGCCATGGAACAGCTCCAGCACATGGTCTCCGGGAGTGCTCAGTGCACGCAGCGGCGCGGGGAAATCAAAGGCATCCGTGCACAGCTGCTGCAGGTGCGGTGCCAGTGCATCGCCTTCGAAGTACGGGGCCAGCACCGCGGCGGCATCGCGCGCCAGCGAACCCTGCGGCTGCCATGCCGATGCCTGCGGGCGCTGCGCGGGTACATACAGGCCGCCGTCGGGGGCCAGCCCGGCGGCAATCGCCTGGCTGAGCGTGGCGGGCGGTGCGGTGTGACGGGTGGAAACGAAATTCATCGGTCATCCTGGAAGAAAGTAAGAAACACCGCGCTTACAGCAACTGCGCGCCCGGCGCGTTCACTGGCGAGACCCATCCCTGGCTGTCGAACCCGGCGGCGGCGAAGGCCTGCTGCACCGCCGCCTGCGCTGCCAGCGCCGCGTCACGTCGCTCGAACCAGGCGAAAATGCTCGGACCGGCGCCGGAAATACTGGCGCCCATCGCACCGGCCGCCAGCGCCGCATCCCGTGCGGCATGGAAACCACCGATCAACCCCGCGCGGCGCGGCTCCACCAGTACGTCACGCAGGCCGGCGCGCACCAGCGACGCATCGGCGGTGAAGCAGCCGCTCAGCACCAGCGCCAAGTGCGCGCTCTGTTCGACGAATTCCCCCAGCGCGTAGCTGCCCTGCAGCGCCGCGCGTGCACGCCGGGTTTCCAGCACGGCCTCCGGATGCACCAACAGGCTGTGCCAGGCGTCCGGCACGGGAATCGGCACCAGCCGCTCCGCCGTGCTCAACACCAGCCCGCCCAGCAGCATCGGCCCCAGGTTGTCGCCGTGCCGTCCGCCGCTGGCCACCGCCTCGCCCTCGAGCGCGAACGGGTACAGCGCCGCACGCGGCAGTGGCGTGTCCAGCAGCGCATTGGCCGCCACCAGCGCGGCCACGCAGGACGCCGCAGAGCCGCCCATGCCCGAGCCCAGCGCGATGCCCTTGTCGATCTCCACTTCGAACCCGAACGGCAACGCCAGCGCGTCGCGCAGCGCGATCAACGCCGCCCCCGCGGTGTTGTCCGGCGCGTGCAGCGGCAGCGCGAACGGCGTCCCCCGGATGGCCGCGATGCGCACTTCGGGCGCCTCGATGCGGCGCACGGTGACCGTATCGCCGACACCGGCGATGGCGTGCCCGAGGATGTCGAAACCCACCGCCACGTTGCCCACCGAAGCCGGTGAGAACGCACGTGCCGCGTTGCTGTCGCCACCGCTCACAGGCGCGCTCCTTCGCCCACCGCCACCCGCAGCACATCGGCGAACACGCCGGCGGCGGTCACCTCCGGACCCGCACCCGGGCCCTGCACCACCAGCGGGTTGTCGCAGTAGCGGCGCGTGGTGAACTGCACCACGTTGTCGGTCAGGCGCAGGTTCGCGAACGCGTGCCCGGCCGGGAGCTCCACCAGCCCCACCTGCGCACCGTCCGGCGACAGCCGCGCCACGTAACGCAGCACCGCCCCACGTGCCCGGGCCGCGGCCAGGCGCTCGGCGAACGCGGCATCCACCGCATCCAGGCCGGCCATGAACTCTTCCACGCCGGCCTGGCGCAGCACCTCGGGCACTAGGCTCTCCACCTGCACCTGCTCCAGGCTCAGGTCGCGCCCGGCCTCGCGCGCCAGGATCACCAGCTTGCGCGCCACATCCACGCCCGACAGGTCATCGCGCGGGTCCGGCTCGGTGTAGCCCATGCCACGGGCCTGCGCCACCAGTTGCGAGAACGGGACCTGGCCGTCGTACTTGTTGAACAGCCATGCCAGCGTGCCGGAGAAGATGCCGTCGATGGCCAGCACCTCATCCCCGGTATCCACCAGGTCGCGCAGCGTGGTGATCACCGGCAGACCGGCCCCGACCGTGGCTTCGTAGCGGAAACGTGCACCGCTGGTGGCGGCCGCCTCGCGGATCGCCTGGTAGCGCGGCAGCGGGCCGGCGCCGGCCTGTTTGTTCGGGGTCACCACATGGATGCCCGCCGCCAGCCACCCGGCGTAACGGTCGGCCACATCGGCGCTGCCGCTGCAGTCGATGACCAGCGCATGCGGCAGGTGGGCCGACAACAGGTGCTCGGTAAAGGCCTCCAGGTCGGTCGGTTCGGACGACGCTGCCAGTGCGCTGCGCCAGTCGCCGTGCAGGCCGCGCTGGTCCAGCAGCATGCGGCTGCGCGAGGCTACCGCGCGCAGCCGCAGGTCGACGTTGGCCCGCCCGAGCAGCTGCGACTGCGCCGCCTGCAACTGGTCCAGCAGCGCCGCGCCGACGTTGCCCGGCCCGATCACGCCCACCGAGAAGGTCTGCGGTGACAGCCAGAACCCGGCATGGGCGGCGCGCAGTGCCTTGGTGGCATGGCGGCTGTCGACCGCCACCGAGATGTTGCGTTCGGACGAGCCCTGCGCGATCGCCAGGATGTTGACCTGGGCCCGTCCCAACGACTCGAACAGGCGGGCAGCCACGCCCGGCTGCCCGGCCATGCCATCGCCCACTGCCGCCAGCACGCTGACGTTGTCGGTGAGCTGCACGCGCTGCACCTGGCCAAGGTTGAGTTCATGGGCAAACGCGTGCAGCAATGCATCGCGCGCGCGCGCCGCCTCGGCCTGCTTGACCACGCAGCAGATCGAGTGTTCTGACGATCCCTGCGAGATCATCACCACCGACACGTGCGCGTTGCGCAGCGACGCAAACACCCGCTCGGCCGTGCCCGGCACGCCGATCAGACCGGTGCCCTCCAGGTTCAGCACCGCCAGGTCCGGGCTCAGCGTCAGCCCCTTGATCGGCCCGGAGACGGTCCGTTCGGCGGTGATGCGCGTGCCCGGATGCAGCGGATTGAAGGTGTTGCGGATGATGATCGGCAGGCCGCGCTCGATCGCCGGCGACATCGTCTGCGGGTGTACGACCTTGGCCCCGAAGTACGCCAGCTCGCAGGCCTCGTCGTAGCTGAGGGCGTCCAGCTGCACGGCTTCCGGCACCACGCGCGGGTCGGCCGAGAGCACCCCATCCACATCGGTCCAGATATGCAGTTCGTCGGCGTTGAACAGCGCTGCGAAGATCGCGCCGGAGTAGTCGCTGCCGTTGCGGCCCAGGGTGGTGATGCGGTCGCGGCGGTCGCGGGCCACGAAACCGGTGGCGACCACGCGCGGCGACGGGTGCGCCTCACGCCATCGCGCGAGGCGCTGTGCGCTCTGCACCCAGTCCACGTCCACGCCCAGCTCGCCGCGATCCACCACCAGTACATCCCGTGCGTCGAGCACGGCGCATGCCTCGCCCAGGCTCTGCAGGTACTGGCCGAGCAGCTGCGCCGAGTACACCTCGCCCAGCCCCTGCACCCGGTCCAGCACTTCCACCGGCAGCTCGCCGATCACCGCCAGTGCACCGAGAACCTCGGCAAGGTGGTCGAACCGGGCATCCAGCCACTCCACCGTCTGGCCGGCGTGTTCGCCCAGCAACGCCACCGCGGCACCGCGATGACGTGCGCGCAGCGCATGCCACGCGTCGCGCCAGTGCGGCGCGTCGTCGGCCGCCAGACCGGCCACGGCGATCAGCGCATCGGTGACGCCCTTCATCGCAGACACCACGGTGACCTGCACCGCTTCCTCGCGTGCCAGCAGCAGCTGGGCCACATGGCGGTAGCGCTCGGCATCGGCCACCGAGGTGCCGCCGAATTTATGCACGATGGTGGAGGTGGCGGCCCGAAGTTCGGGGGCAGCGGGTTCAGCGACAGCAGGCAGGACGGCGACGGATGACATGAAGACCTCGATTCGAGGCCCCGCATCGGGTCAGGTTGAAGGCGCTCCCCCGCAACCTGTTCCGGGTGCGGGGCCGTTGTTTTCGGAAATTACGCGAAGACGACGGGCCGCACCAGGCGAGTGGTGACGGTGGTAATGGTGGTGGTACCGGTGGTCTGCGCGGGCATGGCTCGACCGGCCGCGAGGGCGGCGGAGCAGTGCTGGGCGGTGGCGGCGACGAAGACCATGGGGCAAGAAAACTACGCCACCGGGGGACTTGTCAAGTGTTGCAGTGCAAAATCAACCTGGGCGCGATCGGCCTGCATCGTCGGCAAAAAGGTTGCGAATGAGACCATGCAGCTCCGCCAACGCGATCAGCCCGCATGTTCGGTGATCGCACGCGGGGGCCGATGTGCATGGGCGCACATCAGCACCCCGGAGACCAGGCACACGATCGCCACCGTCTCCATCGCCGTGGGCCAGCGCTGTTGCCAGGCGAACCCATACAGCAGCGCGAACAGGGTCTCGAACACGATCATCTGCCCGGTCAGGGTCAGCGGCAGGTTGCGGCTGGCCCGGTTCCAGCACGCGTTGCCCAGCACCGACGCCACCACGGCCACGCCGGCGCTGATCAGCCAGAACCAGCCCCAATCCACCGCGGCGTGGGGTGCGTTCGGCAGCAGGAAGGCACTGGGCACCAGCAACAGCGCCAGCGCGCCGGTCGCCACGCCGGTCAGCAGCGACCAGTCGTGCCCGGACAGGTCCGGCCGCCGCGCCAGCCAGCGGCTGTTGCCGATCGAATACACCGCCCACGAAAACAGCGCGCCCAGCGCACACAGCAGGCCCAGCAGGCGGCGGCCGGTGGAACCCTGCGCGTGCTCGGCCTGCAGCGCCTCGTAACCCACCAACGCCACCCCGGCCAGGCACAGCAGCAGCGCGGGCGCCAGCTTGCGCAACGGCACAGCGCCCTTTTCGCGCACGCCCGCCAGCGTCACCACCACCGGAATCAGGCCCACGATCAGTGAGGCCGCCGCGCCACCGGCCCACTGCACGGCATTGGCCAGCAGCACGAAATACACCAGATTGCCGGCCAGGCTCAGCCAGAGCAGGCCGCGCCACTCGGCCATGCCGATACGCGTGCGCAGATCACGCCAACGCGGCGCCAGCAGCACCACGGCGATCAGGCCGTAGACCAGATAGCGACCCGCCGAGAGCTGCACCGCGCCAAACTGACTCAGCATCGCCGGGGCCAGGAACACCACGCCCCACAGCGCACCGGCGGCAATCCCGTTGGCGATGCCCACTCCCATCGATCGATTCATCTGCGTGCGTGCACCGCTGCCGGAAAGAAGGCGCCAGTGTAGGCATCGGCGCGGTCGCAATCTTGACCCAGGCTACTGCCGCTGGCGGCGCCGGTACTCGGCCGGACTCATGCCCCATTCGCGACGCAACGCCCGGGTCAGGGCGCTCTGCTCGGAATAGCCGGCGTGCTGGGCAATCTGCGCGATGGTCGCATCGGTGGTGGCCAACTGCCCGCGCGCCCAGCGCAGCCGGCAGCTGCTCAGCCAGGCCTGTGGACTCAACCCGAACGCCTGGCGGAACAGCGCATGCACGCGGCTGACGCTGACGCCCACCTCGGCCGCGATGCGCTCCACCGGCCACGCGTGTCCTGGTTGGCGTTCAATGCGCGCGCATACCGCCTGCAGGCGCGTAGCACTGCCGGCCAGCGAAAATGCGTGCAGCAGCAGCGGCATTTCGCGTGCCACCACCGCAGCGTCGATCTGCCCGATGCCCGCCACGCAGACCCGGCGCGCCATCGCACGTACCGGCGCAGGCAGCGCCAGCACCGGCTGCTGCGCCAGGCACTGCAGGGTGTCGTCGTCCAGCAGCGCTGCCGGGCAGTCCACGATCAGGAAGCGGTCATCCTGCAGCGCGCTTTGCGCGTGCCCCGCCGACGGCGCCACGAACGCGCCCTGCCACACGTCCAGGCGTGCGCCGCGCCCCTCCAGCTCGAAGGCCAGTTCGCCCTGCAGCGGCACCACCCATTGCGCGAAGTCATGCCGGTCCACGCTGGACGTGCGACCGTAGCGACGCAGGTTGAAGGCAGCGGTGGACATGGCCGATGAGCGTGCGGAACCGGGAAAGAAGCAGTCTGCGCGCCACATGCCCCTGGTGCAACAAGGGCCGTGCGGGCCGGTGCTATAGTCGGACCCGTCCAGTCAGCAAGGAGTGCATGCCGTGACGACCCGTTCCACTCTGCCTGTGCGACAGCGCCGCCGGTTTCCGGCCCTGCTCACGCTCCTGGCCGTGGGTCTTCCCTTGACCACTGCCCACGCCGAATCCCCTGCCCCGGTGTCCGTCGCGCGCACTGCGCCGGGCCCGCACTGCATGGACGCCAAGGGCCTGCTGGAAATGAACCAGAGCAGCCCTGACAGCATCACCTTGCTGGATCGTGACCAGTCACCGTGGCGGCTGCGCTTCAGCGCCGCCTGCCCGGGACTGCTTGCCGCCGAAGACCCGCGCGTTGCCGCTGTCGACAGCTGGGTCTGCGGCACCGGCGACGAGCGGGTCGTTGCCGGCGACACTACCTGCACCATCACCGCGGTGGACCGGATCAGCCGCCGCGAATTCGCACAGCACGCAAAGCAGAGCGGCGTTGCGCGCCCGGTTACGCTGGGCACGGTGAATGTCACCGAGCATCGGCGCACGTTCCGCGGTTCACCATCGTACTGCTTCAACACCCGCCACGTGCGCAGCTGGAGCGAAAGCCTGCAGGGCGTCACCGTGGAAACCAACCCGCGCTATTCCGGTGGCCACCGCCACTACGTCATTGAAGTGGCGTCGTCCTGCGGCGAGCTGGTGCATTCGCCGCAGGTACGCTTCCATTCCGGTTTCAATACCGGCGTCATCTGCGGGCACCCGGGCGACCGGCTGGAAGTGATCCCCACGGTGGACCCCATCCTGGTCGCGATCTCCGAACGTGGGCCCCTGCCGGAACCGCCCATCAACCGCACGCTGTCGCGCTGCGCGATCCTCGCCGTCTACCCGGCTGCGCCGTGACCGCCCTGCTCCGGGTGACGTTGAGCGACCGGCCCCAGCTGCTGCCAGAGGTCGCGGCCTGGTACTTCGCGCAGTGGGGACACCACGTGCCTGGCCGGACGTTGGCCGACGAGTGCGAACGGCTGGAGGTATTCCTGCAGCCCGACGCCCTGCCGATGTTGTTGATCGCAATGCAGGGTGACCGCCCTGTCGCGGCCGCGCAGCTGAAGTTCCACGAACGCGAGGAACGCCCGGAACGTCTTCACTGGCTGGGCGGCGTGTACGTGGATGCCACGCAACGCGGCAAGGGCATCGCCGAGGCGCTGATCGCCGACCTGATGGCACGCGCCGCCAGCGAGGGCGTGCGCGAGGTGTACCTGCAGACCGAAGCCGACGATGGCGGCCTTTACCGCCGGCTGGGATGGGAACCGCTGGAGTCGATCCAGCACGCCGGCGGGTTTCCGGTGCGCATCATGGTGCGGCGGCTTTCGCCGCCGTGATGGGTCAGCGCGCGCGCACCGGCTGCGGTGCGGGACGGTCGGCGAGCGAGCCCAGCGTGAACGTGTAGCCCGCCTCTTCCAGCAGCTTGCGCATGCGCAGTTCGGCGCGCTTCGGGTAGGCCAGCGACAGCGGCGCATGCAGCGCATAGGACGTGGACTTGCCCGGCATCGTGTCGCGGGTCACCGACGACTGATTTGTTTCACAGGCATTGGACCACAGGTCCGACAGCACCTTCGGTCCGATGGACTGATTGTTGCCAAGCCGAAGTGTCAGCCAACGCATGTGTTCCATAACAGATCCAGTCAGCCCTTTCGATCGAGTATGCACCAATTCCCCACCCCCCGTACGGCGGCGTCCGGCCCCCTTACGCAGACAGCCCCGGGGATACCGGGGCTGTCTGCGCGTGTTCATCTGGCGCCGGGGTCAACGCGCCGGTACTGGCAGATACTGCCAGGTGTCAGTGCTTCATCGCGTGCTTGCGGTCGCGCATCACCGCATGGCATTCCTGCACCTGCGGCAGCAGGCGCTGCACTTCCTGGCGGGCGGCCGGGGTGGTGTCGCTGTCGGTGAGGGTGTCCTTGAACGCCTTCAGCAGACGGTCTTCAGATTCTTCCAGTTCGGCCACATAGCCGTACTGGGTGTCGCCCAGGGTGGCGCGGACCTTGCCGTAGAACTGCTGCATCGAGCCCACCACCGTGCCGTGGTCGGCCGGCTTGCCACCGGCGGCCAGAACCGTAGCGCTGAGCGAGCGGACGAGCTCGTCCTTCACCCCGGCGATGCGGGTGAACAGCGCAGACAGTTCGGCATCCTTCACCTTGCCCGCAGCTTCGGTGTAGAAATCCTTGCCGTCGCGGGCGATTTCAATCAGGTCGTTCAAGGTGTGGGTGGTCTTGGTTTCGGTAGTCACTGGTGATGCTCCTGTAGTGTCGGGATGCCCGCTTTCTGCGGGGTGCCCGTGCTTGGGTGGGTCCACTTTTCCGCATCGCCGATGAAGTCGGCGTGACACTGAAAACACGCGATTCAGCATCGTATGCACGGCGAAATACAGTTGTTTGCCCGGCGTGTTCAACGCGCGATTGCACCGTCACGACAGCGCGCGTCTGCGCTTCATCCAGGCCATGCACTGCCCTGCAATCGCGGTGGCCAGCACCAGGCTGTTGGTCACCACGAACACCCAGGAATGCAGCGCGATGCTGTAGGCAATGAACAGCACCGAGGCGGTCATCTGGCCAATGAATAGCCACGTCGATACCGCCTGGGCATCGTCGGCGCGCCATTGCTTCCATATCGGGCGCCACAAGGTCGCCACCAGCACCGCCGTCGCGGCCCACCCCAGCAGATCGATAGCGGCCATCAGCACGCCCCCGCCGGTTTGACGCCCGTGGCGCACACCGCCAGACCGGAAGATGCGGGTGCATCGCCGATGCTGCGCTCAAGGCGCTTGAGGAAATCGCTGAAGCCATGGCTTGCCCGCGCATGCCGACGCGCACTGGTCACCACCTGGGGCGCCGCCAGGCGCGCCACGCGCGCGCCGCTGCGTTGGATCGCATCGATGAGCGCGACGTCCTCGCCGGTGGCCAGGGGCAGGAAGCCACCGCTGTCGCGGTACGCCGCTGCACTGAATCCCATGTTGGCGCCGTGCACGTGGAGGTGGCCATCCTGCGCCCGCTCGCCAAGCAGGAACTGCTGCCGTACCGAAGGCGCGTAGTCCAGCCAGTCGTCCACGCTGACCACCCCGCAGAAGGCGCCAGCCTCGCAGGCCACCTGCCGCCACAGCCAGTCGGCCGGCACCCGGCTGTCGGCATCGGTGCAGCCGATCCACCGCGCGCCCAGCGACAGCGCATGCTCGCTGGCCACGGCGCGGGCCACGCCGACACACCCGGCTTCCACCCGTACCACGTGCACGCCGAAGCGCCGGCAGACCGCTGCGGTCGCATCGCTGCAGCGGTCCAGCGCCACCACGATCGCCACCGCCTCGCCCGCCAGCCCGGGGTGCCGCGCGGCGGACTGCAGTGCCTGCAGGCACGGGCCGATCAGACGCTCCTCGTTATGCGCCGGGACGATTGCGGCGATCATCGCAGGCCCTCGTGCGCGGCGACCGAGCGGGTATCGCGCGACCAGCCCTGCAGCAACATGTCGGCATCGCTCCAAGAGAACGCCCGCGGCAGCAACGCGTCCAGCTGCGCGTGCACGAACTCCGCCGAGCACCGCGCCTGTGCGAAGTCGGGACGCCAATGACAGGCGACCAGCACGCCCTGCGTGTCCAATGACGCAGCCAGGCGCGCCGCCATCGCCTGCATCGTCGGCGGGTCCAGGTAGTAGCCCAGCTCGCTGAACACGATCAGGTCGAACGTGCCCTCGGGCCACTGCCGCGGATGCTCGGCACGCTCGACCCGCACATGCGCGTGTTTGGCCAAGGCAAGGCGCGCGGCCGCCACCGCCTGCTCGCTCAGGTCGGTGGCCAGCAACTGCGCGCAGCGCGGCGCAAGCGCAGCGGTGAGCACCCCGTTGGAGCAGCCCAGCTCCCAGCCCCGCAGGTAGTGGTCCCGTGGCAGGCTGGCCAGGGTCAGCGCACGCTTGCGCGCCTCATACCAGCGGGTGCGGTACTCGAACGGATCTTCCTGCTGGTAGAGCGCGTCGAAGTAGGCGGTTGTGTTCATCCGATCAGGACCTCGTAGGCGCGTTCGAAACGCTGCAATACCGCCGGTGGCAGGATGGGGTCGCAGTCCAGTCCGTCCACGGCACCCAGCTGGGTCGAGAACTGCGTGATGGCTGCGCGCTTGCGCTGCAGGACCTGCGGACTCAGCGCGAACCGTGTTGCCGGTGTCCAGGCGCGCGGCGCGTCCTGCGGGTCCAGCCAATGCCAGCCCCACACCGGGTACTCACGCAGCGCGCAGCCACGCGACGTTGCGGCCCGCGCGCAGGCACGGCCCACGGCTTCGTGGTCGGGATGCGCATCCAGGTGCCACGGACCCAGCACCAGATCGTCGGGGCGCAGCACGGTGTGCAGGCGCGCGGCCAGCGCGGCTTCGCTGCCGGTCACCGCGCCGTCGCCGATGTGCCAGGCCTGGTGATCCACGTCGACCAGACCCAGGCAGCCCAGTGCGCGCGCAAGCTCCTGTTGACGCGCGCAGCGCAGTCGCTGCGGCGGCCACGCTGGCTGACCGGGGTAGCAGGCTTCACCATCCGTGACGGAAATCACCACCACCGGCAGCCCGAGCGCCTGCGTTTGCGCCATCAGCCCACCACAGGCCAGCACTTCGTCATCGGGATGCGGCGACACCACCACCAGCCGTGCATGGCCGGCAAGCAGCGTCGCGACATTGGATGCCGGCAGCGAAGCCAGCCAATCGCAGGCCATCCACTGGTCCTCGGTGACGCCGCCGCCGGCGATGTGGCGCGCTACAGCGTCCATCCCTGCCCCTCCCGATGACAGTCCATGCCCAACTGCTGCCAGTCGCGGTCGGCATGACTCTGCCGGATGAACACGGTCAGGTCGCTCCAGCGCCGGGCGTGCGCCTGGTCCATGCACATGGGCCCCGGTCCCAACGCCCGCGCAACCAGGTCCAGGGTCTGCACGCAGCCGCGCTCCACCACGCTGCGCACCCTAACCACGTCGGTCATGTGGGCGCGCGCGGGGTCCGCGTCGATCAGGGTGGCCAGCTCACGCAGCAGCGCCGCGCATGCAGACAGGGTCATATCGACCTGCCCCAGCAACCCGGCCGCCACGCCCGGCTCGGCCGCCTTGGCGCTGCACCGCAGCGGCTCGGCCAGCGCAGCCGCCGCGCCATACCAGCAGGCGGCGATGCCCGCGCCGCCGTGCCAGAAGCCCGGTCGTTGCAGGTAGGCGTCGGCGGTGCCGACTTCCATGGCAGGCACCTGGTCAAGGTGCGCGGTGGCACTGGGAATCCGCCCCATCCCGGTGGCCTGCCAGTCCTGCACGTCGCACTGGATGCGTGCACCCCGTAGATCTGCACGGTACAGGCGGCATTGCCCGTCTGTCCGCACCGTCACCAGCGCTGTATCCACCCACCCAGCGCCCGAGCACCACGGCTTGGTACCGCTCAACGTGCTGCGGCGTGCATCGAAGGCCAGCGTCGCCGCCGGCCCCTCGGCGGCCCATACCGCAGCCAGCTGCCCCGCAGCCAACGGCGGCGCCTGCAGCTCCTGCAGAATCGCCTCGGCGTCATGATGCGCTTCAAGCACCTTGGCCAGGCACAGGTCCCGCGCGCCGAGGTGCGCCAGGTACCGCCAGCGCTCCAGCGTGTCGCCTGCTCCCGGTGGCGGCAACGCGGGATGGCTGGCCAGCCATTCACGCGCCTGCTGCATCAACGCGGGTGATTCCGCAGTGGGGATTACCCTCTCCATCCTCGCGGCCATCTCAGGGCGTCAGGATTACCTTGCGGCAATCCTCCTGCTTGCGGTCGAAGATTTCGTACCCCTTGGCCGCCTCTTCCAGCGGCATCCGGTGGGTGACGATCACCCCGGGGTCCAGGTTGCCTTCGGCGATATGGTCGAGCAGCTCCGGCATCAACTTCTGCACGTGGGTCTGCCCCATCTTGAAGGTCAGGCCCTTGTCGAACGCATCGCCCAGCAGGAAGCCGTGCACGAAGCCGGCATACACGCCGGGGATGCTCACCGTGCCACCGCGGCGCGTGGCCGCGATGCACTGGCGGATCGCCACGCCACTGCTGCCTTCGACTTTCAGCGTGGTCAGCGCGGCTTCCAGCGCACTGCCCTCGGCTTCAAAGCCCACCGCCTCGATGGTGGCATCCACGCCGCGCCCGTTGGTCTGGGTCACGATGTATTCGGCGGGATCCTCGACGCGGGTGAAGTCGATCGGCGTCACTCCGTAGGTGCGTTGCGCGAAGTCGAGGCGATAGGCCAGGTGGTCGACCATGAAAATGGTCTCCGCACCCAGCAGGCGGCAGCACGCCGCGCTCATCAGGCCAACCGGCCCCGCGCCGAAGATCGCCACGGTGGACCCCGGCTTGATGCCGGCATTGATTGCTGCCTGGTAGCCGGTGGGCAGGATGTCGGACAGGAACAGCACCTGCTCGTCGGACAGCCCGTCAGGAATCCGCAACGGCCCTACGTTGGCCTTGGGCACGCGCACGAACTCGGCCTGCCCGCCCGACACGCCGCCATACAGGTGGCTGTAGCCGAACAGCGCCGCCGGCGGCCGGATGCCCTTCTGGTTGATTGCCGCGCCCTTGCCGCTGTTGGTGGTCTCGCACGCGGCGAACTCGGCAAGACGGCAATGGAAGCACGCGCCGCAGGCGATCACGAACGGGATCACGACGCGATCGCCCGGCCGAAGGTCGGTCACGCCGCTGCCGACCTCTTCGACAATGCCCATGAACTCATGGCCCAGCACATCGCCGCTGTGCAGGTCGGGAATCTTGCCGCGATAGAGGTGAAGGTCCGAGCCGCAGATGGCCGTGGCAGTCACGCGCAGGATCAGGTCGTCGGGGGCCGCCAGCACCGGATCGGGGACGGTATCGACGCGGACGTCCTTGCTGCCGTGGTAGGTCAAAGCGCGCATGGGGTGCTCCAGTGGGGAATGCACCATTGCTACGCCCGGCGACGTGCCGGGGGAGTGACCCAACCGTGTGCGCCATGTTGAAGAGGAGCGACGGTACGTTCACCCGGGCCGCAGGATGCTCGATGTCCAACCACACAGGAGCGACCGATGAGCACGCACACGCCACCACGCGGCACGCCTGAAGACGATCAGCAGAAGGCGTTCACGCCGGACACGGTCCGCAACGACAACGCCCCCACAAAGGACAAAGACATGCCGGAACAGGAGGACGGCAAGGTGACCCCGGCCGACTACGAGGCGCCCCCGTCGCAGGACTGAGGCCAGGTCACCGTCGCCTACTGAGGTGCGGGCGGTGAGGCGGGTGGCGCTTCCGCCGGTGGCGCTGCAGGCTGCGGATCGCTCCCAGGCGGTGCTTCCAGCGGCGGGGACTGCGCGGGCGGATCGCCCTGGGGCGGCGCTTCGGTCGGCGGCTCCTGCACGGGTGGTTCCGGGCTGACCGGCACCTCCACGGGTGGCGCGACAGGCTGCCCTGGCGTGGGCGTGGGCGTGGGCGTGGGCGTGGGCGTGGGCGTGGCGGACGCGCCGGAGGGCGACAGCGGCGATGCAATGTTCATCGGATAGCTCCAGCGAGTTGGATGCCACAGCTTCGCTGGTGGCGCGTCAACACTCGGCGACGGCACCGTGCACGTATCGGTACGGCCGCGGTAGGTGCAGCACCATGCCGGACGTTATCCTGTGCGGCATCCCCGCCGTGTGGACCGTACGTATGGCCGTTTCGAAATGGATGTCGGCGTTTCCCCTTTGCCTGCTGCTCGCCGCCGCTGCGCAGGCCGCAGCGCCCGCCGACGGTGTGCGCCAGGTGCCCAGCTTCGCGCTGCCGGTCTCGCCCTATCTCAGCCCGCAGGCGCAGAACAGCGTACGCAGCGCGGTGATTCACGGCGACCCCACTGCCAAACTGGACAACGCCGCTGTGCTCACGCAGCTGGACAGCATCCGCAAGGGTGCCGACCAGTGGGCGTATGGCGAGATCGCCGAACTACGCAAACGCTTCGCGGTGGAGCTGCATCACGAAACCTGGGGCGGTGTTCCCGTGGTGCGCGTGCAACCGCGCAGCGCACAGGCGGATCCCGCCCGCCAGCGCCTGCTGATCGAACTGCATGGCGGCGCCTTCGTATTCGGTCGGGCCGACAGCCTGGGCCTGCTCGAGGCGATCCCGGTGGCGGCGATGACGGGCATGACCGTGCTGGCCGTGGAGTATCGCCAGGGTCCCGAGCACCGCTTCCCCGCGGCCAGCGAGGATGTCGAAGCCGTGTACCGGGCGGCGTTGGCGCGGATGCCCGCCGCGCATATCGGCATCTTCGGCTGCTCGGCCGGCGGCGTGCTCACCGGCGAATCCCTGGCATGGTTCGCGAAGGAGAAACTGCCGATGCCCGGCGCTGCCGGCCTGTTCTGCGCGGGCGGCGATGCGCGTTATGGGGGCGACTCGCGCTACGTCATGGCCGCGATCAACGACGCGCTATTGCCCCACGCCGACGGCACCCTGCCGATCATGGAGGACCTCTACTACGGGGACGTGGACTTCCGCGACCCGCTGGTGTCGCCGGTGTTCTCCGAAGCGCTGCTGGCGCAGTTTCCGCCCACGCTGTTCATCACCGGCACGCGCGCGGCGGAGTTGAGCAATGTGTCCTACATGCACAGCCGGCTGGTGGACCTGGAGCGCGTGTCGGACCTGCATGTGTGGGAAGGGCTGGGACACGCGTTCCATCTGGATGCGAAGCTGCCGGAGAGCCAGCAGGCGTATCGGGTGATGGCGAGGTTTTTTGCACGGCACCTGGGGACGGCGTTGCCCGCCAATCAACCCGATCCCGCAGCGGCAGCCACTAGATAATCACCAGAACAATGGGCGACGACTGTTCGCGCGCCGCGCAACGTTCACTGAGCAGTTCCAGCGTCATGATGAAGGATTCGCGCATCTCGCGCGGCATGGCCGCCAGACCATCCACCTGTACCAGAACGACCTCCCCGGGCGCTACCACCACCTGGCTCATCCCCGCATCGGCGTCGCGCAGCGAGGACAGGCAGTCGAGCAGCGCATGGCCGTTGCGGCCATAGAACGACGGCAGGCCGAAAGCTGCAACGAAGGCATCGTGGTATTCGTCCCAGCGTGTGACCCGGGTGAAATCCAGGCGGATCGTGGCGCCAATGTTCAGTGCCTGCATGCGGCCGCTTCCGAGATGGTGAGGCCAATAGTCTAGAGCAGCAGCCCATCGGCACTCGCCACCTGCTGCGACGGCTGCGGAGTAAGAAACCTGCGCGCCTACACCGAGGCGGAGCTCGAGCCCGGGGCCAGCGTTGAGACCCAACACTGCTTCAGCGCCTACCTGTGAAGTGGAACGTCGCGCCCTTCGCTGGCCGACGACGGGACAACGTGGGCAGGCTCCGCTCTACACCTGACGTTGACCATGACTACACCGGCGCAGTACACCTGCACTGTTGTACTCGCTCCTACTCCTTCAGCAAGACGACGGATCAGTCAACGATGTCCTCCACAGGTGTATTCAATCTGATTGACGTTGCTGGCGATCGTGAGCTATCGAGCGGTCACGCTGCGCGCGTCACTTCCGTAACCGCGTCTTGCCTCAAGTGCAACCACCACTTCACTGCGGCTGACGAATCGACACTGCTGGCGGTGCCCGGTGGCATTGCGATGCGCTGCCCAGGCTGCAAGGCGAGACAGGCTATCAGCAGCGTGGTGTTTGACGACTTCTTGCGGAGGCGGGAATAGCCTCTGTCACACAGCGGCGCATCCGGCAGCCCGTCGGGCCCACTGGCCGCTTACCGCCATCATAATCAGGCGGGAGCATGCGCGCAGGATACGGGTCGGGTTCTCAGATTCGGCGGCTGGCCGTAACTGGTCCGCCATACAGGCGGTCAGGGGTGCAGAACGCCGTCGCGCCCGGCGGCGGCGTTCTGCTACCGATTTACTGGCAGACGTACTCTGTCGCCGATTCGACTATGTTCAAGTCGAGCTCTTCGTACTGGATCGCGACGGTTTCCATGAGGGAGAAATAGACCACTGTGCGCGCACCGACGTTGCACGCGGCCGGTAGATCACCGGCGTAGGCGTGCCCGTTGATCGCATAGGCAATGCCGTAGCACGTCGAGCCGATCTGGTACGGATTGTGGTTGCAGGCCATGCGCTGACTATTGGCCTCTGCGCTGGAGACGTCATAGTTGGCCGTCCAGCCACTGGCCGCATCGTTGGGGCAGCTGCCTGGAAAACCACTGATCGGAGCCTGGCCGGCGTTGCAGGTGTAGTCAAACGCGCTGATGTAGGCGCTCTGTCTGAAGTAGGCGGATCTGCCGCTGTCGACCCATTGACCCGCTGCGGCGTCTTGGGCGAAGGCAGACAGGCCGAGCAGGCAAAACGCAGCTACGGCGAGAGGTTTAAATCCTTTCAACATGACTATCGTCCTCAGAATTGGCGTAGTGCACGCATCGTGCGTGCCGGCGGAGTTTATCCGCACTTTCTACACACTAATATGACGGGATTGGCAGTCCGAGCGTATAAATGAAAAGTATCAAGCAACTCGGAAAGGACATGCCGGGTTTCATCCTTCCGCCTTTTCTCCCCATAGCCGGCGAGCAAGCGGATTCCGCATTGGAGCTCTTGGGAATCGTTCGTTGGCGCGACGGAGGAGGTGCAGGCATGCACCTGGGCCTCAGCCAGCAGCGTGGCGGGCGAGCACTGGCGGAAGGTCGCCTGGCCTCGGCAGGCACTGAAGTGACTTGATCACCTCCACGCTTCTTTGCTGCTACCAATCCGGCGTGCCAGGTGCGCCAAAAACGCTCGAAAAGGGAGCGCACTATCCCAAGCGTATGTCGTTGGAATTTCGCCAAGCACTTGATTGATGGTGACCCCGGCCCGATTCGAACGGGCGACCTTCCCCTTAGAGGGGGGGCGATCCGTCCATGTATCCCAAGGGGTTCGCCCTTGCCTGTGCCAACGCTATGCCAGACTGCGGTCGCCGCATGACCTCGGGCAGGCCGTCAGTTCATCAGGAGTTGCGCCCAAAACAGCACCGTGAGACAGGCCGCACTCAATGCGCAGAAGCCGCTAATCATGAGGAACCAAGTCACTACCTTGCCCAAGTTCGGCTTACGTCCGCAGTTGAGCAGCTTCCATACCCAAGCGAGGGCTCGCAAGGGCCAAGGCCTGGCGCGGTGAAGTGCTACTTCAAACGCTGAAAGGCCCACGGCCGGCACTCTGATCTCGTTGAACTGCCGCATTACTCCCACCGACGCCTCCATCGCCCCAGCCATCGTGCAGATGAGGCTGCCGAAGAATTTGGAGATGAGAACCAGCAGCAGAATGAAACCGAACAACGGAAGCCCTTCCCTGATGCCCTTAGTGGTGATCAGCCACGAAAGCTTGTCTGAATTGGCCGCAGCCAAGCCCATAGCTGCTGCTGAGCCCGCGACGAACCACGTCACAAAGACGTCAAGTGATCGGTATCCCTTGTCCGCACCTGCGGCCAGGATGCTTGCCACAAATGCGTTCGCAATTCCATCATCCGGGTCAGTGGCCATACGATCACGTTCCGAAGTGGCAAGGGGTCACAATCAACGGTGACCCCTACCATGTCAAGGTCGGGGAAGATCAACAAACAACGACTAAGCCGATCACTCGCGATTACTTGCGACCTATGGGAATCAATGACTTACCAATGGGTCGGGGTCAGTTTGGGGTCAGTCGGGGTCAGGTCAATTACGCCATCTGTTAGTAATTGTACTAAGCTGCGCCCGTCGCCGCCCCGCGACACCGCCCGGCCAGAGTTCGCTCCCATGCAGTCCCTCCCCACTCCCCATACCCACGCCACCCTGATCGGCCCAGCAGCCATCGACGGGCCGGCCCACTTCGTCCCGCTCGCCGGCGCCCGCGCCCGGTTGGGATTCCCCTCACCCGCTGACGCCTTCATGGACGAGGCTGTCGACCTTCACCGCCTTCTGGTCAGGAACCCCGCCGCCAACTTCTTATATAGGGCCGACGGCTGGTCCATGCTGGGGGTAGGCATCAGCGACGGCGACATCCTGGTGGTCGACCGGTCCGTCAGCCCCCAGGCCGGTGACCTGGTCATCGCCGTGTGGGATGGCAACCAGCCCACATGCAAGGTGCTCAAGACGTTCGAGCACCACCTCGAGCTGCATTCGGCCAACCCGGAGTTTCCTCCCATCGTCCTGGAGCAAGGCACAGAGGTTGAAGTGTTCGCCGTGGTGGGCGTGGTCCGGCAGATCCAGCGCAGGCGCGGCCATGTTCGGACTCGTTGACGGCAACAACTTCTACGCCAGCTGCGAACGGGTGTTTCAACCGGCACTGCGCGGGGTGCCGCTGGTGGTGCTGAGCAACAACGACGGGTGTGCGATCGCGCGCTCTGCTGAGGCCAAGGCTCTGGGTATCAAGATGGGCCAGCCGGCCCACGAGCTGAAGCAACTGGTGCGCCGGCATGGGCTCCAGATGCGTTCGGCCAACTTCGGTCTCTACGGGGATATGAGCGCCCGGGTCGTGTCGGTGCTGCGCGACGCTACCTCCAGGGTCGAGGTCTACAGCATCGACGAGAGCTTCATCGACCTGACCGGCATGCGCGACCGCGAGGCCTTCGCGCGCGAACTGCGCACGCGGGTCCACCGCTGGACCGGCATACCGAACTGCATAGGCATCGGCCCGACAAAGACGCTGGCCAAGCTCGCCAACAAGGCGGCGAAGACCGGCACGGGCGTGGTGGATCTCGGCGACAGGGCGGCCCGTGATGCGCTGCTGCCCAGGTTCCCAGTGGAAGACCTGTGGGGTGTTGGCCGGCGCCTGGCACCGAAGCTGGCGGCGATGGGCGTCCGCACCGCGGCCGACCTCCGAGACGCGCCAGCGGACGACATCCTCGCCAAGTTCGGGGTGACCTTGGCGCGCACGCAGCACGAGCTCCAAGGCCACCCGTGCATGTCCCTGGAGGAAGTAGAGCCCGATCGGCAGCAGATCATGGTGAGCCGCTCGTTCGCTGATCGGGTGCACGACCACGAGGCCGTGGCCCAAGCACTGGCAACCTTCACCGTGCGGGCCTGCGAAAAGCTGCGCGCTCGCGGCCTGGTTGCATCCGGTCTGTGGATCTTCGCGCACTCCGACACCTTCCGCCCAGAGCTGCCACAGCACGCCGCCAACCGGACAGTGGCACTGCCGGCGGCGACCAGCGACACCATGCTGGTGCTGGGTGTCGTGCGCAAGCTGTTACGCGGCCTGCTCCGCGACGGGATCGGATACAAGAAGGCTGGCGTGGCGCTGCTTGACCTGGCCCGGCCGGATGAACTGAAGGCGGATCTGTTCGGGCCTACGGTCGTCGGCAATGACCGGCTGATGGCCACCATGGACCAAATAAACCAGAAGTTCGGGCGCGGTACGGCCGGCCTTGGCGCATCGGGTTGGCAGGCGCGGCCAGCGTGGGGCATGCGGCAACACATTCTGTCTCCAAACTACACGACTTCAGTTCAAGAGATCCCTCGCGCTTGGTGTTGACCTGTCTCGCCTTGCCTCCGGCGTGTCATGCCCCTGCACGTTTCCACACCCGCCATTATGAACTATCCTCCAGCTCTCTGTGGGGATCGAAGGATCGCAATGTCAGAAATGGAAGACGTCGACGAACCACTTGGAGATGGTAGTCATGGCCAGCTCATGCCTCCGTCTCCAACACCGACTCCAGCCCCATATTTTAAAGGCGAAGGCTCAACGGCTGAGGTTGCATACACCACCCTAACTTCCAGCAAAAGATCGGAGGAGCAAAAAGCAATTCTGATCAGCCACATCATCCAAGAAAAACAACAGACAATTTACAAACTGGAAGACTCAGCAGCCTTAGATTCTGATATAAAAAAGAATCAATCGGAACTAATAACTGAACTAAAAGAAAAGGTTGCAAGGCTTGAAGGAAGCGTTGAATTACTGAGAGAGCAGTCTTTAAGTATCGAGTCCAAGTTGAAAGAAAAAGCAACCCGAGAAAAAGCAGCTCTCATGCTTGCCGGCTTGCTAATTCCACTTGGATTGGGGGTTCTAGACAAAAGCGGGAGTACGGGAACAATCCTGATGGTCTTAGGCGGAATCTGCGCTCTGGCCGGCATATCCCCCAAGGTCATGGGAATAATATTCAAGGATACGAAACAATGATCTTCCCTACACTCCCAATGCTCGACTTCACAATTGATTCGATAGCGTCACGACAAGTTCCGAATGCCGAGCGCGTGGTGATCAGAGTCAATTATGACTCGACCACCACAAACGTTGGATTGATGATCGGCTTTCGAAATCCGGACCGCACAATCACGCCAATCAACAACCGGATGCTTTGGTTTGGGTCTGGGAACGTCCAAGCGGGCAGCATAATTAACGTATTCACTGGCCACGGAACCCCAACCTCCTTCGACAATGGCAATGGCACAAAGTCTTATCACCTTTTTTGGGGGCTAGATTTTGTAGCATTTGATCGCGAAGAACTGGAGCCAATTCTGTTTCGCCTAGGTGATACTGCTATTGGAGTCAGCCCTCCAAATTTGCCCCTTGGGGGCCCGCAAGGGCTGCTGGGATATCAAGGCACCACCTGATACTCTGCGAACTCCTGCGTTTAAAGCCCCTCGCAACAACGCCGAGGGGCTCCTGGAGCCCGTCCCCTGACCGCTACAGCAGCGAAGCCTGGTGATCATCTCAGCTTTTGATGATCAGCTCGCCGAACTTGCGCCCCCGGCCCTGCCCGTCTCCAATGGTGTAGTCGAGCTGCAGCGGCACCAGGTCGAAGCCGGCGAACACCTCCCAGATCTGCGGGTGGGCGTTGATTGACATCACGAACCGGCCGGCAGCACTGCGCATCAGCTCTGCGATTGCTTCGTACTCACTGAATGGGAAGTCGACGCCGTAGCCCTCAGTTTCCCAATACGGCGGGTCCAGATAGAACAGCGTGCCGCCGTCCGCCCCTCCACGTTATCGTAGAAGATGTCGACCACCATCAGCGCATGCGTGTACCCGAAGGCTGGCCGCCAGAAGCCTTCCGGGCTGTCCCGCGTGGCATTACAAGTGACGAGCTAGCGCTGCGCGACCCAGATCAGCGCTGTGGGCTTCCGAGGCATTGATACTGGATCACGACCTGTCTACTGCCACAGTTGCCGAACCCGCGCCGGCTTGTACAGGTGGATTTCTCCGTACCAAAAGACTCTGCGCCATCGTAGCCCCAACCTTGGCAGCGTTTCGCAGCCAAAGCCTCGGCGGCATCCATATCGAACTGGACACGCTGGAACTCGTTTCGCTCGTAGCCAAGCTCTACGATTCCATCCGCCCTACTTCCCCCAGTCACTAGCAACTCCCGATGGGTCGAACAGCCTACGAGGCTGACCAATGCAACCGCCACGAGAACGATATGCGCACGCATCCATATGCTCCAGAAGAAGAATTCTGCGCGGATTATAACGTGCACACACATCCATCAGACTGAGATTAGATCTTCGCCAGACCGATGAGTGGCCGGCGGCCGAGGCCGACGATGCGATGGCGATGCTACTGGCCAGCGAGCCACCGGCGATGGATGCCTACCGCGTCATGGGTTCACCTTGGGCAAGACGGTGTTTCAAGGTTTCGGGGCCGGAGCAGGACAGCAACAACCCGATCCGTGCTCTTCGCTGGAAGGCGCAGCAGGCGCTCGCCAAAGCCACTGGCGGTGCCGCATGAGCCAGGTCATCGCCTTCCCCGTGCGCGACACCATGTCCCGCTACCGCCTCGAAAGCGTGCGCCGGATGGCCGCCCGCGCCGGCGCCGACGTGCGCAAGGTCGCCCGGG
>Ga0160438_1000062_pt1 | contig 60553 bp, 52 predicted proteins | sample HID1975K_E0MG_FD_108203 | JGI IMG/M metagenome (GOLD analysis project Ga0160438, IMG submission 108203) | Enriched soil microbial communities from UW Madison campus, WI, USA - HID1975K_E0 MG | ecosystem: Environmental > Terrestrial > Soil > Unclassified | place: USA: Madison, Wisconsin...
CATTTGCAATGGGAGGCACAGTCGTTAAGCGGCTAGGTGCAGCGGGAGCTTTTTTTGTTACTTTTTTTCGCGGTGAAAAAAAGTAAGGCCTAGTCGTGGTCGAACGACGAAAGGGAATGAGCTATTGGCATATATGTTAAATTAAACGTTCGTTAAAACTAAACAAGTAACTATTTTATTCTTGAAAATAAAAACAGCTATATGACATCTAATGTAGGATTTTGAGCGATTCATTATCAAAACGGTATCTTTGTACATGCAAAAGTGCACGTATACCTTGTTTCTCCGATATTTCACTCTTTTGGTTATTCTCCTATTAGCGTGGCAGGCAAAGGCACAAAACCAGGTATTGCTTACCGATAGTTTGCAGCAGCATATGTTTACTTTTGGCGAGTTGACTTATCTGGAAGATAGTGAAAAGGTGTTGTCTATTGACAAAGTGCTTCAACCATCCATCACGAAACGGTTTAAACAGAATCGAAGTAGCACCCCTCAAAATATACATACCAATCAATACTATTGGTACAAAATCGCTATAGATCATCAAGACAGTAAAAAACAACTCTTTGTATTGGAATTCTTTGATCAGACAATCGATGAAATCGACGCCTTTTTACCTGACAGCAAGGGCGGGTATCGGCTTTTGTCTTTGGGAGATCAGTTTGATTTTTCGCTACGTCCTTTTAAGCATAAAAATTTTGTCATTCCGCTTTATGATAGTATAAGTGGAGTGCACAACTATTATTTTCGAATAAAATCTTCACAAGTGGCAGATGTTATTATTGTGCTGCGTTCTGTTGATTTCTTTATAGGATATGCCCTGGGAGAGTATTTTAGCTTTGGTCTTTTCTATGGAATGATCCTTGTTTTTTGCTTTTACAATATCATCATGTTTTTTGCGGTTAGGCAAAGAGCGTATTTATATTATGTGTGTTATATGTTATGCGTGGCACTGTTCGAAATGTGTACAGATGGCATTGCTTATCACTACCTGTGGCCAAGTTGGTCACACTGGAACCAGTATGCATTTGGTATTGTACTATGCCTGATGAGTGTTTCTGCCCTTTTGTTTACGCAAAGATTGCTGCTGTTACAACGTAAAGCCTACAGCCTACACCGGTTTATTTCCGTGATTATCGTTTTAAGATTACTGTATTTGGTGTATTGCCTGTCATTCGATAGAAGTTTATTCAATTATAAGTTTGTTGAAGCAATACCACTACTGGTTGCTTTTGGTTCGGGTATTTATATCTGGTTGCGTGGATATCGCCCCGCTAGGTATTTTGTAATTGGCTATGGTTTCCTGTTCTTTGGTTATACCATCAAAATATTAATTATGCTGGGATTTACTTGGCTTAACTTTGGCATTTTTTCCTATTATATACTGAGCTTTTGCTTCATTATGGAAATGACTTTTCTTTCTCTTGCTGTTGGTGATCGCGTTCGCTTACTAAAATATAGCAGAGATAAGGCGCAGCAGCTTACCATTAAACAAATGCAGATCAATCAAGAGCTGAAAGACAATATCAATCGTGAATTGGAGATGAAGGTGCATGAGCGAACCATCGCTCTATCGGAGGCAAACGAGACCCTTCAGCAGCAAAGAGATGAAATAGCACGGATGAATGCTTTGTTGAATAAGGATAATGAGGTGCTGAAGGAAAACGTAGAACAGGTAACAAGGGCTAGAGCATTATCAACTGGGGTGAATTTTGAGGAATTTAGCAAAGCCTATCCAGATCAGGAAAGTTGTCTGCGGTTTTTGGCAGAATTAAAATGGAAAAACGGTTATCAATGTAAAAAATGTGGCACGCAGAACTTTTACAATGGACATTTACCCTATAGCAGACGATGCCGCCATTGTGGCTACGAAGAATCGGCTACCGCTCATACCGTTTTGCAGAATGTTCGGATACCGATCAATAAATCTTTTTATCTTATATATCTCTTATATTCTACCAAAGGCAAAATTTCTTCCCATAAACTTGCTGAGATTTTAGAGATCAGACAAAGTACGTGCTGGTCTTATAGCAAAAAGATCAAAGAGCAAATGGAGTATAAGAAGCTCGACTTTAAAAAATCCAGTTCCCAGGGATGGAGTGAACTGCTATTTTAAGCTTGTCGAATATTTCCCAAATATTCTACTTCATTAAATAGGGTATACAAGCGTATCATCGTGTATTTCGTACACATGTTGTTTTTTCTTATCTAATTGGTTGATAAACAAGTAAAGAATAAACCTAATGGCTTCGGTATTGAAGCGTATCAATATGTTTATAACAATCTAATTATCAGTATTTTATATTTAAAAATATTTGTTTGTAAGCATTTTTACTAGCTATATTTGCTTCGGCATTTGTAAATAACAGGTGCTGCTAACAATTAAATTCTTTAAACCAATTTTTATTAAAAATGTCGAGGAAGTTTTTACTTATGGTTTCCCTTCTGTTCGGTCTTGTTTCTGTGTATGCACAGCAAGCAACAGTAAAGGGAGTAGTCAAAGATGTTTCCGGAGAAGCATTGCCTGGCGTATCAGTCAGGGTAAAAAATGCGAATACGGGAACTACTACTGATGGTAACGGACAATTTACGATACAGGCTTCGCCGGATGCGGTACTGATTTTTTCCTACGTTGGCTACCAATTAAAAGAAGAAGGTATCGCGGAAAGAAGTGTGTTGGATATTGTTTTAAGCCCATCCAATCAACAATTGGATGAGGTGGTTGTGGTTGGTTACGGAACGCAACGGAAGGGCGATATCACAGGGGCCGTTGGGGTGGTATCTCAAGAAGCCTTTGAGTCAAGACCGAATACACAGTTTGGAAGTATCATCCAGGGAAAGGCTGCAGGGGTACAGGTTTCATCTCCGGGAGGTAAGCCAAATGCGGGTTTAAATATCCGAATCCGTGGAACGAGTTCTATTACCTCCAGTAGTGATCCACTCTATGTGGTAGATGGGGTGCCGATTGCTGATACCCGTTCTATTAATCCGGCGGATATAGAGAGCATGTCTATTCTGAAGGATGCTTCTTCAGCCGCTATTTACGGCGCACAGGGTGCAAATGGTGTGGTATTGATCACGACGAAAAAAGGAAAAGAAGGTAAAACACGTGTAGATTTAAATGCTTATAGCGGGTTTTCTTCTGTTTGGAGAAGGCTGGATGTGCTGAATGCGCAGCAATATAGAGACCTAATGGCCGAATTAGGTAGAAATACGAATTGGGATGAATATACGGCCAATACCAATTGGCAGGATGAGGTTTTCCAAAATGGAACATCCCAAAATTATCAACTGGCATTTTCTGGGAAAAGTGATAATACAACCTATTACTTATCTGGTGGTTGGATGAAACAGAAAGGCGCAGTGAGGAGTTCCGAAACCGACCGCTATAATTTTAAAGTTAATTTAGAGCAAAAAGTAAACAGCTGGTTAACCTTAGGGACTAATTTGGGATACACACGTTACCATGATGTGGATGTTGCTGATAATCAAGCAGTAAATCAAGGTGGTGTTATTATGGGAATACTTTCGACCCCACCCAATATAGGTATATATAGAGCTAATGGCACTTTTACGAGTAATCCTTTCCAGGATTGGGAAAATCCTTTGGCTTTTACAGACGGATCCGATAGGGGCTACCGTAATCAACGTATCATCGGAAATGCCTATGCCGAGATTACGTTTCTTCCGGGACTTAAACTGAGAAGCAATTTTGGTATAGATGCCGGAAATGGTGTATACGAATATTTTTTGGATCCTATTCGCACGAGTTATGGTCGTGCTCAGGAAGGAATTGGCCGTTACAATACCGATCAGCGAAATTATTGGATAGCCGACAATACCCTCACTTACAACAAGCAGTTTGATAAGCATAATTTTGGTGCTTTATTAGGTGTGGTTGCCCAAAAGACCCAATGGGAAAATAGCGAGATTGAGCGCACCGGCTTTTCAGGTACTTCCATTACAACACCTAATGCTGGCTCGGTCATACGTGTTGCTAACGTAGCGAAACGGGAGAAAGCAAATGCTTCCTTTATCGGACGGATTAATTATGATTTTGATGGCAAATACTTACTGACAGCCAATTTCCGGGCAGACAATAGTTCCAATTTTGGATCGGAAAATAAATGGGGTTATTTTCCATCTTTTTCAGCGGGATGGCGCCTATCACAGGAGAATTTCCTGAAGGAGACTTCTTGGTTGGATGATTTAAAGTTACGTGCGGGATGGGGTATTGTAGGGAATGACAATGTGGGAGAGTACGCGTATTGGGGACGGGTAGCGAGTGATGCTAATTATCCGATAGGGGGCTCTATATTACCGGGAACCAGGCCTTCTACTTTGCAGAACGACAATTTGAAATGGGAAGAAACGAAACAGACCAACATTGGATTGGATGTCAGCATACTAAATGCAAGATTAAATTTCAGTGCCGATGCCTACCTGAAGAAAACCAATGATCTTTTATTGAATGAGCCTGTGCCACGGGCTACGGGTTTTGATTATGTGTTGCGAAATGCGGGCTCCCTGGAGAATAAGGGACTTGAGTTTCAGGTAAATTCCAGAAATTTGGTTGGTGCGTTTAAATGGGAAACCGATTTTAACGTTTCTTTTAATCGGAATAAAGTAACTAATTTGGCCGGGACAACTGTTTTTGGGGCGAATATTTCTGGAAGAGGAGATCTCAGTTATACCACTGTTGGTAATCCTATAGGGATGTTCTATGGATATGTGTTTACCGGTGTTGATTCGCAAACGGGCGATGCACTATACTTAAAAAATGATGGAACAACATCCAATACACCGTCGGCGGATGACCGGAGAATTATTGGAAATCCGAATCCCGACTTTATTTACGGGTTAACCAACACCTTTAGCTATAAAGATTTTGGTTTCAGCATCTTTTTGCAGGGCAGTCAAGGAAATGATATCTATAACGGTACCCGGGTAGAAACCGAGGGAATGATTGACGCGAAGAATCAAACGGCTGCCGTGTTGGATAGATGGACCACTATAGGTCAGGTAACCAATGTTCCCCGGGCGGTTGCAGATAATACCAACAATTCCAGGAATTCCACACGCTTCGTTGAAAATGGATCATATTTACGGGTAAAATCGGCTACGTTGAGTTACAATCTGCCACAAACATTACTGAGCAAGATGAAGATCAGCAATGTGAAACTATATGTTACCGGTGAAAATCTGTTTACGATTACCAACTATAAAGGTTTCGACCCGGAAGTGAATGCCTTTACCAATGTAAACGACGCGACACAGAGCAAGAATACTTTTATCGGGATTGACTATGGAACCTACCCACAAACCCGTAATGTGATTTTTGGCCTAAATGTTTCATTTTAATTAGCTTACCATGATAATACGATATATAACAGCCAGACTAGCCACAATCTTATTGGCCCTAACGGTGGTTTCCTGTAATAAATTTACAGATCTGGCACCTATTTCCGAGGCTACCAACGAAAATGCATATACCACATTGAAGGAAGCGGAAGCGGCACTAACTGGAGCCTATGATGCGCTGCAGCAGGAATATTATGTTTGGGATAATGTGATATTCAGTGATATAATTTCCGATAATTACTATGCCGGAGGAGATAACCCTGAAATATTTGCCGTTGATAAATTACAGATTGTACCCACCAATGGTCGCTTGTTTACGAATTGGGGGCAAATTTACGGCGGGATCTCGCGGGCAAATACGGTGTTGGAAAAAATTCCCGGTATAGAGGATCCGCAACTGGATGAAAGTGGTAGAAGGGGTCAGATTTTGGGTGAAGCCTATTTTTTGAGAGCGTTTCACTATTTTAATCTGGTAAAGCTTTTTGGTGGTGTACCACTCATCCTGGTGCCCGTGGAAGCCAGCAAAAGTGAAGAATACATCATTCCTAAAGCTACGGAAGAGCAGACATATGCGCAAATTATAGCCGATTTGGAAGCAGCACTTACTGCATTGCCCGATACTTTTTCGGACGAGAGCAGTGTCAATAAAGCGAGGGCAACCAAGGGCGCGGCCAATGCTCTTTTGGCAAAAGTGTATGCGCAAAAGGCAGATAGAGATTATAACCGTGTACTCACTTATTGTGATGCGGTGATCAATAGCCCCGCGAATTACCGCTTGTTGGATAACTTTGCGGAATTATTTGATGGAGCACATTATAATAATGCAGAGTCTATCTTGGAAGTGCAGTATGTGGGTGCACCTGAAGGCAATTTTGGTCCGCAAATGTTATTGCCGCCCTCTTTAAGTGGAGATACCTGGAGGAAATTTATGACACCATCGCACGACTTGGTGAACGCTTTCGATAGTGAATCAGATATCGTTAGAAAAAACAACAGCATCTTGTTTGAAAAGGTGGATTGGTTGGACGAGTTCTGGGGCAACCAATCGCAGAGCGATGTGCCCTTTGCCTATAAGTGGAAAAGCGCTAGCGGTTGGGCCAGCACAAACAGGCAATACTTGCTCCGTTTGGGAGATATTGTGTTGTTAAAAGCAGAAGCTTTAAATGAATTAGGAAGAACGGCAGAGGCAAGGGAAATCTTGAATCAGATTCGCCAACGTGCAAAAATAGACCTTTCGCAGGCCAACACGCAAGCAACATTACGCACCGCTATCCTGAAAGAACGCAGGTTGGAACTCTGTCAGGAAGGGCAGCGTTGGGATGATTTGAAACGGGCGGGTGTAGCCGTAGCGGTTATGAACGAACTGAACGAAATAGATTTACGCACCAATCAGCAAGTTGATTATAATATGACCGAAAGTAAACAGTTGCTGCCTATTCCACAGCAGGAAATAGATAGAAATTCACAGCTTGTACAAAACCCAGGTTATTAAATGATAGGAGATATCCTGAGCGCCAAAGGGGCGCAAGGATATCTTGATTTTAAACTTAAACAGATGAAAATGATTAAACTGAACCTTATTCTCTTTACTACGTTGTCTCTTTTTGCCTGTAAGCAAGGTACTTCATCAGGTCAGCAGGATGGGCCTGCCGGAGATATAACTTCTTATCTTACCAAGGGAGATAAAACGGCTCTTCTGGAAAAACAGCCAACAGTCTTGAACTTTAGCGAGGATAAAGTGGAAGGTCTTGCTATCACGGTAGATGAGTCACAGACTTTTCAGGAAATGGATGGTTTTGGCTATACCTTAACGGGCGGTAGTGCGGATTTAATCGCTTCCCTGCCGGACGCAGGGCAAGACAGCTTGATTCAAGAGCTGTTTTCCCACCAAGGGGATGCCATCCGTGTTAATTATTTACGGCTAAGCATTGGGGCATCAGATCTCAGCGCTTCCACCTTTACCTATAATGAAGTTCCAGCAGGTGAATCAGATCCTGAATTGAAGCATTTTTCTATCGAGAAGGAAAAGGAAAGCCTGATACCCGTGTTGAAAAAGATTTTAAAGATCAATCCGGCAATTAAAATCCTGGGCTCACCATGGACGGCGCCAACGTGGATGAAAACCAATGGTGCCTATAAGGGAGGAAGCTTGAAGAAAGAATACTATCAAAGTTATGCACAGTACTTTGTGAAGTATGTGGAGGCTATGAAGCAAGAAGGAATAACCATCGATGCCATTACTATTCAGAATGAGCCCTTGCACCCAGGGAATACACCGAGTATGTATATGGAAGCAAAAGATCAGGCTGAATTTATTAAATCAGCTTTAGGACCGGCTTTTAAGCGTGCGGGCATCAGTACCAAAATTATTGTGTATGATCATAATGCCGATCGACCTGATTATCCCATGGATATTTTGGCGGATAAGGATGCCGCGCAATATGTAGACGGCTCTGCCTTTCACCTATATGGCGGAAAGATCGATGCACTATCTAAGGTGCATGACGCTTATCCTGAAAAGCATATCTATTTTACAGAACAATGGGTTGGCGGGCCAGGTAATTTTCCGGAAGACCTCACATGGCATGTTTCTACCTTGATTATAGGTGCTACCCGTCATTGGAGCCGGAACGTTTTGGAGTGGAATCTTGCAGCAGATGCCAACTACGATCCGCATACACCGGATGGCGGATGCACCAGCTGTTTGGGGGCTATCACCATACAAGGCGGACAGGTTGAAAGAAATGTGGCCTATTATATCATTGGTCATGCTTCTAAATTTGTACCTACTGGTTCTAAGCGTATCAGTTCCAATTTAGTGGCCGATTTGCCTAATGTGGCTTTCCTGACTCCCGACGGTGAAAAAGTCCTTATTGTTGTGAATAACGGCGATGCAGACAAAACCTTCTACATTGCCAACAAAAATAAGCAAGTAGTGGTCCATCAAGCGGCCGGTTCCGTGGCAACCTATGTTTGGCAATAATATATTCCTACGAAAATGATATTGATAAATCAAAAAAAGGCGAATATCATAGCCATTGCAGCCATGATTATATTCCCAACTATAGCTCTGTCGCAAATAAATAGGGAAATCAAAAAAGGTATCGTGATCACTACTGCTAAAGAAACCGATTTAAGATTAAAGGAATCGCAACAGATCACTTTTAAGCCCTATGCACAACCAGTTGAAACCGAAGTTACCGTGTTTATTGATCCCCTTAAGACCTTTCAGGAGATTGTGGGTATCGGTGGCGCATTGACAGATGCTTCTGCCGAAACCTTTGCCAAATTACCTCATGCCAAGCAGCAGGAATTGCTAAGGGCTTATTATGATGCGGAGGAGGGAATTGCCTACTCGTTGGGCCGTACCAATATAAACAGCTGTGATTTCTCCAGCGATAGTTATGTATATGTAAAAGACGGAGATAGTGCGTTAAATACGTTTAATATTGATCACGACCGGCAATTTAAGATTCCTTTTATAAAGCAGGCTATTCAGGCTGCCGGTGGTTCATTAACGATGTTCGTTAGTCCGTGGTCGCCCCCGGCGTGGATGAAAGATAATAACAACATGTTAAAAGGGGGGAAGCTACTCCCTCTATACAGAAATGCTTGGGCCAATTATTACGTTAAATTTATTCAGGCATATGAGCAGGAAAATATTCCTATATGGGGGCTAAGCGTTCAGAATGAACCGATGGCTACCCAAAAATGGGAATCCTGTATTTATACGGCAGAAGAAGAACGCGATTTTATTAAGAATCATCTAGGTCCGGTGCTTCATCAAGCGGGTTTTCAGGATAAGAAATTAATCGCTTGGGATCATAACCGGGATTTAATCTATCAGCGCGCCAGTACCGTGCTGCATGATGCTGAGGCAGCGAAATATGTTTGGGGAATAGGGTTTCACTGGTATGAAACGTGGACAGGTGCTGGTAATAATTTCGAAAATCTAAAGCGGGTAAAGGAAGCTTTTCCTGATAAGCACCTGATTTTTACAGAGGGCTGTATAGAGAAGTTTGATATCGGTGATATTTATAATTGGCGATTGGGGGAGCATTATGCCTACAATATGTTAAACGATTTTAATAGTGGCACCTCGGCCTGGACCGATTGGAATATCCTGCTGGATGAAAAGGGTGGGCCAAACCACGTGGGTAATTTCTGCTTTGCGCCTATCCATGCCGATATAAAAAAAGGGGAGCTGATGTATACCAATGCCTACTATTATATTGGTCATTTTTCAAAATTTATAAAACCAGGTGCCAAAAGGATTGCCTGTTCTGCTAGTCAAGATCGCTTGGGCGCAACCGCTTTCTTAAATCCCGATGGGAAAATTGTTACGGTGGTGCTGAACCGTACCGAACAGGACGTTTCCTATCAATTATGGATAGATGGAAAGGCGGCTACTGTTCAAGCGAAGGCACATTCCATTAGCACCATTTTGTTATAAACGTACCAAGCCATACGTTTTATCGAAAAGTTTGTTTTTGATGCTACTTTTGAGTTATTTTACGCCTGAATTGATAAAGCATAGAAATATGCTGACGGTATGCAGGTGGGCTTAAACACGCACGACTCTACCGGTTGGTAGAAGCGCTATAAAAAAAACAGATATTATATATGAACGTAGTTAAAAAGATTGCTTTTGTGATAGCATTGGGTACATCTGCTCTTTTTGTTAGTAGTTGTAAAAGTAAAAAGTTAATTGTAAACGACGGTGCTGAGGTGGTGTCTTCTGGCGATACCGAACAGATAGAAGGTGGAACGGTATCCAGAACAAATGAAGGGGTGGTGTTGACGTTTGAGTCGGATGTCTTATTTGCTACCAACTCGTCTTATCTTTCTGATAAGGCAAAAGTAACCATGAAAAATATGGTGGCTTATGTGAATAAAAATTATCCAAATGCTAGTATTCAGGTAAATGGGCATACCGATGCGACGGGAGAGGCAGATTATAACCAGTGGTTGTCAGAAAAAAGAGCCGCTTCGGTGAAAACTTTTGCGGTAAGTTTAGGGCTGAATGACAGCCGTATAACCACGAAAGGCTATGGTAAAACGAAGCCGGTAGCAACAAACAGCACGGCGGAGGGAAGACAAAAAAATAGACGGGTAGAGGTTATTATATTGAAATAGCTGAATTCAGTATCAAGACACAAGTATCAAGACATAAGTATCAAGACATAAGATTTTTTGTGCTTGATACTTGTGTCTTATTTTCTAAAGTCCGTTTGCCCTTGCGGTGATCTCTGCAATATCCAACACCCTTACATCATCTTCCCTGTTATAACTTTTTACACCATCCTTTAACATGGTCATGCAGAAGGGGCATGCCGCGGCTATCACAGCAGGATTCTCCTGAAGGGCTTCATCTATCCGTTCGATATTGATATCTTTCTTTCCCTTTTCCGGTTCTTTAAACATTTGGGCACCACCGGCTCCACAGCACAAGCCATTGCTTTTACACCTTTTCATTTCTACTAGTTGGGCGTCTAAAGCCTCCAATGCCCGTCGAGGAGCTTCGTATACGTTATTGCCCCTTCCTAGGTAACAGGGATCGTGAAAGGTTATTTTTTTCCCTTTGAACGATTCACCTCCCTCTGCTCTAAGCTTTCCTTCATCAATCAATTGTTGCAGGAGTTGACTATGGTGGATCACTTCATAATGACCTCCTAAAGCAGGATATTCATTCTTAAGTGTATTAAAACAATGCGGACAGGCCGTTACCATTTTTTTTACCTCATAGCCATTTAATACCTCGATATTCATCATGGCTTGCATTTGGAATAAAAATTCATTGCCAGCGCGTTTAGCGGGATCACCTGTGCAATTCTCTTCCGTACCCAAGATGGCAAACTTAAGCCCAACGTGGTTTAATATCTTACAGATATCCCGTGTAATACGTTGTGCCCGTTCGTCGAAACTTCCGGCACAACCCACCCAGAATAATATATCAGGCGTTTCTCCTTGTGCCATCATCTCCGCCATGGTCGGCACCTTTAATTCATTTGTTTCGCTCATCTTTTTTTAGTAAAAAGTAAAAATTCGAAAGTTGCCAGTTGCGTGCGTCTAGTAAACTATATAGGTACTCACAACGTACAACGCACAACTCAAAACTAATAATGCTCCCTCCAATTTGCTCGGTCGGCTTGTGCATACTTCCAGGGTGCTCCATTATTTTCGACGTTGCCAAACATCGAATTAATGCTGGTTGGAGCTTGTGATTCTTCCATCACGGCATATCTTCTTAGTTCTACTATAATTTCCAGCGGATCAATATTCACCGGACAAGCTTCTGTGCAAGCATTGCAGGTGGTGCAAGCCCAAATTTCTTCTCTCGTGATATAGTTGTCTAATAAGGATTTTCCATCTTCTTTATACGTTCCTTCTTGATCGATCTGTTGACCGATTTCTACGATACGGTCGCGTGTATCCATCATGATTTTTCTGGGTGAAAGTAGTTTGCCGGTGAGGTTAGCCGGACAAACCGCAGTACAGCGTCCACATTCCGTACAGGTATAAGCGTCCAATAAGTTTTTCCACTTGAGGTCGCGTACATCTTTCGCTCCAAAGCGTATCGGTTCATCAGAAACGGGTGGGGTGTAAGTAGGATCGAGCATGGCTTTCACCTCTTGGGTCACTGTTTCCATATTAGTGAACTTTCCTTTCGAATTTAAATTGGAAAAATACGTATTTGGAAATGCTAAGATGATATGTAAATGCTTGGAATAAGGAAGGTAGTTTAAAAAAGCAAGCACCCCAATAATATGAAACCACCACCAGCCCCGCTCTATAAAATGAAGTGAAGCTATGTTTTCCGGAAGTAAGCCCGTTAGCCAAGCGCTAAGGGGGAAAGAGCCTACCACCGTATTTTGTTGTTGAAGAATCTGCGTTTTGTAATCCGCGGCATTCATAAATAAAAATGCTGTCATGAGTGCTATTTCAGCCAGCAAGATGAGATTGGCGTCGGTTTTTGGCCAGCTGGTCATTTCTGTCCCAAAGAAACGTTTGACGTGGATCAAATTTCTGCGCATAAGGAAGATAACACAGCCCAGTAGAACGCCCAGTGCCAGCCATTCAAAGCTGGCAATGAGAAAATTGTAAAGTAGGCCAAGTCCCGAAAATAAGCGGTGTGTTCCCATCAGGCCGTCTAGCACGATTTCCAGCATTTCTATATTGATGATAACAAAACCGAGGTATACAAATAGATGTAACACAAAAGCAGTGGGCCTTTTAGTCATTTTACTTTGGCCGAAAGCCACTTTTAACATGGTTTTCCACCGTTTTGCTGGTTGATCACTCCGGTTGGCTGGTCGCCCAAGCTTTATATTCCGTATAATCTTACGGGCATTGTAAGTAAAGAGGGCTATAGCAAGCAATAGTATAATCGCAAATATGACCTGGCTCATCATCATGAAATAGGGTTTTATACGAAGTTAAGTAAAAGTATTTATTATGCTTGCATAATAAAAAAAATTTAGATTAATTTAAATTGGGTCTACATTGACCAGTGGTTTAATCGCAATGGAAGGACCTTGTTATGAAGGTGTCCGAAATTCGTCATTTCGATCGGAATGGAATGGAGAAATGACGAATTTTGGACGCCCCGATGCGGGAAATCTAAAAGGTAAATCGGATGAAGGGTACGGGAAAGAAACCCTGCTGGTATACATCCACTACGCTAAACTGTCGGGCATTCCACTCCTGACGGAAAATGTTCTCGTTATTGGTGATGTTCTGTAAATCAAGTGCCAACTCCATGGTGCTGCGCTTAAATTCTTTGCGATAGGAAAATTTAAGGTCTGTTCTGAAATAGTCTGGCTGTTTAACCGAAAAGGCATTTGTTTCATCGTATTGGATTTCTCCATCATTGGTAGACGCTTGTATATCTACTGGGGATAAGTACTTGCCACCTGCCCAGGAAAGCTTCACACTAAGACCGAATGTGTTTTCTCTTTTTCCTACTTTCCATTCTTTTCCACCCAATATGTTCAATACATTTCCCAAGTTAAATGCAGAATTACGCCATATGCCATCACTGCCTTTATAGCGCGAACTAAATAGTGAGCCCGTCAGTAAATAATAGAACCCTTTATCAAAAAAGCGTTCAAATGTTACTTCCAGTCCGTAATTTCTTCCCTGCCCTGCATTGACTAAATTATCCCGTAAGGTAGGAACGGTTTCAGCGCCTAAATTCAGTGTTGAAAAAGAACTTGGATAACGGGTTACGGGTACGTCAAATAGTTGTTGATAGTAAAGTTCTGTTTTTAGATGGGTGCTGGGCGATATATTCCAATCGTGTGATCCCACAAAATGATGACTTCGTGCAAATCCCAAAGATTCATTGGTATATACATTTCCCGTTGGGGTGGAAGTAACTGTTGAATAAGTGAGTATATTATCCATTTGGCTATGTAAGCCATAGGCAAGGCCAAAAGTATGGGTATGGCTGACTTGATATTTTAGGCCAATGCGTGGTTCTAAGCTACTGCTATTGGATAGGCTGAGGTATTGATAATGTAAACCAGATACGATGTCCAGTGCTTCCGTCACCCTGAATTTCCATTGAATATAAGCTTGCATGAGGCTATATTGATTTTCGCGATCATTTAAGATGATCTCGTTAACACCGCGTTGTAAACGTCTATTAAATACAGAATAGTCTGTAAAGTCTTCAACGAAGCCCGCTACGAAGCTGTGTTGCGCATTAAACTTGTGATGCAGTGTAAAAACACCTGAAAACTTATTGGTTTCGAAGCGCCAATGCCAATCAGGGATGGTACGACTGGGGTCTTCCTGGCTAACAGAATCTCTATCAAAACGTTCGTTGGTACGACTATATCCCAGCACAAAATTGGCGGAGGTTTTACTGCCCAACTGATGCGTATAAGTCAGTCCGGTTATATTGGTTAAGTAACGCGGGTATCGGTTTGAATATTCATTACCATATGCTTGACCATTTGGATCGTACTCCTCTGCTAAAATATCAATACTGCTCCTTCCCCAGATTCCGAACAAAGAAATTTTACCATTTTTCCCAACCGGACTGCTCAACTTGTAATTAACATCTGTGTAATTAGGTGTTGCCCCACCGGTACCGAACTCCAAACCTAGGCTTTGAAAAGCTGCCAGAGAGGAGTAGCGCGCATTGATAAGGTAGCTCGCACCCTTGTTTCCGATGGGGCCTTCCGCTCCCCCTTCAAAGCCATTAAAGCCTGCCTGTGTCAAGAACTCATGTTTATCTTGATTCCCATCGCGGAGTTTAAGGTCGAACACACCCGATAAGGCGTTTCCATATTGCGGCGGAAAGGCACCCGTCATAAAGTCCGATTTATCAATGTTATTATTGTTCAGCATGCTCATGGATCCACCGGCACTATTCAGCGCACCAAAATGATTCGGATTGGGTATATTCAGTCCTTCCAATTGCCAAAGCATGGTGTTGGGTGAATTACCCCGGATGATGATATCGTTACGGGTATCATTGGTAGATACTACTCCGGCAAAGTTGGCCGCCATACGCGCAGGATCTCCTAGAGAACCGGCATAACGTTTTGTTTCATCCATACTGAACGTTCGGGCACTTACGCTTAACATATCATTATTTGTCTCCCTGGAATCGTTTCGCCGGTTATACGTTACCTCAACTGCCTCCAGATTGGTTAAGCTTTCTCGTAAGCTGATATTCAGGCTAACTTCTTTTCCGGCGGTAACGATGATGTCTTGTAACACGGCTGCTTCATATCCAATAGAACTGATGGTAAATTTTTGACGCCCAAGGGGTACACCCGTCAATCTAAAATTACCGTTTGTATCGCTCACCGAACGGATAACAGTGCCTGTAATGTCTGCCAGTTTGATAGTGGCACCTTGGATGGATCGTTTCGAAGCCTCATCGATGATCTTGCCTTTGACTATTTGAGAATTTTGTTGTGCAGGTAGGAGAAAAGTGTAACCGATGGCTATCAAGAGTAAAACCGTTTTTTTCATTTCAATTGCATTTTATTGCAAAGAAATTGGCCAAAGCTTACTTTATCATTGATCGAAATCAATAAGTGATGCGTGTTCTACTACTGTATTCGTTTACGTATCCGGCTCAAAGCCTCGGGTGTGATCCCTAAATAGGAGGCAATATGGTACTGGGGGATACGTTGTGCTACCTGAGGTTTCGCTTCGAGAAGTTTCTTATAGCGTATTTCCGGACTTTCTGCTAACAAAGAGGCATTTCTGGTGGTTAAGCGTAGAAATTGATTTTCGGCAACCAATCGGCCTACCCGTTCAAAAACCGGGTGATTTTCGTACATCTTTTGCAAGCCGTTATAGTGCATCTGTAATAAGATACAATCTTCGGCAGCTTCGAGGCCATAAAGAGCAGGTTTACGTGTTAAAAAACTTTCATAATCTCCGGTATATTCATGCTCGAAAAAGAAATTGTAGATACACCTCTTATTGTCTAGGTGATTATACACCAATACGGCACCCTCTTCGATGAAGGAAACAATGCTGTTCACCTTTCCTTCCTCACTAATAATGTCACCCTTATGGTATTGTTTTACCTGTTGCAGGGCTATAAAACTTTGCCAGGTTGCCTCGTCAAGCTTTGGGATCAGACGTTGGATAAAGAATTTCAGATTGTCAAACATTGGTATCGGATAAAATGAGTCATTATCTGTTAAACTTAGATAAATTCAACTTTATATGCAATATAACGGTGGTTTATTCCTTAAAACCTTCCATATGTTGTAAGTAAATAGGTTAATTGTGGGTATGATGAACTTAAATCGGGATTTGTATGGGCCTTTTATTGTAAAAAACTGAGTACAATGGTTCAGTGTGGATGTTTTTCGTTAATTTCCTGAACAAATTCATTGATCATGACGAAACAGCTACTTTTTTTATTTTTTACAGTATCGGGGTATTTTGTCTGTGCACAGGATACCAAAGAACCCATCCTGGTGACCGATATGCTCCAGATACAGCGTGCAAATGAGCTGGAGATATCTCCCAACAAAGAACTCATTTTATTTAACCTGCAAAAGATCAAAGCGAAGGGGGAAGGCAGTACCGATTATACTTACGATAACCAGCTTTGGTTGGCCAACGGGACGCAAGACTACGCTTTCAGACAAATTACCTACAGTAAGGAAAGCCCAAGTCAAGCTTCTTTCAGTCCGGATGGCAAAAACATCTTGTTTGTGCGTACGGTAGATACAAAACCACAACTGTTTTTAATGTCCCTATCTGGAGGAGAACCCGAACAACTAACCGACTTTAAATACGGTGCCAGTTCACCCAAGTGGAGCCCAGACGGGAAAAAGATTGTTTTTACAGCCGCCATTCCCTTAGGAGAGATGATACAAGATAGCCTGTTAAATAGCGCTAGTAAACTGCCCGATTGGGGAAGCGAGAAACCCGGGTTTTCAGACAATACCTACTTAAACAAGCCAAAAGATAAGACAGATCCAAATGGAAGTTTAGCAGAAATACGTGCCTACCTTGCTCAAAATGAGAAGGATAATAAAGCCAAGGTAATCAATAAATTGCAGTTCCAGTCGGAATCATCCACTACCAATGAGATGCGATTTAATCATTTGTTTCTGTTAGACCTGTCTAATAAAACGAAGCCGAAGGCGGTCACATCAGGTTTTAATAGCTATAGTGATCATTATTTCGTGAATAATGAAGAAATCATTGTGAGCGCCCGCTTGTCTGAGTCCATATTTCCAGACAGATTACTTGAATCGGGAATCTTGAAGATACACCTTCAAACGGGAGCTCGACAAGAGCTGTTTGGCAAAGAGGGCAGTGCCTACCGGATTCAGTCGGTATCACCTTCCGGAAAATTTCTGGTTTACAGTGAATCTGCTGTTGCAACGCCCAATGTGCCCAAAGTAAAAGTGATGGATTTAACAAAAGGAAGTGAAATCGGAAGTATTTCACTGGACAGGAATATGGGCAATTTTAAGTGGTCGGCCAAGGAAGATTTTCTGTACTTCACGGCACAGATGAACGGAGGGGTCCCTTTATACCGTTATGCACTTAGAAATAGCCAATTACTTCAGCTTTCTAGTGAGGAGGAAGGCGTGGATGATTATGTAATCGGTGATAAATCCTTGGTTTATGCAAAGACCAGCGTGGCCAACCCCAGCGAATTGGAAGTGGCAACGTTGGAAATGAAGGAGCCGAAGGTCGTCAGCGCGTTTAACTCGGAGTGGCTGAAAAATAAAAAAATCAGTTTTCCTGAAAAGCACCGTTTTACCAACGAAGAAGGGATGGAGGTGGAGTATTGGGTCATGAAACCGGTTGATTTTCAGGAGGGGAACAAATATCCATTGTTGCTGGAAATCCATGGCGGACCAAGTGCGATGTGGGGACCAGGTGAAAGCAGTATGTGGCACGAATTTCAATATTTCTGTAGCAAAGGTTATGGTGTAGTCTATGGTAACCCCAGAGGATCAGGCGGATACGGAGAAAAATTTCTGCGCGCGAACATGGATAACTGGGGTGTAGGGCCAAGCAAAGACGTAACGGAAGCGTTAGAACGCAGCATTGCCGAAGGATGGGCCGATACGAGTAGGCTTTTGATAACCGGAGGGTCCTATGCCGGTTACCTGGTTAGTTGGATCATCGGTCATGATCAACGCTTTAAAGCCGCTTGCAGTCAACGTGGGGTGTATGACCTGAAGACATTCTTCGGAGAAGGAAATGCCTGGCGTTTAGTACCTAACTATTTCGGTGGTTATCCCTGGGAAGAAGAAACGCGTAAATTGATCGAGCGGGAATCGCCCATTAATTATGTGTCCAATATAAAAACACCTTATATTATTTTTCATGGAGAGAACGACCTACGTACCGGTGTTATACAGAGCGAAATGCTTTATAAGAGTCTAAAAGTACTCGGTCGTCCTGTTGAGTATGTAAGACATCCGGGCGCCACACATGAAATCACCCGTAGCGGTGACAATAGACAGCGGATTGATCAGCTGTTGCGTACTTACGAATTCTTTGAACGATTTATAAACTAAAATAATCAGCAAAATGAACCTATTGAAAGCAAGTATGATCCTTCTTTTTTTATCGGGAGGAATACAAAGAGTAGATGCGCATCGTCAGGATAGCTTGGCAGCTAAAAACTATGTAGAAGAAATCAATCGATTGGCCAAGCATGCAAAAGTCCAAAAGGCTTTTGACAGGATTGTGCAGCTCGAAGCGGAAACGAAGGCCAATCATATTTTACTCACCGAAATTCCTGCCCCTCCCTTTGGCGAAAGTAAAAGGGCCGAACAATATGCTAAGATGTTAAAACCTTTGGGGGTAGATTCCGTATGGATAGATAGTGTGGGGAATGTGATTGCGAAGCGCAAAGGAAAAGATGCTACTAAAACGGTATTAATAGAAGGACATTTGGATACCGTTTTTCCCGAAGGTACAGATGTACGTGTTGTTGCCAAAGGAGACACGCTTGCTGCACCGGGTATTGCAGACGATACACGTGCATTGGCCGTGCTTTTAACAATATTAAAGGCCATGCAGGCCGCTGATATAAAAACGACAGCTGATGTTCTTTTTGTCGGCACTGTGGGGGAAGAGGGGCAGGGTGATTTAAGGGGAATGAAGCAGCTTTTTGGTCAATCGGGCCTCCAGATCGATAGCCATATAGGTCTTGATGGCACGGCTACCGATCGAGTGGTCAATCGTGGTGTGGGTTCGCACCGTTATCGTATTACGTATAAGAGTGCCGGCGGGCATTCTTATGGCAGTTTCGGTATGGTAAATACCCATGTAGCCTTAGGCAAAGCCATTGCCTATTGGAGCAAAGATGCGGACGCTTACATTGCACAGCCGGGCCCCAAAACCACCTATAGCGTCAGTGTAATTGGAGGTGGAACATCTGTTAACTCTATCCCGTTTGAATCCTGGATGGAGGTAGATATGCGATCAGAATCCAATGATCGCTTGAAACAAGTGGATGATTACCTACAAACCGCTTTACAGAAGGCTCTGGAAGAAGTAAACAGCAATAAGAAAATAGGCGAAAACATGACCTTAGATGTGGAGATGATGGGAGATAGACCTTCAGGAGGCGCAGATCTTACGGTGCCTTTGGTGCAACGCATGATGGCTGTTATACAACGTGTCGATCAAATACCTAAACTAAGTGCGAGTTCAACGAATTCGAATATACCCTTATCTTTGGGTATCCCTTCTATCACAATAGGAAGTGGCGGTGTTGGAGGAGGTGCACATTCTTTAGGTGAGTGGTTCTTAAATAAAGAAGGCTATATAGGTGTTCAGAATGCACTGTTGGTGTTACTTGCGGAGGCAGGAATAGAATAGGCTGTCATGACGGCGTGTTTCCTTTGAATTTTTTGTAGCTGTTAATCAGTAATATGTGTTTGACGACGCAAAAAAAGTTGTATTTTTTTTCGGAAAACTTTGGTGTATTCAAAAAAGACACTACATTTGCATTCCCAAAACGAACAAAGGGTTTTAAAAAAAACAGTTCGGGTAGGGTACCATAGCTCAGTTGGTAGAGCAAAGGACTGAAAATCCTTGTGTCGCTGGTTCGAATCCAGCTGGTACCACAAATATTTAAGCTCTTTTTTGCAAAAAAAAGGGCTTTTTTTATGCGCTGACGCATAAAATAGTCCAATAACCAAAAAATTTCAGAAAGACTTCTTTGCGGGTTTTGCAGGTAAAATTGTTAAACCCGACGCGAAAAGTGTCACAATATGGCACAGAAATTTCGCGTCCAAACACTTTGGAATGGCGACAGTCAGCGCATTGGTGTATGATCACCACAGAAAATCCGATGGTAGCTTTAATGTTGAGATTAGGGTTTTCCACAGAAAAAAAAAGTACATTGACACTCCCCACTTCGTGACCGACCGGCGACTTGAGGAAAACGGGGAGATCAAGGACCCGTTTATCCTTAAACAGGTTAACCAGCAACTTGATGATTACCGGGAAACCATCAGCGGGCTCGGGAACGGCTCGCGTTCTTTTCCCCGGAGGCGTTGCGTGACTACCTCCGGGACAAGGACAAGTCTGTTGATTTTACTGCCTTCTGCCAGGAAGTCATTACCTACAGGGAAAAGAACGGTCAGGGTGGCAGCGTCATCGCATTTCTGTCGCAATACAGTGGTCAAGTATCGGCCAACGCGCTGAAATTATGTGACGTCCTTTTCAAGAACCTGCCTGGCCTCGAAGAACAGTTAGACGTTCCCCCGCGTTGAAAGCCAGCCCTTGCGGCGTACAGAGCCCGGAACGGTAAATCATAACGGCAGCCTAACGCCGGTATTCACAGCAATGACGCAGCTTCCTTATTGTATTTACCCCGGTAGTCCAGCGGCGACATGCCCGTTATTTTTCTGAACACTTCACGGAACGCCTTCACATCCGAGTAGCCCACCTCATACATCACCTCATTGACGGTTTTGCGCGTGGTTTCAAATGCTTTTTTCGCTGCTTCCATTTTCACGCGTTGCGCATACGCCAACGGGGTATTGCCGGTTGCCTTAATAAACCTTCGGTCAAAGTTGCGTCTGCCAACGGAAAACCTGGAAGACAGCTGCTCAACAGACACTTTCTCATGTAAGTTGTTTTCAATAAATGCTTGCGCCTGCTTTATCAGTTCATCATTGTGCATTTTCGGTTGTGCGTACGTGTATCCGGGCAACTCGCCGAAGACGGAGAAAGCCAATGTTTTTGTCTCAACTGCCCTCTAATTATGGCGCAAGCGACCATTGTGTGTTAGCTGCCGAAACGCTATATTCGTCATGGCGATGCGGATAGTCGCTAACGTTTTATATTCACCGATTACTAGACAACAAAACAATGAATCCAAATGCAATCTGCTGGTTCGAAATCTATGTGGACGACATGGAAAGGGCCAAAACGTTCTACAGCGCCGTATTGGACATTATATTCCAGGACATGGCTATTCCCGGCGAGGCCGATGACTTCCGGATGTCTTCCTTTCCCTCCGATCCGGATCCTGAAAAAATGGGAGTGGGCGGTGCCCTGGTCCAAATGAAAGGAGCAAGAAGCGGCGGCGAACGTCAGTCTACAACTACCATTGTTTATTTCCCGTGCGAGGATTGCAGCGTGGAGGAAAGCCGGGTAGAGGCCGCAGGCGGCAGCGTGCACAAATCCAAGTTTTCCATCGGCGAATACGGATTCTGCGCCATCTGCCTGGATACCGAGGGCAATACGTTCGGGCTATATTCCATGCAGTAGCGGCATGAATGCCGTTACAGTTCGAATATTCAAAAACGGCGTTCGGAGATGATCGAGGACCTGCCAGTATACATCCCATGGGTTTTCGGGCTGACCACAGTCGCTATGCTCCTGCTCTTTTATCGGGTAGCGGAAAAATCAGCGGTTGTTGTGCTTACCCTCGTGGCATGGCTTGTGATACAGGGCACACTGGCATTCGGTGGCGTCTACCATTCCGACACCGATGCCGTTCCACCCCAGACGCAATTCATTCAACAGTTGTATTACTATTAAACTTTTGCGATAAATTTGAACTGAGAGTTCGCTATTGCCACCACTACGCAAAGCCGTGACCCGTTAGCGGTGATGCTATAGCGACAACCCCACCTGTCTACATAATACATTCAATACTACGTCCTATTTAGCCTCTAAGATTGTCGCATTTACACTCCAATAGAACAATTTTTGTTGACGAGATTTGTATCATAACAAAACCAATTTTTAAGAATAAATGATAAGAAGGGGTAAAACAATATGAGAAAAATTATCGTCTTATCCATCATTACATTAGATGGAGTAATGCAAGCCCCCTTCGGGGACGCCGTTGACTTCGAACGGACTACATAAAATAATCAATAGCAGATATGGCAATAACAAACAACAACACCTTTTTCGCACCACAACTTTTTATTCCAAGTGGCGTCACGGACATTTCATTTTATTTCAAAGCATTCGACGCAGTTGAAATTAGAACATGGCATAATGATGATGGTAGTATCCATGTTGCTGAACTTTCCATTAGTGGAACAATTTTTCACCTACACGAAGAAAGACCAATGAAGGGGCAATTCGAACCAAAAAAAGTAAAAGGTATCACAACGCTTATAGGACTATTTGTCGAAGACGTTGATCTGGTGATAAATAGTGCTCTGCAAGCCGGAGCAATGCTTTTAAGCCCTGTCCAGGACTATGATTATGGCTATAGACAAGGAAATATCCAAGACCCATTCGGACATCAATGGATGATTGAAATGAAACTGAGATAAATAATATTGACACACAAGGCAATGATTATTGACAAGTATTTACATTTTCAGGTGTCAATGAGCTTCGCCGTCGCTTCGGTTATTTACATCGAGCCCTCATTAGCCATTAAAACTTAGCGACCGCCGAAGGCAGCTGCGAAGCAAACCGATCTCATTGATGCCGCTAAAGGCTAACAATAGATCGATAAAAAATAAATAGATGAAAAAATAAATATGTTTATGAAATGAAAAATCGTCCTGTTCCTGTTATTACTGGTTCGATTCTGTTTATTCTTACAGGGTGCTTGGGATTCATTCTGCCTTCCCGGAGGCAAAAGCCCAACCCTTTATAGCCAATGGTAGGACAACGCCGCAAACCGACATGGAGATGGACAACTAATTTAAACAAAACAGTATGGGACAACTGATTCCAGCAATCAGATACGCTATAAGAATACATTTTACAATGCAGCCCAAGGAAAAAATAATAAAATGCTATGCTGCTACAGCAGCCAATTATGCAGCCGAGCGGATTGACGAGATTTACAAAAAACATCTCGACAGTTTGCTGTTGAAAGAATTTGCATTAACCAATAAAAACAAAGGTCTTTGCGCTGACCTTGGTTGTGGGCCAGGTCATACAACAAAATTTTTGTATGATGAGGGACTTGTGAATATCATTGGAATGGATATATCTACAGAAATGATTAAAACCGCTCGCCGACTTTTTCCGAATATCAAATTTGAAAGTGGAAATCTACTAGATCTCTCCTATAAAGAGAGCTCTTTTGAAAGCGCATTAGCATTCTATTCAATCGTTCATTTTGATTATGACCAAGTCAAAATTGCGTTCAAAGAAATAAATAGGGTGTTAGATAAGCTTGGCCAGTTTTTATTTTCATTTCACGTAGGAAATGACGTTGTGCATTTTGATAAGGCTGGTAATGTGAACGTAAATATTGATTTATATTTTTTTCAAACCGACAAAATTATTGGATTGCTTAATGATGCTGGATTTGGAATAGTAGACGCATTAGAACGATTACCATATGAAAACGTAGAATACAATAGCAAACGAGGATATATTTGGGCTGAAAAGAAATGAAAAAAGAGAACCAATGAAACAAATCGTTGATAACATAAAGAAAAAGGTAAGCATTTTAATGCTCGCAGGAAATAAAATCGCCCATTTTTATTAATTCAGATTTCGATATTCGTTAGGCGTATAACCAACACGGTTTTTGAATAACCGGCTAAAATGCTGGGGATACTTAAAACCCAACTCGTATGCAATTTCGTTAATTGTCTTACTGGCATCGAAAATCTTATCTTTAGCGATGTCAATTATCTTGTTCTGGATATATTCTTGTGCCGATTTTCCTGTTTCCTTTTTTATCAGATCACCGAAATAATTCGATGATAAATGAAATTCATCCGCAAAATAGGTTACCGATGGCAAGCCGATATTATACGGTTTTTCGGAAGCGAAATAGCTGTTCAGTTGTACTTCAAACTTCTCCAATATACCCTTGTTGATATGCTCGCGGGTAATAAACTGGCGATCATAAAACCGTTCACAGTAATTCAGGAACAGTTCAATATTGGATGCGATCAATTTTTTACTATGCCTGTCCACCGATTGACTTAGTTCATTTTCAATTTTAGAAAAACAATCGAAAACAATTTTTCTTTCCCTCTCTGACAGATGTAGCGCTTCATTGGTCTTGTAACTGAAAAAACTATACTCATTCAGGCTTCTAGCAAGCGATGTGCCTCTTATGAGGTCCGGATGGAATACCAGTCCATGACCCACTGGCTGATAATAATCTACCTTGTTCTCCACATCAAGTACCTGACCGGGGGAAATGAAAACCAATGTACCTGCTTCATAATCATAGTAATTACAGCCATATTTTAAATCTCCACAATGGACTTCTTTAAGAAAAATACAGTATAGTCCAAAAGTCATGCGGGAACCAGTTCTTTCCTTTGCTTTTGAGAAATCAACAATACTGACCAATGGGTGCAATGTCTCATGGTTATTGAAAGCATTATACTGGCTTACCGTGTCAAATTTATATGCCTGCTCCATAGCTTTTATTTTTTGCTAAGACAAAATTACGCATTCTGGTATTACTAAAATACCAATAGACTCGCAATCAGTAATATTGGTAGTAAAATCCGTAATCGGTATACTAATCCATCTGATAACAAACCGGAACTTTGTATCGTCGATTCTATATAAAGAATAGAAAATAAAAATGAAAACAGTTAAATTTCAGTAGAATGGAAAAGCGTAAACTTGGTAACAGTGGATTAGAGGTATCTGCTCTTGGGTTGGGTTGTATGGGGCTGAGTTTTGGTTATGGCCCCGCAACAGATAAACAAGAAGCGATCAAACTGATCAGGTCGGCTTATGAAGCAGGCGTAACCTTTTTTGATACCGCCGAATGTTATGGGCCATTTACCAACGAAGAATTATTGGGTGAAGCTCTTGCACCCTTTCGGGATAAAGTGGTGATTGCAACCAAATTTGGTTTTCAGGATGGTGATTCAAATAAGGGGTTGGACAGCAGTCCCGCCAGGATACGCGTGGTGGCAGAAGCGTCTATGAAAAGACTTAAAACGGATTACATTGACCTGTTCTATCAGCATCGCGTTGATCCGAATATACCGATAGAGGAAGTTGCCGGAACTATTGGGAAGCTTATCAACGAAGGAAAAGTAAGACATTGGGGTTTATCTGAAGCAAGCGTAGAAAGCATTCGCAAAGCACATATCATACAACCTGTTACCGCTTTACAGAGCGAATATTCCTTATTCTTCCGTGATCCTGAAAAGGAAATCATTCCGACATTGGAAGAGCTGGGAATCGGATTTGTACCATTCAGTCCATTGGGAAAAGGCTTTTTAACGGGGGCAATTAACGAAGCCACAAAATTCGATCCTACGGATTTCAGGAATATCGTACCCCGTTTCTCGGAAGAAAATCGGAGAGCAAACCAAAAATTAGTGGATTTATTGAAGTCCATTGCTTTAGAGAAAAATGCTACACCAGCGCAAATTGCCTTAGCGTGGTTATTGGCTCAGAGGCGCTGGATTGTACCCATCCCCGGAACCACGAAACAGCATCGCCTGCAGGAGAATATCGAAGCGGCTTCTGTTGACCTTTCCGTTGAAGATATTGAACAGATAGAAGAAGCAGCTTCGAAAATCACCATACAAGGAGCAAGATACCCTGAGCATTTACAGAAAAGGGTAGGAAAATAAAAATGATACGATATGAGAAAAAACTTAAGAAAATACTTGGTTACCGTCACGCTGGTATTGGTTGTTGCGGTATCGCTCCATGCACAAAAAAGGCAGAAACCGTTGACCATTGCCCGGCAGGGCAGTTTTGCAATAGGAGGTACAAAGATGACAGAATCCGGTAATTTTGATGTCAACGATGCGCTAAAGCCACAGGGGCAGACTTTTCATGGCGATCATGCTTATGTTTTTTATCAGATTCCGGTAAAAGCCCGTAAGTATCCTTTGGTTTTTCTGCACGGTGCAGGACAATCCAAAAAGACGTGGGAAACCACTCCCGATGGCAGGGAGGGCTTTCAGAATATCTTTCTCCGTAGAAAATATCCGGTGTATCTCCTCGACCAGCCCAGACGCGGTGAAGCTGGAAAAAGTATGGAAGAAGTAATTATTAAACCAACGGCAGACGAGCAATTTTGGTTCACACAATTCCGTATCGGTAATTATCCCGATTACTTCCCCAATGGACAATTTCCAAAAGATGGGGCTTCACTGGAGCAGTTTTACAGGCAAATGACCCCCAACACGGGCAGTTTTGATGCTAAGGTTATCACAGATGCGGTTTCAGGGTTATTTGATAAAATCAGTGAAGGCATTCTGGTCACCCATTCGCAAGGAGGTGGCCCCGGCTGGCTTACAGCTATCAAAAATGATAAGGTAAAAGCGGTAGTGGCATACGAACCGTACAGTGGTTTTGTGTTTCCACAAGGAGAACTGCCTTCGCCGATACAATCATCGGGACTTTTTGGCGAACTCAAAGGTACAGAAATTCCATTATCGGATTTTAAAAAGCTTACCCAGATACCGATTGTCATTTACTATGGCGATAATATTGCGAAAGAACCGACCAACGTATGGAACAAAGACCACTGGCGTTCGGGACTTGAAATGGCAAGGATCTGGGTAGCTGCGATCAACAAACATGGAGGTGATGCGACCGTAGTACATTTGCCGGAAGTCGGTATTTTGGGTAATACCCACTTTCCATTTTCTGACCTCAATAACATCCAGGTTGCGGACGAATTATCGAAATGGTTAAAGCAAAAAGGCTTGGATAAGTAATATTGGTAGTAATTACCGTAATCTGTATACCAATAAAACAAGGATGTATAGGGAACTTTGTATAAGCAAAATTGATACAGATGAAAGCACTGACAATATATTGGTTTATACTGAGCATGTTCCTTACGCCGATGTCCTGCTCGAGGGCAGAAGAACCGATGGTAGGGAAAGAGGAGCCATCAACAGAGAAAGGTGAACTATTGCAAGATAAACAGGTATTGATCGTCTATCTGTCGAGGACGAAAAATACAAAGGTAGTTGCCGATATGATCCATCAAAAGGTCGGTGGTGACCTTGTGGCACTTGAACTTGTAACACCCTATCCGGAGCACTACCAGACTACGGTGGATCAGGTAGCGGAAGAAAACAGGACCGGTTATTTACCCGCGCTCAAAACGAAGATTGACAGTATGGATAAATATGATGTTGTCTTTGTAGGGTTTCCGACCTGGGGCATGCAATTACCTCCACCAATGAAAAGCTTTTTGAATGAATATGATCTAAAGGGGAAAACCGTGGTTTCTTTTAACACCAACGGAGGTTATGGCGTTGGCAGTAGCGTTGAAACGCTGAGGCAATTATGCCCTGATAGTAAAGTGTTGGAAGGTTTTTCAACCGCAGGCGGCGTTGAACGGGACGGAGTTTTATTTGTGATGGAAGGTGAAAAAGAAAAGCAGGTGCAGGTGGAAGTAGAATACTGGTTAAAGAAAATTGGTTTAGTTGAGTAAGGTATAATATCAGGAAATAACGTTAGAATAATAGAAAAATGGAAAAGATAAAATGTATCCTAGTAGCCATGTTCATGGCAACAGGTGTCATCTCTTCGGCTCAGGACAAATCAAAGAATCCTTTTGGTCTTGTATATGGAGATGCTATAACAGAAAATGAAAAGGGAAAGGTGAACATCCATCCGGTAACCTACAAACTGAACGGAATTGACATCTCGGCGAATGTTTACACTCCTGCTGACTACAATCCGTCAAAGAAATATCCGGCAGTAGTGGTTGCACACCCTAACGGTGGTATAAAGGAGCAGACAACCGGATTATATGCGCAACATTTGGCAGAGGCAGGTTATATAACTATTGCTGCCGATGCAGCATACCAGGGAGCAAGCGGCGGTGAACCCCGTCATACGGATAATCCTGCATCCCGGACAGAAGATGTTCATGGTATGGCCGACTTTATTTCCCAATACGCGGGGGTTGATACGAGCCGCTTGGGTGTTTTAGGTATCTGTGGTGGCGGTGGTTATACGTTAAAAGCAGCCCAATCGGATAAACGGTTCAAAGCCGTCGCAACCTTGAGTATGTTCAACTCGGGCGAGGTAAGACGTAATGGCTTTCAGAATTCCCAATTAAATACTATTCAGGAACGTTTACAACAAGCTTCGGATGCTCGCGCGGAAGAAGTAGCAGGTGGTAAAATCAGCTATGCAGGTGTGGCGAGCATAACAGATGAAGAAATCGCTAAAACCCCAACCGATCTATATCGGGAAGGATATGAGTATTACTATAGGACCCATGCACATCCAAATTCAACCTTTTTATACACCATGAGCAGTTTGCTCGACTTAATGACTTGGGACGCTACCACGAATATGGATCTGATCGACCAGCCCTTGTTGATGATGGCCGGAAGTAAAGCCGATACAAAATATATGACTGATGAGGCATTTAGCAAAGCGACCCATGCAAAAAACAAAGAACTGTTCCTGATTGATGGAGCCACGCATATACAGACCTATTGGAAGTTCGAATATGTAAATCAGGCCGTGACCAAACTCGTCGGATTTTTCGGCGAAAACCTTTGATAAGGCTTTTGAAGTGATAAAGAAGTGTTTGCGGGATAAACCAACGACGACGGGTGTTTAAGCCAACCATCCGTCTTTTATAAAAACCTAAAATATCAACAGTATGAAAACATTAACGCTCGGGCTTTTTTTGATCATAATGGGTGCACAATGGTCCTTTGCACAAAACTCTTCGGCAGAGGAGGAGATCATCAAACTGTCCAAGGAAAAATGGCAGTGGATGGCAGATAAAAATGTAGGAGTGCTGGACAGTCTCTTTCATGAAAAATCCATGTTTGTCCATATGGGAGGGTCATGGGGAAAACAGCGGGAACTCGATGTGATCAAAACCGGTGGTATCTGGTACAAGAAAGCGGACGTCCATGAGGTTTCTGTAAATATCATGGACAATACCGCCATTCTTTTAAATCGGATAGACCTGTTGGCCCTTGTGGGTGGCAATGAGGTAACGAACCCATTTATGGTGACGGAAGTCTATATTAAACAGAACGGCTCATGGAAACTCGGCTCGTTGTCGTTTAGCAAGTTGCTCGCTCCCGGTGATAGATAACCCTCAACAATTCTGGCGAGAAGGTTCTGCAACTACCATTCTGGATCCCAAAAAAGCAAGACTAGATGTTATCGAGAAGGTCACAAAAAATATTAAATAACAGCTCATGATAGCTAAATCACCTTTAAGAAACAACGTATTCAGATGAAAAAAAATAAAATATTCATAACATTAATTTTCATGTTAAGTTCCATTTCTTTTATGCTGAAAGCACAGACCAACCAAAAAGACATTGGGCCATTAAGTCCCAAGGAGCAGATCCTTGTTGCAATTGCCGCATCAACAGCGAAAGGCCATCTAGCAACGCTTAAAACAGAATTGAACACGGGGCTTGGGGCGGGATTGACTATCAACCAGATCAAAGAAGCTATTGTGCATATTTATGCCTATGCAGGATTTCCACGTAGCCTTCGCGGTTTGCAGACATTCATGACCGTATTGGATGAACGCAAAGCCAAAGGTATCAAAGATGAACCGGGAGCTGAAGCATCACCTATAAATAGCGACCGTAGCAAATACGAACGTGGCAAGGCGGTATTAGAGGAATTAACGGGTGCTCCGGAAACCGGCCCTAAGACCGGATATGCAGCTTTTGCCCCTCTAATAGAAGTCTTCTTGAAAGAACATCTATTTGCTGACATATTTGAAAGGGATGTACTGACTTATGCGGAAAGGGAATTGGTCACGGTATCTGTACTGAGCAGTATCGGGGGAGTGGAACCTATGCTTCGTTCTCATTTGAACATATGCCTGAATGTCGGCTTGACACCGGAACAGCTACAGCAATTTATAGGAATAATCAAACAGACACTGGGTAAAAAGGAAGCAAGGGCCGCCCAGAAGGTTTTGGATGAGGTATTAAAAGAAAGAAAGTAAAAGATGAGCCCTATAAATAAACGGATAAAGGAATGATGAAAAAAGCAGATTTAAAAAAGAGTATGCTGATTTTTTTAGCTGTCGCTATTGCAGTAGGGATATTATCGTGCAACAACGAAGAGCAACGAACTGATACCGGGAAAACAGGTACAGATATGATATTCTCAAAAGGCGAAAAAGTGACGAATGATAATTTTACGGGTACAGTTTGGCTCAATTATCTGGCAGAAACCGATACCATCCATAATGTCAACATTGGTTCAGTGACTTTTGAACCGGGAGCAAGAACCAATTGGCATTTCCATAAAGGGGGGCAGATCCTTTTGGTAACCGACGGGAAAGGTTTATATCAGGAAAAAGGAAAACCGGTTGAAGTCATTGAAAAGGGTGGAGCGATAAAATGTCCGCCACATATAGAACATTGGCATGGAGCAACGCCATCCGAATCAATGACACATATAGCAATAGGTACAAATACAAATACCGGTGGAGCTGTATGGTTGAGGCCCGTTACTGATGAAGAATACTACAGCGACCCTCAAGATTAATCACTAATAATCTGAACAAGATATCAAACCGCCTTCTTTATACCTGTTTAAAGGGAATAGCTATCAAGAAGGCTTATGAAATTTAATATCCTTTCAATGGCTCTCTCTATTTGTTCCAAAATGCGCAATAAATAAATCTAACAGTTTCGAAATAAGTAGCTTAAAAACAGTTGTTTGTATAAGAAAATCATAAATATTTGGTATTCTTGCATGCAATAAAACTATAGCGTATATCTAAGAGTTAACTGCCATATTGCCAAGAACCGTAAACAAAACAAACAAAGAAATTGAAAAAAATAATACTATTAACAATTACAATTTTTACCTACATAAACGTGTATGCAGAAGGTACTTACGTTTTTTTTGGTTCATTTAATCAAGACAGAAATGCAGCAGGAATTTATGTTTATCAATTAGATACAGTTAGCGGAAAACTATCAAAGGTTACAACTGTAAAAAACTTTCTAAATCCATCCTATTTGACTTTATCGCCAAATGGAAAATACCTTTTTGCGTGCACGGAAAGCAAAACTCCAAATGCTGGAAGTGTAAGCAGTTTTGAATTTAAACCCGAAAACAACACGTTGACTTTTATAAACAGTCAAAAAAGCGGTGGAGAAAATCCAGTGTATCTAACGGTTCATAATAATGGAAAGTGGCTAATTAATGGTAACTACACCGAAGGAAGTGTTTCTGTATATCCAATATCTAAAGATGGAACAATAAATCAGCGTGTACAAAATTTTCAGTTCTCAGAAGGAAGCATAAATCAGGAAAGACAAGATCGTTCGCATATCCATTCGACCGTTTTTTCACCAAATTTTGATTATGTCTTTTTGCCGGATTTGGGAGCGGATAAAATCAGATGCTACAAATTTGAAGACGAAAAAAGCAAACCGTTGGAAATTGCAGAAAAACCCTTTACCAAAACAACATTGGGAAGTGGACCAAGACACTTTACTTTTCATCCAAACGGAAAATTCGCGTATTGTATAGAAGAATTAACAGGAACCATAAATACCTATAAATATGAAAACGGAAAATTAGATAGTATTCAAAGAATAAATACCCACTCAGAAAAATATCAAGAAGGTTTTGAAAGTTCAGATATTCACATCTCTCCTGATGGACAATATTTGTATGCGTCAAATCGTGGAGACGAAAATAATATTGCAATATTTTCAATTCAAAATGATGGAAAACTAAAAATTGTGGGCTATCAATCAACTTTAGGCAAACATCCGAGAATTTTTGCAATTGACGAGACCGGAAAGTTTCTAATTGCAACGAATGCAGTAAGTGGAAATGTATTTGTATTTAAACGGAATATTAAAACCGGCTTGCTGGAAAAAGTAGGTAAAGAATTGAAAATAAAAAACGTGTCTTGTGTACAAATTAGAACGTATTAATTGAAAAACAGAATATTTACACTCCAATAGCACCGCATTTATTAGCGAGATTTGTATCGTAATAAAACGGCACGATATGAATCTGCATATTATAGCCAGTTTTTCGCTTGGAAATAAATAAGAAAAAATAAATAACGATTTGACATTAGTAGCCAACATAATTTCACCTAACTTAAAAGAGAAAAGAACATGAGAAAATTAATAATGTGGAACATCATCACGCTTGACGGCTATTTTGAAGGTACAAAAAATTGGGACTTAACTTTTCATGATGTAGTTTGGGGGCAAGAACTTGAGAAATTTAGCATTGAACAGTTAAATTCAGCAGACTATCTTGTTTTTGGACGGGTAACTTATGAAGGAATGGCAGCGTACTGGTCAACGGCTGAAGGAGAAATAGCCGAACGAATGAATACAATTCCTAAACTTGTTTTTTCTAAAACATTGAAATCGGTAGACTGGAATAATTCAACTTTAATAAAGGACAATGCTTCTACCGAAATTTCTAAACTGAAAGCCCAAGGCGATGGAGATATATATGTATTTGGCAGTGCGAACCTTTCCGAGACATTTATCAACGATAATGTATTTGACGAATACCGCATTGGGATAGCTCCGGTTATTTTGGGAAATGGGCGACCGCTGTTCGAACAGGGTATAGCTCCTAAAAATTTATCTCTTGTTTCTACATACCAGCTTTCGACAGGTGGTGTTGTCTTAACATACACAAAATGAAATCTATTAATGACAAAAAAAATAAAGCTAACAACGGTTCTGTTTACGTATGTCAGCTGGAAATTAATGATTTCATAATTGTCTTTTTTTGAATATCCCGAAAAAACGTGCAACATTTGTGTAAAGCAATTAAGCATGTCGAAATTACACAGAAGAGATTTCATTAAAATGTCGGCGACGGCGGGCCTGGCTGCTTCCATATGGGAGCCACTTTTAAAAAAGGCCTTGGCGGTAGAGGCTCATAATGCCACCCGCTCCATAAATGATGTACAGCACATTGTCATTCTCATGCAGGAAAACCGGTCTTTCGATCATTATTTCGGAGCGATGAAAGGGGTGCGGGGATTTGGAGACCGCTTTCCTGTACCACTTGAAAGTGGTGAGCGGGCTTTCCATCAGTCAGACGGTGAAAAGATCATTCCGCCTTTCCGTGCCGATGGAAAAACAGCTAACGCAGCATTCATTAGCGGTACTCCACATAATTTTCCGGATACACAGGCCGCTTGGAACCAAGGTAAATATGGCTTTTGGCCCCTCTTCAAGACACCAAATTCCATGGCTTATTATACAAGGGAAGAACTCCCTTTTCAATATGCCATGGCAGAATATTTTACGATATGTGATGCTTACTATTGTTCTGTAGCCACCGGTACGGACCCCAACCGGATCGTGTTTTGGTCTGGATCTGTAAACGATCCCGAAAAGCGGGCAGCAGGTATCAACTGTACCGATGCAGATTCGGAACCGGTAAATCTACGATGTTGGATAAAAGGGGAAATGCCCGAACCCGGTTATTCCTATCAGGGCAGTGCTTTCAATTGGCCCACCATTCCGGACGTATTACAAGAGGCCGGTATCAGCTGGCGCATTTATCAGGATCCAAATGACAACTGGACCGGGGCCATGCACGGCTGCTTGGCATTTGAGAGTTTTCGAAATGCCCAACCCGGGTCTCCGATTTATGAAAACGGCATGCGGCATTGGTCGCTAGAGGATCTGGCCAAGGATGTAAAGAATAACACGCTCCCCCAGGTGAGTTGGATTCTGCCATCACAAAGCAATTCAGAACATCCCGGAGCCCCTTCCAGCCCCTATCGGGCATCCAATTTCACACACGAAGTCTTATCGGCCATTACCTCCAACCCGGAAGTATGGAGCAAAACGGTGTTCTTTCTGACATTTGATGAGAATGATGGTCTTTTTGATCATTTACCAGCACCAGCCGTACCTTCTTATAACCTCGACAACACTTTGGCAGGCAAGTCGACTTTGGATATTGCTGGTATGTATTTTGACAATGACAAGGATAATCTGGAGGATACATTGGCCGATCGGGTCTACATTGATAAAAGGGACACGATCTCCGGTAAATTGCGCCCCTGGGGTATGGGGCCACGGGTGCCTATGTACATCCTTTCCCCCTGGAGCAAGGGCGGATGGGTGGATTCGGCGGTAGCAGACCATACATCGGTTGGCCAATTTATCGAAAAGCGGTTTGGTATAACCATCCCCGCTATTTCTCCTTGGCATCGGGCTGTCAGCAGTGATCTTACTGCTGCATTTGATTTTATCACACCGAATGATCCGAATCCACCAGTTATGCCGGATACCTCTAGATTTGAGCAGATCGATGCAGCGTCAAAAAAATTGCCTAAAGCTATTGCCCCTGCGCAACCATCTAAATTATACCAGGAAAAAGGAACCCGTCTGTCAAGAGCACTACCTTACCGTCTGCACTGCACGCTGGAATATCGTAAAGATGATAAGCAGGTGCAACTTGTTTTCGAAAATAAAGGTGATAAAGGTGCCGTATACCATGTTTACAATATGAAGCGACTGGATATGATTCCACGGCGGTATACCGTGGAGGCTGCGAAATCGCTGAAAGATGAATGGGATGTAATGGAAACCGACGGTGCTTATGATCTTGAAGTATATGGTCCAAATGGCTACTTCCACAAATTCACAGGCAATATCAGGAACGCTGAACCTGAAATCAAGTTACAATACGATCATGCTCGTGGCGGTATGACCGTTCTGCTGGAGAATAATTCATCAGAACCCCTTTATGTGGAAATGGAAGCGAACGCATACGCATATCCGAAACCAGGCACTATATTCCTGACCTCCGGAAAGAAGCTGAGCATGCCTGTAGACTTGGAGAAAAGCAGTAATTGGTATGATTTTACCGTGAAGTCCAAAAGCGATTTCTTACATCGATTTGCGGGAAGAGTAGAAACGGGTCGACCGGGGATTAGTGATCCGGCAATGGCAACCGAACTACGAGAATCGGTAGATGGTTAAGATCATCCATGAAATGGCATTTTCGTTTTCTTGCGAGAATTTATATGTGTTATTGCCCTCAGATTTATTTCGTTTTCACAGAGTCTCAAGATATTGAATGTTAGAGCAATCGAAGTTTGTTGTTTCTTTATTTGGATTTATTCTTAATAAGATTATTTTTGTGCTATATTGTGAAAGAAAGAAAAATCATAGCACTAACTGGTGGAGAAGCAAAACAGCTTGATATTGTGTGTTTTGAGCGGCTGTATCGGGTCTATTGGAAAAAATTATATCAATTTTGTTTACTTCACATGCGAATTGGCTTCTCAGCGGAAGAAGCTGTGCAAGATATTTTTACAAGTTTGTGGAAGCGTAGAGGCGAAATGACAATCGAGCCTACCACCATAGAAAATTATTTATACCGTGCAGCTAAGTTAAAAGTTTTTGATTTTCATCGGCAGCAGGCTTCCAATTTGCAGCATATTGAACAATATGCCAATGCGCAAACCAATTACAGCAACGAAACAGAAAATTTTATTCACTATCAGGAACTATCAGACCAAATCAATGTGCTTATTCATCGATTGCCAGCCCGATGCAAGCAGGTATATATGTTGAATACCGAAGAAGGGCTTAGCTATCGGGAAATTGCTGAGCGACTATCGATTTCTGTTAATACAGTGAAAGAGCATTTGACAAAGGCACGCGGATTTCTTCAACAGAATCTTCAGGAACAATATGAATTACCCTAAGTAAATGTTCATTACATGATGATGAGAAAAAAAATGATTTGCTAACCACCCATTCCTGTTCGTTACCCGAATACTCTATATACAAGCAAAAAGTGTATGGAGATTACGCCGCACATATTACAGCGATATCATCAGGGTTTATGTAATCCTGATGAGGAAAGGATTATCCGGCAATGGTTGGAAACAGGCTCACTTGATATACAGGAGGAGCTATTGCCTCTTGTTGAAAATGAAGAATACGTTGCAGACAGCATTTGGCAATCCATCGCTGAAACAGAAAATCTACAGACTCTTTCCCAGCAAAAACACATAAAGGCATATTCTTTAAGAAAGCGCTTTTTTACGTGGGGAATAGCGGCTTCTATATTGTTAATGGTAGGATTTTCTGCTTTATATTATGCTAATACGGAAGAAGTAGCTAGTAAAAGCATCGTCATGAAAACCATCCGTATTCCATATGGTAAGAAAGCGCTTTTTACGCTTCCCGATGGAACGGCTGTGCACCTCAATTCCGGAAGTGAATTGCGGTATCCGGAGCGATTTGCTGATACTGAACGGCGCGTGAGACTTGTGGGCGAAGCTTTTTTTGAGGTGTTTCAGGATAAAAGACGTCCTTTTTTGGTGGAAACGAATGCTACTGCTACAGAAGTTTTGGGCACAACCTTTAATCTGAGTGCCTATCCGGATGAAGATTATAGCCTGATTGTTCAACAAGGAAAGGTGTCTTTTGGAAATAGTATAAGAAAAGAAATGTTCGCTGCCGGGCAAGGCGGAATCTACACGAAAAAAGGTGAGCTGAAACGTATGCCATCCGTTGCGGAAGAGAAATTGGGGTGGAAAAATAGCCAACTGATCTTTCAACGTCAAACGCTCATTGAGATGGCGATCTATATAGAACGCTGGTACGGTGTCGAAATCGATATCCAGAATTCTCAAATCGCACAACGATTATTCACGGGCTCATTTGACAACCCATCATTACCTGGTCTCATGAAAAACTTGTCTTTTGTGATGCAATTCAATTATCGCATACAAGCTCAAAAAATAACTATATACTAAACATGAACGACAACACATCTTAACCAATACTATTTGGGATTACACTTAATATAAAAAGCCGGGCATCCGTCTCGCAAACTAACACCCGGCATACTGTATACACTAATTTTTTAACTTATTAGCATATCTCACAAAAATATGAAAATCAACCTGCGTTTAAACGTTATTGATGATAAATTTATACAAGGCCGTCCTCATTTTTCTTTTTATAATCCTTGTAGAATACCCATAGCGGTTGTTTTATGGCTCGCTATTTTTTTACCTACACTGGCTTTTGCCCAAAGTAATCCACTCGAACGGAAAATAACTATTCAGCGAACAGACATTACACTCGCTGAGGCATTTGATGCTATTGGAAAGGAGGGGAACTGTACTTTTTCTTACAGTAATACGCTGATAGATTTGGATAAGCGGGTTCATTTGCGTTTTTCTAATACAGCGATCGCCGAAATTCTGCAGGCCATTTTGGGAGAAGAAATGAAAGCAGCGCGTGTACAGGGCAATCAGATATTCATCCGATCATCTTTGGGTAAAGGTATCCTAGAAGGACATGTATATACAAGTGATGGCCAACCTGCAGCTTATGTTACAGTAGGTATTGATGGTCAGAGGGGTACGCAGGCCAATGAAAAGGGTTATTTTACGCTGAGAAACATCGATATAGGAAAGCATACTGTGACTGCCAGTTATGTCGGCTTACAAACCAAACATCAAACTGTAGACGTGACGGATAGGGAGACTACGGATGTTTCTTTCACGTTAAATGAGGATGCGCAGACATTGCAGGAGGTGGTAGTGAATGGAGCACGGGCAAATGCATTTGCTAATAAAGAAACAGAATATGTGGCGCGGATGCCCTTAAGTAATCTGGAGAACGCACAAGTGTACAATGTTATTAATCAGGAGTTAATAAAGGAACAGATTTCTGTGGAAATAGCAGATGTGATGCGTAATGCCGTAGGAGTTGTACCTCAAATTCATCCGTCGGGAGGTTTTGGTGTGAATTTCAGAGGATTTGCTACAGGCGCTAATGCAAGAAACGGTATGGAAACAGTGAGTGGCCGTTCTTCCTTGGATATTGCAAATATAGAGCGGGTTGAGGTACTCAAAGGCCCCTCTGGAACATTGTTCGGTTCATCTATATCTTCTTTTGGAGGCGTGGTTAATTTGGTTACCAAAAAACCGTATGAGGTGGCGCAAACAGAAGTTTCTTATACTACCGGTAGCTTCAATTTGCACAGACTGACCGCAGATATCAACGCTCCCCTAAAGCAGGATAAATCTGTTTTATTCCGACTGAATACGGCAATAAACCGTCAGAAAAGCTTTTTGACATATGGCTTTAACAATACATTTATCATTGCTCCCAGTTTAACCTACAAAATCAGTGAACGAACAACACTTAATATAGATGCCGAATATTTTTATACCAACAATACCCGTATTGTATACAACCGGTATAACCCCGCTTCCGGCATTACCAATTCACGGCAAATCCCATTGGATTATAACGAAGTGTTATTCTTTCATGACAGTGACGCAGAAACCAATTCGTCTAAGATATATATCGATCTGAGACATAAGATTTCGGATAATTGGACGTCGACTTCGCTATTTTCTTTTACAGGGGAAGATGTTGATCATAGTTATCAGTATTATCAGACCTGGATATCACCCACACAAGTAACCCGGGATGTATCTAACTATGGGCCTATTTCCAACAACTATCTGAATGTACAGCAAAACCTGAACGGGAGATTTAACACGGGATTTTTAAAGCACAACTTTCTTGCGGGTGTCAACTATCGTCTAAATACAGGATATCGGGCACAGGCAGCCACAGGAGTTATTGATACCGCAGATATCACCACCACCATCAGGCCTATCGTGCGTAAAACGATAGATAATTTGATTGAAGTTAATCCTAGCAGCAACTCGGTACCTAAAGTAGAAGTTTTCAGTGCGTATGCGACTGACGTCGTAAATTTCACTGACAGGCTTTCTACCATGTTGAGCCTGCGTGTTGATCACTATGTACGTGCTACTGCGGGAGCCAACGAGGGAGATAAACAAACCGCCTTCGCACCTAAGCTCGGCCTGCTGTATCAGATATTTAAAGATCGATTGTCTGTTTTTGGAAATTATATGAGCGGATTTCAGAACACGGCGTCCACTGTAGAGCAGCCCGATGGCACTATTTCAAATTTAGATCCACTAATGGCTTATCAGTCAGAAGGGGGAATCAAAATGGAAAGCAGCAATAAGCGATATAATCTGACATTGAGTTATTACCATATTTCGATCGATAACGCGACGAGGGTAAATCCCGATGGTTTCACTATCCAAGACGGTAAACAGGTAAGCAAAGGAGCTGATATAGAGTTGATAATAAGTCCTTTCGCTGGATTGAATATGACAGCCGGATACGCTTATAATGATAACCGCATTGTGAAAGCAAATAATCCGGCAATTGAAGGGAATAAAGCTACGGGGGCTCCGCAAAATGCTGTTAACGTGTGGCTTTCTTACATTTTTCAAGGTAAACTTAAAGGTTTAGGCTTTGGCTTAGGAGGAAATTACGTGGATAAGGCATTTGGCTTTGATGATAATATTTTTTATATGCCATCTTATACCTTGGTTAATAGTACCGTGTTTTATCAGCAGCATAAATGGCGTTTAGGCTTTAAACTAAACAATATTGGTAATGAAAAGTATTGGAGTTTTAACGGAGCGCCCCAGACGCCGAGGAATTTTGCTGTTAACTTAAGTGTAAAATTCTGATGTCAACTAAAAAATTAAGTAAATCACGCTTTCGTAAAATAAATGAGTGGTTACACCTGTGGCTGGGTCTGCTTTCTGGTGTTGTTGTTTTTGTAGTTTGTTTGACAGCCGCTATATGGGTGTTTCGTGATGAGATTTCTTATTTCACACAACCATTCAACCGGGTAAAAGTGCAGCATCTACCTTATCAGAAACCCGCAGTTTTAAAAGAGAATGTCCAGCTATATTTAAAAGATCATCTTCCTTCAAGTGTAAAACTATTGAATAGTATTCGATACCGGGAAGATGGGAAAACTGTTCTAATTGCTTATGCGGATAGCATAAGCAATCAATATGGACAAATTCATCTCAACCCATACACAGGAGAGATCGTGCACAATGAATCGCTTGAAAACAGCAATACGCGTAAGTTTTTAATATTTATCCGGGCAGGTCATCGTTTTTTTTGGTTGCCAAAAGAAATTGGTAGCCCTATCGTTGGCATTTCATGTATCATCTTTTTAATTACATTGATAACCGGTTTGATATGGTGGTACCCTCGAAAATGGAATAAATCTACACGAGATAAAAGTTTCAAGATCAAATGGAATGGAAATTGGAAACGGGTCAATCTTGATCTTCATAATGTATTAGGCTTTTATTCATTGTTGATCGCTTTTATACTCACCTATACGGGTATCTATTACACGTTTAATTGGTTCAGGGAAGGCCATCATTTTTTGATGACGGGAAATAAAAAAATAGAGCAATACCAAAAACCGGAAGTGGATGCCGGGCATACTATAGCGAGAGCCGCTCATGTGGATGATCTTCTTTGGGAACGCATTCACCGAGAAATAGATCTTAAAAAATCGAATGTTTATATCAGTTATCCAGAAGACACCATTCAACCCTATATAGTAAGCTATAATCCCAAAGTGGGCACCAATTATAAGATATATAATAGGTATTACGATCAAAGAAATCTCGCGGAATTGCCGTCAAATAGATATGATGTGAAATTTAAAGACCTTTCTTTAGGGCAGAAAATAGTGAGGTTGAATTTTGATCTTCATGTTGCAACGATCGGTGGTTTAACAACGAAAATTATTGCTGGCTTGGCCTCTTTAGTTGGCGCATCCCTTCCCATTACCGGCTTTATTATTTGGTACAATCGTAAATGGGGTAAGAAAAAGAGAAAGGGTAAAAACAACAATTTAAACGCCATGGTCAAGAAGGAGCGTTTCGTGGAAACAAAATAGCTTCTGTACGGCTAAAGATCGTCCGTAAAATGACGTTTCTCTTTTTCCTGGGAAAATTTGCGAGCATTGTAATTGCCTGATTGATTGCGTGCAATGGACAAACTGTTCCAGTTGTTATCTGTTATCATTTTGGCAATATATATGATTTGACCGATGTGATAGGGATAATGTGCTAACTGCCTGTTAATGGCTTCCAAAACCGTATGTCCATCATTACGGATATACACCAGGGTATCTAATTCCGTTTCTGTCAGTTGGTCGATGGTGTTCAGCAAGCAATTCCAACCTTTATTCCATTGGGCCATGAGTTCTTCGCGGTTTTCAAAATGGCTTTCAAATTCTGCATCCCGGTTGCGCCAAGGCTTCTCACCATCGGAGTTTAAAAAGTCGGTAAAACGGGATAACATATTGCCGCTAAGATGGCCTACCAATATAGCAATGCTATTGCTGTTTTCATTGTATTGCCAAAATAAGGTATCATCGGGCACTTGTTCCATCGCCTGTTCGCCCAGCATTTTATAATAGTTAAATTGCTTGCGTACGCTTTCGATATAATTATTTTTCATAGCCATAAGGTTTATCTGCCACCGCTAACATCGATGAAGGTGCCTGTTGAGTAGGAAGATCTATCAGAAGCTAACCATAATATAGCTTCTGCTACTTCTTCTGCTAATCCGCCCCGTTTCAAAGGGATGCTATCCTTCATTCTTTCGACCCGACCGGGTTCTCCGCCATCTGCATGAATGTCTGTATAAATAAAGCCTGGACGGACAGCATTGACACGGATCCCTTCTGCGGCAAGCTCTTTGGAAAGACCGATGGTGAAGGTATCAATCGCTCCTTTAGAAGCAGCATAGTCTATGTACTCGTGAGGTGCACCTGTTTTTGCCGCTACAGAAGACACATTGACGATGCTTCCTCCGTTTCCCCCATGCTTCAAAGACATGCGTTTTATAGCCTCTCTGGCGCAAATAAACGGCCCTGTTACATTCGCCATAAAAACACGGCTTAGTCGCGCAAAATCCACCTCCTCGAGCCGCATTTGTTTCTCAAGAATACCGGCATTATTAACCAATACATGTAAACTGCCCAAAAGTTTGTCAGTTTCCGAAAATAATCTAACGATCTCCTCTTCCCTGGAGACGTCTGCTTGTATAGATACAGCTTTTCCTCCTTTGCTTACAATGTTCGAAACTATTTGATCCGCTGCTGATTTATTGCGCAGGTAATTAATTACAATAGCGTATCCCGCTGCTGCGGCCAAGTTAGCAGTAGCTGCCCCAATGCCCCGGCTTGCGCCTGTTATTAACATGGTTTTCATAATTTATGCATAAATAGGTCATGAAAGATGATTAATTCCTCGCTTCATTATTTGTGTTATAGCATGGATGTGATGGTCGTCATGTTCGGCTACAAAATAGGCGATGTCTACCATGCGCATGGGTTGATGCGTGCGGGGATGCATACTGGTAAGATGTATATTGTGTATATCCGCGCGGCGTAACAGCGACAATGTTGCCGCTCTTTCCTGATCAAATTTTTGTAGCAATACGTCCATGGAAACCTCGTTGAAACCAGCCTGAGAGGTTGCCTCGTTATTCAAGTCTGTCGGTGTAAGCATAGGCTTTTTCTGCTCTACATCTTCAATGCGCTTGCGCCAAAGTGACTCAAGTAAAGCAAGATGTCCGATATGCTCTTTGATAGACCACTTGCCATTGATTTTCTCGGTCAATAATTTTTCCGACACATGCGCAACAGTCTGCGCTAGCGCAAAGGAAGCCGTCTTCAGCCGAATATGGATGACCTCGAAGGCCGTTGCATCGAAATTGAAATCAAATTTCCGTTCAAACCATTTGTCGGTATAATCTGCTATCAGAAGCTCCATTTTAACATCTGCTCTTTCATATACTCCTTTCTCGACTGGAATATCTACAAAACCAAATTTACGATAAATACTTAACGCTGATTGAAGTAGGGAGTGTGAATAAAGGATGATCCTCTGAGCGCCCATTGTTTTGGCTCGTGCGATAGCTGCCCCGCATAAAAGTTTTCCCGCACCCAGGCCCTGAAAATCTTCGCTTACAGCCATTTTGGTAAATTCAACGGTTGTTGGGTCTACAACCTTTAACGCTACTGTGCCAATGATTTGGTTATTGTGTTCGGCAAATAATATGACACCCCCATCTTTCAAGATGGCCTCCTGTGGATTGGTTAACACCCATTCGTCAATCGGTTCTACCTTAAAATATTTAGTTAACCATGCTTTATTAAGCTGTTCAAAATAACGCTGAAACGCGGGTTTATATGTTACAATATTCATCGTATACTACATTAAGCCATTTATCTTTTTGATGATCTATTGCAAATATATGTAGTTGACTACGTAATTACAAACGTTTTTTATACAGTCTATATAGTGTTAAAATGATTGCATGAAGCCAGGTGGCTCCGCCTGTAAGCTTCGCCCATCCTTTGGGCTCTATTCACCTCCTATCCATGGTATATCCACCTAGTATCCGCCTTTTGGGTATAAAATGCGGACTGCTAGCGGGTAACTAGTGAATAACTAGGGGGTAAATAGGGGGTGGGGCGGAAGGGAATGGAGCTAGGCTGTTTATATTTTCTCCGCGTGATAGCCAGCATCCGAAAGTGAACGGACGATCTCTTCTGCTTTGAGATGCTTGCCTTCAACGGTTAAAATCTTGTCAGGATTTTGTTTGTCAACTTCCCAGCTTTGTACTTGCTGTATCTGATTCAAACCAGGTGTGATTTTGGCGATGCAGCCATCGCATTTGATATTGGTTTTGAATTTTAATGTTTCCATTTTTTTCGTATTTGAATGTTTGTATGACTACTTTTTTAGCTTCAGCCTTAAACTGTTCGCTACTACACTTACCGAGCTAAAAGCCATGGCGGCACCGGCCCACATCGGGTCGAGCAAAAAGCCATTCCAAGGGTATAGTAGTCCCGCGGCAATAGGAATACCGATGATATTATAAATAAATGCCCAAAACAGGTTTTGCCGAATAGCAGAAACGGTTTGTTTCGATAACCGTATTGCTGCCGGGATCTTCATTAGATCAGACGAAATGATGGTCATTTTGGCTACGTCCATGGCAATATCGCTGCCTTTTCCCATAGCGATGCTGACATCTGCTTGTGCCAGGGCATTGCTGTCATTGATACCGTCGCCCACCATCGCCACTACTTTGCCCGTTTTTTGAAGTTCCTGTACAAAAGCTGATTTTCCAGCGGGCAGCACATTTGCTTCGAAGTGCTGAATTCCGACCTCCTTGGCCACTGCCTGGGCGGTCTGTTCGTTATCACCGGTGAGCATATACACGTCGATACCATTTTTTTGCAGCGTATCAATGGCTTCTTTGGAGCTTGCCTTGATCTGATCGGCAATGGCCAGTCCCGCTAATAATTGTTGACCGTCACTGAATAGAATGACCGTTTGCGCGTGCGCTAGCTGTCTATCTATCCACTGTTTTGCCTCTTGCGGAACAGGAATGTTATTGTCTTGCATTAACCTTTGATTGCCAATGCTATAGTCTGTTCTACGATAAGTCCCCTGTATGCCTTGTCCGCTGATATTCTCAATGGTAATACCGTCTACAAAGGTAGCATCCTCTTGGAGGTAAGAAACAATGGCATCGGCCAGTGGATGTTCGGATAGTTTTTCGATGCTGAACAGGATGTTTTGAAGTTCTTCCGTTTGAGGCCTAAACCATTGCATAGCCGTTACGGCTGGACTTCCTTCGGTGATGGTACCTGTTTTGTCCAATAGCACGGCATTTACTTTTCCGGCCAGTTCCAGGCTTTCGGCATCTTTAATCAGTATACCTTGTTCGGCTCCTTTACCCACACCAACCATGATGGCAGTTGGCGTAGCTAATCCAAGGGCACAAGGACAGGCAATGACCAACACGGTGACGAAGGCAATTAAACCTTGACTAAAGCCGTTTTGTCCTCCGAGGAAGAACCAAACAAGGAAGCTGATAAGCGCAATGATCATCACGATCGGAACAAATATACCGGCAATTTTGTCGACCAGCTTTTGTACCGGAGCCTTGCTTCCCTGCGCATCTTCTACCATTTTGATAATGTGCGCCAGGACGGTATCGCTTCCTACTTTTTCGGCTTTAAACTGGAAGCTACTTTTCTGATTAATAGTACCGGCAAAAACGGCATCATCCACCTTTTTGGAAAGTGGGATCGGCTCGCCGCTGATCATGCTCTCATCTACATAAGATGAGCCATTCACAACTACACCGTCTACCGCTATCCGGTCTCCCGGCTTTACCAATACGATGTCACCTGGACTAACTTGAGCGATGGGAATCTCCTGCTGATGCCCGCCATGGTGCACTACCGTAACGGTTTTAGGCTGTAATCCCATGAGCTTTTTAATGGCCGAGGAGGTGTTTCCTTTTGCTTTTTCTTCTAAGAGCTTACCTAATAAGATGAAGGCGATGACCACACCAGCGGCTTCAAAATACACATGGGGATGAATCCCTCTGTTATGCCAAAAAGATGGATATAGGGTATTGAAAACGCTGAACACATAGGCGGTGCCGGTACTGAGTGCTACCAGCGTATCCATGTTGGCCGAACGATGCCTAGCTTGTTTCCAGGCACCGATGAAAAACTGTCTGCCGTAATAGCATAGCATCGGAGTAGCGAGTGCCCACATGATGTAGTTGGCATAAGGCATATCCATAAAGAACATGCCAATTACCACTAAGGGTACGGCTAGAATCAGTGCACCGATCACTTTTTTTTTCAGCGAGTGGTATTTGGCCTGTTTCAGTTCTTCTACGGATATCTCCTTGTTTTCTTCGTCAATAATCAGGTTGTACCCAGCGGATTGCACCGCTTTTTTTAAGGTGGCCAGGTTCGTAATGGTTGGAATAAACTCGATGCGTGCGGTGTTATTAGCAAAGTTAACATTGGCGCTTACAATACCCGGTTGCAGGCGTAAAGCATCTTCCACTGTACCTGCACAGGACGCGCAGGAAAGGTCTACCACCGCTAATGTCTTTTTTATGGTAGAAACATGATATCCCAAATCGCGTATACGCTTGACTGCTTCTGGTAATACCGTTTCGGGACTGGTAGTAGAAACTACCAGTCGGTTATTATTGAGCTCTACTGTATGCGCGTCCAGTCCCTGTATGCCAGCTATTCCTTTATCAACAATAAGCGCACAATGTTCGTTGTCAACATCTTCCAATGGCAGATAATAAGGATGATCGATCTTCATGATTTCTTATGTTATTTCAAGCCGTTTAACGGCCTTATTTTTCCATATACAAAGTTAACTTATAAGGTGGAGGGATATTTATAAAATTCAGTGAATCAGTTATAAGATTATTGGGCGAGTATGAGCTTATAGCTCATTACCTCTGGTAGGATTTAATTGACTGGATGCAATACACATGGTTTTGGTTGGATGCTCTTTTTGACTTTTCGCTTATTGTTTAGTATAACTAAACATTTTGTGAACCAAATAGCTGCTTTAATATATTTAACAATTGTTTAATATATAATAAAATTGAAATTAATGAACAGTGTTTATGTTTGCTAAACAATTACTAGCGATATCAACAGTGGAGACTAAACCAAACAAGCAATTGCAATCTGAGGGTGACACCAATCAATCGGAGGAAAGAATTCGATGGTCATTAAAGATGGATGACGAACGAACCAAACGGTTCCTCGACAAGGATGCGCATTGTTTTTTACATCAATCATTGTCAACCCCTTGTCTAGATGTACTTTCTTCCAGCGAAGGAATTGCTGTACGTAACTTACAGGATAAAGAATATATCGATTTTCATGGTAATAATGTACACCAGTTAGGGTATCATAATGCCTACATATTGGAGCGGGTTAAAAATCAGTTAGACACTCTTCCATTTTCACCGAGACGTTTTACAAATGTTCCCGCGGTTACTTTTGCGGAGCGGTTGATTGAGTTGACGGACGGCCAATTATCCCGTGTACTATTTGCGCCGGGAGGCACTTCTGCCATGAGTATGGCGCTTAAGTTGGCACGACTAGTTAGTGGAAAATATAAAACCATTTCGATGTACGATGCCTTCCATGGTGCTTCTATGGACAGTATCTCCGTGGGTGGCGAATACCTGTTTAGTCAACAGATAGGGCCCTTACTTCCGGGTAGTATCCATGTGCCACCTGTAGATAGTTATCGAGGTATGTGGTATAAAGAAGGAGAGGTAGAGCCAGATTTGGCCTATGCTGACTATCTCGAATATGTTATTGAAAAAGAAGGAGATGTTGGAGCTATCATTGCCGAAACCATGCGTAGTACAACGGTGCAAATCTCCTCAAAAGCCTATTGGAAAAGGGTCCGTCAAATTTGTGATAAATATGGTGTCTTACTCATACTGGACGAAATACCTATTGGTATGGGACGTACAGGAAAAATGTTTGCCTACCAGCATTATGATATACTGCCAGACATACTCGTATTAGGCAAAGGGCTCGGGGCAGGCATTGTTCCAATGGCTGCTCTGTTATGTCGAGAAGAACTGAATATAGGAGGGCATGTTTCCTTAGGTCATTTTACCCATGAAAAAAATCCACTCGCATCTGTTGCTGGTTTAGCGGCTATCGATTATATGCAGGAATACAAGGTATTGCAGCATGTAGTCACACTGCAAACCCAGATGGATACCCATATGCATGATTTAAAGAAGCAATTTGACCAAATAGGGGATGTAAGGGGGTGTGGGCTGCTCTGGGCAATAGAGTTGGTTATGAGCCGTGAAACAAAAGAACAAAATAATCTTTTAGCCGAAAAGGTTTTGTATCGATGCCTTGATATGGGATTGAGCATTAAGGTGTCGGGAGGAAATGTATTGGCACTGTATCCACCATTGATTATTACAGAAGAAGAATTGACAAAAGCTATGGGCATACTTGAGATGGCTATCGCTCAATCTATTGAAGACATTAAATCATAGCTGTTCTGGTATAGAAACTACGAAAACAACTCAACCACCCTTATTCCGTTGCAATAAAAATATACATGCAGCATAGACTTGTTGAAAATGATCGCGCAAACCTGAGGTGTTGCTAAGGAAATCATGATAAATGTAATACTATGAAAGAAAAAACTAAAACACGAATGAACAATTGGCATCAAATTTATAGTTTGGTGCTTGTTTTTGCACTTGTCGGCGCAACAACGCCGCTCGTATCCTGGGCTTCTTCAGATAACCCCATCAGTAATTTAAATCTGGAAAAACAATCTAAAAACGTACGGGGTAAAGTGATAGATGAGCAAGGAAATGCTTTAGCGGGCGTGTCTGTGATGGTAAAAGGCACGCAGCGAGCGGTATCTACGGATGCGGATGGTCATTTCAATATAACGCTGTCGGAACAGGAGCAGGTTCTCGTTTTTTCAATGGTGGGTTATGCCCGTCAAGAGCTTAGCGTTGATGGAAGAACGGATATTCAAGTTGTTTTAAAGGAAGATGCTTTAGGGCTGGATGAAGTGGTTGTTACAGCATTGGGTATTAATCGCGAGAAGAAATCGTTAGGATATGCAGCTCAGGAAGTAAAGGGCGAAGAACTTACCCAGGTACGTTCTACTAACTTTGTAGATGGACTTGCTGGCAAAGTGGCTGGGGTAACGGTGGTTGGAAGTCCTTCGGGTATTGGTGGATCCTCTAGAATAACCATTCGGGGAGATAAATCGCTGAATATAAACGCCAATCAGCCATTGTTCGTGGTGGATGGTGTGCCAATAACCAATGATGTATTTGGTTCATCTGGTAACTCCTTTCAAGAGGCTGACTATAGTAATGGAGCGTCTTTGGTAAATCCGGACGATGTGGAGTCTGTGACCGTTTTAAAAGGAGCCAACGCGGCTGCGCTGTATGGGTCGCGTGCGGCAAATGGTGTAATTCTCATTACAACTAAGTCTGGCAAGGGACAAAAGGGGGTTGGTATTAGCGTGAGCTCCAATGTGACTTTTGAAAATCCACTGGTGCTACCCAAATTTCAGAATAAGTATGGACAGGGAGTGAATGGTGAATTCAGTTTTATGGATGGTAATGGTGGTGGCTTAAATGATGGGGTAGATGAAAGTTGGGGTCCATTGTTAGATGGGCGGCCCATTGCTCAGTTTGATTCTCCAACATCAAACGGATACCGGGGCGGCGATATCAATTTGGTTGACGATGGAATCATCGGTAGCCCGGCAGATTTGGCTATGCGCGGCGATATCATCCCGACACCGTGGGTAGCACATCCAGATAACATTAAAAATTTCTACCAAACGGGAACCACCTATACCAATAATATAGCCATGGCCGGTTCTAATGAATTGGGAGATTTCAGGCTTTCCTATACAAACCTTGATCAGAAAGGAATCATTCCGAATACAGACCTTAGCCGTCACACCTTTGCTATGAATGGAGGGTATCATTTAACGAATAAGTTAGATGTAAGAGCTTCTGTGAATTATATTAAAAGTAATAGTGATAACCGTCCAAACCTAAGTTACGGTACGGAAAATATTATTTATCTTTTAAATGGTTGGTTAGGTCGTCAGATAGATGTGAGCAAGATGAAGGATTATTGGATGGCCGGGATGGAAGATAGGCAGCAGTTTAACTACAACTATAACTACCATGATAATCCGTATTTCAATCTTTATGAAAATACCAACGGCTTAAAGGACAATAGATTGTTTGGAAACATTACCGTCAACTATAAGTTCAATGACTGGCTGAAAGCGTTTGCGCGTATCGGTACTGATTATACCAATCAATTGCGTGATCGGCAGCGCGCGTTCAGTACCCAAAGATTTCCATTTGGTAGTTTCCGGCAGGCAAAGATTGTCAACGAAGAACGGAATATGGACTTTTTATTGACGTTCAACAAACAGGTAAGCAAAGATTTCAACTTATCCGTTAATGCCGGAGCCAATCAACGCGTAATAGAAGGAGACTTTCTGGATGTAAATGCACCGCAGCTTATTATTCCCGGCATCTATTCGCTAGGCAATGCGCGCATTCCACTGACTTCAGAACAATCGGCTATTAACGAAAAAGTGAATAGTGTATACGGTTCGGGTCAGTTAGATTACAAAAACTTCCTGTTTTTGGAAGTCACCGCCAGGAATGATTGGTCGAGTACGCTGACGCTTCCCGTAGGAATACCTGTACAGGGAAAATCGAGTAATTCTTATTTCTATCCATCTGCTTCTTTTAGTGCTGTTTTCAGTGATGCATTCCAATTGCCCGACTGGTTCTCTTATGCGAAGCTGCGCGTGGGTGCTGCACAGGTGGGTAATGATACAGATCCCTATTCTTTTGCGCAGCCATTTGATCCGAGAGATCCATACGGAAGCTATCGGGCCTTTTCAGAATCAGGCCGATTGCCGAATTATGATTTGAAACCAGAAATCAGCACGTCCTATGAGGTAGGTACAGATGTACGTTTCCTGAACAATCGTATCGGGCTAGACTTTACTTTTTATACCGTTGATACCCGAAACCAAATTCTCACCAATGTACCGCTATCTGGATCAAGTGGTTATACCAGTATGGTGCTCAATGCAGGTAAGATACGCAACTGGGGCTATGAAGCTATGTTAACGGCCATTCCTGTTAAATCCGCTAATGGATTTCAGTGGGAACTGAATATAAACCTATCGGCAAACCGTAGTAAAGTACTGGAGCTTGCTCCGGGTATTAACAATTATGTGATGGCCAACAATTATGTTTCGATTGAGGCGCGTGTGGGTGAGCAGATGGGTAACATGTATGGTTTGGGCTATAAAAGGGTCGAAGATCCCAATAGCCAGTATTTTGGTCAGATTATTTACAATAATGATGGGAAACCACTGCCAACCGATAACATTGTAAAGCTTGGTAATTATAATCCAGATCTCTTGGCCGGTGTAAGAAATAGCTTTAGCTGGAAAGGAATACAACTTGGTGCGCTATTTGACTTCCGCTTTGGTGGCGAAATCTATTCGCATACGCAGACTATTGGCCGTGAAACGGGAGCGCTTATCGAGACATTGGAAGGTCGCGAGAATGGCTATGATCTAGACCTGCCAGGCAATGGGGTGATAGGGCCTGGGGTGGTGCAACAGCCAGATGGTAGTTTTATACCGAATGAGGTAAAATTATCAGCCCGCGAATGGCACACCTCTTATACCCTTGGCAGAAGTCTGTTAGAAGGCGCTATATTCGATGCTTCCTATATAAAATTACGTGAACTGAGAATTGGTTATACCCTACCACGCAGGCTGCTGGGAAAATTGCCCTTTCAAGATGTCAACCTGTCTGTCATCGGTAGAAATCTAGCCGTATGGTCAGATGTGCCACATATAGATCCAGAAACTTCTTCTATGAATGGAGGTACAATCGTTCCAGGTGTGGAAGCAATGGCTTTGCCGAGCTCCAGAAGCTGGGGATTCAATTTAAGTTTTAAACTATAAACCACCTGTAGGTAGATAAAATAATATATTCTGATGTGTATAAAAAACTCATGCAAGCTTCATCACTATTTAAAAAACAAACTTATGCAGATGAAAATTAAACATGTCCTATTGTCAGCTTTTACGATGTTGTTAACAGCAACCTCCTGCGACAAAAATTTTGATAAAATCAATATCGATCCCAACGCTATTGTGACCGTTACGCCTGATTTACTGCTTCCAACAATTATTAGAGGTACGGTGAATACCATGGTAGGTGAAGGATGGGGTATTGGCAATATTGTTATACAGCATACGGCCAAAATTCAGTTTGTTAATGAGGATCGTTATATATGGGGTGATCGTAGCGGCATTTGGAACGCTATGTATGGAAACCTCCGAGATGTTAACAACTTATATATAAGTAGTGAAGAAAGAGGGTTTAATAATTACAAAGGTGTAGCGCTGATACTCAAATCATGGGCATTTTCCATTCTAACAGATACGTACGGCGATGTTCCTTACTCGCAAGCGCTTCAAGGAAAGTCGGGGGGTGTTTTAAACCCAGAATATGATGCGCAGGAAGATATATATAATGGTATTTTAGCGGATTTGAACACTGCTAATGAACTCTTAGGGAGTACAGAAGAGGAAGTGGGGGGAGACATTTTGTTCGGAGGAAATATTTCTTCGTGGAAGAAGTTAGCCAATTCGTTGTCATTAAGGTTTTTGATGCGTATTTCTAACAAGAGAGATGTTTCAGCACCCATGCGCAATATCATAAATAATCCAGCGGTTTATCCGTTGTTGGGGGAGGGGGAGTCTGCTGCGTTGGAATATCTGCCAGATGCACCCAACCAATTTCCTTTACACACCTACCGGGTAGGTTCGTTTGATGAATTCAGGCTAAGCAAAAACTTGGGAGATAAATTGCTGACTTTTGGTGATCCACGGATTCGCGTGTTTGCACGGCCTACGGCAGCTACGGCTAATACACCCAATCCAATATATGTAGGTGTTCCTAATGGATTGAACGATGTGGACGCTTTAGGTTATAATGGTGGTGTGCAAAATGTATCAAGAATAGGAAATGTCTTTTTTGAAGAGGCGATCACGGCCAGAGGAAGAAGGATTGCTAAGGGGTACATTATGGGTTATCCCGAATTGCAATTTATACTGGCTGAAGCTGCGGAAAGAGGTTTGATAGATGGTAGTGTTAGAAATTATTATGAAAAAGGAATAACGGCTTCTTTTGCTTCCTTTGATACAGAAATGCCTGCCGACTACCTAACAAGAACAGGTGTGGCTTTTGAAGAAAGCAAAGCATTGGAACTTATCGGCACACAAAAATGGATTTCCCTTTTCTTTGCTGGTTTGGAAGCTTGGTTTGACTGGAGAAGAACGGGTTATCCTCAAATTATTCCGGGACCTTCCAATCAGAATAACGGACAGGTGCCTGTACGATATGCCTATCCACTTTCAGAGCAATCCTTAAATGGTGCAAACCGGGAAGCGGCAGTAAGTCGTCAAGGTGCCGACAATTATAATACGAAAGTGTGGTGGGATCAATAATCCACGTAAGCAAATCAATAAATATACTTAGACGAATAAGATGAATTTTATTAGACGCCTTGCCTTTTTGTATATAGCTGGACTAGCAACTTCTTGCTCTTCTCCAAAAATAGAAGCACCTTCCGGTATAAAACACGTTGTGCTGATTGGAATTGATGGACTCAGTACAGACGGCCTTATGAAGGCGAATACGCCGTTTATGGATAGTTTAATAGGGGCTGGCGTCATTGTTAGAAATGTCCGTACGGTACTTCCTTCAGTGAGTAGCCCGAATTGGGCCTCGATGATAACAGGTTCGGGGCCTGAACAGCATGGGGTAACAACGAACGATTGGACACTTGATGAGGCCATGTTGAAGCCTGTTGTCCAGGATAATGATGGATATTATCCTTCTATATTTCACGTGATCAGAGAACAATTGCCGGAAGCTGAAATAGGCTCTGTTTATAATTGGAAGGGATTTGGACGGTTATATAACAAAAAAGATGTCAGTTATGATGATACCTTTTCCAGTCCGGATACCACCACCACGGCCTTTGTTGAGTATATGGTACGTAAAAAACCACTATTTGCTTTTATACACTTGGATCATGTAGATGAAGCCGGACATCATTACGGGCATGGTTCTACGGAATATTTTTCGTCTATCATGCATGCAGATTCGCTTGTTGGCCAGGTTATGCAAGGACTGAGAGTGGCGGGTATGGAAAAAAATACGCTCATATTGCTTACGTCAGACCACGGCGGAATTGGCTATGGGCACGGAGGAGAAACGAAGGAGGAAACTACTGTACCATTGATATTGTGCGGAAAAGGAATTAAACAAGCATATCAGCCCCAACAACAGGTTTATACCTATGATGTAGCCGCAACTATTGCCTTTGCCTTGGGGGTAGAACCTCCCTATAGCTGGATAGGACGCCCGGTTAAAGCAGCCTTTTCCGGATACGGAGAACCGATCAATGGATGGGAAGGCAAAAAGGTGCTTACAGCTCCGGTTATTCATCCGGAAAGAAAGTTATACCAACAGGCTGGAGCACTGTTTATAGATAAGCCGGCGGAGGTTAAGATGGATATCACAGACACTACACTCGCTATCCGGTATACGTTGGACGGTAGTGCACCTAACACCAATTCCCCGAGATATACCGAACCTTTTTTGCTGGATAGCACTAGCGTGGTAAAAGCCCGCTCTTTTGATATCAATGGAAATGAAAGCCCTATAACGGAAGCGTACTTCCGCGTGTTATCATCCGGCCAACCCAATGGGGTATACGTTTCTTATTATCGGGGAAATAAATGGAAGCAATTGCCCTTATTTAGTAAGCTAAAAGAAGAAGCCAACTGGCGGAGTTTTGAATTTCAGATAGATAGTGAAAAGCTAACATCCTTACTTTCTTCGGGGAATTCGTTTGGGCTTCAGTATAGCGGGTATTTACGGATAGATACCGCGGGAGAATATACGTTTTACACGCAATCTGATGATGGGAGCAAGCTTTATATCGATGAGAAAGAGGTGGTGGATAACGATGGCGGTCATGGTGTCATCGAACGGGCCGGATCTATCCATTTATCAGTGGGTATGCATCCTATACAGGTGCTGTATTTTAATGAAGGAGGTGGGTATTGGCTGGATGCTTTTTACAAAGGCCCTGGGCTAGCAAAACAGCTTATACCTGCCAACAAATTATTTCTAAAAAGAAACTAGCATTACGATAAAAGTAATGAAGATATAATAACTGGTTTTTGATATGCAAAAAGTAAAGTTTGCCAAATTGCCCTTCCCATTGATGACGCTTGTTACTGCATTGGCGGCTTTCGGTTGCTATACCAGCATGTACGCTTTTCGTAAGGCATTTACCGCCGGCGATTTTAGTCAGCCTATGCTATGGGGAGTTGATTATAAAGTGTGGTTGGTTGTTGCTCAGGTAGTAGGATATATGCTTAGCAAATTTTATGGGATTAGATTTATTGCCGAAAAAGGGCAGGATAAGCGTGCTGTGAAAATCCTCTCGCTTATTGGTATTGCATGGCTGGCTCTTTTTGGTTTTGCCATTGTTCCGGCCCCCTATAATATCCTGTTCATGTTTATAAACGGACTTCCGCTTGGCATGATATGGGGTTTGGTGTTTTCTTATTTGGAAGGCAGGCGCACCACTGAGTTGTTGGGGGCTGTTATGAGCATATCTCTGGTGTTTGCTTCTGGATTTGTTAAAACGATTGCTCGTACATTTATGGAGCTCGTACCGATCTCCGTATATTGGATGCCTTTTATGATGGGGCTGTTATTTGTTGTTCCTTTGGTACTATGCAACTTATTGCTCGAATTTGTGCCTCCACCGGATGATCGTGATCGGGCTTTGCGTACGGCACGTGCACCTATGAATGCTTTAGAAAGAAAGCAATTCCTGCTTACTTTTTTACCGGGTTTATTATTTGCGATCATACCCTATATCATTATTACGGTGCTGCGCGATCTGCGCGATAATTTTGAGGTGGAGATATGGGCAGATATCGGGATCACGGATAAACATATTTACGCGCAAACCGACAGCATCATTGCTTTGGTGGTATTGCTCTTGATCAGCTCCCTAATTTTAGTAAAGAACAACCTGAAGGCGTTTACCCTTATTCATGTGATGATTATAGGAGGATGTTTGCTGACGGGAGTGTCTACGTGGTTATTCCAACTACAGCTCATTAGCAATGTGGTGTGGATGAGTTTAGGAGGATTGGGGATTTATCTGGCCTACATTCCCTATAATGCTATTTTTTTCGAACGTTTGCTGGCTACTTTTCGTTTTGGTGGAAATATTGGTTTTATCATGTATGTGGCCGATTCTGTGGGGTATCTAGGTAGTGTAGGTGTATTGATCATGCACGAACTGAGCGATATTAAATTGAGCTGGGGGCATTTTTTTGTACAGACTACGATGGCTACCGCGTCATTGGCTGGTGTTTTGGCTCTTTTTTCACTTATTTATTTTCGGCATAAAAAACTGAGTTATCCTGCTGTAAGAACGAGTATGCATTAGCTTCTATTAAAATGAGCGGTTATTTTCTTACTATCATAGAAGATCCTTTTTTTTCAATTCATCAAAAATAATCTTATCTACAGGAGAGACCCGGTCTTTGTCTGCGTAACTTAGCCAAGTTACTTCTGCTATTTCTGCAGCAGCCTGTATAGTGCCCGTGTAAGAAGCGGTATAACAACGCATGTTCACCATAACCCCTTCGGGGTGGCTATGCGCCTGTGCTTGGAATGCTCCATAAAACACCAGTGAATGAGGATCTAATTGAACAGTGAGTTCTTCTTCAATTTCTCTTATAAGCGCTTCCGCATCGGTTTCGCCTGCTTCACGTTTACCTCCCGGTAAATAATAGGTGTCTTTGCCCTTGCTACGGGTGGAGAGAATTTTTTTATCGCGGATCTCAATAAAGGCCAGTTTGTCTATCATAAGATTCAGTATTATTATGGATGAAGATAATCAATTCGTATACATAAACCAATGGAACCCTTATCTTTGGGAAAAGATTAACCTAGTATGTCTGTTTCTGTTTGAAAAACCCCGTATCAATATACGAATTACTAAAAATAAATATTGGACTACCCGGTAAAATATAGATCAAACGTAAAAGTTTGGGGGAAATACGAAAGGCTATTTTATTTCTTGCTGCAAAATAAAAAGGAACTTTTATTTTATACAAATTTATTCATGTTGTATTCGTTCAACAGCTCATTCCTTTCCGTCGTTCGGCCACGACTAGGCCTTACTTTTTTTCACCGCGAAAAAAAGTAACAAAAAAAGCTCCCGCTGTGCCTAGTCGCTGCAATGGTAGTGCATCCACCTGCAAACCGCAACTAGCCAAGGCGGATTTTAACAGAACGGAGAGCTTTTGCGAGCAGGCTGAACCGTCCTGATACGTAGATAAACGGGGCTTTAGCGCGTAAGGTTGGACGGCCTCACAGAATGAGTGTAAAAAATGGTTTCGGTGTGTGGGCTTAGTTCTGTGACAAGTGAGCGTAGCGAAACGGCTTCATGGAACAAGCTGGGGAAACCATTTTTAGCGAAGTCTGTGGAGCCTTGATTTTTTTTGTTACCTTTTTTTCATCCAAGGAAAAAAAGTAAAAGCCTACCGCGCTAACGGGAAGAATATGATGATGAAATTAAAAGTTCTATTTTTCTCGCCAATATTTTAAATCTCCTTAGATAATTTGCTTGGTCCTAAAATATAAGTTATAAGTGCTGCTGTGTGTTTGATCTGAAACCTAATAAGATCAAACACATGCCTATCATGATAGAAACATCGGCCATATTGAAAATGCCCGTTTTTATGAATAGGTAGTTGATATACATAAAATCGGTTACGGATCCATGTAAGACTCTGTCGTATAGATTACCAATTCCACCACCAATTGCAAAGGCAATTCCTATGGCAAATAAAATAGACACTCTATTGTTTTTAACCAAATAGTATAGCCCAAAGGCAAGGATAAGGCAGGGTAGAATGGTTAGGAAAACCAATCTGATTGCAAAAGGTAAGTTGTTTCCTAAACTTAGGAAAGCACCACTGTTTTCAACTTTTGTTAATATAAAGTAATGTTTGATAACTTTTATTTCTTCATAGTAGGATAGGCTATTACGGGCGATGTGCTTGGATAGCTGATCGCAGCTTATATTCAACAGAACAAGCGACAATAAAAATATAGTTCTCATCAACCGCTTCAAAGGCATACGCATTTTTTTAGGCAAGGTAGTGTTTTGGAAACTATTTCGCAAAGCTGGTGCCATTTTTCTCTGTAAATCGAACGCACAAATGTTAGCAATCAGAGCGTATGCTTGTTGCATACCCTCTTATTGCTAACTTTATATTGGTAGTGCGGCTGTTTAGCTAGGCATTTAAACCGCCGTCGATGGTAAGGGCTGTACCCGTTATATATTTACCATCATCACTGGCCAGGAAATATACCAGTCCGGCAATGTCAGCACCGGTTCCATAATCCGGTAAGGCCATTCTGCTTCTCAAGAGATCGGCCAATTCGGTATCGGCAGGATTCATGTCCGTGTCAATTGGCCCAGGTTGTACCACATTCACCGTAATACCTTTTGTACCCAAGTCGCGTGCCAGGCCTCTTGTAAATCCGGTGAGTGCAGATTTGCTCATCGTGTATAATGTAGTTTGAGGACTCAGGGCATTCTCGGCCATATTACTGCCAATATTAATGATACGACCACCGTTGGGTAAATATTTAACTGCCTCCAGGGCGGCCACATATTGTGCACGAACATTAACGGCCATAATTTGTTCATAATCCTCCCATGTATGCTCTTCAAAAGCTTTTCCAATATAGATGCCCGCATTATTAACCAAAATATCGATGCGGCCAAAAGTGCTGATTACCTGTTGAATCGCCTGAACGATGGCTGTAGCGTTGGCACTGTCGGCCTGAATAGCCAATACATCTTGTCCATCTTTGCCAATCTCATTAACCAAGGTATCAGATTCTTTCTGAGACTTGGCATAAGTGAAAGCTACTAATATACCCTTAGCAGCTAGTTTTCTGACAATGGCGGCACCTATTCCCCTGCTTCCACCGGTTACCAGTGCTACTTTTTTTTCAGATCTTTCCATGTTTTATTTTCTTTTTTATTCAAAAGTAGGGGGTAATATTTATATTTGTTAGTAGACAATAAATTGTTAGGTACTAACAAAAACGTAAGAAATGAGAAAAGAAAGTTCAACGAATGCTTTGAATGAAAAATTGATTCACGATACCTGTGGTATGGCTTACTCTCTATCGATTATTGGCGGAAGATGGAAGCCGGCGATTCTCTGTAGGCTTTTGCATGAAAAAATGCGTTACAGTGACCTAAGAAACTCTATTGAAGGTATATCGGAACGGATGTTGGTTGCCCAATTGCGTGAGTTGGAGCGCGATCAATTGGTGGAAAGAAATGTATACGCTGTGGTGCCTCCGAAAGTGGAGTACGAACTTACCGATTTGGGGCACACTATGAAAGCAATGTTACAGGCAATGTCTGACTGGGGAAATATGCATAGGCGTACAACCGCTCGGTTGATAGATGAATCGGTATAAATTTATTTGATAAACAGATCTATTAATAGCCATAGGGACTCTTCTCTTTTTTTTAACATTTCTTAACATTCGGTCATTAAACTATCCGGCATATTCACACTCTATAATACCAAATAAGATATAACGCTGGCTGCAGACATTCTTATATGATGTTAGCAAGCGGTTAAAAAAGAAAGCTATGAAAAAAATGTTTCTATCAGCTATATTATTCATCGGTTTGGGTACTATGGCATTTGCACAACAACCAGGAAAAGGAATGCGTAAAAGCCCAGAACAGCGTGCAGAAAAAATGACAGCTGTTTTGGAAGAAAAACTTCAACTCTCAGAAGAACAGAAGGCTAAAATTTATGCCATTAATCTAGAGAACGTGAAAAAAAGAGATGCTGAGCGAAGAGAGCGAATGAAGACAGAGAGAGCTGCCATGAAAGAATCGTTGCAAAAACAAGACGAACAGATTACCGGTATCTTAAATGATGATCAGAAATCGGCATTTGAGAATTTAAAAAAAGAAAGAAATACAGAAAGAAAACCGTTCAGAAAAGCAAATCCGGATTGGAAAGGAAAAAAGAGTAAACAAAACTCTTAATTTTGGCATAATTGTTGATTAATGTTTAATAAGGTTTAGGTTGATTATTAGAAGGCCCCGCACTCCCAAAGTGTCGGGCCTTCTGCTTTTGCGGCGTATGACACCTCAGCATAAATAAATCTTGTCCTGCTTATCGCTTCGCCCATATAATACATGTTTTGGTATTGCTTTTGCTCCACATCAAATAAATAAATTGTTATGATAAAGAACTTATTAACATTTACTATAGGCTGTATATTGCTTTTGAGCTGCAATAACGCAAGTAGGGAGGGCGGAAATGTCGAAACCGCAGATACGATAGAAGAATATGTTCCGATTGATGCCACTACCGATGACGAACATAATGCACAAAACTCTTTAGATGTAGAAGGTGTTTATAATGGCAAATTGCCATGCGCTGATTGCGAAGGTATTGATACAGAGATTGAATTGAAAGCCGATAGTACGTATGTTATAAAGACAAAATATCTAGGTAAGGGCGATGGTAAAACTTTTGAAGAAAAAGGTTCGTATACCTGGCTAGATGGAAGTACTATTGAGCTGCAAGGAATTAAAGACGCTTCGAACAAATACTTTGTAGGGGAGAACACGTTGACCCATTTGGATATGGACGGGAATAAAGTTACCGGTGAATTGGCCGACGATTATATATTAAAGAAATAAAGGACGGATTAGTCTTTCTGTTTTAGGGAAGGTGTCTAAAAAGTCGTCATTTCGACCGTAATGAAATGGAGCGGAGAACCCGAAGGCTCAACGAAGTTAAATCTTTAATTTGCAATTGATTCATTAACAGATATCTCGATTTCGCTAC
>Ga0160438_1000068_pt1 | contig 54605 bp, 58 predicted proteins | sample HID1975K_E0MG_FD_108203 | JGI IMG/M metagenome (GOLD analysis project Ga0160438, IMG submission 108203) | Enriched soil microbial communities from UW Madison campus, WI, USA - HID1975K_E0 MG | ecosystem: Environmental > Terrestrial > Soil > Unclassified | place: USA: Madison, Wisconsin...
AGCGGAGAACCCGAAGGCTCAACGAAGTTAAATCTTTAATTTGCAATTGATTCATTAACAGATATCTCGATTTCGCTACGCTACACTCGATATGACGGCAATGGGCTTTTTAGACACCTTCTTTTCTATCTCGCTGCTAGTTCAAAACGCATTATGTGGGTTGCTCATCTTCACCATCAGCTATAAAAAGAAGAGCTATATAAAAGTGTAGTATTCGTTGGATATCGTTATCTTAGCGGCCATGACTACGCCTGAACGTTCGCTGATTTATCGAGAGGCCCAATTAAGTGACTTGCCCATTATTGTTGACATCTACAACAGCACTATAGCAAGCAGAATGGTTACCGCTGATACGGAAATTGTTTCCGTGGAAAGTAAATTACCCTGGTTTAACCAGCATAACCCATTAACCCGACCGCTATGGATGGTGGAACAACCTAACGGAGAAGCCATCGGTTGGGTCAGTTTCCAATCGTTCTATGGTAGGCCCGCTTATAACGGAACAGCAGAAATAAGCATCTATATCGATGGGAATCACAGAAAAAAGGGATACGGCAGATCTATATTAAAGGAATCTATCGAGAGAGCACCTGCATTAGGGATAAACACCATATTGGCTTTTATCTTCGCACATAACGCCCCAAGCATCACTTTATTTAAAAAAGAAGATTTTGAAGAATGGGGCTATTTTCCAGACATTGCTGTACTGGATAATATACAACGGAGCCTTATTATTTTAGGGAGGAAAGTTTGATGTTCGTTATTTGTTACTCGGAACAGCTCTACTAAACTGGACTTTTGCGCGCGGGAAAAACCGACCTCAAAAATAGAATATATTAGGTAACCGTTCTGAAAAGTCGAAGGAAAAACCATTCCCTACAGAAAATGCGACCTCAAAATTTTCGGCCATCACAGGCTAAGTAAAGGCAGATACGCTGTAGAAAAATTTGCAGTCGCGAGTTTTATGAATAAATAACTTGTTCTTTAAAGGTATTCATGAGGTCACTTTGTTAAGTCTGTTTCTTTTGGCGACCCAAAAGAAAGATCAAAAGGTTAATGTTTGTTAAATTTTTTGCAATTGCATAAGGATGCTATTACTTTGCGCGAAAGCAAAACATTTGCTACATACTTTTAATTCACTTATCTTTGCAGAATGTTTAAAAACAAGCGTTTAATAATCTGGGCTTCAGTGTTACTCTTTTCATCAGGAATGCTTGCTTGTAAGAGTAAGTTTGAGAAGCTAAAGGCCAGTAACGACAATGTGGCCAAGTACCGTGAAGCGATTAACTTGTATAACAACAAAAAGTATTCTAAAGCGTCTATTTTATTTGAGGATCTTTCCAATAAATATAGGGGAAGGCCTGAGAACGAAGAACTTTTATACTATTATGCGTACACGAATTACCGGTTAAGGGATTATACATCTGCAAGGTTTCATTTCAAAAACTTCACCGACCAATACCCACAGAGCCAAAGAGCGGAAGAATGCCGCTTTATGGGAGCTTACTGTTTTTATCTGGAATCGCCGGTGTATACATTAGACCAAGACAATACGCTGAAAGCAATAGAATCTCTACAGCTATTTATTAACCTGTATCCAAAAAGCGACCGCGCGGAAGAAGCTGCGAAGTTTATACAGGATTTGCGGGATAAACTGGAACGTAAAGCTTTCGCAAACGCCCGGTTATATCTGGATGTAGGGGATTATAAGGCAGCAGTGATAGCCTTCCAGAATGGATTACGTGACTATCCGGATATTAAGTTTGCGGAAGAAATGGAATTCATGGCGATTAAGGCGCAATATTTATATGCTAAAAACAGCTTGTTGCAAAGCCAGGAAAACCGTTATGTTGAGGCAGTAGAATTTGCCGATCATTTCATAGAGAATTACCCGGAAAGTAAATTTAAAAGGGACGCAGAAGGGCTTAAAAAGGATTCACAAAGAGATATTGAATCTGTGAAAAAATTAATTGCTTCTTTAACACCTAGCCAAAAGAAGAAAGAGAAAGAACAATTAGAAGACGAAAATAATTCACCAAGAGGAAGTTTACCTCAACAGACATTACAATAAGCATATGAGCACTACACCAAAAAATATTATCCCTAATTCTACCGTAACACGTGACTTAAGGGAACTGGACGAAAACACGGACAATATCTACGAATCAATCGTGGTAATGGGCCGCCGGGCAAACCAGATTGCCAGCAACATCAAAGAAGAACTTCATGGCAAGCTGGCAGAATTTGCCACTTCAAATGATAATCTGGAAGAGGTTTTCGAAAACCGTGAGCAGATAGAAATATCTAAACACTATGAGCGTATGCCGAAACCATCGCTGGTAGCTATTGATGAATTCTTGAATGACAAGATTTATTATAGAAATCCTTCTAAGGAGCAGAAATAAACAGTCATTTTAGCAAAGAGCCTGTTTAAATTTGTATGGTTAAATTTTTTATAGGCTGTTTTTGAGCGGTGCAGCCAAAAAAAGACACAAAAAATTAATTAGGTGAATTTTAAACAGGCTCTAAAATGCTAAAGGGGAAAAAAATTATACTCGGCATATGCGGCAGTATTGCGGCATATAAGGCGGCAGCTTTAACCAGATTGTTAGTTAAAGCTGGGGCCGAGGTTCAGGTGGTGATGACTGCTGACGCAACCGAATTTATTACTCCGCTTACGCTTTCTACACTCTCTAATAAACCGGTATTAACGCAGTACTTCGACAAAGTAACCGGTGTATGGAACCATCATGTACAGTTAGGCCTCTGGGCAGATCTATTACTTATTGCTCCAGCAAGTGCCAATACCTTGGCAAAATTGGCGAATGGTTTATGCGACAATCTATTATGTGCAGTTTATCTATCGGCCAAATGCCCGGTATACCTGGCCCCGGCCATGGATCTGGATATGTGGGCGCATCCCGCAACTAGAAGTAATATAACCCGATTAAAGGGTTATGGCAATACGATTATCCCCCCCGGAAACGGAGCTTTGGCCAGTGGTTTGAGTGGTGAAGGCCGGTTGGCTGAACCCGAAGAAATAGTAGATTTCTTAGAAAAATCACTGATTACCAATAATAAAAACACGGTTTTTCCCCTGGCCGGCAAAAGGGCGCTGGTATCTGCTGGCCCGACTTATGAGGCGATTGATCCTGTACGTTTTATTGGCAATCATAGCAGCGGCAAAATGGGTTATGCTATTGCGGAGCGCTTACAGGCATTGGGAGCCGAAGTTACGCTGGTATCAGGCCCCAGCCACTTACAACTTTCGGAGAACATTGAAAAAATAAGCGTTACTTCTGCGAAAGAAATGCTGGATGCCTGTTTCGAGAAATTTAAAACAGCCGACATTACAGTGATGAGTGCGGCCGTCGCAGATTATACTCCGGCAGAAGTGGCTACCACGAAAATCAAAAAAAAGGACGAGACCTTTAGCATTACACTGACAAAGACAACCGACATCTTAGCAACTTTGGGAAGCAAAAAAAAACCGCAGCAATTGTTAGCGGGATTTGCGCTGGAAACTGATAATGAGCTGGAAAACGCAAAGGCTAAACTGAAAAAGAAAAATCTGGATTTTATTGTACTAAACTCCATGCAGGATAAAGGTGCAGGCTTTGCCGGCGATGACAATAAAATCACCATTATAGACCGCAAGGAAAACCAATACCCCTTCTCACTGAAATCAAAAAAAGAAGCGGCAGAAGATATCTGTAACTTTATAGTGGATTTAGTGATCAGTAAACAGTGATCAGTGATCAGTTTACGCGTTACTGATTACTCATTACTCGTTACTGATTATCCGTTACCCGTCACTGATCAATACGAAATGTTACTTGATACTTATTACCCAATTAACTACCTTTGATAAGCGTACTTCGAACACTTAGTACTCAATAGCTAATTTAATTTGTAACTTATAGTCTTAAAATGCTAAAAAATCAATTACTTATTGCTGCCCTACTTATAGGTTGTGCAGCGACCACACTAGCGCAAGAAAAAATGAAACCAGAAGACACAGAAGTTTGGGAACCTGTTCCGCCTGTTGTTGAAACACCACTTAATAATGCGCCGTCAGATGCCGTCGTATTATTTGATGGCAAGGATTTAAATGCCTGGGAATCACAACGGACACCCGGCCAAGCGGCGAACTGGCCTGTTGCCGCCGGAGCTTTTACGGTGAATAAAGAGGCTGGTAATATATGGACGAAACAAAAATTTGAAAGCTATCAGTTACATCTGGAATATTATATCCCTCAGGATATCGCCGGTGAAGGACAGGCTAGAGGGAATAGCGGTTTGTTTGTAGCAGCCATCGGACAGGGTGATGAAGGCTACGAATTACAGATTTTAGATTCTTACAATAATAAAACGTATGTAAACGGCCAGCTGGGATCTGTATACAAACAAAAAATCCCTTTGGCGAACCCCGCCAGAAAACCAGGTGAGTGGCAAACGTACGACGTGGTTTGGACTGCTCCGAAATTTAAAACAGATGGCTCTCTGGAATCACCTGCCCGTGTAACTGTTTTTATAAATGGCGTACTGGTGCAAAACAATGTGGAATTGATAGGTGGCACGCAATATATAGGAAAACCCAGCTACAAGGCACATGGCCCCGCTCCTATTATGCTACAAGCCCACGGCGACCCGAGCAAGCCTATCAGCTTCCGAAATATTTGGGTAAGACCGCTATAACTTTACAGACACAAGACATAAGTATCAAGACATAAGAACTATTAAAATATGTCTTGATACCTGATACCTTTATCTTGATACCTGATACTTATGTCTTGATACTTTTTTGCTCCTAAAGCTTTTTTATCGCACATGGGATTGCAGCATCTTCGTGATCTCCAAGTGGTAAACAGTAATGTTGGCGATGATAAAAATGAACGAGACATACGTTCTGCACAACAATTACGTTCTAATATCAGTAAAATGATATCTTTGCCAGCATCAGCATCCTGCAGACTTCTTTAACCGATCGATTCCGTTAGCTCAGGCTCGTCTGTTATGCAGGACATAGGCCACTAAAACAGCAGTAAATGAACACAGCATATTATTATTTGACTTTTTTTCTGTTTACAGTAATTCTTTTGCCGGTTGCTGCACAGCAACGGGACTGGGAGAATGAAAAGGTTTTTGAAATAAATAGAGAGCCTGCGCACGCTACCGCTATTCCATTCGAAAACGAACAGCAGGCCGTTACGGGGATCGACTCGAACTCATCGCTGTACAAAAGTTTAAATGGATTGTGGAAATTCAATTGGGTAAAAACACCCAATGAAAGACCTAAAGATTTCTACAAAAAGGGGTTCAATGACACGAAATGGGCCGACTTAAAAGTGCCGGGAACCTGGGAAGTAAATGGTTATGGTACGCCTATCTACACCAATATTACTTATCCTTTTAAAGTAGACCCCCCCAAGATTATGCAGGAAGTGGATGCCACGTGGACAAAAAGCAAAGAACCCAATCCTGTGGGATCTTACAGGCGTAGAATAGAGATTCCGGCAAACTGGGGCGATAAGCAAATATTTCTAAATTTTGATGGTGTACAGAGCGCTTTCTATGTATGGATAAATGGCGAAAAAGTGGGTTACAGTGAAGGCAGTATGACAGGGGCTTCTTTTGATATTACCGCCTTTGTTGAAACAGGTAAAAGTAATCTGGTTGCTATTGAAGTGTATAAATGGAGCGATGGCAGTTATCTTGAAGACCAGGATATGTTTAGGTTAGCGGGTATACACCGCAGTGTTTACCTCTACGCTACACCTAAACTGCATATCAAAGATTTCTTCCTGAAAGCAGATCTTTCTGATGATTTTACAACCGCTACGTTTAAAACAGATGCCTGGTTAAAAAATTATGGGAAGGCAGGAGATGCTGTAGGCAGCTTGACGGTTAAACTTTTGGATACCGCAGGTAAGGAAATAGCGCTATCGGCCCCGATGGAAGAAAAGCTGAACAGAAAACTCAACATCGGCAACATATTTGGCAAAAAGGAGGAGGAGGATCATCACCAGTTACAGGCTACGGTGCAGCAACCTGAATTATGGTCGGCAGAGACACCCTACCTCTATACAGCTATTATTACGCTGAAAGATAAAGATGACCAGATAACGGAGGTTTTCTCAACAAAGTTCGGATTCAGGAAAATAGAGATCAAGGAAAGCAGATTATACGTGAACGGTAAAGCGGTTTTATTAAAGGGTGTAAATAGACATGAAACCCATCCGGTATACGGCAAAGCGGTGCCCTACGAGAGCATGCTGGAAGACATTATGCTGATGAAACAGAACAATATCAACACGGTACGTACATCACATTATCCCAATGACCCTCAATGGTATCATCTATGCGACAGCTACGGGCTATATGTGATTGATGAGGCCGATCTGGAAACGCATGGTGCGGATGCGCATCTGGGTAATAGTGAAAGCTGGCGTCCGGCATATCTTGCGCGGCATGAAAGAATGGTGCAGCGTGATAAAAACCATCCTTCTATCATCATCTGGTCTTTAGGGAATGAATCGTGGGGCCACGAAAATTTCAAAGCTGCAAGACAGCTGATACAATCTATCGATACGTCAAGGCCTATTCACTTTGAAAGCTATAATGAAGTGGCCGATATAGAATCTACCATGTATCCATCGGTAGCAAGCTTACTGAAAAGTGGGCAAACCAATAGCGAAAAACCATTTTTAATGTGCGAGTACGGCCATGCGATGGGTAATGCCATTGGAAATTTACAGGAATATTGGGATGTTATTGAAAATCACCCGCGCCTTATAGGCGGTTGTATCTGGGAATGGGTAGATCACGGCCTGCAGCGGCCTATACCGGGCTCAACCAGTGGCGAAACGTATTTTGCCTATGGCGGTGATTTTGGAGACAAACCGAATGATGGTAATTTCTGCATGGATGGTATATTGACCCCCGACAGGAAACCTACCGCAAAATTGGAAGAGGTAAAAAAGGTATATCAATACATCGGTTTAAAACCTGCCAACTTATTACAGGGCACTTTAAGTATACGGAATAAATATGCCTTCTTAAACCTTAACAACTTTCATCTAGAATGGGTACTCACCGAGGATGGTAAAGAGATACAACAAGGTGTTTTACCTAGCCTGGATGTGAAGGCGGGCGATAGTACGCTATTGAATATTCCTTTACAACAACCTATGTTAACACCGGGTGCTTCTTACTATTTGCAGGTAAATGTAAAGTCTACCAGAGATGAAGCATGGGCCCCGAAAGGATTGATAGTTGCCACTGAACAATTTAAAATACCTTATCCAACACCCAATGCCATTAGCTATCTAGATACCGTTTCTACATTGCCTGACATCATTGTACTGCAGAAGGAAGATGAGGTTACGTTGATTGGCCCGGATTTTCATGTGGGTTTTAACCGCAACTTGGGCACGATATCTTCCCTGGCTTATAAAAACAATCAACTGATCGACGGACCAGCAAACGGTCCGCAGCTCAATATTTATAGGGCAAATCTGGATAACGACCGCGACAAAGATTGGGGTGAGGCGATTGCCTGGGAAGCGGAGGGTTATGACTCTCTTAATTATGCTGTAAATGATTTTAATATCAATCAAACAAACAGAAAATCGGTACAGATCACATCTTCTCTGGTGGCAAGTACAAAATCTGGCTATAAAATAAACATGAACATCATTTATACTGTTTACGGGAATGGTGTAATACATGTATCATCTTATATAAATCCTGATAAAAATGGGTTACCGCTAGCCCGTATTGGCTTCAGCATGGCACTTGCTGCAGAAAACAACCAGGTGGAATGGTTGGGTAGAGGTCCGCATGAAAATTATGCCGACCGCAAGCAGTCGGCAGCCATTGGCCTTTATAAAAACACAGTAGAGAACATGCAGCCCATCTATATGCGCCCGCAAAGCATGGGTAATAGAGAGAACACGAAATGGGTAAAAATCACCAATTCTACGAATGCGGGCGTTATTGTTACCGCTGATGATGAAATGGGTTTTAGTGCCCTCCATTATACGGAAAGAGATCTGCGGAAAGCAAAACATCCTTTTGAGCTTACTGAAAGACCTGAAACCATCTTATATATAGATTATGCGCAAAGAGGAATCGGGAACGGTAGCTGTGGCCCTATTGTGCTACCGGCATACCAGGTAAATGCAGAACCCGTTAATTTTAGTTTTAGCATTTTACCTTACAGCACAACAGATGGAGACGCAGCAGCGTATGTAAGGCGATTTTAAGATAAGACATAAGTAGCGAGACACAACTATCAAGACTATTGCAATAATAATTCTTGAATCTCGAGTCACGAATCTTATGTCTTATATCTGTTATTCAAAATAATTCAAGGTTTCAAATCCGCCTTTTTTGAGGTATTCATCCTTTTGCATCAGGTGGAGATCGGATTCCATCATATCGGCAACCAAGCTTTCTAGATTGTACTTTGGTTTCCATCCCAATTTATTCTGGGCCTTAGAGGCATCTCCGATCAAGAGATCAACTTCCGTTGGCCGGAAATAAGCGGGGTCTACTTTTACCACGGTTTGTCCGAATTTTATGATTGCCGGATCTATACCCAGATCCGCTAGCCTTCTCTCATCAACATCGATAATAACCCCTTTTTCCTGTTCATTTTTGCCACTAAATTCAACTTCTATACCCACATGTGCGAAGCTCATGCGGACGAAATCCCTTACCGTAGTGGTTACACCCGTTGCGATCACATAATCTTCGGCTTTCTCTTGCTGTAAGATAAGCCACATCGCTTCTACATAATCCTTCGCGTGACCCCAATCACGTTGGGCAGATAAATTCCCTAAGTAGAGCTTGTCTTGTAATCCTAAAACTATTTTAGACACTGCCCGTGTGATTTTTCTTGTAACGAATGTTTCCCCGCGAATAGGACTTTCGTGGTTAAAAAGAATACCATTACAAGCAAATATATTATATGCTTCCCTGTAATTAACGGTAATCCAATAGGCATACATCTTCGCTACGGCATAAGGAGACCTCGGATAAAACGGTGTTGTTTCACTCTGCGGAACGGCTTGTACCAGACCGTATAACTCTGAAGTGGAAGCCTGATAAATACGGCATTTTCCGGTCATGCCCAATAGGCGTACCGCCTCCAGAATACGAAGCATACCAATACCATCTGCATTGGCCGTATATTCGGGCGTATCGAAGCTAACCTTGACGTGACTTTGAGCCGCGAGGTTATAAATCTCATCGGGCTGTGTTTCCTGAACCAGTCTAATCAGATTGGTAGAATCGGTTAAATCTCCGTGATGCAGTGTGAATTTCGGATTTGGCTCATGTGGATCTTGATAGAGATGGTCTATACGATCTGTATTGAACAAAGAACTTCTCCGTTTTACTCCATGTACGCGATAACCTTTTCGCAATAAGAACTCGGCCAAATATGCGCCATCCTGTCCTGTTATTCCTGTTATTAAAGCTGTTTTCATCTATTTATTTTCATTTCAATGGTTGATGAGAGCTCGATGTAAATAACCGAAGCGACAGCGAAGCTCATTGACACCTGAAAATGTAAATACTTGTCAATAATCATTCCTCTGTGTGTCAACATTATTTACATCTCGGTTTCATTTTATAATTTAAGGTTTAGATTTCGATGATCAATTCCCCCCCACCAAGCGCAACAGATATTCTCCATATCCGCTTTTAACAAGTGGTTGAGCAATGCTTTTCAGTTGTTCTGCCGTGATAAATTTCATTCGATAAGCTACTTCTTCGATACAACCTATTTTAAGTCCCTGCCGCTCTTCTATCACCTGAACAAATTGCCCGGCCTGCATGAGTGAATCAATGGTACCTGTATCTAACCAGGCTGTACCGCGACTAAAAACGCCCACTTTCAATTTGCCGTCAGCCAGATAATGCTTATTCACATCGGTTATTTCATATTCTCCTCTCGCCGAAGGTTTAACCTGTTTGGCAATGGAAACAACCGAATTGTCATAAAAATAAATACCCGGAACAGCATAATTGGATTTCGGCTCCTGTGGTTTCTCTTCTATAGATAATACGTTCTTGTCTGCATCGAACTCCACTACTCCATATCGCTCAGGATCTGAAACAGGATAGGCAAATACGACGCCTCCCTGTGGATCAACACTTTGTTGTAGCAGCTTAGACAAACCATCACTGTAAAAAATATTATCTCCCAATATAAGGGCCACTTTATCGTTACCGATAAAGTCCTCACCGATGATAAAGGCTTGTGCTAAACCGTTAGGTTCTTCCTGAACGGCGTAAGAGAACTTGCAACCTATTTGAGAGCCGTCGCCCAATAATTTTTCAAAATGAGGAAGATCGTGGGGCGTAGAAATGATTAAAATCTCATTGATACCTGCCAACATTAATGTTGACAATGGATAATAAATCATCGGCTTGTCGTAAACAGGCATAAGCTGTTTGCTTACTGCTAATGTTAATGGATGTAAACGCGTGCCCGACCCTCCTGCTAAAATAATTCCTTTCATCTGTTATTCTTAATTTTTATGGCCAGATAGAACCTTTGATGATCAAACCCCGAAGGGCTCATGAACACAAAAGCAACATTTAAAATCCGTGAATAAATAATCAAACTTTGTATGTTTAACAATTATGCTGATCATGTTGATTCCATCGGATCTTTTTTCTAAAAGCTAAAAGCGCTGAGCTTTGTAAAGCTCAATAATAGTACCGTAAAAGTATTGATTTTTCATCAGATCAAAGAACGAAGACATCCGATACAATGCTACAACTTATAAATTGTATATATTTACGTGATAAATTGATATATAAATGATCAAGAATATAATATTTGATTTTGGCGGTGTTTTAGTGGACTGGAATCCACAGTATTTATATGAAAAGCTTTTTGAGGATGAGGCTGAGATGCAAAACTTCTTAAATACCATATGCACCTCCGATTGGAACGAGCAGCAGGATGAAGGCAGAACCTTAGAAGAAGGCACGGCCATTTTAGTAAACCGCCATCCGGGGCAAAAGGAGCTCATTGAAGCATATTATAGCCGATGGGAGGAGATGTTGGCAGGACCTATTGAAGGAACGGTAAATATTTTTAAAAAGCTGAAACAAACGGATCGTTATAAATTTTTTGGTCTAACCAATTGGTCGGCCGAAACATTCCCCATTGCATTGAGGAGATTTGACTTTTTCCAATTGTTTGATGGAATTTTAGTATCCGGAACTGAAAAAATGCGGAAGCCCCATCCTGCCTTTTTCCAACTGCTATTAGACCGATACCACCTGCTTGCAGAAGAATGTCTGTTTATTGACGATAATCAAAGGAACACCGATGCAGCCATTGCTTTTGGCATACCAAGCATTACCTTTGAAAATCCAGATCATTTACGGAAGGAATTAACACGTTTGAAAATAGACTAGAATCAGCCGCGCATACGTGTTACTAGCCAGATAATGATAGCAATAACCAGTAACACTATAAAAATGCCTACATATACACCTCCTTTAAAAACACCGGCGATAAAGTCGCAGCTACTGATGGTAGTTACCAATATAATGGCCATGGGCCAGATAATAGCTCTTAATCTGTTCATAATCGTTCTTTTTCTAAAAACTATCGGGAGCTTAAAAAGTTTGTTGATGCTGGATAATTAATCTCAGCGTCTGCATTGGCTTATGAATTACAACGAAATGCTCCTCGCATCATTTGGTTTAAATTCCTAACGCGAAATATATATGGCTTTATAAAAAGAAAATTGTCTATTAAAAAGGAACCTTTTATTTATTCAACTCCTTTCTCCTTGATGAGAAAGGAGCAAAGAATCAAGGCTATGAATGCTACGTTGCATCTGATTGCAAAACATTTATAGCGCGTATTGCAGCCACTCCGCTTCCTCAATCCGCTTGGATACAGCAAAATGAACATCACTGCAAATGCTTTGCTGCTCGCTGCTGCCGTACCCTCCAAGGCCGTCCGAACCTGACGCTCCAGAGCCCCGTTTTATCTGCGTATCAGGACGGATCAGCCTGCTCGCAACAGCTCTCCGTTTACCTTTAAATGCCGCATTAGTCAGCTGCATTTGCAGGTGGATGCACTGGCTTTGAGCAGCTGTCTACAGCGGCGAGTCTTTGCTACTTTCTTCGGAAGAAAGTAGATGAAATTAAAGGTTCTATTAATTTCATCAATATACTACATAGTACATGCGGCTGCCCTATTACAACCATATTATCAAACATATTATATATAAAATTCCTTAAGTTTGCTTGATGGAGCGTTATAAACAGAAGATTGCGTTAACCAATGTCCGCTTTTTTGCTTACCATGGATATTATCCTGAAGAACAGTTATTAGGCAATGAATTTTTCTTAGACGTCGTTTGCTTTATGCATGATTATATTGCAGGTAAAGATGACAACCTGATAAACACGGTAAATTACGAGGCGTTGTATGGAATCGCAAAAGAGGAAATGGCAAAGCCAAAAAAATTACTGGAAACAGTTGTCGAAAATATAGTAACCTGCGTGAAAACTCAATTTAACGGGGTTGATGAAATAGAAGTAACTTTGAGAAAGAATAATCCTCCGTTTGGTAGCGATCAAGCAACAGCAGAAGTAAGTTTATATTGGAAGAAAGAATAATTAGGGGCACCGTATTGCCCCTAATGGAAGCAGTTGAAAATGTAAGAGCTATAGCTAACAGCGAAAAGTTAGAAAAACATGTATAATAAAATTACGGGAACTATTCTTGATCTATTTAAACAGGTAATAGATGAAAATCGATTGTTAACTGGGGTAGATGATTTAACAAATTATATGCATGATGAAACGGAAGATCTCCGTTATCTGCCAGAAGTAGTTGCCCTACCTGAAACACCAGAAGAAATAGCTGCGCTCGTTAAAATATGCAATGAGCATCATATCCCCATAACACCCCGGGGCGCCGGTACGGGTTTGTCTGGTGGTTCATTGGCTATACATGGTGGTTTAATGATTGCCATGCATCGCATGAATAAAATTATAGCGATTGATGAGCATAATCTGCAGGCAACGGTAGAAAGTGGCGTAATAACCGAAATACTGATAGACGTAGCGGCAGAGAAAGGATTGTTATACCCCATAGATCCGGCAAGTAAAGGTTCCTGTTTTATTGGCGGCAACATTTCACATGGAAGCGGGGGGCCACGGGTGGTAAAATATGGAACGATAAAAGAATATATACTCAATTTACAGGTTGTGCTGGCAACGGGAGAGATTATCTGGACGGGAGCTAATACGCTTAAATATGCTTCGGGATACAACCTAACGCAACTATTTATAGGCTCTGAGGGTACCTTGGGTATTATTTGTAAGGCCGTCATCAAATTAATTCCAAAACCACGTGAGCATGTTTTGCTGCTGGCTTCTTTTCCATCAAATGAAGAGGCCTGCGAAGCTGTCTCCGCAATTTTTGCTAAAGGAATAACCCCTTCGGCACTTGAATTTATGGAAAGACGTGGTATTTCTTGGGTCATGGAACATGACGATATACCGTTTAATCTACAACCGGGGATGGAAGCCTTTCTGTTAATTGAGTTGGATGGCAATAGCATGGACGAGCTTCTATTACAATGCGAAGAGTTAAATGCTATCTTAGAGGAAAAGAACTGTTTAGATGTACTATTGGCGGATACGGCCCTTCAGAAAGAAACATTATGGCGTATACGCCGTACAATGCCGGTGTCTGTAAAAGCCAATTCTATCTACAAAGAAGAAGATACCGTGGTGCCGCGTGCTTCTTTGCCTATCTTGATGAAAGGAATCAAGGAAATAGGTGCACGATATGGTTTTGAATCGGTATGCTACGGGCATGCAGGTGATGGAAATTTACATGTAAACATTTTGAAAGGCCATATGGGTGACGATGATTGGCATCATAAACTGAAGGAAGGAATTAAAGAGATATTTGAATTGACCGTTAACCTAGGTGGAACCATCTCCGGTGAACACGGAATAGGCCTGGTGCAACGGGAGTTCATGTCGTTGAAGTACTCTCCGGTTCATATGGCGCTCATGAAAGGGATAAAAAAGGTTTTTGACCCGAATAATATATTGAATACGGGAAAGATATTTTAATGGAGACAAAAGTATCAAGACATCAGATAATAGAAGAAATCTCAATACTTTTGTCTTGATACTTGATACTTTTATCTTGATACCTGATACTTTTGTCTTGATACTTATATAACTAATGAACAAAACATTGATTTTAGCAACAATGCTGGCTACAGCAACCGCCAAGGCCCAACAACCACTTACACCCGAACTATTATGGAAACTGGGCAGGGTGTCTGCAGAAAGTTTTACACCGGATGGGAAACATGCTATTTATGGGGTAACCTATTATAATTTAGAGGAGAACAACAGCGAACGCAATTTATACAAAATTGCCATCGAGGGAGGAAAAGCACAACAGATTACACATCATCCAGGCAGCGAATCGATTGTACATATAGCCGCTAACGGGGATATTATTTACCTCAGTAAAGGGCAACTCTGGTTATTACCGAGCAATGGGCAGGAGGCTAAACAGTTAACGGATTACAGTGGAACATTGAGCAATGTAAAGCTATCACCAGATGGTAAGCATATATTATTTTCTCAGGAAGTAGCTCTTCAACAGGTACAGAGCGCTGATAAATATGCTGATCTAAAGAAATCAGACGCATATATATTCGACGCTTTAAATAACAGACATTGGGACACGTGGTTTGACGGTAAATTTTCACATATATTTTATGCCACTTTTCAGGATGGAAATAGTATCGGTGAACCGATAGACATTATGCCCAATGAACCATACTTTTCGCCACAGCAGCCTTTTGGCGGCGCGGAGGATATGGTTTGGAGCCCGGATAGTAAACAGATTATTTATGTGTGCAAAAAGAAGTTCGGAACGGCATATGCCACCAGTACAAATACAGATTTGTATACCTATAGCCTTGAGGGTAAGCAGACGCTGAACCTCACAGAGGGTATGATGGGCTATGATGTTGCTCCGTCTTATAACCCAAATGGAAATTTGCTGGCCTGGTTAAGCATGGCTGAAGATGGGTATGAGGCGGATAAAAACGATATTATTGTACGCGACCTTAAAAACACCAAAACATATAACCTTACCAAAGATTGGGATGAAACGGTATCCAGCTATCTATGGAGTGAAGATGGATCGAAGATCTGGTTCACTGCACCGGTTGCAGGCACGATACAACTTTTTGAAATAGCCCTTTCCAAAGATCTGGGCGAGGTTGGCGCCAGCCAGATCAAACAACTAACAAAAGGTGATTTTGATATCGCTTCTATTCATGGTGATAAAGGCAACTTTTTATTAGTTAGCAGAACGGATATGAACCATGCTGCTGAATTATATACTTATCATAAGCAATCAGGTACGTTAACACAACTAACCACCGTTAATGACGAGCTAAATGCTTCCCTTGCACAGAGTAAGGTAGACGGAAGAACAACAAAAACCAGTGATGGGAAAGATCTGTTCTCCTGGGTAATTTATCCTCCGGATTTTGACGCTTCCAAGAAATACCCAACTTTGCTATACTGCCAGGGCGGACCGCAATCTGCTTTATCCCAATTTTATTCTTTCCGTTGGAATATGCAACTTATCGCTGCTCAGGGTTACATTGTAGTAGCACCTAATAGACGCGGTATGCCCGGGCACGGCGTGGAATGGAATCAGGCAATCAGTGGCGACTGGGGAGGACAACCCATAAGAGATTACCTCAGTGCTATAGATGATGTGGCGAAAGAATCGTATGTTGATAAAGAACGCTTAGGTGCTGTTGGTGCAAGTTATGGAGGTTATTCTGTATATATGCTGGCGGGCGTCCATGAAAATAGATTTAAAACGTTTGTTGCTCATGATGGTCTTTTTGATATGCGCAGCTGGTATGGCACTACAGAAGAATTGTTTTTTGCGAATAAAGAACTCGGAGGTAATTATTGGGCTCAAAATGCCCCAAAGGGATATACCACATTCAATCCGATTACCTATGCCGATAAGTGGCATACTCCTATACTGATTGTACAAGGTGGAAAAGATTTCAGGGTGGGAATAGAGCAGGGACTTGGTGCCTTTCAGCTAGCCCAATTAAAGGGAATTAAAAGTAGACTGCTGTATTTACCAGATGAAAACCACTGGGTACTACAGCCACAGAATGCCATCGTATGGCAAAGGGAATTTTTCACGTGGCTAAAGGAAACACTGTAATTAGTTGGATAGTGATAGTAGTTGAGTAGTAATAATAGACTTACTCAACTACTCAACCATTTAACTTATTCAACCAAACTAAAATAGTTTCTCAGGATAAACTCCTTTTTCTACTAAAGCAGAAATATTCTTCTGCACGATTGGCTTATCTTCTTTGTAGGTTACTCCAAACCATTCTTCTGATGTTGGGATTACTTTGAAAGTTACTTTCCCCGACTGAATCAATTTATCAGCAACCAGGGGTATGAAAAATTCGGATTTAGGATTATGTTGATTTGCTTCAACAAAATCTACAAAAAGCTTTTTCGTTTCTTCAAATACAGCAGGTGTAAAACCCCAAAAGTTCATCGATACACGTGTGTCATTTGAAATTTCAGTTTCCACTCCTCCTTCTTCATAAAATACTTTCTTCTGTCCATCTGCTGTTTTAAAATATACTTGGGTACGCTCGTTAATTTCGGTCATATTACCCTCGTTATCTACAGCACACACTCCTCTAGACACGGTACCGTGATCAGAAAGGGTTTTATCTATCTGATAACCCATCAATGAAAATCGCTCATCGCTCACTTCAGAAGTTAAAAATTTGGCCATCTTTTCAAACGATTCATAGCCATAAAAATCATCCGCATTGATAACGCAAAACGGCTCATTGATCTGTGCCTGAGCCTCCAACACTGCATGGGCTGTTCCCCAGGGTTTAGCTCTCTCTACATCTTTATCGATTCCATATTTCCGGAGGTCGGTACCTTGATAAACATAGTCGGTTTCTATCTTACCGGCTAATTTCGGTTCAAAGATAGCTTTAAATGCATCGGCGAACTCTTCACGGATAATAAAGCTTACTTTACCAAACCCTGCTTTGATAGCATCATAAATGGAATAATCAATAATTGTCTCTCCGTTTGGCCCAAAGGCATCGATCTGTTTCATACTTCCATAACGGCTAGCCATACCTGCTGCTAGAATTAGTAGGGTGGGTTTCATTTGTTTTTTATTTTATAGTTTATTCTGTTAAAAAATTATTTTCTCTTTTTTCCTCCAATCAGAGAAGCAATAATGGCTGTTCCTAACTTTGTTAAAAACTTAACCCCTTCTCTTCCAAGTGTTCGGGTAGCACTCTTTGTCATTGCCTCCATAGGTGTTTCCCTTGAACTTTTTCTGGTGCTTTTCGCGGTCTCCTTTGGCCGCTTTTCGTTTGCTTTTTTATTTACAGCACGTTCCTCTAATATATCTGCTGCACTTCTGGTATTAACGACGTCTTTATATTTCGCAGTGTATTCAGATTGTTCTACCAATACACGATAAACTCCTGCCTCCAATGGTCCCATTTTGGCTCTTGGCGGAATAAGATGGGTAGCGACAACTTCTGTGGGTATGCCTTTGTCATTCAATACGGTTATAAGCGCCTGCCCGGTACCTAAACTTGTTAAGGTCTTATCTATTTCATAAAAATCTGAATGAGGATACGTTTTGGCTGTTTTTCGGAGTGCCTCTACATCATTTGGCGTAAAAGCTCTTAAGGCGTGCTGTATACGATTGCCTAATTGCCCTAAAACGGTATCTGGCACATCTGTTGCTGCCTGCGTACAGAAAAACACCCCTATACCTTTTGACCTTATCAGACGGATAATCTGCTCTATCTTATTCAAAAAAGCTTTTGACGCACCGTTAAATAACAGGTGGGCTTCATCGAAGAAGAAAATCAGCTTTGGTTTTTCCAGATCGCCAACCTCGGGCATTTTACTGAATAATTGCGCGAGTAAACTTAATAAAAAGGTAGAGAAAAGTAAAGGTTGACTTTGAGAATCTGAAATATTCAGCAAACTGATTACTCCTTTTCCATCAACCCGCTCAAACAAATCGTCCATATCCAACGCCGGCTCGCCAAAGATATGACCAACACCTTGTTGTTCTATAGCTACTATCTTTCTTAGGATGGTGGTGGAGGTAGATGTACTTATCTTACCATAATCGTCTTTAATTTCCTCTGCGCCTTCGGCTGTTGTCAGATAATTCAACAACATTTTTAGGTCTGACAAATCAACTACTGGTAGGTTCTGGTCATCCGCATATTTAAATAGAACTGAAAGAACACCTGTTTGCGTGTCATTCAAGTCGAGCACCCGCCCTAGTAATAGAGGTCCGAAATCACTCACTTTCACACGCATGGGAGCTCCTAAATTACCCGACAATGAATATAGTGCAACAGGAAAACCGGCCGGTACAAAAGGTTTGCCGAGTGCCTCACCACGTTCTTCCAATGCGGCATTTGTTTGACCCGCTTCCTGTAATCCCGACAAGTCGCCTTTAACATCCAACATAAAAACCGGCACATTCGCATCAGAAAGCTGTTCGGCGATTAATTGCAAAGTACGGGTTTTTCCTGTACCTGTAGCACCCGCTATAAGCCCATGCCTATTCATCATCTTTAAGGCAAGATTTACCTCAGCCTGTTCGATAACCTCTCCATTCAATAATCCGGCTCCTAGGTAAATAAATGCTCCCTTAGGCTTATAGGAGCTTGTTATTTTTTCTATAAATTGTTCTCGATCAGCCATATGTCTGAAATTAGCTGACGCAAATTACGTATTTAACCATTACCTGCAAAATCAACAGTCTACCTTCTGCAATAATTATTCCGATTGGGATCTGATGGTTTATCTATTTTAACATAATTTCGGATCCAGCGTAAAGGTTGGGAATAAAATAATCTTTCGTATGTACCCTAAAGCACATCCCTTCCGTCGCGACAAGGCAATACTTTTTTTCCACAAAAAAAGGGAGCAAAACCGATCCGCCAGTTAGCAGAGAGCTCATGAACACCGATAAAAATTAAATCATAGTGAATAAAAACTCGCCACTGTACCCAGCAGCTACAATGGCAGTGCATCCCACTTAACCGCTACTGGCTAAGGTGGCATTTGAAGGTAAACGGAGAATTCTTGCAAGCAAGCAGAAATGTTCCGAAGAACGAAAATGGCATAGGTTTGTGGCGGAAACCATTGGCAGTCAACAGGCTTGTGAACTCATATTCGTGAAACTAACGGATAAAAGCAAAAAGCGAACGAAGGGGGGGCTTGCGCGGACGGGTAGCTGTTTTTGCGGCCGGGCCTGTTGGCCACGAATGGCGACAGAGCAAACCAGCCAAAGCACCTTGCTCCGCTTGGGTGTTTCCAAGCGGAAGAAGTTTGCGCGTTTAGCGCATAAACCGATCCGCCAGCTGACGGAGAGTTCATGAACACCTTTAAAGGAGACATCTTGTGAATAATAAAAGGTTCTATTTTTCGTAAATATCTTAATTCGCTTCAGAAATTGCTTGATCCATCATTTCAATAAATGAGTCATCTGCATAAAAAAAAGAGGTATTAGGCAAACCGCTTGTAAAAAAAAACCGCCATGTTTTAAGCATGACGGTTTCTCTAATAGACTTTTATGATTTATTTCTTATCATCGTCTTTCACTTCTTCAAAGTCAACATCGGTTACTTCATCAGCAGGGCTATTAGCCTGTTCTGAAGCATCTCCTTGAGGAGCTCCTTGTGCACCGGCTTCCTGAGAAGCTTTGTACATTTCTTCGGAAGCTGCATTCCAAGCGGTTTGCAATTCTGTCTGCGCTGTTTCCATGGCAGCAAAATCCTTAGCCGAATAAGCTTCTTTCAGTTTAGCCAATCCACTTTCGATGGGCGCTTTTTTGTCTGCTCCTATTTTATCTCCGTATTCTTTTAATTGTTTTTCTGTAGAAAAGATAAGCGCGTCGGCAGCATTTAATTTTTCCACTTCTTCTTTAGCCTTTCTATCCGCATCTGCATTTGCTTCAGCGTCTGCCTTCATTTTCTTAATCTCTTCGTCACTTAATCCAGAAGATGCCTCGATACGGATTTTCTGTTCTTTTCCGGTTGCTTTATCTTTAGCAGATACATGCAAGATACCATTAGCATCTATATCGAAGGTTACTTCAATTTGCGGTACTCCACGTGGAGCAGCAGGAATTCCATCTAAATGAAAACGACCAATAGTACGGTTTTGGGCAGCCATAGGGCGCTCACCTTGTAATATATGAATCTCAACAGATGGTTGATTATCCGATGCTGTAGAGAATGTTTCCGATTTCTTAGTTGGTATCGTAGTGTTCGCTTCAATCAGTTTTGTCATTACCCCACCCATGGTTTCAATACCTAAAGATAGCGGGGTTACATCTAGTAATAATACATCTTTTACTTCACCTGTTAATACACCACCTTGAATGGCCGCACCTAAAGCCACCACTTCATCTGGATTTACCCCTTTTGAAGGCTCCTTGCCGAAGAAATTTTTCACTGCATCCTGAATAGCTGGAATACGTGTTGAGCCACCTACGAGAATAATCTCATCGATATCGCTCGTAGAAAGACCTGCATTTTTTAAAGCAGATTTACAAGGATCGATAGTGCGTTTTATTAAATCAGCGGCCAAAGATTCAAATTTGGCACGGCTTAAATTACGCACCAAGTGTTTCGGGCCAGTAGCATCAGCTGTAATGTACGGCAGGTTAATCTCTGTTGAAGAAGTGCTGGAAAGTTCAATTTTCGCTTTTTCTGCAGCTTCTTTCAGACGCTGCAATGCCATTGCATCTTTGCTTAGATCTAAACCTCCATTATCGTTCTTAAATTCTTCCACTAACCAATCGATAATTACTTGGTCAAAATCGTCACCACCTAAGTGTGTATCGCCATCGGTAGATTTCACTTCAAATACACCGTCACCCAGTTCCAGAACAGACACATCATGCGTACCACCACCGCAGTCAAATACGACGATTTTCATGTCCTTATGTGCCTTATCTAAACCATAAGCTAAAGCAGCAGCAGTAGGTTCGTTAATAATACGTTTCACATTAAGCCCTGCAATCTCTCCGGCTTCTTTCGTAGCCTGACGTTCCGCATCATTAAAATAGGCAGGAACAGTAATAACTGCTTCTGTTACTTCCTGTCCTAAAAAGTCCTCAGCTGTTTTTTTCATTTTCTGCAAAATCATGGCAGAAAGCTCTTGAGGTGTATATTTACGATCACCTATCTCGACACGTGGTGTATTATTATCGCCCTTTACCACATTATAAGGAACACGTGAAGCTTCTTGCGTCACTTCATCAAATGTTCTACCCATAAATCTTTTTATAGAATACACCGTTTTCTGTGGGTTAGTAATCGCCTGGCGCTTCGCAGGATCCCCCACTTTACGTTCCCCATTATCTACAAAACCTATAATAGAAGGAGTGGTACGTTTTCCCTCGTTGTTTGCTATAACTACCGGCTCATTACCTTCCATTACGGCAACGCAAGAGTTGGTAGTACCTAAGTCAATTCCAATAATTTTAGACATATCTTATTTATTTTATTTTTACTAATTTGCTTTGTAATTTTTATTTAACAAGGCTTGTGCCAAGCTGACTTTTGCGACAGAATGGCAGACCATGAAATTCGCATTACAGGTCTAAAAGTCTTTCTAAATAATGCTTACTAATACCAAAATAGTTTTTTATTTCCCGCAATTGTGTTAATATCTGTTCTTTACGGCTAGACGATATGGACGGTATCTTCACAGCGGCAATTAATACATTCTTAGGCGTATGCGCATCAGAAATAAACTCAAACACCTTGGTTTTATAACCAAAATATTCCAGTATCAGCGCCCTTATACCGTCTGTCAACATTTCAGCCTGCCGTTCTAGAAAAATGCCAAACCTTGTAAGAATTTCCATCTCGTTGCTTTTTTTACTTAGCTCCATTTCGTTCCTGATCTGTTTATGACAACACGGTGCAACCACAATCAATTTAGCTTGCGCCTGAATCCCCCGATAAATCGCATCGTCTGTAGCGGTATCACAAGCATGTAAGGCAATTAAAAGGTCAATTTGGTTATCTTTAAAATCAATAATGGATCCCTGCTCAAAATGCAGTGAATTAAATCCCGCCTCCAAAGCTATACGATTGCAGAGGTCAACCAAATCCTGCCTAAACTCCACCCCTTTTACAGACAAGTCATTGATTTTAAGCACATTTTGCAGATAATCATAAAGCGCAAAGGTAAGATACCCTTTTCCTGAGCCCATATCTACTATTTGCTTAATATGCTCCATTCCTGCCTCAGCAATTAAAGGACGGAGTAATTCAATATAATGATTTATCTGTTTATACTTATCGCCTGCATGCTTATAGACCTTGCCGGAAGGATCAAGAATTCCCAGTGATTGTAAATACTGCTTGTCTGGCGTGGCCGCAATAAGCCTCTTCTTTTGTTTATCGTGTAACTGATTTGGAATTTGTTTAAGGCTTGGTTGCTCCTTTCTAAGCAAAATATTTCCATTCTTTTTAATAGATAAAACAACATTCTGCTCAACCGTAAATAATGTTGCTGCCTTAAATCCTTCCTGTAGATATGTGTTTACTAAATCTATTGCAGTTTCACGGACATAATTCTTAACGATATCTTTTGTTTTATAACGGTATGTAAACGCCAATTTCAATTCGCCTTTAAGACGAACTTCTCTTATATAAATATTTTTGAGTTGATTGTCTGTTCCCTGATAATCCCCTAATGTCAATTTAACAAAAACCGAACTCTCAAGGCTCTTAGTGAACAGCGATGCGAAATCTTCAATAGAAGCCAACATGAACAATATAATTTGGTAATGATACGATAAAGGTACACATTCTTACTTCAAAAGAGTTGTGTGTTCTTTTTTGGATCTGCACCGATCCGGAATACAGTACAAAAAAAATCCCCTACTGTTTTAGTAGGGGATCTATTCTTATAGAAAGAAAATTAATCCTCTTTTTTCTCTTCGTCGGCTTCTTTGCCTCCGTCAAGTTCATCTTGCCATTTCTTCAACTCATCAAATTTACCGTCAGCTGCTAATTTCGCCTGTTCTGGCCAGGTATCGGTAACCGCCGTGTTAAATTGATCGCCTGCTTCGGCAAGAATTGTCTTCAATTCCTCTGCAGTTTTAGCTGCAAGTGTATCAAAAGTAGTCAATCCAGCGTTGACAAAAACTTCAGCAATCTTAGGACCTACCCCTTCGATAACTGTTAAATCATCTGCCTTTGCGGATTTTTTTGCAGCGGGTTTAGCCTTTGTCTCAACCTTCTCTTTTGCTTCTACTGGTTCAGTAACACCATCTTCAGTTGTTGTCTCCGCTTTTTTCTTGCCACCACGACGGCGAGTTGATTTTTTCTCAACTTTCGCTTCGCCATTAGTATACACTTCGTTATAATCTACCAATTCAATTAATGCTACTTCAGCATTATCCCCTGGGCGATTAGCCAACTTGATAATACGTGTATATCCTCCTGGACGATTCGCTACTTTCTCTGAAATTTCGCGGAACAGAATGGTTACTGCTTCTTTGTCTTTCACATAGCTAAACACCGTACGACGTGAATGTGTAGTGTCATTTTTTGATTTAGTAATCAATGGCTCTACATATGTCCGTAACGCTTTTGCTTTCGCTAATGTCGTTGTAATACGCTTATGTTTAATAAGCGAAACAGCCATGTTAGACAATAAGGCCTTGCGATGGCTATCAGTGCGGCCTAAGTGATTGATTTTTTTTCCGTGTCTCATTTTGTTTTGTTTTGTGCATACCGTTCTTGGCTAATTCAAAAATCTCCGTTTAAAATTAAAGGTATCTCTACCTTTTTAATTTTTACTTTCGACTTTTTACTTCACAAGAGGAATTATGCAACAGGTCGCTATTTATTTAATAATTCTTATTCTTCGTCTAACTTGTATTTAGACAGGTTCATACCAAAGGATAAACCTTTAGATTTTACCAACTCCTGAATCTCAGTAAGTGATTTTTTGCCGAAGTTTCTAAATTTAAGCATATCAGCTACATCGTAAGAAACCAACTCAGCCAAGCTACGGATATCAGCAGCTTTTAAACAGTTCAATGCGCGCACAGAAAGATCCAAATCTACCAATTCAGTCTTTAAAATTTTGCGCATATGTAATATTTCTTCATCAACCTCTTTTGTTTCTTCTTTTGTTTGGGACTCTAACAAGATGTTCTCATCAGAGAATAACATAAAGTGATGAATCAATATTTTGGCAGCTTCTTTCAATGCATCTTCTGGATGAATAGATCCATCCGTAGAAATATCCAATAAAAGTTTCTCGTAATCTGTTTTCTGTTCTACACGGAAATTTTCAATAGTATATTTTACATTTTTGATCGGTGTATAGATAGAATCAATTGCGATTACTCCTACTGCTGCATCGGCAACTTTGTTCTCTTCCGCATTAACGTAACCACGACCTTTGTTCACTGTAAGCTCCACTTCCAACGTAACGGAACTCTCCATGTTACAAATAACCAAATCAGGGTTTAGTACAGTGAAATTACCAGAATGATCTGTAATATCACCTGCTTTAAATTGATCCTGACCGTTAATGACCACAAAAATCTTTTCTGAATCTCCAGACTCACCAGTTTTTTTGAAACGAACCTGTTTAAGGTTCAATATAATCTCAGTTACATCCTCAACTACACCAGTGATAGTGGAAAACTCATGAGAGACACCAGAGAAACGAACAGAAGTAATTGCATAACCTTCTAACGAAGATAACAAAATACGGCGTAGAGCATTACCTATGGTTACACCGAAACCCGGTTCTAACGGTCGAAATTCAAATGTTCCGTCAAAATCCGTGGATTTTTGCATAATAACTTTATCCGGTTTCTGAAATGCTAAGATTGCCATTTATTTCTAATTAATTGTTTGATTGAAATGATTGCTGTATAAATCAATAGATGACCTCATAATTGATAGATCACCTATTGACTCGTATAAACTATTTAGAATACAACTCTACGATTAACTGTTCCTTAATGTTTTCAGGAATTTCATCGCGACTAGGATAATTCAAGAACTTACCGCTAAGTTCATTTGCATCCCATTCTAACCAGCTAAATTTATTTAGTTTTCTACCAGCAACAGAATTGGTGATAGCTTCCAACGTTTTCGAACGTTCTCTCACGGCAATAACATCGCCTGGACGAACACTGTAAGAAGGAATATTTACCACTTCTCCGTTAACGGTGATATGTTTGTGTCCTACTAATTGACGGGCTCCTGAACGAGTTGGTGCAATACCTAAACGATATACTGCATTATCCAAACGAGCCTCTAAAAATCTAAGTAAATTCTCACCTGTAATTCCTTCTTTCGAAGAAGCTTTAACAAACAGGTTAGCGAATTGACGTTCTAAAACACCATAGGTGTATTTAGCTTTTTGTTTTTCTTGCAACTGAATAGCATATTCAGATTGCTTTCCACGACGCTTAGAAGCACCATGCATCCCAGGAGGGTAATTCTTACGCTCCAACGCTTTATCAGGACCGAAAATCGGTTCTCTGAATTTACGGGCTATTTTGGACTTAGGTCCGGTATATCTTGCCATTTTTTTTCTTTTTAAAGTATCATCTAACCCAGGGCTAGAGAATCTTAGCTTTAAAACAAATAATTATTAAACTCTTCTCCTTTTTGGTGGACGACAACCATTGTGCGGAAGTGGAGTGATATCCTTAATTGAAGTTACCTCAATTCCTTGAGTTTGTAGTGTACGGATAGCCGACTCGCGCCCAGCTCCTGGTCCTTTTACAAATACTTCAACTTTACGCAATCCTAAATCATGGGCAACTTTACCACAATCACCAGCAGCCTGAGCAGCGGCATAAGGCGTGTTCTTTTTAGAACCTTTAAAGCCCATTTTGCCAGCAGATGACCAAGAAATTGTTTGTCCTTGGATGTTGGTTAAAGTTACAATGATATTGTTAAAGGTTGCATTGATATGAGCCTGACCAACAGGTTCTATCACCACAATACGCTTTTTGGTTACTTTTTTACTTTTAGCCATTGTATTGTATTCAATTGTTATTTAGTAGCTTTTTTCTTGTTAGCAACAGTCTTACGTTTTCCTTTACGGGTACGTGAGTTATTTTTTGTACGTTGCCCACGAAGTGGTAAACCTTTACGGTGACGTAAGCCACGGTAACAGCCAATATCCATTAAACGTTTAATGTTAAGCTGTACCTCAGAACGTAATGCACCTTCAACCTTTACTGTATCGTTGATGATGGTACGAATGGCTGTTAACTGATCATCCGTCCATTCTTGTACTTTAACATCCTCACTAATGCCCGCTTCGGCTAAAATACTCTTAGCCGTTGAAAGCCCGATACCAAAGATGTAAGTAAGTCCGATTACTCCTCTTTTGTTTTTTGGTAAATCTATACCTGCGATCCTTGCCATATTAAATATTACGGTTAAAAGGTTTAAGGTTTAAGGCCAAGCGTTAAAGAAATCCCTTCCGCCTTTTACCTCATACCTATTTACCTGATAAATTACTATCCTTGACGTTGTTTAAACTTAGGATTCTTTTTGTTAATTACAAACACTTTACCTTTGCGGCGAATGATTTTACAATCAGCGCTACGTTTTTTGATAGATGCTCTAACTTTCATCTTTTATAATTTATTCGTTTTTTATCTACTTTAAGGGTAAACATTCGTTAAATACCGAAAGCCTCCTTACTTATACCTATAAGTTATTCTTCCCTTTGTTAAATCATAAGGAGACATTTCCAATTTTACTCTATCTCCAGGAAGTATTTTGATGTAATGCATGCGCATCTTTCCCGAAATATGTGCAATAATTTCATGCCCATTTTCTAATTCTACACGAAACATTGCATTTGATAATGCTTCCTTTATAATGCCGTCTTGTTCAATAGAGGCCTGTTTAGCCATATGTTATTGATTATTATGTGATTATGCACCCTGCACAAACAGGGATGCAAAGTTAAAAATAAAAATGCTGATTATCAACCTTTTTTGTTTAAAACTTCTTCAATATAAGAAAACGTTGTTAAAATGTCCGGTTTACCTTTGTTTATAGCCACTGTATGCTCGAAATGGGCAGAAGGTTTCGCATCTATAGTGCTTACCGTCCAGCCATCGTCCCAAAATTTAACACCTGCTTTTCCGAGATTGATCATAGGCTCGATAGCAATAACCATCCCGCGCTCCAATTTGGTTCCCTTCCCTCGTTGGCCATAATTTGGAACTTCAGGTTTCTCATGTAACTGGATACCAACACCATGTCCAACAAGTTCTTTCACTATCCCATAACCATACGCATTCACATGCTCTTGAACAGCAAAAGAGATATCTCCTACCCTTCTTCCTGCAACGGCTTGTTCTACTCCTTTGTGGAGGCTCTCTTTAGTTACGTGCAGCAATTGATCAACCTCGGCAGACACTTCGCCTACAGCAAACGTATAGGCCGAATCACTAATATAGCCATTCAGCACAACACCACCATCTACGCTAATAATGTCGCCCTCTACTAATTCATAAGGTCCTGGAAATCCATGAACAATTTGATCATTTACAGAAATACACAATGAATATGGAAATCCATTGTAGTTTAGAAAAGCAGGAGTTCCGCCATTATCTTGGATAAAGGTGTATGCCAGCTTATCCAAACTAATGGTTTTTACTCCTGGTTTAATCTCTTTCGCAATTTCTGCCAGCGTCCTTGAAAGAACATCAGCACTTTTACGAATCTGCTCAATATCCTCTTCTGATTTATAAATCAATTTTGACATGCGTAACCTTATATTGTTGGATCGGCAACACCACTAGATACAGCTGTACGGCCCTTAACACGACCGGTTTTCATTAAGCCATCATAATGGCGCATCAAGAGGTGACTTTCTATCTGTTGGAGTGTATCTAATACAACACCTACCAAAATCAATAGCGAAGTACCGCCATAAAAATGGGCAAATTGACTGTTCACGCCTAATAAACTTGCGATAGCAGGCAAAATAGCTATTACAGCTAAGAAAATAGATCCCGGTAATGTAATTTTGGAAATGACACTATCAATGTAACCACTAGTTGCCAGCCCTGGTTTTACACCAGGTATGAAGCCTCCATTTTTCTTCATATCATCAGACATCTGCTGCGGATTAACCATAATCGCTGTATAAAAAAACGTAAACGCAATGATTAAGAACGCAAACGTAACATTATAAGCAACTGATGTAAAATTGCTAAGTGATGTCAAAAATGATGATTGCAAATTAGGGAAGAACTGGGCTAAAGTGGTTGGCACAAACATAATTGCCTGCGCAAAAATAATAGGCATTACCCCCGCTGAATTCACTTTTAATGGAATATACTGACGAACACCCCCATACTGCTTATTACCTACAATCTTTTTCGCATATTGTACCGGTATCTTACGAACACCTTGCACAATAAGTATGGTAAATACTACCACAAAGAAAAGTGCAGCAATCTCAACAATAAAAGGAATCAAGCCCCCATGTCCATCCATTCTAGAGGCCCACTCGCTCAACATACCACTAGGTAATTGAGCGATGATACCAACCATAATGATCAACGATATACCGTTTCCAATACCTTTATCTGTAATCTTCTCACCTAACCACATCACAAACATCGTTCCTGCAGTAAGTATGAAAGTACCTAAAATAGTAAAGTAAGGTTCTTCTATGGATCCTAGTCTAACTTCAGGGCTAATCTGCGACCTTAAATAAGCAACGGCTTGAACAAGAGTAATAGCAAGAGTCAAGTAGCGCGTAATCTGTGTCATTTTTTTACGACCACTTTCTCCTTCTTTTTGTAGTTTCTGGAAATACGGAACGGCAATACCTAACAATTGCACCACGATGGATGCAGAGATATAAGGCATTACCCCTAACGCAAATATTGCCGAGCGGGAGAAAGATCCTCCGGCAAACATATTAAGTAAGCCCAAAATACCATCTTTCGCTTCTTGCTGAAGCGCGTTAGGATTGACTCCGGGCAATACAATATGAGAACCTACACGGTAAATTAAAAGAAATAAAAGCGTGTTTAAAATGCGCGTTCTTAAATCTTCAATTTTCCAGATATTGGTTAAGGTTGTGATTAGCTTCTTCATTTAATTAAAGTTTTACGATCGAACCGCCAGCTGCTTCAATTTGTTTTTGTGCAGTAGCAGAGAATGCATGTGCTTTAACTTCTAATTTTGATTTTAATTCCCCGCGGCCCAACACTTTTACTAAATCTTTTCTAGACACCAAGCCATGTGCTTTTAATGCATCAAAATCGATTGTTGTTAAATTGTGCTTTTCTGCCAAATCCTGCAATACATCCAAATTAATTCCAACGTACTCTACACGGTTAGGATTTTTAAATCCAACTTTAGGAAGACGTCTTTGGAGAGGCATTTGACCACCCTCGAAACCAATCTTGCTGCTATATCCTGAACGGGATCCAGCACCTTTATGACCACGAGTTGAAGTACCTCCACGGCCAGATCCTGTACCACGGCCAATACGTTTTTTAGTTTTTACGGAACCTGTTGCAGGTTTAAGATTTGATAAGTTCATGATATACAAACTCTATTTATGCTCTCCCTTCGCTTTCACTAATCAGGAAGAGCGATTAAAAATATTAAAACTAATACCATACGTATTGTCATCCCTTTTAGAATACATCGCAAAGGGACGACAATCTATGAAAATAATTTTAAACTATAAACTCTCTACGGCCACTAAATGGTTAACCTTTCTAACCATACCAATGATAGCTGGTGTCGCCTCTACTTCTACAGATTTGCTAATCTTCGTTAAACCAAGAGCTTGCATTGTTTTTTTCTGACGCTCGCTTCTGTCGATTACGCTTTTAATCTGTGTGATTTTAATTTTCGCCATAATGCTTATCCGTTAAATACTTTATTTAAATCAACACCACGGTTTTGAGCTACTGTATAAGCATCACGCATTTTCGTTAATGCATCAATAGTAGCCTTAACCACATTATGAGGGTTAGAAGACCCTGTTGATTTAGCTAATACGTCGGTAATACCTGCACTCTCCAAAACAGCGCGCATAGCACCACCCGCTAAAACGCCGGTACCGTGTACAGCTGGTTTAATCAAAACAGATCCACCCGAATATTTACCTAATTGTGCATGTGGTACAGTTCCTTTAATAACCGGAACTTTAACCAAATTTTTCTTTGCATCATCAACACCTTTTGCAATAGCTTCAGTAACCTCTTTAGCTTTACCTAAACCAAAGCCTACTACACCATTTTCGTCACCCACTACCACAATAGCCGAGAAACTGAAAGTACGACCACCTTTAGTTACTTTAGCAACACGTTGAATGCTAACCAAACGGTCTTTTAACTCGATCTCGCTTGATTTTACTCTTTTAATACTATTTACTGACATCTCTCTGTTCTAATTAAAAGTCTAAACCGCCTTCACGTGCACCTTCAGCCAATGATTTAACGCGGCCGTGATACAAATAACCGTTACGGTCAAAAACTACTTGATTGATTCCTGCTGCCTTCGCTTTCTCGGCAAGTATTTTGCCTACAGCCTTAGACTGTTCGCTCTTAGTGCCATTTGCACTAAAATCTTTTGATGAAGAGGATGCTGAAACGATGGTTTTACCAGTAACATCATCGATAACCTGTGCATAGATGCCTTTATTGCTTCTATATACAGAAAGACGAGGACGCTCTGCAGAACCGCTCAGACGCTTTCTGATCCCTTTTTTGATTCGCTCTCTGCGAGATAATTTACTTCCTGCCATGATGATTATTTTTTAGCTGATTTACCTGCTTTTCTTCTTAATACCTCACCAGCAAACTTAATACCTTTACCTTTATAAGGCTCAGGGGCACGTAACGAACGTATTTTTGCTGCTACCTGACCTATGAGTTGCTTGTCTATCGATTCTAGTGTAATTGTAGGATTCTTTCCCTTTTCAGATGTAGTAGTTACCTTCACTTCTTTAGGTAATACCATTACAATGTGGTGAGAGTACCCTAATACTAAGTCTAATGTACTACCTTGATGGCTGGCACGGTAACCAACACCAACCAACTCTTGCGTGGTTTTATACCCTTCTGTAACTCCAACAACCATATTATTAAGCAAGGATCTATAAAGTCCGTGCAATGATTTATGATTTTTATTATCTGTTGGACGTTTAACTACGATATTACCGTCTTCTTGCGTTACGGTAATAGCTGAATCTACTTGTTGTGTTAATTCGCCTTTAGGTCCTTTTACCGTCACTAAGTTCTTATCAGAAACAGTTACAGTAACCCCAGCCGGGATGGCGATAGGCGCTTTTCCAATTCTTGACATTGTGTGTTTTCCTCCTGATTAATAAACGTAACATAAAACTTCGCCACCAATGTTCAGGTTTCTTGCTTCCTTATCTGTCATCACTCCTTTAGAGGTGGATAAGATCGCAATACCTAATCCATTTAATACACGTGGCATAGCTTCAACGCCTGCATATTTTCTTAAACCTGGTTTACTCACACGTGTCAATGTGCGAATAGCAGGAACTTTCGTTATCGGATGATACTTCAAGGCTATTTTAATAGTCCCTTGAACATTTTTCTCTTCAAACTTGTAGTTCGTAATGTAACCTTTGTCAAAAAGAACTTTTGTGATCTCCTTTTTAAGGTTTGATGCAGGAATTTCAACAACCCTGTGGTTGGCCTTGATGGCATTCCTTACTCTAGTAAGGTAATCTGCTATTGAATCTGTATTCATTTGTTATAAATTTGATAGTGGTATCCGCTACTTGGAAGCAGACCTGCTATCGGTTAATATTAAAGACAGAAAGCGCAAAGCAATAAGCTTAAAGCGCCCCTATAAAAAAAGGCAGAAAGCTCCAGCTTCACGCTAATTAGCTTTCCGCTCATGATTATTTACCAAGAAGCTTTCTTTACTCCCGGGATCTTGCCAGCCAATGCCATTTCGCGGAAAGTAACCCGAGAAATACCGAATTGACGCATGTATCCTTTTGGACGGCCAGTTAATTTACAACGGTTGTGCAAACGAACTGGAGATGCATTCTTAGGCAATTTATCTAATTCTGCATAATTGCCATCTGCTTTTAATGCAGCGCGCTTCTCAGCATATTTGGCAACTAATCTCGCACGCTTTACTTCGCGTGCTTTTATTCCTTCTTTAGCCATTAGTTGTATTTTGATTTTTGAATGGTAAACCGAATTGTTTAAGCAACTCTAAAGCCTCAACATCTGTATTTGCTGTAGTTACAAAGGTAATATCCATACCCATAATTTTATTGATCTTATCAATATCTATCTCAGGGAAGATAATTTGCTCTGTTACACCCAGGGTATAATTACCACGACCATCAAAACCTTTGTCGTTGATACCTTTAAAATCACGAATACGCGGTAATGCGACAGCAATTAAGCGGTCTAAGAATTCATACATCTTGCTATCACGTAAAGTAACATGCACACCAATAGGCATACCTTTACGTAATTTAAAGTTAGAGATATCCTTCTTAGATTTAGCAGCAATCGCTTGTTGACCAGTAACAGTGCTCATTTCATTGATAGCCGTTTCAATCAACTTTTTGTCGGTGGTAGCACCACCAACACCTTGATTAACTGAAATCTTTACCAACTTAGGCACCTGCATAACACTCTTATACTGAAACTTATCTTTCAGCGCAGTACGAATTTCTTCTTTATACTTCGTCTTTAATCTTGGTATATAAGTCATTACTTAATCTCCTCCCCTGATTTTTTTGCCACACGTACCAACTTACCTTCGCTGTTGGCTTGACGGCCTACGCGAGTAGCTTTGCCCGACTTAGCGTCGATCAATGCTAAGTTAGAGATGTGAATTGGTGCCTCTTTTTTAATAATACCACCGTTAGGATTGGCTGCATTGGGTTTAGTGTGTTTAGATACCAAATTGGCGCCTTCAACGATCGCTCTATTTTTATCTATAATCACTTCTAATACCTTACCTTGTGTTCCTTTAGAATCACCGGCAATAACCTGTACCAAATCGCCTTTACGGATTTTTAATTTAATCTTTCCCATTTTATAAAACCTCCGGTGCTAACGATACAATTTTCATGAACTGTTTCTCACGAAGCTCTCTGGCTACAGGGCCAAAGATACGTGTTCCACGTGGTTCATCTTGATTATTTAACAATACAGCCGCATTGTCGTCAAAACGAATATAAGAACCATCTTTACGACGCACTTCTTTCTTTGTTCTAACTACTACAGCTTTTGAAACTGTTCCTTTTTTAATGTTTCCGGAAGGGATAGCACTTTTAACGGTTACAACAATCTTGTCGCCTAATGATGCATAACGCTTACCGGTGCCGCCTAAAACTCGGATTACTAAAACTTCTTTAGCTCCACTGTTATCGGCCACTGTTAGTCTTGATTCCTGTTGTACCATCTTACTTAGCCCTTTCTAAAATTTCAACTAATCTCCAATTTTTAGTTTTACTCAGCGGACGAGTTTCCATAATTAACACCGTATCGCCGATACCGCAGGTGTTGGCTTCGTCATGAGCTTTGAATTTGGTAGTTTTCTTTACGAATTTTCCATAGATAGGGTGTTTCACTTTACGTTCCACAGCTACCACAACGGATTTATCCATTTTGTTGCTAACTACCAAGCCGATTCTTGTTTTTCTTAAATTTCTTTCCATTTCGACTTAAAATTATTGCGCTTCAGCGGCTGTTTCTTGAGCTTGTTTCTTTTCTGCATTTTTACGAACAGAAAGCTCCGTGTTCAAACGAGCTATTAATTTTCTAGCTGCTTTGATTCTTAACGGATTTTCTATAGCAGAAACAGCATGAGCAAATTTCAACTTGTTGAGGCCAGCCTTCTCTTCCGCGATACGGGCTACAATATCCTCTTTTGACAGTTCTAAGATTTCTGAATTCTTCATTTTCTTATTTCAGTGTATTTGTCTATTTTTTCCTATCTGTTATTCCCCGAAGGTTTTAATCCTTTAAGGTGTGGGCCTGGTAACGGCAGGCCCACCAACAAATGGTGGGCTAGACGATTTATGCTTCTACGTAATCTCTACGTATAACAAACTTAGTTTGCACCGGTAATTTCTGAGCAGCTAAACGTAATGCTTCTTTAGCTACTTCTAAAGGAACACCTTCTGCTTCAAATAACATCCGGCCTGGGCGAACTACTGCAACCCAGTATTCAGGGGCACCTTTACCCTTACCCATACGAACCTCTGCAGGTTTTTTCGTTACGGGTTTATCAGGAAAGATACGAATCCAAACTTGACCTTCACGTTTCATAAAACGGGTAACCGCAATACGAGCCGCTTCAATCTGACGGCTGGTAATCCAAGCCGGCTCTAGTGATTTTATACCGAAAGATCCGAAAGCTAACTCAGCACCGCGTCCGGCATTACCCTTCATGCGGCCCTTCTGCATCTTTCTGAACTTCGTTCTTTTTGGCTGTAACATTGTATAAATATGATTAAACAAACTGCCTAACGGCAGCACTTGATACCTAAATTAGTTCTTTCCTTTACCGGCTCCACCGCCACGGTTGCTGCCTCCACGAGCACCACCACTATTGCGACGATCGTTTCTGCCACCACCGCTTCTACGGTCATTTCCCCCTCTATTGCGATCTCCTCCGCCAAAGTTTCCAGCACCGCCCTCGCTTCTACCTTTCACGTTGCCTTGGCCTACGTTAGGAGATAAGTCGCGTTTGCCGTATACTTCACCTTTGCAAATCCACACTTTCACACCTATTTTACCATAGGTAGTATGTGCTTCTGCTAATGCATAGTCAATATCAGCACGGAAAGTATGCAATGGAATTCTTCCTTCTTTATATTGCTCGGTACGGGCCATTTCTGCTCCGCCTAAACGGCCTGAACACATCACCTTAATACCTTCAGCTCCCATACGCATGGTAGATGCAATAGTAGTTTTCATTGCACGGCGAAAAGAAATACGAGCTTCTAATTGCTTAGCAACCCCGTCTGCTACTAACTGAGCATCCAACTCCGGACGTTTAATCTCAAAGATGTTAATCTGAACATCTTTCTTTGTAAGCTTCTTAAGCTCTTCTTTAATTTTGTCAACTTCCTGACCGCCTTTGCCTATAACAATACCCGGACGAGCCGTATGAATCGTTACTGTAAGACGCTTCAATGTACGTTCGATAACAACCTTGGCTACGCCACCTTTAGCGATACGAACAGAAAGATATTTTCTGATCTTCTCGTCTTCAACTAATTTATCGGAGTAGTTGTTGCCACCGAACCAGTTAGAATCCCAACCTTTGATGATTCCTAATCTGTTACCTATTGGATGTGCTTTTTGTCCCATTTCTCCTAATTAGTTTTGTGGTTCAGTAGTTTTGCTGTCAACAACAATGGTTACGTGATTCGAACGCTTGCGTATTCTATAACCACGACCCTGTGGTGCAGGTCTTAATCTTTTTAATTGACGACCGCCTCCAACAGAAACTTCTTTTACATAAAGTTCACTGTCTTCAACGCGTTTATCTTCGTTGCTGGCCTCCCAGTTTTTAATAGCTGATAATAATAATTTCTCAACTCTACCGGCAGCCTCTTTATTTGTATATTTCAATATATACAAAGCTTTCTCAACTTTTTCACCTCTGATAAGATCCACTACCAAACGCATCTTACGTGGAGACGTAGGGCAGTTTAATAATTTGGCAGTAGAAGCGCCACCCTTCTGTGCCTGCTCTTTTCTTTCTCTTATCAGTACAGATTTTTTCTTCTTTACGTTATTTGTTGCTTCCATTGCCTGTTATTTTTTCTTTTCAGCGTGACCTCTAAATGTTCTGGTTGGAGCAAACTCTCCTAATTTATGGCCAACCATGTTTTCGGTTACATACACCGGAATAAATTTGTTTCCGTTATGAACTGCGAAGGTATGACCAACAAAATCAGGAGAAATCATAGATCTACGCGACCAGGTTTTAACTACTGATTTCTTATTGGTTTCATTCATAGAAAGAACTTTTCTCTCTAAGTTATGATCGATATAAGGACCTTTTTTAATTGAACGAGCCATTATTTTTTCCTTCTCTCAATGATGTAACGATTCGATGTTTTCTTCTTATAACGGGTTTTATAGCCTTTAGCCAATAAACCTGTACGTGAACGTGGATGACCTCCTGACGCTCTTCCTTCACCACCTCCCATAGGGTGATCTACCGGGTTCATGGCAACACCACGAACGCGAGGACGACGACCTAACCAACGTTTTCTTCCCGCTTTACCTAATACCTGGTTAGCCTTCTCACCATTGGAAACAGCTCCTATGGTAGCCACACAAGTAGAAAGAATCATTCTGGTTTCACTAGAAGGCAATTTAATGATTGCATATTTGCCATCACGAGCTGAAAGTTGTGCATAGGTTCCTGCACTACGTGCAATGGATCCACCTTGCCCAGGGTTCAATTCAATATTATGAATAATTGAACCTAAAGGAATATTCTTTAATGGTAATGTATTACCTACTTCCGGAGCCACTTGCTCACCAGCGATGATTGTTTGACCAACCTTTAAGCCTTCTGGAGCTATAATATAACGCTTCTCACCATCAGCATAATGCAATAAAGCAATACGTGCTGTACGATTCGGATCATATTCAATAGTTGCTACTTTTGCGGGGATATCTTTTTTATCGCGTTTAAAATCTATCAATCGGTATGATTTCTTGTGTCCCCCACCGATGTAACGCATAGTCATTTTACCGGTATTATTTCTACCTCCCGACTTTTTGATCTTTACAACCAATGATTTTTCAGGAACATTTGTTGTAACATCACTATAGTCAGCCCCTACTCTAAAACGAGTACCAGGAGTAACCGGTTTGAATCTTTTAACTGCCATTTCTAATTATATAGTACTGTAAAAGTCAATAGTTTCACCATCTTTTAATGTAATGATGGCCTTTTTATATTTTGGAGCACGCCCTGATATATTACCTGCCTTTGTGTAGCGGCTTTTTGTTTTTCCGCAAACAACCATGGTGTTTACAGCTTCTACGTTTACGCCGAACATTTGCTCTACAGCAGTTTTAATCTGTATCTTATTTGCTCTGTGATCCACTTTAAATGCATAACGATTTGACTTCTCAGTTAAAATCGCCGCCTTTTCTGTTAATACGGGTTTCTTTAAAATCTCCATGTTACTTGGCAAAAGCCTCCTCCAATGTTTTAACAGTTTCTGCCGTCAACAAAAGCTTACCAGCATTCAACACATCATATGTATTGATATCCGCTGCTGTAATTACCTTCGTTTTCTTCAGGTTTCTGCTTGATAAATAAATGTTCTTATTTAAAGCTGGTAAAACCAATAAAGTTTTTTCGCCAGCCACATTTAGATCTGCAACAAGCTTAACATAATTTTTAGTTTTGATAGAATCAAAGTTAATTTCATCTATAACCAAAATATTGTTTTCTTGCGCTTTGTAACTTAATGCCGATTTACGAGCCAAAGCTTTTAGCTTTTTGTTTAATTTAAAGCTGTAATCACGTGGTTGCGGACCGAATACACGGCCACCACCATTGAACAAAGGTGATTTAATACTACCGGCACGAGCTCCACCAGTACCTTTTTGTTTGTGTAATTTGCGGGTAGATCCTGCAATTTCGTTACGTTGTTTAGACTTGTGGGTACCTTGACGTTGATTTGCCAAGTACTGTTTTACATCTAAATAGATAGCGTGATCGTTAGGTGTTACGCCAAATACCGCTTCAGGAAGTTGCACCTTGGCACCTGTTTCTTTACCTGAAATGTTTAAAACTTGTACTTCCATCTTCTTATTTATCTACGATTACGTAAGAACCCTTTGCACCCGGAACGGAACCACTAACTACTAATAAGTTCTGCTCTGGATACACTTTCAACACTTGTAAGTTTTGAACCTTAACGCGGTCGCCACCAGTGCGGCCGGCCATACGCATACCTTTGAATACGCGGGAAGGCCAAGATGAAGCACCTAATGAACCTGGTGCACGCATGCGATTATGCTGACCGTGAGTTTGGCCACCAACACCTGCAAAACCGTGACGTTTCACAACGCCCTGGAAACCTTTACCTTTGGAAGTACCTACCACATCAATATAATCGCCTTCGGCGAAAATATCTACTGTAACGACCTCTCCAAGGCTCTTCTCTTCAGGGAAAACCTCAAATTCTACCAACTTACGCTTAGGCGTTGTACTTGCTTTCGCAAAATGCCCCTTCAATGATGCGGTTGTGTTCTTTTCTTTCTTTTCGTCGAAAGCCAGCTGGATTGCTGCATAACCGTCACTTTCTACCGTGCGTATCTGCGTTACCACGCACGGGCCAGCCTCGATTACCGTACAAGGAATATTTTTCCCCTCGGTATCAAAAATGCTGGTCATTCCTACTTTTTTACCAATAATTCCTGACATTTTTATTTAATTTCTGTTATTGTCCATCGAAGCAGTAGGGCTTCGTTCAAGACATACTAATCCCACAAAGGGACGGCAAAGATAGAAAACTTCCTTTAACTATCAAATACTTAGCGAATTATTTTTTTTGTTTTATGATGTTTGGGAACATCTAATTCGCAGCAGAAAAAATATAGAAAAGTAAAAATCGCCGAATCAAATCCTTCCGCTAGCTTCCTTTTGGCTCTTTTTCCCTCTTAACATCTCTATTACAGGGGGAAGAATCGAAAGTAAAATAATGGCAAAAACGACATAGGTGAAATTGTTTTTTATCACTGGTAATCCGCCAAAAAAGTACCCTAGGCATAAAAATGAGCCTACCCAAAGTACTCCTCCGATAACATTATAGGAGGCAAACCTCGAATAACTCATCGTGCCTATACCTGCTACAAAAGGTGCAAAGGTTCTAACAATCGGTATGAAGCGCGCATAAATAACTGTTTTACCACCATGCTTAATATAGAAATGTTGTGTCTTTTCTAAATACTCCTTTTTCAGAAACTTATACTTGCCACTAAAAGCCACTGGCCCCAAATATTTTCCTACATGGTAATTAACCAGATCGCCGAGTATCGCCGCAATAATCAGCAAAGCACCCAGTAGGATTATATTTAAGTCAGTTTCGGGTTTTGCTACAATTGCACCGGCCGCAAAAAGTAATGAATCACCGGGCAAAAAAGGAGTAACTACCAAACCCGTTTCAGCGAAAATAATCAAGAACAGAATCAGATATGTCCAGGTTTGATATTCATTGACAATCTCAACCAGATGTTTATCAATGTGTAGAATAAAATCAATGATAGCTGTTATTACTTCCACGGCGTGTTCATATTTGTTTGGATGAAATGCTAAAATAAATTGATTATCCCTGATTATTCAACATAACAGGCATAACAAGCATCAGAATATTCTCGTTTTCTTCTTCAACAGCCGGTAATAGCAATCCCGCCCTATTAGGCGTACTCATTTCCAAAACAACCTCTTCACATTCCAAGTTACTCAACATCTCAATAAGGAATTTAGCATTGAAACCTATCTCAGTGTCCTCACCTTCGTATTGACAGCTTAACCTTTCATGGGCTTCATTAGCGAAATCCAAATCTTCCGATGAGATATTCAGCTCACTACCTGTAATCTTTAAACGCACCTGATGGGTAGTTTTGTTAGCAAATATAACCACTCTTCGCAAAGAATTCAATAACAACGCCCTGTCAATTGTCAATTTATTGGGATTAACTTGAGGAATAACTGCCTCATAATCAGGATAGCGCTCATCTATTAACCTACAGATCAAATGAATGTTCCCAAATTTAAAAAAGGCACTTGTATTATTATACTCTACTGCGACATCAACATCTTCTGAAGGCAAAGAACTTTTAAGAAGTGTCAAGGCCTTCTTAGGTAAAATCATCGAGGTAACTTGTTCTGACTTCACATCTGCTCGACGGTACCTTACCAATTTATGGGCATCTGTGGAAACGAACGTGGTATTTTGTGGTGTTAGCTGACAGAGCACCCCGGTCATAGCGGGTCTAAGCTCATCATTACTTACTGCAAAAATAGTTTTATTAATGGCTTCCGACAGAACAGAAGCAGGGATGTGTACGGATGATGGATTTTCAACGATCGGAATTTTGGGAAAATCATCTGCATTCTCTCCACTAAGCTTGTATTTACCGTCACCTGCACTTATTTCTATGGCATATGTCTGCAGATCTACTGAAAAAGCGATAGGTTGATCGGGCAATGTTTTTAACGTTTCAATCAGTATCTTAGCAGGAACGGCCACCCTTCCATCCTCTTTCGATTCGACCTGCAAAGAGGTAATCATGCTTGTTTGCAAGTCTGTTGCCGAAATGGTCAGTGCGTTATCTTTTATTTCAAACAAAAAATTCTCTAATATAGGCAACACAGTGCTACTGCTGGAAGCGCCATTTACGGCTTGTAATTGCTTAAGTAAAGTTGAAGTTGAAACGATGAATCTCATATCTATCAAATATAAGCGCAATGATAATAAAAAGAATGGAGAAAGTTAAAAAACTTAGACAAATTTGCTTTATTGTGCAATCTCTCATCGGCCCTTGAGATATCGTTTTATAGATGAAATTTATGAGTTGCCTCCAGGTGCATTCAACTTCACATACTCACTGGGCCTTATACCGATCATTTTTTGAAAAGTATTACTGAACGTGGGTAAACTGTTGTAGCCAACCGTTAGGGCAACCTCATTCACCGTTAAAGATTTCTCAAGCAATAACTCCATCGCTTTTAACATCCGCAGCGCCGTTAAGTATTGAATGAAAGACATTCCTAAATCCTTTTGAAAAAGGCGAGAAAGTGAACGTGGACTGAATCCAAAGCTCGCAGCAAGGTCATTAAACAACAATTCACTTCCCATATTTTCTTCTAAATAGGTCACCAGATTCTTTAAACGCTTATTTTTGGCTAGCGGTAAGGCTAGAGGCAATGAAAAGCTACTGATTTGTGGCAGAAGCACTTTAATCGCATCAACCACCGTAAAAGCAGTCTTATCGCTGGGCACAATATGCCCCGTCCAACGGGTGGTAAACAACATCAATTCCAGTAAAAGGTCGTTTACCGGATGTATACTGGTATTAAAGTAAAAAGCATCATCCGTTGTAAATATCGGAAAGTAAAGATTTCGCATAATCACTTCCGGTGAACTGGGATGGATACTATGCTCTACACCAGGGGCTATCCACATATAATGCCTAGCAGGGAGAAAATATGATTTTTCCTTTGTTTTAACGAATACAATCCCTCCTTCAGTATATAAAAATTGGCCCTTCTTATGGCGATGGCTCGGAATAAGCTTCTCTCCCATTTGATTGTGATAACAGTATATAGTATCTCCTTGAAGGTCTACATCTGATATATAATATTTTTCTTCTGCCATAGTAACTGATGCGAAAATAAGCAAATTTCTCTTCGGGTATAAGGCCCTTAAAAAAATGACACTCAATCGTGATGCTGCTCCTGATCTCATTAATAGATGTAAAAATGAGATTGGCATCTAAAAATAAACATCTGCCTCTTAATAATAGTATTATTGGTGGATAAACTTAGATAAATTTCCTTTATATGCAATATAACCGCGTTGTATATAAAAGGAAATTATCGGCCTCTCCTCTGCCATGGAGAAACAACTTTATGGAGGAACCGTCCATGTTTATCCCGAAGCTTTCGGGACATTTTTATCACACAAGGTAATGTAAATTTATTCACGGATTTTAAATATTCGATTGTGTTCATAAACCCTTCGGGGTTTAAACTTGGTAAGCTCCATCAGACCGATGGAAAAAAAATATTTACGGATGAAATATACTATAATTGTAAGATGCTAAAACTTCAACGGCTAAATGGAGTTAATGCCTTATATTAAACATTGAAACATGCAACTAAACCGAATAAAAAACCCTGCACTGCACAACAAAATAAAAGCTGTTGATGAGATCGTAGATTTATTTAACGATGGTGCAGTAGTGGCCTCCAGCGGATTCACCAAAGCAGGGGATAGTAAAGTGGTATTACCGGCTCTTGCAAAGAAAAATGCTGAGCACCCGATAAAAATAACACTCATTACCGGCGCTTCTCTAGGGCACGATACCGATGCCAAACTGACGCAAGCAGGAGTACTAGCCAGGCGCATGCCTTTCCAGGTAGACCGCGTACTAAGGAATGCGATCAATAGAGGCGATGTGTTATTTGTTGATCAAAACTTAAGTGAAACCAGCGAAATGCTGACAGACAACCAACTTCCCGACATCGATATTGCCATTGTTGAAGCGGCCTTTATTACAGATGAAGGGGCCATCGTACCAACCACCTCTGTTGGAAACACACCTATCTTCATAGAAAAGGCAAAAAAGGTGGTCATTGAGATAAACACTGCCGTGAACATGAACATCTATGGCCTGCATGATATTTATCTTCCGGAGGCGTATCCGAACCGCCAACCTATACAGATTCTCAGACCCAATGATCGTATTGGCTTACCTTACATACCTATCAACCCAGAAAAAATCGAAGCGATTGTATTCACCAACATACAGGACAGTCCTGCAGATGTGGCTGAAATAGATCAAAAAACTGCGGCCATCGCCAAGCATTTAATTGCCTTTTTTGATAAAGAAGTGCAAAACGGACGGCTTACAAAGTCATTGAGACCCTTACAGGCGGGGATAGGCAAGGTAGCAAATGCTGTTCTCGCGGGCTTAGGCAAAGGAGATTTTGAAGGACTTAGCATGTATTCGGAGGTTTTACAGGATAGTACTTTCGATTTAATAGATACGGGCAAGCTGGTCTTCGCTTCGGCAGCATCTGTTACGGTATCGGATAGCTGTTATGCGAGAGTATTCGGTAATCTGGATAACTATAGGAATAAGATTGTTCTGCGACCACAAAGTATCAGTAATGCTGCGGAAGTGATAAGGAGGTTAGGTATCATCGGAATTAATACCGCCATCGAATTTGATATTTATGGCAATGTTAACTCTTCTCATATCGGCGGCACACATATGATGAATGGTATTGGTGGATCGGGAGATTTCGCCCGAAATGCACATATAAGTATCTTCGTAACCCAAGCGGCTTCGAAGGACAATACCATTTCCCACGTATTACCGATGGTAACCCATGTAGACCATAATGAGCACAATGTGGATGTAGTAGTTACTGATATGGGTTATGCAGACCTACGAGGATTAGCTCCCAGGGAAAGAGCGGCTATTATTATTAACCATTGCGCACATCCAGATTATAAGGAGGAACTACAGTCATACCTGGATAGGGCCATCGAACAGGTAGGAGGTCAAACACCTCATCTACTAAATGAAGCCTTCTTATGGCATCAGCGGTTAAGAGAAACAGGATCCATGAAAAGGAATCTTTAATTTGTACATTCCACTTGGAACGCACCCAAGTGGAATGTACAAATTAAACGTTCTATTTTTCTCGCCAGTATCTTCCCCCCAGAAATGTACTTGATCCGTATTTCCGTTTGCGCAACCATTGCTGAAATATCCCAAAGACAATGAGTAATCCCAGCGGTAAACATACGTTGATCAGTTGCCAAAACAACTTATCCTGCTTAATGAGCGCCTTATCGAGTAAACGAAGCTTAACCTCCTTCTCCCGAAGAGAGATAATGCCACTTTCATCATTTAAGTAATCGATCATGTTGAGCAGAAAAGTTTTATTCCCATACTGTTGCTGTGTTGCGCGGTCCCACCCTAACGCATAGGGAGTTCTTTCATGCGGATTCATTTCGTTCTTTAATAAATTGCCGTCGCTGAGTACAATCATCTTCGTGGAAAAAGTCATATCCTTTTGCCGATAAGCAAACGTATCTAACAACATTTCTGGTACTGGCCTATTTCTAAAAACCGCGGGGAACGAACCTTCCAGAACTACCCCAACTGGGTGTGCGCTGCTCTTAAACTCGGATGGGTCGGGAGCGTTCGAGACCATATCGAGTGCAATAAGTGTAGGAACTTGTGCTACCTTGTTAAATGGTGATGAACTGAGAATAATATCTTTCTGAATGTTTGCACCGGGTAAGGTATCCAATGTACCTACAAATTCACCCTTTATAGCATCTATATTTTTAACTATTGGATGATCCGATCGCGGAACAAAAACTGGGTAAAATAGCCATGGAATCAACTGCAATTGGTTTGTTTCGCCTAAATTACCCACACGCATGGGTATCTGGGCACAGTTAAGGTCGGCCAGGAGATTATAGTTTAACCGTACACCATACTTAAAAAAAATATCGTCAAGATTTAATGCACGGGCAGTGGCCACTTGGTTTCCCGATAACCGCATACTATCCAATGATGCTTGTACCTGATTCACTGCCCATAACATCTTTCCTCCATGCTGTACAAAATAATCAATCTTAAATTTATGCATCTCTGAAAAGGAACTGCCCGGTCGGGCTACAACCATCACCTGTATCTGACGCAATGTCTCAAAACTCACTGAATCCAGATTGAGCCGCCCCACCTGGTAACCCATACCCAAGCTATGCATCGCATCGTAAATCTCCAGATCATTCAATTCACCATGACCTTCGGTAAAAGCGACGATAGGCTTGCCTCCGGCGATAATTTTTTTTATCCCGTTTATAAAGCTATATTCCAGGTTCTGAACAGAGTTATTCAACACTTCCTCAGGGTTAGCATACCGATTCTGCTGCAATAGTTGAATGGGCAGCTCCTCATCACCGTACATCAGAACAGCTACCGGAAAAATTATTTTTTGGGTTAGGCCCTCTTCGGTTTTTACGCTCAAATTTACCGGTTCAATTCCTCTAGCGGCCAGAACGTCGACGTATGTCTGCTCATTGTTATCTCTATCTGACAATGGATTAATAAAAGTATATTTTATCTGTCCGCCACTATACGACTTTAAATCGGCCAATAGATTCTTCGATGCTTCTTTGAGCCTCTTAAAACCCGGAGGTAAATCACCATCTAAAAACACAACGACCCGTAAATCTCCGGTTATCGAACGTAAAACATCTTTAGAAGCGTCAGAAACTGTAAATCTTTTTTCACTTGTAAAGTCGATTCTTAAAAAAGAATAACCAGCAATTATATTCAGTATTCCTATAATAAACAACGTTATTATTAGTTGCCAAACCATCCTCCTGACGTAAAAATTATGTTTACGAACAAAAAAATAGGCCAATAGCAAAAAGAACGCGTTGAAACTGATAAAATAAATTAGATTACGCAAATCAAGCACTCCCCTACTTACTGATTCATAATGACTTTGTATACCCATGAATAACAGTATTTCAGAAAACCATTCGCCATTTACTAAAGATGCTAAGTAATCAAAGCCAATAAAGAAAGTAAAACACAAAAACGCTGTTACCAAAAAGGCTACAATGGTATTACTGCTAATCGCTGAAACAAAAATACCAATCGAACAGAAAGCGGCGCCGAGTAAAAACAAACCAATATATGAACCGAGTACCGCACCACTATCAATATTACCAACTGAAGCGCCCAAGCGATAAACACTGATATAATAGATAACCGTGGGCATTATAGCCAGTACGACAATCAATAGGCAGCTACAATATTTCGCAAACACCAGCTGAAAAAAGCCAACCGGCTTCGTAATCAACCATTCGTAGGTTCCTCCTTCCCGTTCGCCTGCAATGGATCTCATCGTTATGGCAGGTATTAAAAACATGAACACATACGGGGAGATGGCAAAAAAGCTTTCTAAAGTGGCATAACCATTAAATAGAATACTCGTTTCAGGAAAAACCCATAAAAAAAGTCCTGTAAGCAGCAAAAAAAGTCCGATAGCAATATAACCAACTAGTAAATTGAAAAATGCAGAAATATCTTTTTTGAGTATACTGAACACGGATTTGCTTTTATAAACCACGCCGAAGGTATAAAAAAAGCATTAAAACAAAAAGGCATCCACCGATTGATGAATGCCTTTGTTGCTAAAATAAACTGTCGTTATCTATTTCCTTGCCCAGGTAAATAGATTTGGAAACCAAGACTAAATCCTAATCCATTTTGTGCCGTTGCGCTGGCATTATTTGCCTTTGAGTAATTATACCCCACTACAGCTTCCAAAGCAACACTTCTGGTGATAAAGTGAGCATAACCTAAACCAACTCCAGCAGCAAATGTCACATCACTACCATTATTAGCGCCAGCAATCCCTACTTCTCCCTGACCAAAAAATCTACCTGTTGAGGAAGAACCTTCCGGAAAGAAATAACGAGCAAAAGGAGCGATTCCATAAGTCCATATATTATCACTATGCTTCACCGATTGAAATCCACCGTTTAACGCTAAACCAATAGCAAGCCCGTCCGAAACAAAGTATCCGGCCCGTGGGTTAACATTAATATTAAAGGACTCGCCCTCAAAACTATATCCAAGAGACCCCAAGCTACCACCAACCATCCAGTTTCCTTGTTTAATCGGTGTTAAGCCAACATCTTCTGATAGCTGAGGTTTATTCACATCAACATTTTGAGCCTTTACAGCCAAAAAGCCTACTAATAATACAGAGAATAAAAATACACGTTTCATAGTTTTCAATTGTTAATTATCTAATTTGTTAATTATTACAACTATAAACATAAAACATGCCATAAATGTTTATTAAAAATTAAAACCAGCTGCTTGCTATTGAGTTAAGGATGCAAAAACCTGCTCTAAGCTCTTGTCAGCAAACATATTGGGCAGTTCGCTCATTACATAATTACCAGCTAATTTTCCCTTATTCATAAAAATAACCTCTTCGCACACCGCCTCTACTTCCTGCATAATATGTGTGGATAAAATGACAACTTTATCCCTTCCCAACTCGCGTATAAAACCTCTGATCTCCTGCAATTGGTTTGGATCCAAGCCCGCCGTGGGTTCATCCAAAATCAAGATCTCCGGCTCATGTAAGATAGCCTGTGCCAGGCCCAAGCGTTGCCTATACCCTTTCGATAATTGCTTTATTTTTTTATTCCGCTCTTCGCCTAAACCCACCCGATCGATTACTTCTTTTATTCTTCTTCCCGGCTCAACTAACTGGTAGATATTCGCAGTAAAGTATAGGCTTTCCAAAACATACATATCCAGATATTGCGGGTTATGTTCAGGCAAGTATCCAATCATCCGTTTTATTTCATATCCATGTTTGGCAACATCCATGCCCTGTACCATTACCCTACCTTTGTCTGGTTGGATGAACCCCGTAATTATTTTCATTGTAGTTGACTTACCTGCACCATTGGGTCCTAAAAAGCCTAAAACTTTATTATTTACTATATCGAAAGACACATCATTTATCACCCGTTGGTCTCCAAAACTCTTCGTCAGATTCTCTACCGTTAAAAGCATATCAGATATTATTTACTTACAAAAGAGGTATTGATCCGCTTATCTTTCCGGTACTTCATTAACTGAAAACCTGCTTCATTAGGTCTATCGGTCGAAATAATATCTACACCATTTTGAATTAATTTATAATAGAGGTCATCACCCCGTACCTGAGCCTGTTTGTCTAAGTTCCCCATTGTACCCAGAATGCACATAATACCATGCTCGTGTAAATGCTTCGTTAAAGAAGTATCGGGCTCGCTAACACCCACAAAAGCCACCAGTCTATTATCAGGGATTCCATAGTCGTTTAACCTCACCAAGTCGTCTACTTGTTTAATGCTTACAGATAACATGAGATCAGGAGCCAGTTGATGAACTTCAGCTGCTTGTGTGGCGGTATACGTGATGATGATCGAATAGGCTTTTGCATCATTTCTTTTTACGGCATCGACTACCAAATCAACTGGTACACCACGCTTTATGTCGAGTGTAAAGACAACCTTATCTTTGCCCCAACGCAGCACCTCATCTAATGTTGGAATACGAAAAGCGGTTAAGTTACCAGTATTATCTTTCAAATAGAGTTGTTTGAGCTCCGCCAATGTATGATTACTGAGCAAACCCTTGCCGGAGGTCGTTCTATCTAATTGATCGTCATGCATCATCACCAAAACAGAGTCTTTTGTCAATGCTATATCACACTCTATTATCAGAGGTTGTCTGACAGCGTTTTTTTGAAAAGTCTCTATAGCATTTTCTGGATACCCTTCTTCCGGACCTCCCCGATGCGCACTTATTAGCGGAAACCGTTGTTCGCTAAAGGTTAGAAACCTATATAAATCATCAATTGTTTTTAACCGGATGTTCGAAGGGACATCGTAGCGAGTGGTATTAGCATCCGTAAATGAGCAACCGTTTATAAAGATCAGAAAAATTATCCCTAAGGAGTATAGGTTTTTCATATGCATGTAAATAATGATTACAAAACTATTCACAATCAAACAGTGATGCAACACTAAGGTGTTTTTTTATCATTTTCGGATGTCCAGATCAAACACAATCGAACCTGCTGTCAAATAAAAAGCATTTTTTCAGTATCATAAAAGTCAAAATTCAAGATTTTTATTTAGGTTTGTCCTCGCTATGGCAGCCGTACCAGAAGGTATGGTTCAACCTTTAGAATTACATTTAATGATCTATAGGAGACACGTCCAAATGTAGGTATTTTTCTTACATTCGGTAGGACGGCAATACATATAAATATGTTAATAATTTGATGAACCCCTACATGATTAAATCATCATAACCCATAGGGTAAGATTTTTTAATCATCAAAGGTTCCGTCCAGCCCTTAAAAAAACAAAAATAAACGGATGAGAACAAACGACGAGCTTTTTAAAAATGTTATATCACATGCGAAGGAATATGGTTTTGTTTTTCCTTCGAGTGAAATCTATGATGGGTTAAGTGCAGTATACGATTATGGGCAGCTTGGTTCTGAACTAAAAAACAACATTAAAACCTATTGGTGGAAAGCGATGGTACAGCTTCATGAAAATATTGTGGGTATTGACTCCGCTATTTTCATGCATCCGAAAATATGGAAAGCGTCGGGTCATGTGGATGGTTTTAACGATCCTATGATTGATAATAAAGACTCCAAAAAAAGATATAGGGCCGATCAGTTAATAGAAGACAAAATTGCCCGCTACGAAAAAGATGGAAAAACGGAAAAAGCCAGCAAATTACAGGCTGACTTGGATAATGCCTTAAATAGTGATGATTTAAGTAGCTTAAAAGCCATCATTGAAGAACACAATATTGTTTGCCCCATTTCCGGAACAAAAAACTGGACAGAAGTTCGGCAATTTAATCTCATGTTCAGTACACAAATGGGTGCAATGGCTGAAGGATCAGACGAAGTATACCTTCGTCCGGAAACCGCTCAAGGAATTTTTGTCAATTTCCTAAATGTTCAAAAAACAGGAAGAATGAAAATCCCATTTGGCATTGCGCAAATAGGCAAAGCTTTTCGAAATGAAGTAATTGCACGTCAATTTATCATGCGCATGCGTGAGTTCGAACAAATGGAAATGCAGTTTTTTGTACGGCCGGGAACAGAACTAGAATGGTACAATCAATGGAAAGAAACCCGTTTAAAATGGCATCTGGCACTTCAACCTGACCCTAAAAAATACCGCTATCACGATCACGTAAAATTGGCGCATTATGCAAATGCCGCAGTTGATATCGAATACGAATTCCCATTTGGATTTAAGGAAGTAGAAGGTATCCACTCCAGAACGGATTTTGATTTAAGTCAACATCAACAATATTCGGGCAAGAAGATGCAGTATTTTGATTCCGAAATCAATCAGAATTACACACCCTATGTCATAGAAACATCCATTGGGCTCGACCGGATGTTCTTAACAGTATTGTGCAATGCATTAGAGGAAGAAGATCTCAGTACCGCCGATAAAAAAGATTCCAGAACTGTGCTCCACTTGCACCCAGCGCTAGCTCCAATTAAAGCCGCCATATTCCCCTTAACCAAAAAAGATGGTTTGCCCGAAAAGGCCAGGGAGATCATGAACAAATTGAAAATAGATTACAACATTATCTATGAAGAAAAGGATGCGATCGGTAAACGTTACCGTAGGCAGGATGCCATTGGAACACCTATCTGCATCACCATAGATCACCAAAGTCTGGAAGATGATACGGTTACCATCAGACATCGCGACAGTATGGGACAAGAACGTATTGCTATTTCAGCATTGGAAGATTTACTGGATAAAACCGTTGGCTGGAAAACATTACTCCAAGAATTAGCTTAAAAAAAGAATGTACAGAGAATCCGTTTATCATGCTCTGTACATTCCGTATTACCGAATCCGGAGCTAATTATTTTACAACCACTACGCCATCTGCTATTATTTCAATATCGATCTTTGGTGTACTGATCATAGCTATTTCCGCCGCAGTTTTACCGGCATCTTCCGCCCAATGTTTCTGGCGTTCTACCGAGGTTTCCTTCACTTTTGCAACCCCTTCCATAAGCACTGTCTTTCCTACAATATCTTGTGGCATAAAAAAACCGTAATCCTTAAACCTTACGAGTATAGGATCTCCTCCACTTCCTCGTTCAATCTGCATAAAACAGCCTTTCTTTTTACAAACCTCTACCACCTTGCCCTCTATTTGCCCAACATACGTTGTATCCGATTGTAACTTTTCTTCCAGATCATTAACGGATATAAAACGCTTAACATCCACTTGCTTACCGTATTTTACTCCGGCCTTGGCAGAAGGGATCTGCTCTTGTGCGTAAACAGCAAGAGAATATAAAACCATCAATGGTATAATCAGTTTTTTCATTTCAATCAAGTTTAAATTGCTCATAACCTGAGTTCGATTATTCTTTATGAGCTCAGAAATTCAATAGCAATGCTAGGCAAGGCGCCTTTGTAAAGGTTTATCGAGATAAACCAAGCAGAGGCAACGCTGCATAGTACAGCTATTGGATTCGTTTTGCGTAAATATTCACTTTCAAACAGCTATCTTCTTCCTGAAAACTCCTCGAAATAGCCCGCTACTCCTTCGTCCTTCTCAGTCGAATCTAACCATTTCAAAGCGTTCTGAGCAGAAAATAATAATCGAACCCAGGTTTATACAAAGATAGGCATTCTAACTAAAAACAACGCATCCTCCAAGAGACTGAAGGATGCGTGATCATTGTTCTGTAATCGATAGTTTTCTATTTTTTAGAACATCTCAGATTCTTCTTCATGGTTGTTTTTCCTATCAACAGGTCTGATAATTAAACGCAAACTAGGGTTATTTGTTAAAAATGACCAAAACCAACCGGTAACCAATTTTATTTTGTTCCTGAAACCGGCAATAGGGATAATATGTATGAATAACCATGTTAACCACGCAAACCAACCAGTAAACGTAAATTTAGGCAAGTCTACAACGGCCTTATTCTTTGTAATAATGGCCATACTTCCTTTATCCGTATATTTAAAACTTTTCAAAGGTCTCTTTTCTATTATATTTTCCAAGTTTTCTGCCAGCAAAATCCCTTGCTGTATAGCCACCTGTGCCAATTGCGGATGACCGTTCGGAAATGCGTTGTCTGTGGTTTGCAAACAGATATCTCCAATGGCAAATACATCATTTACCCCATTCACCCGATTATATTCATCAACTAAAATCCTACGCCCTCTCCCGATCGCTTCTTTTGGTAAGCCCGGAGCTTCTCTCGCGATAACTCCCGAAGACCATATTAATGTATCCGTTGCTATATCACTTCCATCTACAAAAATCACCCTTCCATCAATATAGTCCTTTACACCAGTATTTAGTTTCACCTCCACACCCATATCCTGCAATACTTCCAGCGCCTCCTGTTGTGATTTTTTGCTCATAGGCCCTAACAAGGTTGGAGCCATATCAACAAGCACAATACGCATTTTGCCGTTCTGTGAAAATTCCGGATATTCCTTTGCTAATATCTTTTTATTCATATATGCAAGCATCCCCGCCAATTCAACCCCCGTAGGGCCACCACCTGAAATCACAATAGTGGAGAATTTCTCCCTTTCTTCATCATTATGCTCCTGGGCAGCTCTCTCTCCATTCCTTAAAATATGGTTCCTTAAGTTAATAGCATCATCGATTGTTTTCATCGGCACGGCATGCTTTTCAACATTTTCCATCCCAAAATAATTGGTTTCGGTTCCCATAGCCAAGATTAAATAATCATAAGAAACCTTACCTGAACTGGTTGTTACAATCTTATTATGCGTATCAATATATTCTAACCCTCCATAATGAAACCGAAAGTTCCGAGCGTAGCTGAACATCTTACGAAATGGATACGTAATGATCGATGTTTCGATAAAAGCCGTTGCCACTTGGTAGATAAGTGGAGGAAAAAAATGATAGTTATTTTTATCTATCAAAGTAATGTTCAAGCTTTTGTCTTTAGACAATTGCTTGGCTAAATTCATCCCAGCGAAACCACCACCAACTATTACAATATTCATATGTATATGATTTGATTTTTAAAGGTCATATGGAATATTCATGTGTGTTTGTGTTTTGTGTAACATGAATATTTCATATGTATATAATTTGTCTTTTAATGGTCATATGGAATATCCATGTGTGTTTATGCTCTTAGTAACATGAATATTTCATATGTATACAAGTATTCGTTATTGCCTAATTTTGCGACGCTCATGCTTACATATAAGGCCCATGGATGTTCATCATGTATTTAAACCCCCATTTGCAAAAGTGCGCAAAAGTGACAATTTTTATCCTGTTACGCAAATTTCCACGGCTTCTCCGCAGCCTAAAAACATGGGCAAATATATAAAAAATTAAACTTTAATAGTGTATATACAACACTATGAAAAATAGTTTTAAAATCTGGACAAAAAAAGAACGCGCTTTCTTCATCAGGCTAACAATAGTGATCTATATTTGTTTATCAAACCTGTTCGGCAGCAGTACTTCGAAGGTTTTTTTCTTTCTGAGAATGAGCCAAATAGTGCGTTTCATTTCACGAAAAGCCATAAAAAACAAAAAAATCATTTGACAATTTAAAACAATACTCTATATTTGCATCGCAGTTCACAAAAAGCTAGTCTTCGAAGGATCTGTAATAACCAGAAAGCACTCCTGAATAGCTCAGCTGGTTAGAGCATCTGACTGTTAATCAGAGGGTCGCTGGTTCGAGCCCAGCTTCAGGAGCAAGCCCCGTAATCATACGGGGCTTTTTTTGTTTTTAACTCTACAACGTAATGAGCTTAATTATTCTTGGCACAGTTGCCTTTGACGCACTGGAAACTCCTTTTGGCAAAACGGATAAAATTGTGGGTGGTTCCGCAAGTTATGCATCTTTAGCTGCTTCGTATTTACACGACGACGTTAAAGTGATAGGCGTTGTTGGTGGAGATTTTGGAGCGGAAAATTTAGCTAAGTTCACTGATAAACAAATAGACATATCTGGTATTCAAATCAAGTCCGATCAAAAGTCTTTTTTTTGGTCAGGCAAATACCATAACGATATGAATACAAGAGACACTTTAATTACCGAATTAAATGTCTTAGCAGATTTTGACCCCATCATTCCCGATACCTACCAGAACGCGGAGTATATTTTGTTGGGCAATCTTAGCCCACAAGTACAAATCACCGCCCTGGAGAGATTAAACAAACGTCCTACATTTATCGCCTTGGATACCATGAATTTTTGGATGGACATTGCCCTACCCGAACTAAAAGAGGTATTGAAAAAGATAGATGTATTAACGATTAACGACGAAGAGGCACGTCAGCTTTCGGCCGAGTTTTCATTAGTCAAAGCTGCGGAGGTTATTTTAAGCATGGGCCCTTCTTATTTAATAATCAAAAAAGGAGAGCATGGCGCCCTATTATTTGGAGAAAACAAAATATTTGCGGCACCTGCTTTGCCATTGGCCGAAGTATTTGATCCCACAGGAGCTGGTGATACTTTTGCAGGTGGGTTTATGGGATACTTAGCAAATATTAAATCCATCCATTTTGATCATCTCAAATCGGCAATTATATACGGATCGGCAATGGCGTCCTTCTGCGTGGAACAGTTTGGAACGAAGCGCATCGAAGAGTTGACGAAGGAAGAAATACAGGAGAGAGTGGAACTGTTTAGTACGCTCACAGCCTTTGATCTCTAAGGTCGTTTTGGGATCATCCATTAAAAATTGGTAGATTGTTTCTTATAAAAGAACCTTTATTTTAGACTTCTTTTTACCGCAAAAAGGCAAAACCGATCCGCCAGCTGGCGGAGAGCTCACGAACACCTTGTGAAACAAACACTATGTGAGTAACCTCCCGCTGTAGACAGCTGCTTAACGTCCGTGCATCCACGTGCAAATGCAGCTGACTAAGGCGGAATTCAGTAGAACGGATGGTTCTTGCGAACAAGCTGAACCGTTCCGAAGAACGCAAATGGCATCGGCTTGTGGAGGAAGCAATCGGCAGCTAAACATGCCTATTTGGGTTTCTTAGCGAAGCTCAAGCA
>Ga0160438_1000069_pt1 | contig 54429 bp, 40 predicted proteins | sample HID1975K_E0MG_FD_108203 | JGI IMG/M metagenome (GOLD analysis project Ga0160438, IMG submission 108203) | Enriched soil microbial communities from UW Madison campus, WI, USA - HID1975K_E0 MG | ecosystem: Environmental > Terrestrial > Soil > Unclassified | place: USA: Madison, Wisconsin...
GGAAAGGATATAGATTGGATGGGTATCGTGAGAGTACAGACTAATGCTAAAAGCTAGCCCGATTGAACTACGTGCGACACGTATTTTATTATCTTCATCCCCCCAACTTTTACGCTTGATCCACTATATACGGTAAATCTGAAACGTAAACGTGTTTCTGATCAAGTATAAAGTTGGGGATTGTAGAAACTCTATTTTCTTTTTGGGGCAAATTTGGCGAGGTTGTTTATGATAAAGGAACGTTTAAATTATTCACCAGATGTCTCCTTTAAAGGTGTTCATGAACTCTCCGCCAGCTGGCGGATCGGTTTATGCGCCGAGGGCGCAAACTTTTTCCACTTTGTCCGCAACAAAGTGGATCAAAATGCCTGGCTGGCTTGCTCCGTTGCCATACGTGGCCAACATGCCTTTCGCAAAAGGAGCCACTCCTTCCCTCAAAGCCACGCTTCGTTCATCTTTTACTCTTATTTCGTAAAGCTTCGCTCAAAAATAGGCTATGGCATGTTGCCTGCCGATTGCTGCCTCCACAAGCCTATGCCACTTGCGTTCTTGGGAATGGATGGTGCCTATTCGCAATGGACCTCTGTTCAGCCTTAGCCAAAACGGGCTCTCGAGCGTAGGGTTGGACGGCATCAGGAGATGAGCGTTAAAAAAAAGCCGGGAGCGTGGGGATAGTTCTGTGAAAAGCGAAGCGGCTCCACGGAACAAGGGCGGAGGCTTATTTTTAGCGAAGATTCTGCAGCCTTGAACTTTTGTTTCTTTTCTTTCAAGAGAAAAGAAATTGAATAAAATAAACGTTCTATTTTCTCACCAATATTTTAAATCCCTCTAGATAATTTGCTTGGGTCCGTAATGACACAAAAGAAATGAAATAGTTCATGCTATTATTATTCCAGCTCGACGACTAATAGCCTTTTATATAACAGAAAGATTATCTAAGTTTGAGAAAATAAATGGAGAGGATTTTTGATGCAGGATATTGAAAATAGGCCAGATATAGAACGGTTAGTTCGTTCTTTTTATGAAAAGGCAACGGTTGATGAATTGATTGGACATTATTTTACTACTGTAATACCGATCGATTGGAATCACCACATCCCTACCCTCGTCTCGTTCTGGGAAAATATATTATTTAGTACTGGCGGGTATAAGGGCGGCATGTTATTTAAGCATATGAATTTAAATTATCTATCTGCCTTTCGGACAAGTCATTTTGATCAATGGCTTAAGTTATGGCAGGAGACGGTTGACGAAATGTTTATGGGAGCTCGCGCTGAGGAAGTTAAGTTTAGAGCAAGGAGTATAGCGGTGATTATGCAGACGAAGCTTGGAGTCTATCAAGCGGAAGAGCAAAATAAAAGCAGGCATTAACGTCATGCCTGCTTTCTATGAATTTGTGGATTAACTTAAAGGTTAAAATAATCTATAACCTACGCCTATTGTCCACAGATTGATTTTTTGTGATTCCGCGCCATCTTTGGTTAAGCTGCTTAATCCGTGTTCATAACGTAAATCAGCTCTAAGGCGCATGATATCTACGCCAACACCGCCTGTTAAGGCAATGGCTTGATTGCGATATTCCCCAGGTCTGGTGACACCTGCAATGCCGTCAAAAATGGAATTATCTTTATCTATTAGAAAAGAAACCACTGGTCCAACTTGTACTCTTGCAGCAATAGGGCCTAATCCAATCCTGGTACCCAATAATAAGGGGAGGTCTAAACTGGTGAAGTTAAGATCTACTTGTGCATTATTTGCATCGGTTAATTTCGCTTCGGCGTTTTTGCCCGTTATATAAAGCTCTGGCTGAAAATGAAATCCTGCACCTCCTAGTCTTGCCCAAATACCAGCTTGGTACCCGGTTCTTGAGCTTGAATTTAGCCATTCGCCATCCGTTTTTAAACTGGAAAAATTTAATCCTCCCTTAATACCTAATTGAAAAGTCGGGAGCAATTGAGCAGAAGCCATAGTCGCTGTACTGATCAGTATACAAATAGATAAAAGTACTTTTTTCATGTTAATAGTAGTTTTTTAATTGTTCGTTTATGCTGTTGGTAAAGTTTTAGCATCTGTTCACTGTACCGATACCATAGTCTACAAATTTCGCGCCTAAAATGAGCAAGGTTTTTGTTTTCTCAAATCATTCCGATATTTTTATATTGTATTTATTTTAGCGGAATTTTTATTTAAGTTTGTTTAAAACCCAGTATTTATGATGTCTATTACTTTAAATGAAGCCGATTGGAAAATATTGAAAGAAAAAGTAAAACGGAAATATAATCATCTAACGGATGATGATCTCTATTATCAGCCAGGGCAAGAGCAAGCGTTAATTGAGAAGTTAGCTGTCCGCATTAAAAGGAAACCCGAATATGTACTTTTTACGCTGAAGAAAGGCTTGGCTGATTTGTCTGGGAACAGACTATAGTTAAAAAGGTTATCAGGAACATTATACTCAAAATTCATAACTGATATGAAGGGGTTAAAAAACAGCGTAAAAATGAAGGGGGCAGTCGCCGTTCTATCGGTCTGTCTGCTCGTTTCGGCATTTACTATCGTTCAGGATGAGTTATTTGAGATTGGGAAAAATCTTGAAGTTTTCTCTGCTTTATATCGGCAGGTGAGTTTAAACTATGTAGAGAAGGTCAACTCAGAAAGTCTGATGAGAATCGGTATTGATGCCATGTTAGATGATTTAGATCCCTATACCGAATTTGTTCCAGAAGCAGATTTAGAAGATTTCAGGTTGAAATATGTTAATACGGAATACAGTGGACTCGGCGCACGCATTTTAACAACGGAGAATGGGAATGTGCTGATTGCTGAGATATTTGAAGGATATGCTGCTCATAAAGTAGGCTTGCATGTGGGGGATGAAATTGTACGTATTGACGATGAGTTGGTGGAGGGAAAAGATGTGGCGGAAATCAGCCATCTTCTAAAAGGTGACGCGGGGTCTATTGTTCATCTACAGATTAAGGACAGTAAAAGTGTCCAATTGAAAGACGTTCCCGTTGCCAGGGATAAAATTACCCAGCCCAATGTTAGTTATGTAAAGCGTTTAAATGGCAATATAGGGTACATTAAACTCGATAAGTTCTTAACCGGTGCTGCCGAGGAAGTAAAACGAGCGGTCATCACGATGCAAAGAGAGAATTTACTGAACGGGTTGATCTTAGACTTAAGAGATAACGGGGGAGGTATCTTGCAAGAGTCTGTAAGGATTGTTAACCTATTTGTTAATCAAGGAGAAGAGGTTGTTACACAGCGTGGGCAGCGGCTTGATAATGAGTTTTCATATGTAACGAATCAATCACCACTTGCGCCGCATTTGCCTTTAGTTATTCTGATAAACGAGCATTCTGCTTCTGCCTCCGAAATTGTCGCCGGCGCTTTACAGGACATGGACCGCGCAGTTATAATTGGTAAAAGAAGTTTTGGAAAGGGATTGGTACAGCAAACGTATCGTTTGCCATATAACAATATGGTAAAGATTACGGTAGCAAAATACTACACTCCCTCAGGCAGGTGTATACAAGCGCTGGATTATACACATAAAGATAGTATAGGAAGGGCCATTCGATTGGATGATAGTTTAATCGCGGAGTTTACCACGAAGAAGGGAAGGAAAGTATATGATGGAAATGGCATCTCTCCAGATGTTGAGGTAAATAGTGATAGATTACGTACAGTTGTTCAGGAGCTGACAAGGAAATTACTGATTGCTGATTACGCAACCAATTATTATAATAAGCATGCTAGTATCAAAGACCCGGGGCAGTTTCAGTTATCAGATGATGATTATGAAGATTTTTTGAACTATTTAAGCGATAGAAAGTTTACGTTTAGCTCTAAGTCAGAACAAGCCTTTGATCATTTGAAGTTAGCCGTGGAAGAAGATGGGTTAATGAAAGAAATTGATGAGGATATTCGGAGTTTGAATACAAAAGTATTGGCCATAAAAAATAAAGATTTGCGTATTTACAAAGATGAAATAAAAACCCAACTTGAGAAAGAAATTGTATCACGGTACTATTTTGAGAAAGGAAAATATGAATTTTCAGGAAAAAGAGATCAGGTTATATTAAAAGCACAACATGTTTTGCTGCCAGAAAACAACCTGGTATATAAAGACATTTTATCTGGGAGAGGGGCTTATCATATCATTGGTAAACCAAAAATTCATTTCGCCTCCTCACAGCAAGAATGAACTAACTATATCTTTCGCCAATACGCTTAAAAAAAGCTTCTTTATAAGTGTCACCAATGGGAATCAGTTTATCCTTTAAAAAGATACGACCTCTTTCAATACTCTCGATTTTCTCCAAGGCCACAATATATGATTTATGAACGCGGATAAAGCGTTCTTCGGGTAGCGTCTCTTCCATTCTCTTCATATTTTGCAATGTAATCACACGTTCATTGGAAGTAAAAATAGAGATATAATCTTTTAAACCCTCGATGTAAAAGATATCATCGTAGTCGATACGTTGTATCTTGTGTTCGGTTTTTACGAAGATGAAATCTCCTGTTTTGTTAATGGGGTACTGATTTTCTGTTTGCGCAGACCTGTGGGCAACATTATTTTTTTGCGCGATGACCTTTTGCACCGATTTATAGAACCGATCAAAGGCAATAGGTTTGAGTAAATAATCGATCACGTTCAGTTCATACCCCTCCAGCGCATATTGTGGGTAGGCCGTTGTTAAAATAACATCACATTTCCCATTGATTATTTTGAGAAACTGAATACCGGTAAGTTCTGGCATTTGAACATCTAAAAATACCAGATCGATGGCTCCCTGCTGAACAAGGCCTAGGCCTTCGATTGCATTGGTAGTACTTGCTGATAAGCTAAGCTCGGGCACTTTTTGTATATAATCTACTATAATATCCAGTGCTAGGGGCTCGTCGTCAACGACTAAACATCTTATCATAGTTTGAATTTTGCTCTATAAATATACAAATAATTCGCTGCTGTAAAAGTCTTCATTATCATGTATGATAAAAGTATGTTTGTCTGGATATCCCAGTTCAAGCCTTCTTTTCAAGTTTGTAAGGCCTATTCCCCCTGATTTATCCTTGTTTAGTTTATTTTTTTTATTCTGCGCCTTAAAGTGCAGGCGGTTATTTTGCACTTCCACGGTAATCCTGATGGGGTGCTCTTTGTCGGTTGCCACACCGTGCTTAAACACATTTTCCAGGAAGGAGATTACAAGCAGGGGCATGATGCGGTGTTGAAAATTGTCGATATTAATAGAGAGTTCTAGAAAGATCTGTTCCTTTACCCTTAATTTTTGAAGATCTATATAATTTTCAAGATAGTTGATCTCGTCTTCAAGAGAAACCTTATCATCATTACTTTCATAAAGCATATAACGCATGATTTCAGACAGCTTTAAAATTGCCTCTGGTGCTTTATCAGATTTTTGATAAGCAAGCGAATAGATATTGTTTAATGAATTGAATAAGAAATGTGGGTTGATCTGCGATTTGAGGAATGCAAGTTCAGCGTTTAATTTCTCTGTTTCCAAGGTCTTCCTTGCTTGCTCCATTTGGTAAGAGTTGGTAGCTAACCTGAATGCATATCCAAGCATCATAAAAAATAAAGTAATGATCAGAGCGGAGATAAAATACTGTTCTTTGCTAAACAATTTTTCATGATGATCTCCATAACGCATGATGACGTCACTATTATAGACAGCTATTACCAGCTTAACAAAGGCAATTACCACTAGATAGGTCAAGGAAATGATGGCGCCTGTTAAATAACGTTTGTAGCCAATAAAATAGGACGATATAAAGAAATAGGAAGTATAAAAAATGCCTATATTAAAGAAAGTAAAAAGAATATAGAAAAAAATGTTTTGGAGATTGGTTTTATCATCGTCTGTTAGAAATAATAGAGCAGCTAAAACAAGCCATACAAGTATGTGGTATAAAAGGTGGCTTTTCTTCATATTGACTGTTTACTTTTTTTCTTCACGTAGCAAATATATCGTTTAAATAAAGGTTTTAGCACGTGTGATATACAAACCAGACATTTCACTAGATAAACACATAGGTTTTATCTATGAAACCATAGACGTTGTTTGTCTAGAAATATGGTGCGTTAGTCTAAAAAAGTTTAATCTGCCAAAAAAGCGTTGTTTATTTGTATCATTATAAAAAGACATAGAATGAGAAATGCTTTAATTCCTAAAAATATGAAAACTTATATCGCCAATATATCGCCATTTCTATTATTACTGATTCCTATTATCATTGCGGTGGTAGTTGTTTGTACGCATGTTAACAAGGAGGTAGTTCATGAACAGATAGACTTAAATGCATCGTTTATTACTATCCCGGAATTTCTAAATGTGAAAGCACTGCTTTTTAATTAAAGAGTTTAAACAAAAGAATAAAATAATAGAAAAAAAATACCCCAAATACCGCCACTATATATTATACAATAGGACGTCTGCGCATGCGCGGACGTTTTTTGGTTCTATCTAGAAAATAACTATGGAATTAGTTGCAAAACTAAAGCGTTAGTTTTAAGTTTGTGTTATTCTAGAAATAAAACGAGCAATATGGAAATAAAGGAATTAACACGGGCAGAAGAGCAGATCATGCAGGAGTTATGGAAACTGGGCAAGGCCTTTGTCAAAGAAATCATTGAACAGATGGATGAGCCAAAACCAGCGTATAATACAGTCTCCACCATCATCCGCATTTTAGAGACAAAAGGCTTTGTTGATCATGAAAGTTTTGGGAAAAGCCACCGATACTTTCCAAAGGTAAGTAAAGATGACTATAAGAACTTTGCTGCGCGGAAGCTTATTTCAGGATATTTTGATAATTCTACAAGAAAGATGTTATCATTTTTTCTTCAGGAAAATAAACTGAATATCAAGGAAACGGATGAGCTTTTAAAACTATTGGAAAAGGCAAAGAAAAAATAAAGGATGCTAACCGATTAAAAACAGTAAATATGATGAACTACCTAATTATTGCCAATATTTACCTACTCCTATTTTACGGTTTTTATAGAATATTTTTGTCAAGGGAGACTTTTTTTCAATTAAATAGAATCTATCTGATAGGAACCGCAAGTCTATCATTTGTGCTGCCATTAATTCAGTTAGAGTGGTTGCAAAATGCCTTTGGTGCATCTACGGTATTTGCTGCGCGCTCCAGTTTAGATGCGGTGACACTCGAAGTACCTGATGCCAGTGGTGCGGATACTGACAGTGGCATCCACATACCTCTATGGTTTTATCTGTATATAGGAGGAGTTTTAGTGCAACTGATCTTACTTATTAGTAAATCGGTATACCTAAGAAACAGGTTACGGACTAATCATAAGGGTGATGCTTATTCTTTTATGCGTACAGTTAAGGTAGATGTTTCACAGGAAGGGAGTACCAAGGTTATTGATCACGAGCAGGTGCACGTACGTCAGTTCCATAGTTTTGATGTGCTTTTTGTGGAATTAATTAAACTCTTTAACTGGTTTAACCCGATAGTATATTATCTAAATAATTCGCTCAAACTAACACATGAATATATTGCAGATGAAGCAATTAATAGGAGCTATATAGAGAAAGTGGCCTATGCGGAGTTACTCATCAGTCGCACTTTCTCGGTTCCGTCCAGTGTTTTGACGAATAATTTTCTTCATCAATCATTTATTAAGAAAAGAGTTATGATGCTTTTTAAAGATAAATCGAAAAGACCTGCTTTGTTAAAATATGCATTCGCTGTGCCTTTATTTATTAGTATGTTGCTTTTTTCTTCGGCGAAAGTGGCTGTGGAAGAAGCTACGATTATCGCTTCGGAGCCTTCCGTTCAGGAGAAGGCAGGCACAAAATCTGCGAGTGACATTCCCTCTAAAGTTGTGCAAGTGAAAAGCGTTAATACAACGAAGGAGACTCCTTCACCGAAGATTGTATTCGGTAGAGCGGACACGACGAAGAAGGTGATGGATTTTAATAAGGTAGAGGTGCCGCCACTGTTTCCTGGAGGATTACATGCCTTCTATAACTGGGTGGGTGAAAACTATAAATATCCAGCGGAGGCTAAAAAGAATGGCGTTGTTGGAACGATACACTTGAGCTTCATTGTGGAAAGGGACGGTTCATTGAGTGAAATCGAACTTTTGAAGGATCTGGGTCATGGAACAGGAGATGCCGCATTAGAGCTGCTGAGAACCTCTCCTAAATGGGCACCTGGTTTCGTTAATGGCAAGCCTGTTCGTGTTGCTTATTCCTTACCTATAAAGCTGAACCTGCAAGGTATGGATGAGGGGGAGCATAAGGGGAACAAGGCAAAATCAAAATAAAGAAGGAATTATACCAGCTAAAACAAAAGAGGCTGACCACATGCCGTCAGCCTCTTTTTAGTTTAGTTAATGTAAAGCGGATTAAGAATGAGCCGTTTTTTCCTTAAAGAATTTTGCGTTCAGGTAATCGCGGTTCATCCGCGCTATGTTGGTTAATTTAATGCCTACCGGACATTCGGCTTCACAGGCTTTCGTTACGGTACAGGCACCAAATCCCTCTTTATCCATCTGTTCTACCATTGCCTGGGCTCTATCGTAGCGCTCTGCCTGTCCTTGCGGAACCAAGGCATATTGGGAGATCTTGGCCGATACGAACAGCATGGCAGAAGCATTTTTGCAGGCAGCCACACAAGCGCCGCAACCGATACAGGTGGCAGATTCAAAAGCTTCATCGGCCGTAACCTTCGGAATAGGAATGGCATTCCCATCAGGTACACCGCCTGTATTTACCGATACATAACCACCAGCTTGCTGAATACGATCAAATGCAGTACGATCAACCGCTAAATCTTTAATTACTGGGAAGGCAGAAGCTCTCCATGGTTCAATAACAATGGTTTGTCCATCGTGAAAGCTGCGCATGTGTAACTGGCACGTGGTTGTTCCCTGTTTCGGACCGTGCGGTTGTCCGTTAATATGTAATGAGCACATCCCACAGATACCTTCACGGCAATCGTGATCAAAGTATATAGGGTCTTCGCCCTTTCTGGTAAGGTCTTCGTTCACAACATCAAGCATTTCTAAAAATGACATATCGGTAGATATACCATTTGCCTGTATCGTTACAAATTTACCTTTAGCATTTTCGTTCTTTTGACGCCAAACTTTCAGCGTTAAATTCAGTGTTTTTTCTTCACTCATGATATTATCTTGTTTATTGAGTGGACAAATTATTTATAACTCCTTTGGGTCAACTTCACGTTTTCGAATATCAATTCTTCCTTGTGAAGTGTTTCGGGTTGATTATCACCGTTATATTGCCAAGCGGCAACATAAGCAAAGTTTTCATCATCACGTTTTGCTTCTCCTTCGGGAGTAGCACTTTCTTCACGGAAGTGCCCGCCGCAGGATTCCGAACGGTTTAAGGCATCATCTACCATCAGCTCGCCGAGTTCCAGGAAATCGGCCACTCGGCCGGCTTTTTCCAGAGATAGATTCAGCTCTTCATTTTCTCCTAATACCGTTACATCGCTCCAGAATTCTTTGCGAAGCTCCTGAATCATCCCTTTCGCCTTTTTCAATCCCTCCTCATTCCGGGCCATTCCGCAGTATTCCCACATAATATGACCTAATTTTTTATGAATGTCATCTACCGTTTTTGATCCTTTCAGGCTGAGCATTTTTTTAACCTTGTCTTCCACCTCTTGGCGAGTAGCTTCAAATGCAGGATGCTTCTTATCAACAGGAGCAAAACTGCCCAAGTTCGTTAAATAATCCCCAACCGTATAAGGTATCACGAAATAACCATCGGCGAGACCTTGCATCAGTGCTGAGGCTCCCAAGCGATTGGCTCCGTGATCAGAGAAATTGCATTCTCCTAAGGCATATAATCCAGGAATCGAGGTCATCAAATTATAGTCAACCCATAAGCCACCCATGGTATAATGCACTGCTGGGTAGATGCGCATAGGCTGTTTATAAGGATTTTCATCTGTAATCTGATAGTACATATCAAACAAGTTGCCATATTTAGCACGTACCGTATCTTCTCCCATCCGCTGTATCGCGTCGGCGAAGTCTAAGTATACGGCTAAACCGGTGGTACCTACTCCTCTACCCTCATCACACATCATTTTCGCATTACGTGAAGCAACATCACGTGGAACTAAATTACCGAAGGAAGGGTACTTACGTTCCAGAAAATAGTCTCTATCGTCTTCTTTGATGTCGGCCGCTTTTATTTGTCCTTTTCGTATTTGTTCAGCCAGCTCCACCGTTTTAGGTACCCATACCCTACCATCATTACGTAAAGATTCTGACATCAAGGTTAATTTCGATTGATGATCGCCTGTAACAGGGATACAAGTAGGGTGGATCTGTGTGTAGCACGGGTTAGCAAAATAGGCACCGCGTTTGTGTGCTCGCCAAGCGGCAGTTACATTGCAGCCCATGGCGTTCGTAGATAAAAAGAACACATTTCCATAACCGCCGGTACATAATAATACGGCATGACCTTCATGTGCTTCGATGGCGCCGGTTTTCAAATCGCGAGTAACGATGCCCTTTGCATGTCCATCAATCATCACTACATCCAGCATTTCATGTCGGGTATAGGAGGTTACTTTACCTGTATGGATTTGGCGGTTAAGGGCTGAATAGGCTCCCAATAATAATTGTTGCCCAGTTTGCCCACGGGCATAAAAAGTACGAGATACCTGAGCACCACCAAAAGAGCGGTTATCTAATAGGCCTCCGTATTCACGGGCAAAGGGAACACCCTGTGCCACACATTGATCGATAATGTTTACAGACACCTCGGCAAGCCGATATACATTTGCCTCACGTGCTCTATAGTCCCCTCCTTTAATCGTATCATAAAATAACCGGTAAACACTGTCACCATCATTCTGGTAGTTCTTTGCGGCGTTGATACCCCCTTGTGCGGCAATGGAGTGTGCACGGCGAGGGCTGTCCTGATAACAAAAAGTTTTTACGTTGTAGCCAAGCTCCGCCAGAGAGGCAGCAGCAGAAGCACCAGCAAGTCCGGTGCCGACAACGATAATAGTAAACTTACGCTTATTGGCCGGGTTTACTAGTTTAAGATTAAATTTATGTTTTGACCATTTCTCCGCTAATGGGCCTTCTGGTGTTTTAGAATCTAACTTCATCTTTATTCTGTTTTTATCACTGTTTATCAAAACAGTGAATACTTATTTACAAAAGAAAAAATACAATGGCATGGCTGCAAACGCAATAGGAATGAGAACACCAAAGAACCAAACCGCTAGGAAGCGAATGATTGGAACATATTTTCTGTGATCAAAACCAAGCGATTGGAATGCACTTTTAAAACCGTGTATCAAGTGAAAAGATAATGCTGCCATGGCGAGCACATAAAAAGCCACCAAAAGTGGGTTCTGGAAGGCGAATGCTACTTGCTTATATAAATCACGTGCTTTCGTGATCTCTTCACCATCCTGTGTAAACTTTTGATAGTCTGTGAATTCTGAAGCAGTAATCTCTGTTGCCTCCGTTTGTAAAGTATTTAAGTCTGTGCGGTATTCTATATAAGGAACCTGGTCGTTATGAAATTTCCACCAGAAGTTTGACATGTGCGTGGCGATGAAAACCAAAAGCACCGTACCCAGAATGCCCATATTTCTGGAGTTCCATGTACTATTCTTATTTCCAGCATAACTAGCATAAGCCACCGGGCGAGCCTTTTTATTATGCAGTGTTAAAAGGAGTGCATAAATGGCATGAATTATAATAGATGCGTACAGCAGATATGACACCGCTTTTATTGGTGGGAAGTGGGTCATGAAATAGGCATAGTCGTTAAATGCCTTACCTGCATCATCCTTAAATAGCTGGAGATTACCAATCAAGTGCACGATCAGGAATGAACATAAGAACAGTCCCGTTAAGCTCATGATTAGTTTTTTTCCTAAAGTGGAAGTTAATGCTTGATTAAAACTACTCATTTTTTGTGTTATTTTTAATAATGGTAGGCAAAGCTATTTATTTGATTTAATAATGACATAAAAATGTCATCCTATTTGCGCAATTTAGAATGTTTCTAATTTTGCACGGGTATAACAAGCGCATCTTGGAGGTGTTTATAACAAAAAAGGGCTTCCTGTTACAGGAAACCCCTCTTGTTTAAAGGTTATATATAGTACTAATTATTTTAAGGGGAAACGCAGATCCAAGCGAGCACCGTCTTGTGTGATACCGTTTAGCTGAATCATATTATTTTTGCTACTGCCCAAAGCACTTTCTACTTCGTCTACATTATTCACGGGGCGACCATTAATGGAAGTGATGATCAATCCTTTCGGAACATCGTAAGTAGCAAATAGCCCGTCTCTGCGAACATCGGACACGACTACTCCTGAAGAAAGATTAAATTTCTTTTTCAATTGGGCATTTGCAGGGATGAAACCAGCACCTAATTTATTATAAAGTTCTGCTGTGTTTTTATTCGTGCTGCTGCTTTCTTTATCTGATTTATTTGCAGTATCATCTTTTAGTGTTACCACAGCTTCTTTTTCTTTCCCTTCGCGTTTATAAGTAAGCTTCACCTTATCACCAGGGCGCAAACGTGCAACACGTTCCTGTAAATCAGGACTAGAATAGATTTCCTTGCCATCGATTTTAGTAATGATGTCTCCTTTTTTAAGTCCTGCTGCAGCACCGCCACCATTAGGTAATACGCTGTTCACGTATAGTCCATTTATGTCGTCTACATTGAGCTGTTTCGCGGTCTCTGCATTTAATTCTTGGAAGGTCACGCCTACATAACCACGCTTAACACTGCCAAACTTCACAAAATCGTCTGCTATTTTTTTAACCAGGTTTACTGGAATAGCAAAGCCATAGCCGGCGTAGTATCCACTTTGAGACATAATAGCCGCATTAATACCCACTAGCTCACCATTGGCATTGACCAATGCACCACCACTGTTACCTTTATTAATAACGGCATCGGTTTGAATGAATGATTCTACTGCTGAGCTGGCTGGGAGGTTATTTGGATCTCCTCCTTCACGTTGCCATTGTTGATAAAGCTCTTGGCGCTGTTGATCAGCCAGGATACCGATAGCACGGCCTTTAGCGCTGACAATACCTGCCGTTACGGTAGATTGTAAGCCCAAAGGGTAACCTACTGCCAAAACCCATTCGCCGATATTGACATCGTCAGAATTACCTAATTTTACAATGGGTAAGCCAGTGGCAGTTACTTTGATAAGGGCCAGATCCGTATTAGGGTCGCGTCCGATAATTTTAGCGTCATACACCTTTTTATTGGTTAATTCAACCGAAATTTTGTCGGCCCCTTCCACTACGTGATTATTGGTTACAATGTATCCATCGGCGGAGATGATCACGCCTGAGCCAGATGCCTGAGCGGGTTGTGCCTGCCTCTGGCGGCCACGAGGTGCACCAAAGAACTCTTCAAACATATCCTGGAAGGGATCGCCACCGCCCGAATTGTTGCCTGATCGCTCATAGGTTGTTTTTATGTGCACAACAGCTGGCGCGACAGCTGCTGCTGCTTGTGTGAAATCTAAATTGCCGGTAGAAGCACTGATGTTGCTTGGGTTACTGGCATAGTGAAGTTGTTGCCGTTCTTCAAACGATAGTTGGGTGTTTTGTTTGTTCTCTAACAATTTGTACCCGCCAACAGCCACCGCTCCACCAATAAGGGCTGTTAGTAGTGTCAATCCTATTTTCTTCATTTTTCTATTTTGTTTTTAGCGGTTGTTAAAATTTATTGAGAGCTGTTCATTGTTGCACCTGAAGGACCCAATTTCTGTATTTTCGTTATAAGAAAATATAAAAAAGGAACACTAACTGAGTGTAACAAAATGTCAGTTGCTCTCAAGTTTGTTTTAGCCTAAGTCTGCAAACTTTGATTTGTTCATTTCAAATGTAATACCATTTAATGTGTAAAGTCAAATTTTTGACTTGTCATTTCTGTTAAAAAATGTTAAAGAAAACTTAAATAAAGTGCATTAATATGAAATTTTACAGAAGGCTTATATTCAGTGGTGTTTAACGGCTATTTTGGCTCTTAAAACAAGAATACATATGGTAAAAGAGGGACTGTTAACAGCCGTTTTTAGCCATCAACTTTGGTGGCTTCCACGAGCTCATTATACCAAGCAGCTCCATACTTCCTGATTAAAGGATCTTTCAGGAAACTATATACAGGGACTTTTAATTCTCTGCCAAAAGAGCAGGCGTCATGACAAATATGCCATCTGTCGTAGTTAAGAACATCAAATTCAGGATATTTCGTGATCCTGATAGGATATAAATGACAGGAGATAGGTTTTCGCCAAGCGATCTCGCCCTGTTGATAAGCAATTTCTATTGCACATTTTGTAATACCATTTTCCCATGTTACATAAGCACATTCTTTATTCCCATCTACACAAGGAGTCGTTAAGTCGCCATCCATATCTACTACGTAGGTCCCTTCTTTTTCAATAGTCTCTATCCCTTTTTGAGTCATAAAGGGTTTTACCTTCGGATATATCTCTTCCAAAACGCTTAATTCGTCTTCCGCTAACGGAGCTCCCGAGTCGCCCTCTACACAACAGGCTCCCTTGCAGCGGTTAAGGTTACAAACAAATTGTTCTGTAATAAGCTCTTCGTTAACCAGTACGGTACCAACTTCAATCATCATGGCTGTTTAAATTTTTATTTTATTTTTTTTAAGGGATATTTTAAACCCTTTACCCCCGTGAGCTCTAGTGTAACGGCACCAATAAGAATGTCTACTTGCGCCTTCACAGGTATACGGTTATCATCATCTGTTACCCAGAGATGCAGCTTACTATTTTTTTTAAAAACCCTGCCTGGTTCTAATGAAGGGCTAAATTTAAGACATTTCAACGTGCCCAGGGGTGTTTTTATGTTTTCTTTACCCATATAGGTAATATACAGGTATGCGAGCGTGTCTTTTAGGAAATAGGATAGTTTGAAGGACTCGCCTTCGCTGATGTTCGCCAAATCAAGTGTTCTTGAAAAATAATAAACGGATAGGAGATCAAATGTCTGTGATTCTTTTGCATCAAAATTGCCCCGCGTTGCTTCTATTTTCTTCTTTTCCTGATAAAAGCGAATTTTATCATTTCTTCTATATCGGCCTTCCTTTATATCTTCACTGAAGAAATAGGGCAGATAAGTTTTCTGATCGATATACGAGTCATATTGATCTCGTATATTATAAAATACACTGAATGCTTTCGATGTTTTACCTACAGCGTTTAGGTGGTAAGCTGGCTTGCCATCAAAGGTTAAATCCGACTGTGATACCTTTAGTACACCCTCTGCTGCCGATATAAAGCCATACCTTAATCTGTAAGTAAGCTCTTCTCCTGGTTGAAACACCTCTTTCTTTAGAGAAGGAAGATGGTTTTGCGAAAAGGTACTTCCACTTAACAGGAGTAATGCTATAAAAATGAAGTGTATTTTTTTCATCATTATTTTATTTCACTGCGGTTGTTGCTAAACAGCCGGGGTGAAATTAAGTTTTGCGTTTAAAGATAGGAACGGTAGAACAGGGCTCACCGTACATGATGCTCTTCGCTACCTTAGACAGTTTGCCCGTAAAATTCACAAAGGCTGATTCGGGGATCTTTATATCGCCGCAGCCCTTTACCACTACACGTTGATCTCTAAATTTTTCTATATCTATGTTTGCCAGGGCGCGTTCAAAAAGAATGTCTTCGAATGTTTTTTCATCACCAAAGAAGAGCTCGTTCGCATAGGGCTCTAATTGATTGGCCAATAACATGTAGGCCCATGTAGGGACAATGGCGTCTGCGGTACAGGTGATCAACACGTTTTTACCCATATATGCAGACCAGTCATTTTCTTTTACGAATGCACGAAAATCTTTTTCGCGTAATATCAACCCATGAAAGAGGTTCTCTTTTATATCATAAACAACCGTTTCGGCTTTAGACTTCAGTGAAGCTAAGTCGAAAGTGAGTAACCCGCTATTGGCTACTTTGTTTACTATGTTTTCTTGAATTTCCATACTACTCTTCTAATATTCATTCAAACTATACCATGCCAGGTTGCTTGCTTGTTTTTTATGCACCATATCACAACCTGTTAAACGAAAAAATCCGGATAAGGTTTAAACTTATCCGGATACAAAGGTATGAATAAATATTTTTAGTAGAATCTTACGCGGTTATCGGTAATGTCTGCTTTATCTAATAATGCTTGGAAAGCTTGGTTAGACGCGCGTTGCCCTACCTGCTGTTTAACTTGCTGCTTCTGGCGGTCTACATTATCCAGGGCAGGAGGATTTACGAAATCAGTAACCTCTACTACATATACACCTTGGGCACCTTCGATAGGTTTTGAAACCTGTTTAGGTTGCAGTCCAAAAATGGTTCCTACCACTTTATTCTCTTGTGCTACGCCTGGCAGTATAGGATTTGCCAAAACGATGTTTTGTTCCGCTTTGGGCGTTTTTCCTACCTTTTGGGCGACATCATTGATGCTTTTGGCACCCTTTAACGCATCATTTAGTTTCTGTTCTAACTTAGCTGCCTTCGCACGGTTTAACACAGCAGGCTCAATTTCCTTTTTAACATCAGCTAGCGAAAGTTGTCCCTTAGGGCGGATGCTTGTTAATTTTGCTATGACGTATTGATTATCAAGCTCGTATACTTTGTCGGTAAGGTCTCCTTTTTTGGCCTTAAATGCCCATTTAATAATTTCCCTAGGCGAAGTCAAACTAGGGATATAGCCTTGCATAGGGGCTATATTATCAGCATGTTCAACCGTTAGACCGGCATTTTTTGCTATTTCATCAAAATTTTTGTCGTTCACTTTGCCAAAAAAGTCTGATGCCTTATTGTATGCTGCGCGCAGTGTTTCGTTGCTGCTGCTTACACTCTTATCAATAACAGCCGCTTTTACCACTTTGGACATACCCTTTTGCGCATCTACCTTAATGACATGCACCCCATATTGTGTGTTAAGAACAAAAACGTCCCCTGGTTTAGCGTCAAAAACAGCATTTTCAAACTCAGGAATCATACTGCCACGAGCAAAAGTTCCTAGTTCTCCACCATTATCTTTGGTACCATCCGTACCAAATTCAACCGCCAAAGACGCAAAATTCCCACCATTTACAACTAAGGTTCTGATAGAATCAGCCTTTGCTTTTGCCCTGTCGATTCCTCCTTCGGTGGCAGGATTTAATAAGATATGGCGAGCGGTCACTGAATCCGGACTGTTACGTACATCTAGCACTTTAGCAGATTCATATACGCCATTTTCATAAACGGGGCCAACTGTGCTGCCTTTTGCGGCACTGAAAACCAATGAATCCAGCGCGGGGCTTAACACTCCCTGTTTGATATAACTAACAGGTCTTTTTTGTTCAGAGTTCGATACAGCAAATAAAGAATCATTTGTGGTAGTTGCTAGCTCTTGTGTTAATTTGTTAATCGTTTCTTTTGCCAAAGCTGTATCCTGTGCAGTAGGTTGTGCATTTAATACTACATAATCAAAAGAACGCGTTTCTATTTCGTTCTTAAATGCCGCTTTCTGCTCATTATAATAGTTTTGATAATCGGCATCTGTTAGTTTAACGTCTTTATCAGGAAGAGAAGCATAGTCTAACAGTACATAGCTAAAGTTGGCAATTTTGTTACGTTGATTATAATCTTCATTCGCCTCTAAAGAAGTAACGTAGATACTGTTCTGTACAAGATTGTTGTACTTTTGTTGTAAGCGTGTATCACGCATGGACTCCAAGAAGCTATTCCACTGACGACTTAATTCGCTATTGGCGGGTTCATTGTTAACGTTTGATAAAAACTGATTTAGTTGATTACGGTCCACCTCGCCTGTTTGAGGGTTTCCAAAGTTCTGAACAATCATAGGCGAAGGATTTTTACCAGTTACCATATCATTTAACTCGTTTCTTCCAATACCCAAACCGATACGTTCCAACTCCTTGTTTAATAACAAACGTCTAAGATTCTGGTTCCAGGCATCTTCTACAGCATAAGCGGTCATTTGGGGGCTCATATTGCCACCCATTTGCTGACGCATATTATTGATACTTTGTTCTACTTGTCCATTGAACTCATCATACTTGATTGTGGTACCATCAATATTTCCCACCTCATTCTGTTGAGCTGCCCAAAACGGCGTTCCGAAACGGATAACATCTCCTAATAAAAATGCTACGATTGCCAAACCGATAATTACTATTATGATTATTCCCGCACGGTTTCGCAAAAAGGTCATTAATCCCATATACTCTTTATACTAATTGATTGAAGGTTTTAAGTTCTTTATTTATTTGCCTCTTAAGTGTTTAAAATAAAATTCACCAAATTCTCAAACGAGGGCGCAAGATACAATTTTTACTGAAAAAAAAGAGGATTTGTATTTAAATAGTGCACCGCATCCCGTGTCTGCTATCAAGGCTTACTCAAGCTCGTTCGTTTGTCATTCTTTATGGGTAAGTAGTAGCCCGACTGCCGCGTTACAACCCGTCCTCCTCTTTTAGATTATAAACGAATCGCGCACCATTCACCTTTCGGTTCTCAAAATTTTCATCTGCTTCAAAAAAGTTCCCTTCCATGATGTCGCCATTTGGCGTGGTAACTGTTAAGGGGAGTTTATTATAAAAAATCCGCTTGTCGTTATCCCAAAAGAGTTCTTCAGACTTGAATATGGTTCCATCAGCCATCGTTACCACTACATTATGTCTCAGTTCTACCAGATCCTTCTTTTCAAAATAAAGCCCATATTTTGAGGTAACACGCCGTTCTTCTTTTTTGTCTTTATCATAAAAGATCAAAAGTACATCTTTTGGAAATTCGTAAAAAGGGCTGTCAATATTGTGCTTAATCATTTCCGAAGAAATCAGTTTCGCCTTTACCAAAGCCGAATCACTGTAAAGAACGGTAACACCATAAGAGACGTCTATCGGTTTCTCAGCCTCAATATTAGCGATGCGTTCTACTTCTTTTAAATCATTCTCACAGCTGCTTAATAGGAGTACTACGAAAAACGACGAAACCATGATCTGTTTATAGATCATGGTTATCTGTTTATAGAAAATATGAATAAGTTCCTTTCCCATTAAACTAGCCTGCGTGTAGCCTTTAATGTAAGGCTTAATCGTATTTATAACGTTGGAACCACCGATCATTCAACATGAATGATACGGTAAAATTAAAATACCGTTCTTTTACTAAATTATTCGAGAGTGTACCTCTTTGCCCTGCCTCTGCTGATAGGTTGACTTTATAGAAAGCGCCCAATGAAGCCTGTGATCTGATTGGAAGCCCCAATCCAATGGAGAGTGCCATGTCTTTGATGTTTTGGTTGTTTAGGGTCAATTGCGTTTTATCATATCGCACGCCAAAGCGGTAGTCAACCACATTCCAATATTTGATAGATGTGATATCTGGTGTCCACTGCCCACCCAAACTTGCGCCGTAACTGTTTTCGAACCTGGTATCCATGTCTAACATGGATCCATCTCTATAATCTGACCACTGCGCGTAACGCACATCTGCTCCAAACAACCACTTGTTTGCTTTATTGATACTGAATCCAAAGCTGTGCCGCATGGGCAGCGTTATCTTTTCTTCACTACCGTACACAGCAGAAACGGTGTCTAAGACCGAATTGATGGTTCCTTCATTGATGTTACTCGATATACGTGTAACAATTTCTGAAGCGGTAGAATTAAGCTTAGTGCCCAAGCTGTTAGTATAGCCTAATGTCAGTAAGGTGTTTTCATCTAATAAGGTATAATACTGAACGCCCAGATCATAATTGAACCCATTAATTTCTCTTTTGTTTTCAATACGCGAGTTGGTTGCACCAATCACATTGGGAAACTCTATCCCGCTGATATTATTTAATGTACCGAAGAGATAAGACACATTGGCTCCAACACTAAAATGTTTGCCTATCTGTACACCATAACCAATATAGGCTTTACTTATGCCTCCCTCACCAGCAAAAGCTCTATTGGCAGTATCAGCCGTTCCGAATAATGTAGGGGTTGAATAATTATAGCCCATGTCAGAGAAAGGCATTAACCCAAAACTGAAAGCTGATCCTTGACCGAGCGGAATCCCAAAGTTGAGATGGTTCAATGCAAAATTTCCACTTGCTTCGCTTCTTCCGTCTCTCTCAAGAATGGTCCTGTTCATATAGGCGCCAATATCAAAAGTAGATATATGAATACTGGAATAAGCGGCCGGATTGGCAACATTGATGTTGCTGAATCCTCCTAAGCTGCGGACACCCGTAGATAATCCACCCATCGACCGGTATTGTGGCAACTGATCACCTCTCAGCGCACCTAATCCAAATGCCGAATAAGGAGAACTACTATTAGATTGTGCGCTAGCAGTAGCGCTAATGCATATTCCAGCGATATAAAGGTATTTCTTAATATTTAATCTCATGCGGATGTACTATTCACGAAGCTACAAGCTAATTCAAGATTGCAAAGCTATTTATTTTTTAATTGTGATATAGTGTGTTTTTGTTAAAAAAGGTTAAAACACACTGTCTTAATTCTTTAAAAGAACTGGAAATACATAATGGTGATCAATAATATAGCGTATACACCTTCGTAGAACCATCTTGTTTTGGCAAAGTTAAAATAATAAGCCATATATATAGAAATGGGCGGAGCGCATAATAGGAAATGATAATCGGGCGTGTTCGATTTGAGATAATAGGAGATAACACCAAACAAAAACATAAAAAAAAGCAACTGGAATGACTTTCGTACGTGCACAATGCTTTTGTAGAAATTTTCGCGCAGGGTGTTGAAAAATAAGACCATTACCACACCGAGAGGTAAAAGCACCCAATAATCGTAAAGATCTATTTTAAAAGAAGGTGGAATGGGGTTTGCGAGTGGTTTCCAAATCGCGTAAAATTCCACTATCCGGTCATTCCAGAGATAGATTACACCTAATAAAAAATATACGGTAATAAAACCGAGCAATCCCGAAACCCATTCTCTCCAATCAAAAGGTCTGAAAATGATTAGGGCAATCCATAACAACAAAAGCATCAGGATAAACGGAAAGTAGAATAATGTACCAACCGCCACCAACATACCCAGATCGAACAAAGTTGATTTAACTTCTTTCCGATGATAAGTCTTTAGGAGTTTGTCGATCATCCATATGAGAAAAAAATTACAGATTAATGTAGGGGTCAGGGCTAAAAATGGAAGCAACAAACTAGCTGTTGTCACGTACATAAGCGCGGGGAGGAAAGTGGGCCGGCCAAGTAAGTTGTGGTTGTCCACAATTCTGTTAAGTAACAATGCTTGCGCTATGGTCAAGACCAATGTGATGATTACGTTCGACTGGGGGCTAAGGGTTATATCTCTAAAGTTTCCCAGAAAGGCCATAATAGCCTGTTCAAAAAGCAAGGGATGGAAAGCATTTGGCAGGTGAAAAAATGCTCCGATGCATAGCACGAAAGCCATCACTATCAAAAACGCCAAATTGGAGGGTGTAAACCTTCTGAACAGATTTATCATGTAACGTTAATTACCATTAATAAAGTACAATATTAAGGTAATAGAAGTGAAAATTAAAAAGTAAAAATTAATAAGGTGCAATTGAGCGGAAACAAGGATGTAATACGATGAAACAACTGATTGGCTAATGGAATGAGTAGAATAGCTATTTCCTACCCATCGGCTTTTAGTATTTCGAGCAATTTGTTTATGTTCAACTTATCGTTTAAATTCTCAGGTTCCAATATGTCTCCCTCATCAAGGTCTATCATGGCGGCATCCTGTACATCATAACGATAAATGCTCCAAGAGCCATCCTTATACTCCAGGGCGGTAAGATTCTCCACCCAGTCGCCCGAGTTGAGGTAGGTTACTTTTCCTTTTTCTGTAACAATATCTTTAATTTCAGGTTGATGGATGTGTCCACAGATGACGTATTGATAACCCTTTTCAATAGCCAGATCAGCACAGGTAGTTTCAAAGCTGTTAATGAACTTCACTGCATCTTTGAAGCTAGCTTTTATTTTTTTTGAAAAGCTCATCTTTCCTCTGCCAGCCTTTACCAAACACCAGTTGACAAAGCTATTCAATAGTATCAAGGCATCATAGCCAATGGCGCCTAGGCGCGCCAGCCATTTGGAATGTTGCATGGTTATATCAAAGATATCGCCATGAAAAATCCAGGCCTTTTCATTTTGAATGGGTAAAATCAATTTATTGGCCAGGTGTAAGGAGCCGAGGTTAAAGTCGGCAAATTTACGTAGCATCTCATCATGATTGCCTGTTAGATAATGTACAGGAACCCCTTCGGCAACAAACTTCAACAGTTTTCGTATAACCTTCATGTGGCTTTCCGGCCAATAACGTTTACTGAATTGCCATATATCGATAATATCTCCGTTCAGGATTATTCTTTCAGGATTTATGCCTTTGAGATACGTCAAAAGCTCCTTGGCGTGGCATCCGTAGGTTCCTAAATGCACATCTGAAATAACAACAAGCTCTACTGCGCGTTTTGGCATCAAAATGCAAAATGGTTCGGGAGCAAAGTAAACAAAGATATATTAAGTAAATATGAACTAACTATTATTTTATTGAGGGCTAACCTTTTTTAGCAATAGGTTTGCTTTAAAAGTAACAGCGTATTCCTGTGTGTTTTCTGAGCGGTATTTATTGACGTATAAACTGATAATCGATAGTTTAACCGTATAATCTTTTATCTGGGCGCTTAGCTGCATCTTTTCTGCTGGATAGTAAAAATTGTTGCCGAAACCATGCTTCGCAGGTAATGTATTGTTTTTGCGGGCGAGATCAATTTCTTTTATTACACCATCTAATTTAAAAAGATGTTGGTCTTCTCCAATGCTTACCCAACAACTACGCCCATCGTCATCTATCCGGAGCGTGAGCGAATCTTGTCCGATCGGTGCATGCACTTCCTTTTGATAATTATCCAGTACGATAAGATAGTCCCATCCATTTACCTCGGTTACTTGTTCATGTGGGATGCTGACGTTATAGCTGTTGTTCTGTAAAGAGGCCTTATCAGGGTCGATCGAGAGTAGTGTAAAGGCGGTATCTATTTTTTTATTGACAATGGTATAGGCAGATTCAAGGTTTTCTTTTTTATGAAAAGTATTTTCAATAGTCTGTAAATTGCTGTTTGTGAAAGATTGTAGTGACGTAAGACCGTGATGCTTAACCAAATAACGGACAATGCTGGTTTTTTCATACACGCTAGATTCATCGGTTCTTCCGGCCAATCTTTTTAACCGCGCTATCTGAGAAGTTTTGGCAATCGTGAAAGCGCTTTGCGGGCCGTATATTGCCAAGAGGACGATGATACATAAACTAATGGGAATGATTTTGATATTTTGCTTTTTGCTGATAAGAAAGTAAATGGCTACAAAAGACAACCATAGTGCAAGGCTTACCAGAAAATACCGTGGTTCCGTAATGCCATAATGACCTACTCTTTTATATATTGCTAATACCAGCAGCACTAATAGCGGCACCATCATCCAATAGAAAAACCTCGAAAAGAGCATAACCCACCGGTTGCCTGCTGTATTTCTAATGGGATAGATCAACAGGAGGGATAAAATACCAAAAAAAGCATAGCCAATGATCAAGCTGGATACCAATCCCTTTGGTAGTTCCCACGATAAGGCAATTTTTACCTCATATAATAAAAGGATCAGCAGATAGATGCTCATTAGCGGAATGAGTACGTACTGCGTGAAAATTTTCAGCCCTTTTGGATAGTCGGTTTGTTTTTCCAGATAGCTTACTCGGTTAGGAATGCCTGCAAGGAAAAACAAGGAGTTGAATCCGAGGCCTACTATCACAAAGATGTGCTGATAAAACCGATCGCGCAAGTGCAGAGAGAATAAGTTGTTCACCGCAAAAAGAGCAATGGCGAGACCAATAGATAATACGGCCGTATATAATACCGCTGTAGCAAATCTTAAGAAGAGTGTTTTGTTAAACTGCCAAAAACCATTCGTTGAACCGGATCTTAAAAAAGCAGAGAATGAAACCAATAAGTGAGCGGCTATAATGAGTAGGATCAGTTTATAAGCATGTGCATCATAAAGTTTGGGATCCAGTACGAGGTAGCCAGCCGTGCAGAAAATAAGTATCGCCAAGCGGAGTAAAGACTTTTTTACGATGTCTATCCCATTTGTTTCCGCAAATAGATCGCCTGCCAGCAGTAAGGCAAATCCAATATTGCACAGAACGAGAAACTTAAGCAAGCTATTAATGAGTACATAGCGGTCATATGGCAGTTCGATAAGCCAGCAGGCAGTGATGGTAGCCAAGATCGTTATAATGAATTGCAAAGGAAAGCGCCCTGCTATGTGAAGAAGGCCCCGCCAAAGCGAAAGAAAAGAAGGTAGCTTCATAATAGATGTTCTCTACTTGTCTGTCAAAGATAGTAAAGCTCCGTTGATTTTTTTATCTTTGCATTTTGAACCCGGATTCCGTGTTAGGAATTTAAACGAAATGACATAATCCACAATAGCCATGAAAGACCGATGGAGCCATACCGGGGGTATGGAAACGGAGGGGTTGAAATGGATATAAAGGAGAATGGCATTGCAGTAAATGAGCTAATACGTCATGTGGGTTAACCATTAAACGCCGTTTGCAGCGGTATCAATGAATATATATGAAAGCATACCAAACATTGCTGTATTATTGCTACAGCCCTATTGAAAACGCGGAAGAATTTGCCCAAAAACATTTAGACTTCTGTAAGTCGCTCGGATTAGTAGGTCGTATTATTGTGGCCGAGGAAGGTTTGAATGGTACCGTTTCTGGTACGCAGGAAGGCTGTAAAGCCTATATGGAAGCCATACATGCCGATGAGCGTTTTGCTAAAACCGATTTTAAGATTGATGAGGTAGATGAGCCCTCATTCATCAAGATGCATTGCCGGTACAAACCAGAAATCGTGCATTCAGGATTGCGCGATCCCGGATTGATAGATCCTAACAGGCAGACCGGTAAGCACCTAGAACCACGTGAATTTTTGGAAATGAAAGATCAGGATGATGTGGTTATATTAGATGTTCGGTCTGATTATGAACATCAGGTAGGACATTTCAAGAATGCCGTTCGTTTAGATATCGAAAATTTCAGGGAGTTTCCGGAAAAAATCAATGAACTGGCAAAGTATAAAGACAAAAAAATTCTTACCTATTGTACCGGCGGTATCAAATGCGAGAAAGCTTCTGCGCTGTTGTTGCATGAGGGTTTTGAAAACGTTTATCAGCTGCACGGAGGGATTATAAAATATGGAAAAGAGGTTGGAGGGAAAGATTTTGAGGGTAAATGTTATGTGTTTGACAACCGTGTTGCAGTGGAAGTAAACAGGATCAATCCAAGCGTCGTTTCAACCTGCTTTAACTGCGGTGCGCATACTACCAAAATGATCAACTGTGCCAATCCGGAGTGCAATGAGCATTTTACACAATGCGACGAGTGTGGCTGGAAATTGGATGGATGTTGTTCTGAAACCTGTAAAGAACATCCCAGAAAGAGATCATACGATGGCACGGGTTATTATGTTAAAATACCACAAGCAGTGAATCTTAGCAAACGTAAGCATAAGAAGTTACCGGCAAAGGCCTAATCTATAAGCTTATGCATAAGGGGACCGGGTCAATAGTAATAAGCTTATCCATAGTATTGTTTTTTGGCTTTACACCTGTGCAATTAGATCCGTTGGATCATGCTCCTGCAGATAGGTCAGCAATAGCCCAAAAAAACAACAATATACAATTTGCCGGGGTGCCTTTTGTTCAAAATTATGCGAAAACAACGTATAAGGCAGGCAATCAAAATTGGGCGATAAGCTGTGCTGAAAATGGCGTGATGCATGTTGCCAACAGTGATGGTTTATTGACTTTTGATGGGCAGCACTGGCAACGCAACAGTATGCCCGGCAATATATTAGTCCGCGCAGTAACCACGGATAAGGATGGACGGATCTATTCCGGTGGTTTTGGCGAGTTTGGCTTTTGGGATAAAGATATATATGGGCAATTGAATTACCATTCCCTAGCAGAAGGTTTGCCGGAAAAAGATCGTCCTCATGACGAAATCTGGAAAATTTATGCAGATGAGGAGAAAGTGCTTTTCCAGTCGTTCTCTTCCATCTATACCTATCAGGAAGGCAAGCTGAAGGTGCTTAAATCGTCAGATCCTTTTCTTTTTCTTTTCCATGCCGATGGGCGATACTTTGTTGAAGTCATCGCTAAAGGATTATTCGAATTTCAAGGAGGTAAGCTGACGAAATTGGCAGACAAGGAAGCTTACGGTAACTCCCGTATATTATCTATTCTTCCTTATCCGGGTGGCGGCTTACTCATTGGCACGGCACAGCGAGGAGTTTTCATACTGAAAGACAAGGTGCTTGTTCCTTGGGCAAATGAGGTAGATGAAGACTTTAAAAAGTTTCAGCTAAACAACGGACTGCGCGTACTGGATACTTACTACGCATTTGGTACAATACTGAATGGTGTATATATATTGGATGAACAAGGGAAATTAATTCAGCATATTAATAAGAGTAACGGTTTACAAAACAACACAGTATTAAGTTTACAACAGGATAAGCAGCGGAACATCTGGGCCGCGCTGGATAATGGAATTGACCGTATAGAAATTAATTCTCCTATTTATTATTATGATGATCGGGCGGGAACGTTAGGGACTGTCTACACGTCAAAAATTTATCAGGGCAACTTATATCTGGGAACCAATCAGGGACTGTATTATAGCGCATGGCCTGCCGTTCGTAATCACTTTAACTTTCATCTGATAGAGGGAACACAGGGGCAGGTATGGGACTTATCAATTGTAGACGATCAGCTTTTTTGCGGGCACAATAATGGAACATTTAAGGTAAATGGCAAGCAAGTGCAGTGGTTGTCTTCCGTTACAGGCGGTTATTTACTTACGCCTCTTCAAGGATCGGAAAAGCGCCTCTTGCAAGGAACATATACGGGTTTGACCCTATTTAAAAAGGATGATAATACCTGGCACTTTGAACAGGAAATAGAAGACTTCAACGAACCGGTACAATATCTGCAGCAGATTGGAAATAATAGATTATGGGTAAGTGGGTATAAAGGGCTTTACCGCATCCAGTTAGATAGTGCACAACATAAAGTAATACAAAAGAAGAGATATACCACGCAGGAGGGTTTACCGAACAGCCCCTATAGAAATGTATTTGATTTAGCAGGAAGAACTGTTTTTGCTACAGACTCTGGGTTTTATTTATATGACGAGATTGCCGATCGTTTTCATGCTTACGAGCAATTAAACGAACGCTTAGGCACCTTTGCCAATGCAAACAAGATTGTGGCAACCGAGAATGGTCAGTATTGGTTTATCCGCAAAGGTAATCTTGCCTTGGTGGCTTTTGGTGATGGAGGAAAGGCAAGCATTGATTCTACACAGTTTGGACCGCTCAGCAATAGGATGATAAGCTATTACGAAAATGTGAACGTTCTAAGTCATAACTTATCACTCATTAGCTTAGATGATGGTTTTGCTTTGTACAGAAGGTTGCAACAGCCGCCCGAGAAAAAGATTGAAAAACCGATTATTCAAAAAATAGAAGATATTGCTGATAGCACCGCTCGGCTAATCGCGTTTAATCGGACTGACTTGACCTTAGAAGCTCACCAGAACAACCTCAGGATAACCTTTGCGTTACCGCATTATGGCATTAACGACGCGCAATTTCAATATCTGCTGCAAGGCAACTCAAAAAATTGGTCGGCCTGGAGTACACTTACCCAAAAAGAGTTTACCAATTTACCTGCTGGTGAGTATATTTTTAGGGTGAGGGCATTGGTAAATGGCATCGTTACACCAGTTACTGTTGTTGCGTTTGAAATTAGCGCGCCTTGGTATCATAGTAAATGGGCATGGAGTATTTATTTAGTAGGCGCCCTTTTGCTATTGCTGTCGCTGCAGCGATTTTATACATACAAACTAAAGCGGCATCGAGAAGACGTACAACGTAGAATGCTGCTGGAGCAAGAAGAGCGCCTAAGGAAAGAATCAGTAGAGAATGAGCAAAGATTGGTTCGTCTGAAAAACAGTCAACTGGAGAAAGAACTTGCCAGTAAAAATAGAGAACTTGCCAATTCGGCCATGAACATCGTGTACAAAAATGAGTTACTGAACAATGTGCATGATGAGCTTTTGCATTTAAAAGATAATGAAGGTCGAAAGTTATCAGGGGATCAATTAAAAAGGATAAGCAAAATTATTGATGAAGCACGTAGTGACGAACGTGATTGGAACTTGTTTGAAGAAAGCTTCAACGAGGCCCATGAAAATTTCTTCAAGAAGTTAAAAACAAATCACCCCGAATTGATACCCAATGACCTGAAGCTCTGTGCTTACCTGCGGATGAATATGTCGAGCAAGGAAATTGCTTCTCTGCTTAACATTACCACCAGAGGAGTGGAGATTCGCAGATATAGACTTCGTAAGAAGCTCAACCTAGAACACGACCAGAGCCTTACTGAATTTTTGATCGAAATATAAATTTTCCTCACCTACTAGTCTTCTATTAAACACCATCTTTCCGTCGAACCCTTTATCAACTCTTCTTTTATACGCGGTTAAATCGTTGTTCAAATGAAATAAATAATAATTGGTGTAACCGAATTTCCGTTTGCGCTTTTCTTTTTACTACATCATTACCTCATCAAACACTATGTGTATCATTTACACCATTGCTGGATAGAACGAGAGGTGTTTCGTGTGTTTAAGTTGTTTGTAATCAATAGCTTATTTTTTATTTCTTTTGGTTTGAGCAGGTTGTGTTTGATGTGATGTATAAATGTAGAGGTCTTTTTTTTTCTTTTCATCAAACAATAGAACACCTTTGTTTTGTTAATCAGAATAAGTGAGGGCGTACTCACTTGTAATTTAGGGGCGTATGCTAACAAGCGTCCAATTAACAAAAGCTTATATTAAAATTTTAACTAATCACACACAAATGAAGTACAGATTTACTTACTACCTGATGGTGCTATTTGTATTTCTTGCGATGCCAGCCTTTGCACAGCAGGAAATCACGATCACAGGTAAAGTGGTTGATTCGCTCGATGGTTTGGGGATACCAGGCGTAAGCGTATTGATTAAAGGAACCACTAAAGGAACACAAACGGATGCCAACGGGAATTATAGCATAGTGGCGCCATCTAATGGTACACTGAGTTTCACTTTTATCAGCTATGGTCGGCAAGAGATCCCAATAAATAATAGTACTAATATAAATGTGACCTTATCGAGCGAAAATGAACAATTAGATCAGGTAGTAGTAATTGGATATGGTACCGCTGCAAAGAGAGATCTAACGGGATCAATCGTTTCCGTAAGCGGTCGAGATGTCGCCGATAAACCTTCACCCAATCCAATATCATCCATACAAGGAAAAGTTGCCGGGGTTCAAATTACAAACAGCGGGCAGCCCGGTGCGGCACCGAATGTGAAGATTCGGGGAACTAATTCAATTAATGGCGCGAGCCCTCTTTATGTTGTAGACGGAATACTCAACGATAATATCGATTTCCTTAACCCGTCTGATATTGAGTCTATGGAAATATTAAAAGATCCATCTTCTTTGGCAATCTTTGGTGTTAGGGGTGCGAACGGTGTCATAATTGTAACCACTAAGTCGGCAAAGCAAGGCGATTTGAATTTTAATTTCAACTCAACCGTAGGGTTCAAAGACGTTAATCATCGCATGAAACTGACGGATGCTACTGGTTTTAGAACATTATATGACGAACAGCTGGCGAACCAGGGTGCTGCTCCTTTCGATTATACCAACTGGAATGCAAACACAGATTGGCAAGATGAAATTTTCCAAAAGGGAATACTTAATTACAACAACTTAAGTGTAAGTGGAGCGACTGATAAAAACCGATTTTACATGGGTTTAGGGTACACCACCGAAGAAGGGGTTGTGAAGCATGAGGACTATGAAAAGATTACCATCAACATAAACGATGAATTAAATATCACAAAAGATTTTAAGGTGGGGATGAATTTTAGTGGTTATAAAGCTAGTTTACCACAGATACAACCCAACTTGGTCAACACGGCTATTATCGCTTCTCCGATCACGCCTATCTATAATGATGAGTATGGATTATATTATAATACGCCTCCTTTTCAAACTCCTCAGATAAATTCGCCCATGGTTGCATTGGAACTTAGAAAAAACACGAGAATTAGTGATGAATACAGGGCTGTTGGAAGTGTATTTGCTGAGTTGAGTTTTTTGAGTCATTTTACAGCTAGAGGCTCTATTCTGTATGATTATGGTTTTAACCAAATCAGAGGATACACCCCCATTATTAACGTATACGACCCTAATATACAGGGCGATGATAAAACAAATACACTTGTTCGAGCAACTGCTGTGAGTCAAGAACATAATACGTATAGAAAGGTGCAAAGTGATTGGTTATTAACATACAAAAATAGTTGGGGTGATCATAACTTAACTGCAACGGCTGGGGTAACATCCTATTTTAGAGATTATGAGGGGATTATTACTAATGTGTCGCAGGGAAATGGAGACCCGATCCCGAACGATCCTCGGTTTTTTTATACAACCAATGGAGACCGATCTACCCAATCTATCGGAGGCAGCCAGTGGGATCGAGCAACGCTATCTTATTTGGTTCGGGGTATATACAATTACAAAAGCAAGTATCTAATTAATGCTTCATTCAGAAGAGACGGTTCTTCGGCGTTCTTAAGTTCAAATAGATGGCAGAATTCGGGTGCTATAGGTGCTGGATGGGTGATCTCTGAAGAGTCATTTATGAAAAATCAAAGCCTGTTTGATAACTTGAAAATCAAGGGTTCTTGGGGTATCTTGGGTAACGAAAACACAGGCGATTCTTATCGCTACCCAGTGTATCCAACGCTTGTGCCAGGTAGCTCTACCTCTTTTGGTAACAACATTTATCCTGCATTATCACCTGCCTATGTGCCAGATCCAAACTTGCGCTGGGAATCCGTTCATTCTTGGGAGGCAGGTTTTGAAGCGAGGATGTTTAAGAATAGACTAAGCTTAGAGGCTGCATACTACAATAAAAAAACAAAAGATATATTGGTTGAAGTACCGGGTGTTACCGGATTTTTACCAACGTTAAGAAATGCGGGAGAAATACAAAATACAGGTATTGAATTGGCAGCCGGCTGGAGCCAGGATATTAGCGACGATTTAAAACTAACCTTCAGTGGTAATTTGACAACGCTCAATAACAAAGTGCTCAGTCTGGCTAATGAAGGCTTTGCAATATTAGCTTCGAATAGTGTTTCCCGTACGTCGGCGGGCTTGCCAATTGGTTATTTTTATGGCCTAAAAACGGAGGGTGTTTACCAAACACAAGAGGAGGTAGATGCAGGGCCTACAAGTGGACTTGGTGCGCCATTTAGACCGGGTGATATAAAATATACAGACTTAAATAATGATGGAGTAATAAATAATGATGATAGAACGATTATCGGAAATCCAACACCTGATTTTACGTATGGATTTTCTTTCAATTTAGCATATAAAGGTTTCGATTTGGGTGCTGAGTTTATGGGAGTATCAGGCAATGACATTATACGTACATGGAATCAAAATAGTTATTCTGTATTTAACTTTTTAGAAGACCGTCTAGGTAGATGGACAGGACCGGGTACATCTAATTTTGAACCTATTTTGGACGCAACAAGAGGAAATAATACACAATTCTCGTCTTATTATATTGAAAGTGGAAGCTTCTTCCGCGTACGGAATATACAAATAGGATATAATTTCAGTCGTGAAAAACTTGAAAAGATTAAATTAAAATCATTAAGACTTTTCTTAAACGCGCAGAACCCTTTCACTTTTTCAAAGAATACAGGATTTACTCCTGAAATTGGAGGGGACCCAATTGCCTTCGGTGTTGATAACGGAACATACCCTTTACCAGCAATCTATACTTTAGGTGTTAATCTTAACTTTTAATAGATAAGGAAATGAAAACGACATTTATATCAAAATATATTTGGATTGCTGTAGGTGCAATCGCATTATTTTCCAGTTGCTCAAAAGATTTTTTAGACCGTAAACCTTTAGGTCAGCTAACGGAAGATGAATTACCAGCAGGTTCTTTAGAAGGGCAGGTTCTGGCCATTTACGCGGGTTTGAGGAGTGAAGGCACTAGTGGTCTCCCTTATGTCGCTGTGCATAATATAAGATCCGACGATGCTGATATTGGATCTAGTACTGGAGATGAAGCCGGAGCGGCACCTAATACGGATGACTTCCAATATACAACTAATTATTGGCTTTGGGGAAACTATTGGACCGATCATTATCGATTAATAGCCTTGACCAATAACGCAATACAGATCGCGGACTCCTTGGATATTGACAATGCTACGACCATGAGTTTGGTTGCTGAGGCGAAGTTTTTTAGGGCCTGGGCTTACTTTAATCTTGTTCGGGCATTTGGAGAGGTGCCTAAAATTGATTTTAGAGTTTATGATCAGTCAGAAAGTATTGTCCCTAAATCAAGCATCGCCGAGATTTATGAGCTGATTGATGCCGATTTGGAAGATGCAACGGTATCCTTACCATTAAATTGGGAAACCCGTTATATAGGCCGTATTACAAGAGGCGCTGCCTTTGCTTTGCAGGCAAAAACTTTTCTAGCAAGACAACAGTATGGACGTGCTTTAGCAGCTGCACGTATGGTTATCTCTTCAGGAGAATATAATTTAAGCGTCCCTTACGATCAGATTTTCCGTGAGAGTCAGGAGAATAGTAAGGAATCGGTTTTTGAAATACAGGCATTGTATACTCAGGCACAAACAGGTTTAGGAATCACCTATGCAAATAGACAAGGCGTTAGAGGGTCGGGAGATATGAATTTAGGATGGGGATGGAATGTTCCTAATGAGCGCCTGGCCAATGCATTCGAAGAAGGAGATCCAAGAAAAGATGAAACGCTGCTTTATGCTGGGCAAGTAAATACCCCCTATAGTGAATTTATTCCTGCCGCAACAGCAACGGTTCCTAGGCCTTACTGGAGTAAAAAAGTATATACAGATCCAGCTATCCGCGCCTCTACAGGCAGTTTGGAAGGAAATTGGTTTAATTTTAGGGTTATTAGATATGCTGATGTAGTGCTAATGGCTGCCGAGGCGGCGAATGAAACAGGAGAACGCGAGGCCGCTTTGGAGTATCTCGAACAAGTCCGTGGCAGAGCGAGAGGAAATAATACTACTATTTTACCAAGAATCACCACTTCAGATCAAGAGGAACTACGGCAGGCCATTAGGAGAGAAAGACAGGTTGAATTAGGTATGGAAAATGAGCGGTTTTTTGATCTTATACGATGGGGGATTGACATAGAAACATTTCATGAGGCAGGAAAGACTGATTATCAAGTGCGAAATAGATTTTTACCTATCCCACAAAATGAAATAGATCGTTCTGGAGGAATTCTGATTCAGAACCCTGACTATTAGAAAAAAAGCGAGGGCAAATAAACACTGCCCTCGCCTTCTATTACAATCAAATAAATTCAAACATGTCTTATAGAGGCAAACATTTCCTTCAAAAAAGATGAAACATCTTACTTTTATATTTTTTTTCTTAGTATATTTTTTTCTCTCTTGTTCCCTTAAAAACGAAAAAGGATCAACAAACGGATCCGAAGAGACACCAGACTCCCTTTCCAATGATTCACTCCTTACTTTAGTTCAGCACCAAACTTTTCAATATTTCTGGGAGGGTGCAGAAGAAACTTCCGGTTTAGCTAGAGAACGTATCCATATTGATGGAGAATATCCGGAAAATGATCAGGATGTAGTAACCACAGGGGGCGGAGGTTTTGGTGTGATGGCGATATTGGTAGGGATTGAAAGAGGGTTTATTACAAGGCAGGAAGGGACGGATCGTCTTACCAAGATTGTGGATTACCTGGAAAAGGCAGATCGTTTTCACGGAGCCTGGCCGCATTGGTTGCATGGTCCTACAGGTAAAGTAAAACCCTTCGGTACCAAGGATAACGGAGGAGATTTGGTGGAAACGGCCTTTATGGCTCAGGGTCTTCTCTGTGTGCGTCAGTATTTTGCACAAGGGAATGAGCAGGAAAAGATTTTGGCGGCAAAAGCAAATCAGTTATGGCAGGAGATTGATTGGAACTGGTACCGTAAAGACGAACAAAACGTGCTTTACTGGCATTGGAGCCCTGAGTATGGCTGGGAAATGAATTTTCCGGTTACCGGCTATAATGAGTGCCTCATTATGTATGTACTAGCCGCCGCATCTCCAACACACGGTGTACCTGCAGCAGTGTATCACGAAGGCTGGGCGAAGAACGGTGCCATTAAGTCGAGCGCCGAGCAATATGGTTATCCCGTGGTATTAAATTTTAATGGCCATGAAGGAACCGTTGGTCCGCTATTCTGGGCGCATTATTCCTATTTAGGACTCGATCCTCGTGGATTGAAAGATCAGTACGCAGATTATTGGGAGCTGAACCGAAACCAAACACTCATTCAACGACAATACTGCATCGAAAATCCAAAACAGTTTAAAGGTTATGGTGAGAATGCTTGGGGCTTAACGGCAAGCTATTCGGTAAAAGGATATGCCGGACATAGCCCGAAAGATGATCAGGGTGTCATAAGCCCCACAGCCGCGCTATCCTCTTATCCCTATACACCCGAATACAGTATGCAGGTAATCCGCCATCTTTATGATGATCTGGGTGATAAGGTTTGGGGCAAATACGGCTTTTACGATGCGTACAGTGAAACGGATAACTGGTTTCCAAAACGTTATTTGGCTATTGATCAGGGGCCGGTTCCGGTCATGATTGAAAATCAGCGGACGGGCTTGCTTTGGGATTTGTTTATGAGTGCTCCAGAGGTAAAGGAGGGCTTGAAAAGTTTAGGGTTTACCAGTAGTCAACATCCTTTATAGTTATGAGTTGCAGATTGCGAGTTGCGAGTTGTGGGTTGTCAGTTGTCAGCTCTTTGAATCGTCGATTTTTTCTTCAGACGATTCTGATCGGATTATTGCTTTTTTTTATGATAGGGCTTTCCTTTGCTCAAAATAATCAGCGTACCTATTGCAATCCCATTAACTTAGATTACGCTTACCTGCCTATACCTAATTTTGCCACTTGGGGTAAACATCGCGCCACAGCCGATCCTGTTATCGTGACATATAAAGGGGATTATTATCTGTTTTCTACCAATCAATGGGGGTATTGGTGGAGCAAGGATATGCTAAACTGGAATTTTGTATCAAAGTCTTTTCTACGCCCTGAGCATAAAGTTTACGATGATCTTTGTGCGCCGGCCGTTTGGGTGCAGGGAGATACGTTATTGGTGATGGGGTCTACGTATGCCAGTAATTTCCCCATCTGGATGAGTACTAATCCCAAGGCAAACGAGTGGAAAGAAGCGGTACATAATTATGAAATAGGTGGCTGGGATCCCGACTTTTTTGTAGATGATGATGGTAAGCTGTATCAATTTAACGGAAGTAGCAATGTTTATCCCTTATATGGTATCGAGGTGAACAGGAAAACTTTTCAGCCTATTGGTGCGCGGAAGGAATTACTATTGCTGAACGATAATCGCTTTGGTTGGCATCGCTTCGGAGAATACCAGGATAATACTTTTTTAAAACCGTTTATGGAAGGTGCCCATATGACCAAACATAATGGCAAGTATTATCTTCAATATGCAGCGCCGGGTACTGAATTTAGCGGTTATGCGGATGGCGTTGCTATTTCGGATAGTCCCTTGGGATTTTACGAGCATCAGTCCCTACCGTTAAGCTATAAACCCGGTGGATTCATTAGAGGCGCTGGACATGGTGCAACCTATCGGGACGTATATGGCAATTACTGGCATGTGTCGTCTATGGTCATTGGGGTGAAAAACAACTTCGAAAGGCGCTTGGGTTTCTGGCCCGCAGGTTTTGATCGGGATGACGTGATGTACACCAATACGGCCTTTGGTGACTATCCCCATTATTTGCCAACAGGAGAAGAAGACCATCTCAAAAGCCGGTTTACGGGATGGATGCTGCTGAATTTTAATAAGCCGGTTAGCGTTTCTTCTACGTTGGGTGCCGCTTATGGCGCGAACAATGCGGTGGATGAAGATGTTAAGTCCTATTGGAGTGCGGCCAGTGGGGAGAAGGGGGAGTGGCTCGAAACGGATTTGGGGAATATCTCCGAAGTGAGGGCTATCCAGCTAAATTATGCGGACCAGGATGTGGAATTTTTAGGGAAACAGGAAGGCCTGTATCACCAGTATATACTAAGCTACTCGGAAAATGGCAGGTCTTGGAAAACATTAGTGGATAAAAGTAAAAACGATAAAGATGTTCCGCACGATTATATTGAACTGGAAAAACCTATCAAAGCACGTTATATCAAACTCGAAAATATCCATGTCCCTGCCGGTAAATTTGCAATCAGTGGCCTACGGGTTTTTGGGAATGGTTTCGGAACAAAACCCAGTGCCGTAGAGGAGTTTATGGTTTTACGGGGCGAAGAGGATAAAAGAAGTGCGTGGTTAAAATGGAAACCGATAGATAACGCATATGCTTACAATATCTATATTGGGGTAGATCCCAATAAATTATACAATAATATTATGGTATATAATGCCAATGATTATTGGTATAAAGGGATGGATAAAACAAAAACATATTACTTCTGCATTGAAGCGATTAACGAAAATGGTGTTTCTGAAAAAACAAAGGTGCAGGAAGTGAAATAGAGACATAAGACATCAGTAGCAAGACAGCTGATCGGAGTGATCAGTAAACAGCGACGAGTGGCAACAACACCGGCTGATTACGCGTTACTGATTACTTAATATAAATCTTGATACTGGAATCTTGATACTTAAAAACATGAACAAATTAATCATACCCGCGATGGCTGCTGCACTATTTATGGCAGTACCGTCGCATGCGCAAAGAAAAGTCAATAAAACCATCACTAGAGCACAAACGCCATCGGATATGAATGCGTTCATTGCTGATTTGATGGGCAAAATGACCTTGGATGAAAAGATCGGGCAGCTGAATCTTCCAACAGGAGGTGAAGCCACCACGGGTTCTGTGGTAAGCAGCGACTTGGAAAGTAAAATCAAAGCGGGGCAGGTAGGCGGCGTGTTTAGCCTGACAACACCCGAACGTGTTCGCAAAACACAGGAATTGGCCGTGAACCAAAGTCGCTTGAAAATACCGCTGATTTTTGGTCAGGATGTGATTCACGGTTATAAAACGCTGTTTCCTATTCCCTTGGGTCTATCGGCCACATGGGACTTGGATCTGATTGAGGAAACAGCGCGTATTGCAGCAGCAGAAGCCAGTGCGGATGGCCTGAACTGGGCCTATTCACCGATGGTAGATATCTCACGCGATCCTCGCTGGGGACGTATATCGGAAGGCAGTGGTGAGGATACCTACCTGGGAGCCAAAATTGCCGCAGCGATGGTAAGAGGTTTGCAGGGCAATGACCTGAGTGCGAATAATACGTTGATGGCCTGTGTGAAACACTTTGCCCTATATGGGGCGGCAGAGGCCGGACGTGATTACAACACCACCGATATGAGCCTACACCGCATGTACAACGAATATTTACCACCGTATAAGGCTGCGGTAGAAGCTGGGGCGGGGAGTATCATGACCTCCTTCAACGACATTAATGGCGTACCGGCTACGGCGAACCCTTGGTTGCTGACAGATGTTTTGCGTAAGCAATGGGGTTTCAAGGGCTTGGTGGTGACCGACTATACGGCCATCAATGAACTGATAGACCATGGTCTGGGAGACTTACAGCATGTCTCTGCCTTATCGCTGAATGCGGGGGTAGATATGGATATGGTGGGTGAAGGATTTTTGACTACACTTAAAAAGTCTTTGCAGGAAGGCAAGGTAAAGGAGGCAGATATTGATCGGGCATGCCGTATGGTCTTGGAAGCGAAATACAAATTGGGGCTCTTTGAAGATCCTTATAAATATTGCAGCGAAGAACGGGCCAAAACAGAAATCCTATCCAAAGAGCATTTGGCTTTTGCACGTCAAGTAGCGGGGCAGTCCTTCGTGCTTTTGAAAAACGAAAACAACACCCTGCCGTTGAAGAAGTCAGGAACCGTTGCGTTAGTAGGCCCATTGGCCAACACAGGTAGCAATATGCCGGGTACCTGGAGTGTGAATGCTGATCTTCAGCATACGCAATCTTTCCTAGAGGGGATGAAAGAGGTACTAGGTTCACAGGTAAAGATAGTACATAGTTTAGGAGCCAATTTAGTGGAAGACGCGGCCTATCAGGAACGTGCTACCATGTTCGGTAGGGAGATTCCGCGAGACAATCGCTCCGAAGAGGAGCTGATACAAGAGGCCGTGGCCACCGCCCAGCAAGCTGATGTGGTTATTGCTGCTTTGGGCGAAGGCTCAGAGATGACTGGAGAAAGCTCGAGCAGAACCGACCTGAATATTCCTGCTGGCCAGCAGCGCTTATTGGCTGCGCTCCTGAAAACAGGAAAGCCGGTGGTGTTGGTGGTTTTTGCCGGTAGGCCACTTACACTGACTTGGGAAGAAGCGAATGTGCCCGCTATACTGAATGTATGGTTCGGAGGTACGGAAGCCGCCAAGGCCATTACCGATGTCGTTTTTGGTGATGTGAATCCTTCGGGGAAACTCACGGCAACCTTTCCTAAAAATGTGGGCCAGATACCCATTTATTATAGTCACAAAAATACGGGCCGGCCTTTAGCCGAAGGGAAATGGTTCCAAAAATTCCGCTCCAACTACCTGGATGTAGATAATCAACCACTTTATCCTTTTGGTTATGGATTGAGCTATACCACTTTTGATTATGGTGATGTTGCTCTGAGTAAGAATAGTTTGACCACTGGCGATTCGATAAGCGTTTCGGTAACGGTAACCAATACCGGAAAAGTGGCAGGCAAAGAAGTCGTGCAGCTTTATACACAGGATTTAGTGGGCAGTGTGACCCGCCCAGTGAAAGAGTTGAAGCATTTTCAGAAGATTGAATTGCAAGCAGGCGAAAGTAAAGAAGTTGTCTTTCATATCAGCGTAGACGATTTGAAGTTTTATAATGCCGACTTGAACTATGTGGCCGAACCCGGCGATTTTAACGTTTATATAGGCAGTAATTCAAGAGATGTAAAAGAGGCTACTTTTACGCTGAATTAAAAAGCGAAGGATGGTTGCCCGTTTTTTAACGCGTTGAATGCGTCATCTAACATGCGAAGTGACTCACTCCGCATGTTAGATGACGCATCTTACGTTAAGGATGCCCGACTTTACGCGTAAGATGCTACATGTTAAATGCAGCATCTTACACTTTAAATACATCACCCACTCGTGCCTTTTCCAACAACTGGCAACTAACAACCAATACCAGCAAAAAAACAAAGGCTTCCATTCTATCGAACTCCGTTTAAGACACTCACAACTCACAACGGGCAACAGACAACCAATAACAAACAACGATGCTGTAGCTTTTTGAGCACCAAGTCCGTTAAATAGCTTGTGTAATGAAAGACAAAAAAACAAAAGGAATACTATGAAAATGAAAAACTACTTTATCCTCTTGATAACGGTGCTTGTTGGAGGATTAACATTCAGTGCTTGTAATAACGATGATGATTACGTGCGGATACCGGCGGCCTATGTGAATTTTGTGAATGCCTACGCGGGAGCAGATCAACTTGGAATATCGCTTGGCCGAGGTTCAATTAGAATTGACTATGGTACATATCTGCAATATCAGCCAGTAAACGCTGGAACGTATAATTTCAATGCAGGGTTACCGAATACTTCAGTACCGATTGTTGATAGTACGATTATTCTAAGAGACAGTACTGCTTACACTTCTGTTGTCTATGGCTATCAAGATACGGTATCCAGTATTTTAGTAGAGGATAAAGATGCCGCAAACTTCGATGCCAGCAAAGCGTATATTCGCTTTTTCAATTTATCGGAAAATACACCGGCAGTGAAAGTAAACCTGATTCAAAACGGTACACCCACTACGGTGTTTAATGACAGAGCAGTAGATACACAGAGCTCCGCAGAAACAAATGCTGCTTTTACGGCAATTGATCCGAACGCTTATACCATTCAGGTAACGGATTTGAATGATACACAATTGGCCTTAAGAGATGAAGCTGCCTCCCTGAGTGCCGGTAAGTATTATACCATTTTAACAAGAGGGATCAATGGTAATACGCAAAAGCCGATTGTAGTTGGAATATTTCAGCACTAGTTCATTAATGCAACAAAGCATATAACCACTCGCCAAGGCGATAGCCAAATTTCAGCGATAGCGCTATAATCAATAGAATAAAAGCCAATCCAAATGCATATTTGTAGATTGGCTTTTTTAATTCTTCCTTTAATTTTTCCGTGAATTGATTGGCCATCCCCGCTCTCCCGTATTTTTATTAACGTTTATCCACACTGTATTTCCCCGGGCCTACCAATGCTAAGCCTATAAAAACGGACAAGAGCTCTATGGGATGCCCGGCAGACATAAAGCCTTCGCCTTTGTAATGATGAAGTGCGGCTATAAACATCACAAAGGCCATAAACAGCGCAGCCGGACGAAAGGCTAAACCGATAATGAGTAGAAAGCCTCCAAGTGTTTCTACTATGGCCGCCAAAAAACCCCAAATGGTATATCCGAAAGTAATACCGATATGGCCCATTGCTGAACCTACCCCTTTCCACATTTCGGGGCCACCGGTTATCTTAGGATAACCATACATAATAAACATGAAGCCCAATGCCACACGGATAATGAGCAATCCGGTGTTTCTGTAATTTCCAAGTGTTGATAATAATGCCATATTTTGGTTGTTAGTTGTTGGTTATTCGTTGTTTGTTAAATAGTATCAAGACCTCAGTATCAAGTATCAAGATTTTCCTATAAGCTTTCGGCACATCGGGTGTCTTGTATCTTGCTACTTATGTCTTGTGTCTCATCACTTATTACTGATCACTGTCTTCTGTCTATACATAAGCCAAGGTCACTTTATTTTTCTCTACCGTCAGTTGTGCCTCCCTACCAAAGATCAAGGTATAATTATGATCGATATGACCAGCGGGGAAGTCAAAGGCCACAGGGTAGCCATATTCGCTCACTACCTCTTTGACTAAATCCTCCATACTCATTCCAAAGGGCACTTTATTGTCTTTTAGACTGGTAAAACCGCCAACTATCAGTCCTTTCAGCCTGGCAAGTTTCCCCGCACGCTTTAGTGTCCAAAGCATCCGGTCTATCGCGTAATAATATTCGCCGACATCCTCGATGAACAGTATTTTACCCGTGTAATCCATCTCCGAAACAGAGCCCAGGACATGGATAAGTAGGGCCAAATTCCCGCCGATCACCTGACCTCTTGCAATACCAGGGATATTTTCATGGGCACTTTTATATTCGTATAACGGATTTTTTCCAAAAAGCGTATCCTTTAAACTGAGCAATGATTCTCTGGTAGCATCCGGTATGGTAACGGGCATCTGTCCGTGTATCGTTTCTATTGCATATAGTTTATGGATATGACTGTGAATAACCGTTACATCGCTGAAGCCGATTACCCATTTTGGTTTTTTCTCGAAGCGGGAAAAGTCTACCCGATCGATCATGCGTGCACTTCCATAACCTCCCCGTGCCGCAAAAATGGCTTTAATGGTGTCATCATCCAGCATATGCTGAAAATCCTGCGCCCTTAAGGCATCGCTGCCGGCATATTGCCTACAACTGCTGTGCACGGTTTTACCTAATACTACCTCCAGCTCCCATGAACGCAGCACTTTCACCGCATCATCTATACCATTATCTAGTTTCCAGGCGGGGCATACAATGGCCACCTTGTCACCTTTTTTCAAATAAGGAGGTGTTTTCGTCATATCCATTTATTAGGAATTGCAAATTGATGTATCTTTGCCGGAATAACAAATCATTTTTAAAATTTTAAGCGAAAAGCTTACAGAATAAAGCGGAAAGCGAGATGCCAACCTTGATCAATGATTACGCATTACTGATCACGGATTACTAAACAAAAAAATGAAAGATTTTAAACGTTATACCATCACCTCGGCCTTGCCTTATGCAAATGGGCCCTTACACATCGGACACCTAGCAGGAGCATATATTCCTGCGGATATCTTCGTGCGCTTTTTGAGAATGAATCATAAAGATGTGGCTTTTGTATGTGGGTCTGATGAGCATGGTGCAGCCATTACCATTAAAGCCAAGAAGGAAGGGATCACCCCTCAGGAGATTATTGATAAATATAATACCCAGATCAAAGAAAGCTTTGAACAGTTCGGTATTTCTTTTGACATTTACCACCGTACTTCTGCCAAGATTCACCATGAACTTTCGCAGGAATTCTTTCTGAATCTATACCATAAAGGAGAGTTTGTAGAAAAGTTTTCAGAACAGTATTATGATGAGGAATACCATCAATTCCTGGCCGATCGGTATATCGTAGGTACTTGTCCAAATTGCCATAACGAAGGAGCCTATGGCGATCAGTGCGAAAAGTGTGGTACCTCCCTCAGCCCAACGGATCTGATTAATCCCAAATCCACCTTAAGTGGTAAAACGCCTGTATTACGCGAAACCAAACACTGGTATTTGCCATTGGATAAATACCAAAGCTGGTTGGAAAGCTGGTTGTTAGAAGGGAAGAAAGACATCTTGAAATCCAATGTATATGGGCAATGCAGTTCCTGGTTAAAATCCGGCTTACAGGCGCGATCCATGACGCGCGATCTGGACTGGGGTGTGGACGTGCCTTTAGAGGAGGCTCAAGGTAAAAAACTATACGTGTGGTTAGATGCACCCATAGGCTATATTTCAGCTACGAAGCAATGGGCCCTGGATACCGGGAAAGACTGGGAGCAATATTGGAAGAAGCAAGAGAATCCGGATGATGATGCCTGTTTGATCCATTTTATAGGAAAAGATAATATCGTATTCCACTGTATTATTTTCCCTTCGATATTACATGCGCATGGCGAATACATATTGCCGGAGAACATCCCCGCCAATGAGTTTTTGAATCTAGAGGGCGATAAACTATCCACTTCCAGAAATCATGCGGTATGGTTACATGAGTACTTAGCTGATTTTCCGGGCAAGCAGGATGAGCTGCGTTATGTGCTGGCCTCTATTTTGCCGGAAACATCTGATAGTGAATTCACCTGGAAAGACTTTCAATCACGTATCAATAATGAACTGGTAGCGATATTTGGTAATTTTGTAAACCGTGTATTGGTACTTTCGCATAAGTATTTTAACGGAATGGTTATGCCCGCCTTAGACCTCACAGACAAAGATAGGTTGGTATTGGCCGAACTGGAACGTTATCCAAAAGCTATCCGCACTTCTTTAAGCCAATATCGTTTCCGGGAGGCCTTGGCGCAGTTTATGAATGTGGCCCGCTTAGGGAATAAATATCTAGCAGACGAGGAACCTTGGAAGTTGATCAAAACAGATGAGGAGCGGGTAAAAACCGTATTAAACATCGGGTTGCAGATCGCGGCTAACTTAGCGGTATTGGCACAACCGTTCTTGCCGCATACTGCTGAGAAGCTATTTGATATGCTGAATTTCAATGAACGAGGCTGGGAAGCGGCAGGGAAGGCTCAACTGCTGCAGGATGGACATCAACTGGGTCAGGTAAAATTGCTTTTCGAAAAAATAACAGACGAGCAGATCGATGGGCAATTAGCGAAACTATCACAGGCGAAGGTAGATAATGCCCAAGCGGCGACAAGTGCTGAGCCGGCTAAGCCGGATATTTCCTTTGATCAGTTTACACCGCTGGATATCCGTACCGGGAAAATCCTGACAGCTGAAAAAGTAGCTAAAACAAAGAAATTACTGAAAATGACGATCGATACCGGTATTGACCAACGAACGGTAGTTTCCGGCATTGCTGAATTTTTCAATCCAGAAGATATCGTAGGTAGGCAGGTTTCTATTTTAGTAAATCTGGAACCTCGTGAAATTAAAGGGATTCTATCGCAAGGAATGATTTTAATGGCCGAAGATGCCGATGGGCGTCTTGATTTTGTGAGTCCGACATCGGCCATGAAACCGGGGAGCATCATTCGCTAACCTATGGAATATAAGGAATTGTTCCATTTGACATAAAAAGTACATTTTTGTGTCATTTTGAATATAAATTTAGTCTTTTATGTTTAATCGGGGCGTATCTTGGTGTAGAGATATGCCCCGAATGATCAACTTAAACCGTTCTCTATGAGAAAAGGCTATACCTTTCTGCTTCTTTGGTGTCTTTTTATGTCTTTCTGTTGGGCACAGGAGAAAAACATCCCACTTCACCGAATTATTTTTTCGGATGAGGCGGGTGAGAATGGACAAGCACAGCATCCCTCGGCCGATCACGCATATTTTTCTTTTTTACATCCGGAAACATTTTTGGAAGCCTATAATCCGGACCCTGAAGACAGCCTCTCCTATCATTGTCCCGATCCTATCGTTATCCCGCTTGGTGATGCTGCGGTCTTAGTATATATCAATACCGATTGGTGGTTAAGCGAATCGTCTTCCCCCACTGCGGAAGGAATGGGCTGCAACTGCTTAACGCAGAGGGATGTGGTAAACCGCTTGCGGGATATTGTTTACGAGAATCGGAATAAGATGATGCTCGTTGCGCTGAAACATCCGGTGTACAATGTGGGGAGGGAAGCAGGCTTTTTCACGTGGAAGGATCATTTTTTTCCGCTCACCGCAGTGGATCCAAAGCTCTACGTGCCTCTGCCTATTGTCGGTAGTTTAGCCCCACTTTATCATAGCGTCTTCATGTCTCGCCAGGAAATGAGACATCCATTGTATAAGATAATGATGAATAGCATTACGGACGTTTTTTCAGGACATCCCAATCTATTATTTATTTCTAGTTCAGGAGGAGGGTTGAAGGTGATGCAGGCAGGGAACCCGCCTTATCTTCAGATCATTAGCGGTCAGAAAGTTGCAAAAAGGCAAGCGGTAAAGGATGAAGGCGTTTTATTTGAAGAGTTGGATGGTGGACATGTAGTAGCCGATTTTAAAGACCGCTCTACTATTCGGTGGTTATTTTACGGGAGGTCTTCTACTAGCCAAGAGCCTACTTTTGTATATGATTGGAAGGCAAAAGCGGTGCCAAATGATGTGGTGGCAGAAAGCGCACTCACAGAAGATAGTATTTCGATACAAGCTCATACCGCTTATGACCGCGGGGGGCTATACACCTTCTTTCTGGGGAAAAATTATCGTAAAGAGTGGTCGATGTCGGTTAAATTACCCGTGCTGCGTATTTCCGAGTTGCATGGGGGATTACGTCCGGTGCGTCTGGGAGGCGGTTTACAATCGACTTCCTTGCGGCTCGTTGGCAACGATGGAAAACAGTATGCCCTGCGTTCTGTTGAGAAAAAGCCTGACTTAATTGTGCCTCATCCTTTTGAAGGTACTATTGTACGGGATGTATTGGATGATGTGATCAGTTCACAGCATCCCTATAGTGCATTGGCTGTTCCGCCCATTGCGAAAGCGGTGGGGGTGCCTCATACGGAGCCGATTATTGGAGTGGTAGCACCCGATACGGGCTTGCATATGTATAATTCCCTGTTTCAAAATAGGGTTGCGCTGCTTGAAGAAAGAGAGCCACTCGGTAAATCAGACAATTATATAAAAGCTTTTAAAGCGCTCCAGCGCGATCATGATAATAGCTTTAATGCCCCCAATTTTTTGAAAGCGCGTATGGTAGACCTGATGGTGGGCGACTGGGATCGGCATGCGGATCAATGGCGATTTTTCGATGAGCATGAAAAGCGTAAAGATGCGCATAAGTATTATACGGTTGTTCCGCGTGATCGTGATATGGTGTTTTATGTAACAGAGGGACTTTTTCCGGTACTCATCAAACGCTTATTTGTTTTCCCACGGATACGCGGCTTTGATGCCCATGTAGAAAAGGGAGTACTGCACAATCTGTATAAATCGAGCTTTTTGAATGCACATCCAGCAAATCAATTCGATCATGCTGCTTACATGAATTTGGTAAAGGAAGTTCAGGAGGATTTGACAGACACGGTCTTGGAAGCCTCCGTAAAGAAGCTTCCGCAGGAGAACTATGCGCTGCGCGGAAAGGAGCTGTTGGGTATCCTGAAATCGAGGAGAGATGGATTGCAGGTTGCAATGGACCGATATTATCGGTTCAGTAATAAAATCGTCGACATACACCTTTCGGACAAGAATGAAGCAGTATTGATTCAGGACCTTGCCGATACCGATGCCTTACGGATTACAGTGTACAAGCTACATAAAAAGGAAATGGCACAAGATACCCTAATGGATAAGGTGTATCCAAAGACAAATACAAAAGAAATACGCATTTATCTGGGCGAAGGGGATGATCATGTCAGGATAAAGAACGAGACTAGTTCGGTAAAACTGCGCGTGATCGGAGGGAAAGGAAAGAAGGACTATGTGGTTGAATCCAGTAAACGAAAAATTGACGTATACGATCGAAAGGAAGCTCATTATATAGATGATCGCAAACAATTGAGGAAACACATTGATAAGAAAAAGGATAATACTGCTTTTGAGGCGGTTAATCTATATAATACGACCATCCCGCAGGCATCGCTTGCTTACAACCCAGACGATGGTTTTTATCTAGGCTTGGGATTTGTGCATACACAACAGCAAGGGTTTAGAAAAAATCCCTATGCGTCCCGTCATAGTGTGATGGTTTCTCATGCTTTTGCGACGAATGCATTCAACGTTCACTATCGAGGGGAATGGTTGCACGTATTGGGAAAAGCGGATATAGTGTTATCAACAACGATAAAGGCGCCAGATAATACACAGAATTTTTTTGGGAGAGGAAATATTTCCGTTTTTGATCGCAGCCGCTCGCAAAACTATTATCGCAGTCGTTTTGATCTATTCGAAATGAATGGTGGTTTACGTTGGAGGCACGACCAACAATCTCATGTGAGTGTCAACCTCTCCTATCAATACTATCACTTGGATGAACAAGGAAATGTAGGGCGTTTCATTCTACAGGAAATGAATGCCATTGGAGGTTACGATAGTGCAACGGTAATGAAAGATAAGATGCACTATGGTATAACGTTGGCTTATCAACGGGATAAGCGGGATAACGCTATATTACCTAATTGGGGATCTTTTTTTAATGTGCAGATACAAGGCTTTGCCGGACTTAATCGCTATTCCAGGTCATATATGCAAGTGTTGCCACAATTTGCGGTTTATAAATCCTTTGGTTCCGGACAGCGTTTCGTTTTAGGCAATCGTCTGGGCGGTGGGGTAACACTTGGTCATACGACTTTTTATCAATCGCTGTTTCTAGGCTCAGAAGGGAATCTGCTTGGGTATAGGAGGTATCGATTTGCTGGTCAGCATAGCGTCTACAATAATTTGGAATTGCGTTGGGCGAAGCGCGATTTTGGAAATTATTTGCTGAATGGGCAATTGGGTTTGTTCTTTTTTTACGATATAGGACGTGTATGGGAAGAGGAAGAACGTTCGCGGAAATGGCATCAGGGCTTCGGCCCAGGACTCTATGTGGCGCCTGCGAGCCTGGCCGTTTTCCGGTTCAGTTATGGCTACACAACTGAAGGATGGTATCCCAATTTCTCTATGGGCTGGCGATTTTAACAGGGAAGGTTTATCATTACTCCTCCTTCCCTCTAACACTTGTTTAAAATAACAACCATTTTTTAAAATCAATATAATCAATACCCAGTTTTTCTTTCTGGCTTGGCCTATTTTCCAAATCTTTTACCTGTGTTGGAATGCTGATCGCGGCGAGCTTCTTCTCCGAAAATACGTCCGGAAATTTACAGGGATGTGCAGTGGATAAAAATACGGTCGTGTAATCGCCCGCTTCTTCCGTTTTATAAGCTTCGGTTGCGAGATAGGCGATAGCGGTATGCGGACAGGCGATATAGTTGTATTTGTCGTAAATAGTATCGATGGCTTTTCTGGTATCAGCATCTGTATACGTATAGGCTGTTACTTTTTCTTTCAATAGTTCGCTGTCTTCTCCAAATAAGTTCATGATGCGTACCCAATTACTTGGATTGCCCACATCCATTGCGTTTGAAAGCGTTTGTATGGATGGTTTCGGCTCATACTTCCCGTTTTTTAAGAAGCGTGGAACGGTATCGTTTACATTTGTGGCTGCCAGAAATTGTTTAACAGGTAGGCCCATTTTGTACGCCAATAAGCCAGCACCTATATTGCCAAAATTACCGCTGGGCACCGAAAAAACAATATCTTTTATCCCTTTTCTTAGCATTTGGGCGTAAGCGTTGAAATAATAAAAGGTTTGCGGAATCAGGCGGGCAATGTTAATGGAATTGGCGGAGGTTAAACGCAGGATTTTAGTTAATTCAGCATCATTAAAAGCCTCTTTCACCAGAGCTTGGCAATCGTCAAAAGTTCCATCTATCTCTATGGCGCGTATGTTTTGTCCATTGCGGGTAAGTTGCTGTTCCTGGATCGGGCTTACTTTGCCTTTGGGGTACAGGATGGTTACGCGGGTACCAGGTACTCCTAAAAAGCCCAAGGCTACCGCTCCTCCGGTGTCGCCTGAAGTGGCAACGAGTACGTCAAGCAACTGCCCGTTTTCTTCAGTTTTGGAAAAATAGCCCATCACCCGGCTCATAAAACGGGCGCCAAAATCTTTAAAGGCCAAAGACGGACCATGAAAAAGTTCGAGAACAGCCGTCCGCGCGTCAAGAGAAACTATGGGAGCCTCGAAATCGATAGCTTCCTCTACCAGCACCTTTAACTCATCAGCCGGAATATCATCGCCAATCAGATGTTTCGCTACCTCGAAGGCTATTTCCGGTAAGGTAAATTGATCCATGTTATTTATAAAATCAGCCTTTAGCAAAGGAATTTCATGGGGCATGTACAATCCTTTATCTGCTGGTAAACTGTTGAAGACAGCCTCCCGAAAAGAAACTGCTAGATTTTTGTTATTGGTACTGTATAGTTTCATTTTTTTATTTAAGTATCAAGATTTAAGTATCAAGATTTATATTAAGTAATCGGTAATCAGCCGGTGTTGTTGCCACTCGTCACTGTTTACTGATCACTCCGATCAGCTGTCTTGCTACTGATGTCTTATGTCTAAATTTAAAGTTCCCTAGGTCCTTGTTTATTCACAGCAGAGACATAACCATTGCTGTCAATTTCTTTTGATCGTAGATGCTGTACAATATGCTGGGTGATGGTGGTGGCGATATCCCTGCTGGTTGCAAAGGCAAACACAGACGGGCCTGATCCAGATATGCCAAACCCTAATGCTCCGGAAGCCATGGCTTCCTTGCGCATTTCATAGAATTCGGGAATGAGGATGGCTCGTGTAGGCTCTATCAAAACGTCTTGCATGCTACGGCCAATTAATCCATAATCACTCATAAATAAACCGCTTATCAGGCCAGCTATATTGCCCCACTGTACTACGGCATCCTTTAACTCAATTTTAGAACGAATCATTTGTCTGGCAGCACGTGTGGGTACATCTACATGGGGGAATACTACTGAGCAAAATAGATTTTCTGGTACAGGCAAAGGAACTACTTCCAGTGGTTCATAACTTTTGATCAATGTGATGCCTCCAAACAAGGATGGCGCCACATTATCGGCATGGCCATGGCCACAGGCCAACTCTTCGCCTTTCAAAGCAAACGGAAGAAGCTCTTCTTTCGTAAGCGGTTGTCCAAGGAGCTGATTGATGGCGTATAAGCCGGCAACAGTACTGGCCGCACTAGAACCCAATCCGCTACCGATGGGCATCATTTTGCGTAGTTCAATCTCTATTCCTAAATCATCCTTGCCTAAATGTTTAAGTAACATCTGTACACAGGCACTGACGGTGTTTTTTTCGGGATCTAACGGTAATCGGCCATCGTCGCCCGTAATCTTCACTAATCTAACTCCGGGTTTATCCGACCTTGTCATGATGACTTCGTCTCCCGGTTCATCCAGTGCTAGGCCTAGGATATCAAAACCACATACCAGGTTCGCCGCCGTTGCGGGAGCGAAAACATGTACCTGTTCCCGTTCTTTGCCGGCTTTCCCTGCCGGCTCTTTTGCTGTTGTTAATTCCATTTCGTTGTTCCTTATTAGTAATCAGTAACGTGTGATCTGTAATCAGTCTCCTTTATTGTCCCTGATCACTCTTCATATTGAGTGCAGCATCTTCTCCGTCATGTCGATTTCGCTCCTTATGCCCCTGCATTTACCAAATCGGCAAATACGCCTCCTGCGGTAACCTCGCTTCCCGCGCCCGGCCCCTTTACTACCAACGGACAATCTTTATAACGCTCTGTGGTAAATGAGATAATATTATCACTTCCAGAAAGATTAAAGAAAGGGTGATTTTCATCAACCAGTTCAAGAGCGATAGACACGTTTCCATTCTCCAGTTTGCCGATATAACGGATGGCCTTGTGCGCTTGCTGTGCCTTTACTTTCAACGTATTAAAATAGTCGTCGGCCTTTTTCAGTTCATCATAAAAGGCATCTACCGAAGGCGCCTCTAAACAGGCTTCCGGTAAAATAGTACCCAATTGTACATCTGCTGCCTCGAGGGCATGCCCGCCATCACGTGCCAAGATGAGCATTTTACGCATAAAGTCGGTTCCACGTAGATCATCCCTTGGATCTGGCTCCGTGTAGCCGAGCGCCTGAGCTGTTTTTACAACATCGTAAAAAGACGCATCACCGATAAAATTGTTAAAAATATAACTGATCGTTCCGGAGAGGATAGCCTCAATACGGATAATACGATCGCCACTGGTCATCAAATCCTTTAGTGTGCGCACGATGGGCAAACCAGCTCCTACATTGGTTTCATAATAAAAATCTACACCATGGTTCCTGGCCGTATCGCGCAGATGTTTATACTGCTCATAGCTAGATGAGTTGGCAATCTTATTACAGGTAACCACCGAAATATTTGATGCAAAAATATCCAGATAATGCTTCGTGGGATCTACGCTAGCGGTATTGTCTATAAAAATACAGTTGGGTAGATTCAATTGCTGCATCCTGCTGATAAATGCTTCGAGATCGGCTTTTTCTCCTTGAGTATCCAAATCGTTTTTCCAGTTGGACAAGGAAATACCCTCGGTATCAAACAGCATCTTGCGGGAGTTGCTGATCCCTACTACTTTTATTTGGATATCGTTATGGTCTCTTAAAAAATCTCGCTGTTCGAGCAGCTGCTTAAATAATGTAGAGCCGATGTTTCCGGTACCTAAATTGAAAACATGTAAGGTTTTCTTTAAGGCCGTGAAGAAAGCATCGTGTACGGCATTCAGTGCTTTAGAGAGATCTGCCTGATTGATGATCACCGATATATTATATTCAGAAGAGCCCTGCGCGATTGCTCGGACGTTAATACCGTTGCGACCCAAAGCATGGAACAATCTGCCCGACATACCAGGTGTTTGCTTCATGTTTTCACCGACAATGGCCAGCACCGAAAGCTCGTTTTCTATGACAGGAGCTTCTATTTTTTTGGCAAGCAGTTCCAGTTCAAATTCAGTTTCAATGAGGCGTTTTGCCCGTATGGCGTCTGCAGGGTGCACGGCAAAGGTGATGCTGTGCTCAGACGATGATTGTGTGATGAGCACCACATTGATCTGTTCGTGTGCCAATAGCGAAAACAAGCGGCCACTAAAGCCCGCCTTGCCAATCATGCCACTACCACTCAAATTAATCACGCTGATCGCATTGATAGAAGAGATACCTTTTATCGGATAAATGCTTTTTCCGCTATCATGCTGTATAACAGTACCTGGAAAACTCGGGTTAAAGGTATTACGGATAACAATGGGTACTCTCTTCATGAAGGCAGGGATCATGGTGGGAGGATAGATCACTTTTGCACCAAAATAAGATAGTTCCATGGCTTCCGTATACGACAGTACCGACAGCGGAAAGGCCTTTCTCACCATACGTGGATCAGCGGTGAGCATGCCATCTACATCGGTCCAGATCTCAATGGCATCTGCTTGCAGGGCGGCACCAAAGATGGCTGCGGTATAATCGCTACCCCCACGGCCTAAAGTGGTTGTCCTGCCCTCTTCATTGGAAGCGATAAAGCCTGTAACAAATAAGAAGTTGTGTGTATGCTGCTGAACGAAATTTTGAATCAGTAATTCACTTTCCGGTAAGTTTACCCGTGCATTGCCAAAAGTACTGTCGGTTTTAATGAGCGTGTTAGCGTCTACAAAGAGGCTCTCTGGAAAATACTGCTCCGCAATTTTGGATATCAGAAAGGCAGAACAGCGTTCTCCATAACTCACGATTAAGTCTTTGCTCTGCAAACTGAGCTCGCGCAAGTTGAATACACCTTGTAATAAATCTTCGAGTTCGTTGAGGAAAATCTTGAGTTGGGTAAAAACAGGATTTTGATGTTTGATTTGAAGAAGCTGCTTCACCACCGCAAAGTGTTTGGCTTCCAGTTCTTTTAGGGCATGATGGAAACTGACTCCTTGTTCGGCTGCTTCGGCCATTTGTGTTAAAAGATTGGTTACGCCGCTCATAGCCGATAATACAACAATTGGTTTTTCGCCCTGGGTATAACCCAGTTTTAAGATTTCCAATAAATTGTTGATGCTCTCCGCGGACCCTACCGACGTGCCACCAAACTTAAGTACCTTCATGTATGCTCTAATTTTTGCGTTTAAAAATCATTGTTAAGAAAAAAGGCGCTTTCTCTTGGAGAGAAGCGCCTTTTATGTTTATCGTTGTCATTACAACATAAAGATTACTTCCCTCGAGGGCCTGCTGTCCCTGTGGTGGTTGTAATAATGGATGTTGTAATCGTATTTGCTTTCATTTTTGTAATCGCTAGTAAAGTAAATGTTTTATTTTCAATTTGTCAAGGGAAAAGCAGATATTTTTTGATTTTTTTAATTTATACGCGACTACTTGTATGGTTATTTTATGTTATATGAGGTTTCGTTAGTAACCTATCAAGATAATGGATTTAAATATACGTTTCTCGTGGAACACGAAATAATCCATTCATCCACACCACTGGATACATCGCGGCTCTGAAAGTTCAAAGAGTGCAAACAATGGATGACCTTTAAAAAACAAATTATTTTTATGAATAAAAAATATTATTTTTGGGCGAAATCTTACAAGATCATGGAATGTTCATGTTATCCTTTTGGATATTTCGTGCATTTAAGCAGAACGCCAGGGAGATGTACAAATGGTGAATTTGGATAATAAAAATCGTCAATGCCATTAAAAGTGTAAAAAGGTATAAACCAATATTCCATATAGCCATAAAAAAACAGATATATACATATGAATGACCTCATCAAGTTGCAATTGGAAGATGCTAGCGATTCTATGGAGAAGGCAATCTCACATACAGAATCTGAGTTAACAAAAATCAGGGCAGGTAAAGCCATGCCTTCTATGTTAGATGGAATAAATGTTGACTACTATGGCGCTGCTACCGCTCTTTCTCAAGTAGCTAATATCAATACACCTGATCCTCGTACGTTAGTTATTCAGCCTTGGGAGAGAACCTTGTTGGGAGCTATCGAGAAGGCTATTATCGATTCGAATATTGGTTTGAACCCACAAAATGATGGAAATATCATTCGTTTGGTGGTTCCGCCATTAACAGAAGAACGGCGTAGAGATCTGGTTAAAAAGGTGAAGGAAGAAGCAGAGAAAGGAAAAGTGGCTGTTAGAAATATCCGTAAGGAAGCGAATGATGCGATTAAGAAGTTTAAAAATGATGGGGTTTCTGAAGATGAAATCAAGGTGGGTGAAGGCGAAGTGCAAAAATTAACGGATAGTTTTATTGCACAAGTGGATAGATTATCAGAAGCGAAAGAAAAAGATATTATGACAGTGTAACAACCTTGATTCAGGCTTAAGATGTGTGCCTGCCGTAAACATCAGAAATTTTAAAACCACTATAGCAAAAAGATCCATGAATAAGCGTTCACGGATCTTTTTGGTTAAACTATCCTAGTAGGAAATTTTTATCAAACAATTTACTCTTAATCCGCTCAGATTTATGAGGAATTTAAAAAAGAAGATTGTTTATAGAAAAGGAACGTTTATTTTATGCACCGAGGGCGCAAACTTTTTCCACTTTGTCCGCAACAAAGTGGATCAAAATGCCTGGCTGGCTTGCTCCGTTGCAATACGTGGCCAACATGCCTTTCGCAAAAGGAGCCACTCCAACTCACAAA
>Ga0160438_1000073_pt1 | contig 51463 bp, 63 predicted proteins | sample HID1975K_E0MG_FD_108203 | JGI IMG/M metagenome (GOLD analysis project Ga0160438, IMG submission 108203) | Enriched soil microbial communities from UW Madison campus, WI, USA - HID1975K_E0 MG | ecosystem: Environmental > Terrestrial > Soil > Unclassified | place: USA: Madison, Wisconsin...
GTTGATTGTTAAGGTTTTCCTACAAAATGCTTCTAAACCAAAAAAGCATAAGTTCTCCAAAAAAGAAATTTATTTGAACCAAAATGATTTAATAGAAAACCTATAATGAAAGTTACTGCGGAACAAGCTTATTCTATATTGGGAGTTGTGGGCGATTGTGTTCTGAACAAGGATGGTTCGGTAACTATTGCATACCTTTTAAAAAATCCGGAACCCTATAGCCTAGATGACGATAACCTTCGGGATCGTCTTGATTCCTTTTATCTTGCACTCAAAGACCTTAACGGAGTATATTATCATAAACAAGATGCTTATATCAAAGTCAAATATGATCCCAGTGAGCATGGCTATAGTGAATCTTTTTTATCCGTAGCCGAAAGGGAGCATTTTCGGGGTAGGGAATACCTTAAACATTATAGCGTAGTTTCCTTTTCGCTTATAGGGCTTGAATCACTGGATAAAGCCTATCAATCCAATCCTATAGCGTGGAACGAACACCTTTTAAAGAGTGATTTTACGAGATTAGACGATTTTTTAAGTACAGTCGAAAATGCAATCGGAGTTCTTAAGAATATATATCAGACATCCGCTCAACGTCTCTCTAATGATGAACTTAAATACTATTTATTTGAATTTGTAAATGGATTCAATGATGACGGTGGAATCCGTGATATAAAATTTAATGAGCGTTTTACACTGGGTACGGCAACAGGAAGCTTTATCTCGATATCTGATGAAAACTTTCTTCCGGAAAGTTATTCTGCAATCGTGGATGATGATACAATTCACTCACCTAATGCTAAGCTTTCAATGGGGCGGTTTGATGCATTAGGAATAAACTTGCACGCTAACCATATCGTAAATCAGATAATCTTTTTCGAAGGAAACGAGAAGCTGAAAGACAAATTACGTGAACGGATTAAAAAGCACGGCCAGTTTAGAAGATTTGCCCCTGATATCCAACACCGATATAATAAACTTGTCGAGTTTGAAAATGAGATCATAGAAAACAGCGAATTACTAGTACGGGTTCATTTCAATATTATGCTTTGGGACGAAGACGTTGAAGTATTGCAAGAAGCAGAAAAGGAAGTAAAACGTATTTTAAAGATCAGAGACTTTAAATACTATATCCCATCTTACGAAGGACTGTATAATATTTTTCTTGGATCAGTTATAGGTAGAAATAGGAAATTGTCATTAAACTATTTTTTTGTTTCTGAACTTGCTTTAGCCCTAACGCTTAGCGTTAACTATTCACCTTTTCAAGATGATGAAGAGGGGGTACTTTTTACAGATAGAATTTTTCAGATACCCAAAAGGGTAGATTTATGGTCAGGCGGATCAAAAAAGCTTCCTGCTCGAAATGCTATTGTTTTTGCAAGTACAGGGGGCGGAAAGTCAGCTACAACACAAACAATCGTTCAGCAGTTCTTAGAACAAGGTGTAAAAACCATTGTTGTAGAGTTCGGTTCTTCTTTCAAGGCCTTGGCACAACTTTATAAAGATAAGTCCGCTTTAATCTCATATAGGTCAGATACACCATTGGGTATAAATCCATTTCACCTCAATGATCTGGAATCAGAACTTACCCCTGACAAGATTCAGACGCTATCAGCGATAGTTCTTAAGTACTGGCGTATCAAGTTATCAGATGTCGAAAACAATCAGCTTGTAGCCTTACAGAAAATTATTAGGGACTATTACGGAAATGCACCAGCACCTTATAATTTTCCTGCATTTTACAATTATGTAAAAGAGAACTATCAACAGATTATTGAAAGGCTCGAATTACCTACACGTTTCTTCGACGTGGAAAGTTTTCTTCACGTATGTAGTGAGTTCATGCCAAACGGTATTTATGAAAATGTGAGCGCACCATCGGAAGAAACAGAAAGGATGATCCGTGAGAATGACTTTATCGTCTTCGAACTTACAGCGATAAAAAAAGACCCTTTTTTAGTTTCAATTGTGATGACAGCACTTTTTGATACTATTGAAAATAAAATTCTTTCTGATAGGTCTACTAAGGGAGTCCTGATTTTTGACGAGTATGCCGAAACGCAGTCCTTAAAAGATATGTTTTCGGGTGAGGATATACATAGTACAGTAGCTTTTGCATATCAGAAATTCAGGAAGGAAAATGGTGCAATTTATACTATTGTACAATCTCCTGTACAATTACCTGATAATGAATATACGAAAGGTATTATTGCCAATACGCAAATTTTATATGTGTTGCCTACCACAGAAACGGTTTATGATGCCATTGTAAATTCTTTTACTATCAAGAACCAAGCGCATATAAACCTGATGAAGTCTATTAGTTGGGACTATGAAACCAAGAGGCCGTATAATGAAGTTTTTATACGGTTTATGGACAAATATGCCGTTGCCCATAAAATTGAGTTCTCGAGAGAGAAATATTATACATTCCAAACGGATGGTGAAAAGTGGAACGCTATCCAAAAATATTATCAAGAAAGCGGTGATTTTCCACGATCTATTTATCAATACATGTTAACACAGAATGAAAAAGTTAATCCAAAAATGCTTAGTCGTTACGCTCCTGATCTTAAGCGCTAGTCAGGTAAAAGCCCAATGGGCGGTTTTTGATGCCAGTAACTTTACCCAAACATTGAAGCTTGCCGGAGAGGCTACTCAACAAACAAAATATCTTTCCGATACTTTTAAGGAAATAAAAAAAGCGAATGAAGTACTTACTAAAATTTCTAATACCCTGTCCAATATGTCAATGATATCAGAGATTGTAGAGGAACAGATGACTTTAGTCGGACGTGGTACAAATACTCTTAGGAATATTCGGAACCATAAAAATACTAATCCACAGTTAATAGCCCAGTTTACGAAGAATATAGACGATATCATGATCGCCAATAAAAGTAACGTGGAGTTTTTGAAATCATTCATGAAAGAAGGCCTATCAATGAGTGATGGTGAGCGTTTACAACTTGCGCTTGAAGTGCGTAAGCAAACAAAAGAACGGGATGCCGAATTAAGGGCGATTGATGCTAGGGCTAGAGTAACGTTTGAAACATTGGGTGTGTATAAATCAATGAAGAGATAAGAACATAACGGAATGAATCAAAGTATTTTTTACGGTTGGAAAGAAGTTGAATCTGTTTACCAGTCTCTAAAAGTTAATACCCTTGGTATATCCTTATACGTAGTTGCTATAAGTATAGCCGTCATTATTATGGTCGCCAAAGGTAGTAAACAGTTTCCTAAAATGATGGATGAAAGTACAGGAACAATAGATATGAAGAGTTTTCTGAAAACGATTACTCCTTATATCTATGGTCTGATGATCGTTAGTGCGATTCCAGTAATCATATCCACAATGGAGAAAGGACTTAGTTTCATTGAGCAGGGAACCATGAACCAGTTAGGAGCGAAAGCGCCTAAAAGCATTGCCGATGCTCTTGAAAAGGAGCTTATAGAAAAAATGGGTAATGGGGGAATATTGGGTATTGTACAAATGGACATTGCGCAAATGGCCGATATGGTCGGCATACTGGTTTTTAAACCGTTACTAGCTATGCTAGATCAATACCTATTCGCAGGTGCACTTTCTATACGTTATCTCTACCTTCTAGGTCTTGAACTTGTTGCTCCTATCGCTGTTGTTGGGTTAATATCGGAGGAAACCCAATCATGGTTTTTTACGTGGGCTAAAAATATGTTAGCGTGTTATCTTATGATACCGATGTTTTTGATAGCCCTTACTTTTGCAGAGGGCTTGAAACAGTTTTTAATTACTGAATCTGGTGTTACGACTTTTGCCCTTTTTCTCGTTTGTTTCCTAAAATTTTCACTGTTCAAATTTTCAGCAACACTAGTCTTTAAATTGATATAATATGAATCTATTGTCTTCAAAGAAAGGTGCGATAGCAAAGGGGCGTGAGGAAGATGCCAAGCTTCTTGATACGCCAGTAGTTAAAACCATCAAAGGGTATGATGATTTATTGGAGGCCAAAAGATCAACGGCCAATAGCGTGAAGATTGCAATTGGACTATGTGTGTTTTTCGGCTTGGTGATGATCGGGGTCGTCGTATCGGTTCATATATCAACTGTAGATGCTGTCAAGGTTGTAGACAAAAATGGTAGTGTTATTCCCAGTTCACTTGGAAAGCAAGAAAATCTACTTCAAAGTTTTGTCGAAACCCATTGTGCTAATACAGTTTATTACCTAAATACTTTTGATCGGATCACAATTAAAGAGAATCAAGCAAGAGCTTTATTTCTCGTTAACGCAGACGATGCCAATCGCATTTTTAATCAGTTTACGGCACAGAACAATTATGCTGATGCCTTAACAAGAGGGGTTGTATATACTACAAAATTTGATAAACTTTTGGGTATTGACATTAGTAAAGAACCTTACAGGGTACGTTTTCAGTCCATTATGACCGTTGCTGACAACGATCAGCCACCAGTTCGCTTTTTGGTTATCTCCGAAGGAGAAATAACGAACTTTTCTGCTCAATATCCTGAAAACCAAGTAGGGTTATATTTTAAAAAATATATGCAGGAATTTAAAAAATTAGAGGAAGATGAACAAAAAAGGTAAAGTGATCGGTATATGTGTTATTTCTATCCTGATACTAGGGGTATTTATAACCATTTACAAAGGTTTTATTGCAGGTGATAGCGCAGACACTGCATCAGTTCAATCGACTGTTCCCACAGTAAAGGCTAAAGAAAAGTTCACCTATCAGGATATGATGAAGTACAGAGAAGGTGATGATAAAAAAAATGGAAGGGCTATGATTAATATTGATAGCAATGCTACAATTGATACCCTTAACTTTAAATTGGCAGGAGAGGGGGCAAGTCTGTTTTCTGATAGTGACCCGAAAGAGGAAAATGCTTTTACTCCTGTTGAGGAAGAAAAAGTATATCCTGCTCCTAAAAGTTCAAGCAAGTCCTACGTTGGATATACGCCAAAAAATCCCAGTGGCAGTTCCCGAAATGACCTTTATAACGTAGATGCATATCGTGAATCATACAATGAGATCAAGACGCAAAATGAGCCACAGCCCCAATCAAATAATTACACAAGCACAAATTTAAGTTCTGAACCACAAACAGAAGTGCCAACCCGTAGACGTAGAGAAGGTTTTATTGGGAGTTCTGGAAGCAAGGTAGGAATAGGAACAGGAATTTCTGTTATTGTATTCGGTGACCAAATGATAGAGAGCGGGGAGAGCGTAAAACTTAGGGTTACCAATGAAGCACAGGTTAATGGCACTACAATTCCAAAAAATAGTATTGCTTATGGTGTTGTTTCAAGAGGACAGAACAGACTTAATATTGTCGTTTCATCCATCCAGTCAGGGAGCAAAAATATTCCAGTTAATCTGAATGCCTATGATGCTACAGATGGAATGGCAGGTCTAAAAGTTTCACAACAAGCTATCGACAATACAACAGATAATATTAAAAGTCAAGCAGGGGATGAAGTATTAAGTGCTACAGGTATTTCATCATTGCCAGTAATTGGTATGTTGGGTAGAGGGGCAAAAGATTTATTGACCCGTAGAAAATCAAACAACAGTATCATAGTTACCAATAACTATCAGTTGGTACTTAAATGATGCTATCACTTTTTGTCCAGGGCGCAGCTGTCCAGATAAAATTATGCTATCACTTTTCCTTCCTGCAGATCCGGATCTCTTTGAAAAGTGATAGCACTTTGAAACATGCTCAGGTTGGACCTCGCTCTGATCTCCCGAATAAGTGATAGCAGATCGTTCACACATATACGGCTTATCTCCCTTCGGGCAGATGTCTTACCCATTGGGCGCTTCTGTTTAGGGAAATAAAAAAAAGGATAATACTATGTAGTGTACACTACAGAAAATAAGAAATTATGAAACATATTTTTATACTCTTTATTACCATAGCGAATGTTCTTTTTGCATTTGGTCAGGAAAAGAAAAATGTTATTACCAATAACATTGAAGTTGGATATGATAAGACCACATTTATCGTATTCGGTTCAGAAGTGGATTTCTATGACGTAGGCTCGGAGGACTTGTTGTTTGAATTAACATCAAAACCAAATATTGTTAAATTGAAGGGGGCAGTTGAAGGTTTTCGTGAAACGAACGTAACAGTCATAACCAAGAAGGGCGAGTATTATTCATTTATTGTAAAGTATAATACCAATCCTGAAACTTTGAATCATATTTTTACTACTGATGGCAACCCAGTCTTGATGGACAAAGAAGAATTTAAAGAGCAGAAGGAGCAAGCTTCATTATTAAAAGATTTCGACTATGTAGAAAAAAAGATTTCAAACGAAACACCCATCAATACGCTATCATCATTTGAATATAGAATGGGGTTGGCCGTGTCTGGAATCTTTGTATATAAAGGGAACATTTATATGAAGTTGGTTATGACCAATAAGTCTTCTATAGATTATAATGTAGATGCTTTAATGTTCAGTGTACAGCCTCGAAGAAAATCAAAACGTGCAACATCAACACAAGATGTTTATCAACAACCTATCCATAGTAAGAATTTACCAAAGTCCGTCCTAGCTAATCAAGAAGTAAAGAATATACTGGTATGCTTTGAACCTTTTACGATTTCAAACGATAATGTTTTTGATATACAGTTAGTTGAAAAAGAGGGTAGCAGAACCCTCAATGTTAAGCTACAGTCAAAGCATATCCTTTCTGCTAAAATCATACAGTAATTAAAATATCGAAATATTCCATATTTTATTAGTAATATATCGAAATATTCCATATTTTTGATATATGCTTATAATACTTTTATGGATTAACATTCATAGAATTAATTAAATCCTTAACATAAATAAGTAATTATGAACAAGTTAAAATCAATCAACAGAGCGTTTCTATGTCTCGCAGTAACATTTTTTGTGTCAACAGGGTGTAGCAAGAACGATCCTAAACCAGATGAACAGGAAAAACCATTTATTGAGTGGTCTGCAAATGAACAAAGTCAGTTTCTTATTAAAGAATTTAAGAGTAGAGGAGGTGAATACGGTTTGGTGGGGGTGACTACTTATAAAGAAGATGGTGATGTTGAAAGTGGATATAATCCTGAACCTTGTGAACGAGCGGTAATTATTTCTGTACCAATGGATATTGCAGATCAAGCAGGTGAAATTGACAAATCTTTAGTAGTAAAACAGATAGTTCCAGAAGGTGCTTGTGGAATAGAGTATAGTGATATATTTCATACTGTAGTTAATGTTAATTTTTCAAATTACAAAGCAGGTATAGGCTTCTATACCGTAGAAAAAAATCTTCCACAATTAGATTATCAAGCATTTATGTTTTTTGACCCATTACAAAACACTGATCCGGAATACTTAATTCTTAACACTATTAGGAAAGATGATTTTCAGAGAATGAATAACGGGGAGCCGAATGTTGTAGCTCGTCGATATAAAGAATATGTGTTTCAGAAAAAATAAAATATGAAAATTTCCAATTTACTTCTTTTGTTTATCCTGTTTGCGAATTTTGTCTTTGGGCAAAACGGGGTAAATGTGTCCTATACAAACTACCCATCGGCTACAATTGCACCAATTGTTAATCAGAGTAACGTCACACCATTAAAGTTGACTGATAGGTCTAAAACTATCAATGGATTATCTTATTATGAACAGAGTAGTGGGGTGTTTTATATGCCTTCTTACTATAATAATAATACAGAGGCACGTGATGATAAATTTGTCTATGTAGACAGAAATGGAAACGGCCCATCATTGACCTTATACTATTTACCCTACGTAAAGGTATTTAAAAGGTATTCTATGCGTAAAGCGGGATGGTTTAATCAAGATGACCATTATTTGCGGGAAAATTGGTTGCAGTTTGGAAATGAAGTGGATGGGACTATTGTGACTGGGGTAGGTGACTCTTATATTATTCCTGCTGTAGGACAAACATTTGAAGTTAAATTGAAATACAAACTGATTTCGACGATGAGAAGTCGAAACAGCGATAATTGGAGCGAAGCACATTTTAATAACTTAAATTCTCCGCCAAATGTAGGTGCGGAGCAATGTGACACCCGTGAGGAAAAACCTTGGGAGACAGCAGATGCATTCAGGATTGTAACCAAAGAAGCAAAATGGATTAATATTGATGAAAGTCTGCTGTCTCTTAAATTCTGTAACGAAGGACAGACAATTAACCTCTATGAATATTTTTCGGATAAAACAGGGGTTACTTTCGCTCTGGACGGTACCGATCTACCAAATGAATACCTGAATATTGGTGATATCGGAAAGGGAGATTATACCCTAACAGCAAGAAAGCAATATGAGAATGGAACTTTTACAGAGAGCATTGCACTAAAGATTGTCAATATGCCCAGTCGTGTAGTTGATATTCCTAATCCTACTTTCTGCGAAGGCACTACTTCAACTCTTACAGCCCCCGAAGCGCCCGAAGGTGAAACCTATACATATCTTTGGAGCAACGGTGAAACAACAAGGAGTATCACTGTATCAAATACATTTTCCGGCACAGTAAAAATATCCAATGGATCTTGTGAAGTTATCACAGAAACAGTGGGTGCTACGATGATGCCGGCACCGAAACCAAGAATAACCAATCAGACAAATAATAATAATATATGTGACGGTGAAAGCGCTGTTTTGGTAACTAATGAGGTGGCCAAGTCCTATACTTGGTTAAACCAAGATGATGAAGAGGTTGGAAAGCAACAAGTATTCTACGCCACTGTAGCAGGAACCTATAAAGTTATAGCATATTATGAGAATGGATGCTCTAATGTATCTGATCCTATCACTATTACAGTTAGTCCGAATCCTGCACCAACTATTTTAGTTACAGGAGAAACAGAATTTTGCGAAGGAGAATCCGTTATACTTACAGCTCAGTTACCCGATGGTCAGATTGCAAGTTCTTACACTTGGAGCAATGGGCAACAGGGGCAGTCGATCACAGTTTCAGAAGCAGGGGTATATACAGTTACAGCGAGGAATCTTAATAATTGTTCTAGAATATCAGAACCTACTATTATTAAAGTCAATCCAAATCCTAAACCTGTCGTTTCTGCAAATGGAGCCACAGAATTTTGTGATGGAGGGAGCGTTAAGTTGACCGTTACAAATGCGCAGGGTTCCACAGGTATTTTATGGAGTACGGGAGAAACTACACCAAGCATTGATGTTTCGACAAGTGGTCTTTATTATGTTACCGTACAACGTGCAGATTGCGAAAATACATCGGAACAGGTTGAGGTTAAGGTTTATCCAAACATAACCCCAACGATCCAAGCATTGGGGGAAACAACGTTATGTGAAGGCGAAAAAGTTACCCTGCAGGTAACCAATCCACAACCTGATACGGAATATACATGGAGTAATGGAGCAAGAGGACTTGAAATTGAAGTTACTTCAAGCGGACGTTACTATGTCATAGCAGAAAATCAGCATTGTTCAGAAAATTCTGAATCAATCAATGTGACTGTAAATCCCATTCAAACACCAATTGTAATGTCAAACGGTGTTACCGAGTTTTGCGAAGGTGGTTCCGTAACACTTACGGTTACAAATGCAAGTGACCAAGATAGTATTCTTTGGAGCAATGGCGAGACGACTAGAAATATTACTGTTACTACGAGCGGACGTTATTATGCCACGATCACCAAAAATAATTGTCAACGCACATCTGAATATACAGATATTAAAGTTTTTCCGAATCCTAAACCTACCATTGAAGCTTTGGGGCAGACTGCTATTTGTCAGGGCGAAACTCTAACACTACAAGTTACCAATCCACAGCCTAATACAACATATACATGGTCTAATGGAAAAACTGGTTTGCAGACAGAAGTCTCAACTACAGGAAATTATTATGTAATATCCACTACTGATGGTGACTGTATGCGAAATTCCGACGCTATCGAGGTTTCTGTTAATCCTATTCAGAAGCCTGCAATTTCCTTAAGCAGTTCGCCTACATTTTGTGAGGGTGGTTCAGTCACTCTTACGGTGACCAATCCGTCCGGAGCAGATGCAATCCGTTGGAGCAATGGCGAAGTGGGTAATGCTATTACAGTTACAGAATCAGGAAATTACTATGCTGTTTTAGAAAAGGGTAACTGCGATAGGATGTCCGATGAAATAACAATAGAGGTCATCCCTAATGTTAAACCAATCATTGAGGCAATGGGAGGGGAGACTATTTGTGAAGGAGAGACCTTGACATTACAAGTTACCAATCCACAACCCAATGTTACCTATACATGGTCTAATGGGGAAACAGGTACACAGACCACAGTTACCACCAGTGGAAACTATTTCGTTACATCCCAAAACGGAAATTCCTGTTCACGTACATCAGATAAGATGGCTATTACTGTCCTTCCAATTGCAAAGCCAACGATTTCGGTTGATAACGAAACTACGATTTGTCAAGGGGATAGTATCGTTCTTACTATCAATGAGACAGGAGCATCTTACCGTTGGAGCAATGGTGCTACCACCAAGAGCATTACTGTTAAGAACTCTGGAACCTATACGGCTTATATAAGCAATGGACAATGTGAACGTGCTTCGGAACCTATTAAGGTAACAGTTAAGCCTAATAATAAAATTGCCGTTTCCCAAATGGGTGAACTGACATTTTGTGAGGGAGAAAACCTAACGTTGACCGTGATTAATGGAGGTGAGTATTTGTGGAACACTGGCGAAACAACACGGAGCATTACTATTACCAAATCAGGTAAATATTCTGTTATGGTCACCAATGAATTTGGATGTGTATCAAATTCTGAAACTTACGATGTGACCGTGCGTCCTATCCCTAAACCATCTATAAATATCACGGGGCAGACCACTATTTGTGAGGGCGATAGCGTTATTCTTACAATAGAACAATCAGGCGCGTCTTACAGGTGGAGCAATGGTGCAACTACTAAAAGTATCACAGTTAAATCAGGCGGTTCTTATACTGCTTATATCAGTAATGAGTTTGGATGTGAACGCGCTTCTGAACCAGTAAGTGTAACCGTTAATCCTAATCCAGTACCTACTTTAAATATAAATGGTCAAACCGAGTTCTGCGAAACAGATAGCGTGATTCTATATGTTACGCCTATAGCAGGAATGAAATACACGTGGAGCAATGGAGAACAGGGAAGTAGTATCACTGTTAAAAATACTGGAAATTATTATGTGACATCGACTACACCAAGCGGTTGTACATCAATTTCTAATACTATTAATATTACTGTTCATCCGCTACCAAAACCGACAATCCATGTTGCCGGAAATACAACATTTTGTGAAGGTGACAGTGTAGTCCTTACTATAAATGAAACAGGAAATGGCTATAGATGGAGCAATGGAGAAACCACTAAGAGTATCACGGTAAAAACAGGTGCAACCTATATTGCCTATATCAAAAACGAGTTTGGGTGTGAAAGGGCTTCTGATCCTATTCTTGTAACAGTAAATCCAAATCCTAAACCTACTATAAGTTATAGTAAACTGGTAGCTTGTGAGGGTGACAGTGTAAAGCTGACTGCTTCAAATGGCGTTTCTTATTTATGGAGTAATGGGGAAACGACGAAAGATATATATGTGAAGTACCCTGCTAAATATTCAGTGATGGTGACCAATTCTTATGGATGTTCTAATATAAGTGATTCTGTAGCCGTCGAAATTCTATCAAATGATGTACCGACAATATCGTCCAGTAATGGATCAAATATCTGTCAGGGAGAATCCACTATATTGACAGCTTCCAAAGGAGCGTTTTATCTTTGGAATACAGGTGAAACCACCCAATCAATTACCGTAACAAATGCAGGTAAATATTGGGTGACCGTTACAAATGAGAACAGTTGTTCCAGGACAAGCCTAGAACATGATCTTGTGGTTCACCAACCGCTAGCCCTTAAGAGAATACCCGATCAGCAGATATGTATCAATGGGGGCAAACTAAACCTTGATGATATCAATACAAACGAACTGGGAGGGGTTTACGAAGGTGAGGGGGTAACATACAATTTGTTTGATCCGGCACAGGTTGGAGAAGGAACATTTAAAATTAAATATACCTATACTACCGAGCATGGATGTGTGAGCAGTATTGACTTTGGTATCGAAGTGGTTCCGATAGAGGTATTAGAGGTTGGCCCCGACATCGAGGTATGTTTGAATGGTTCAGATATTTTATTACAGGTTGAAACCCTTCCCGTTGGTGTGACTTTCGAAGGAACAGGGGTTTCTGGCAACCTGTTCAAACCACAGGATGCAGGTGTTGGTATACACGAAATACTTTATTCCTATACAAATAAATTTGGATGTGTTTCGACAGCAAGAAGGATCATTACTGTAAATCCAATCCCGACTGATCCTAAAGTAAGTGGCAATGGAGCAATATGTAATAATAATGCGTTAACGCTGATAGCCCAATCATCCATTGTGGACAATTCCCCCATTACTTATAATTGGTATCATGAGGGTGAAGATAAACCATTTGAAACAGGACAGCAGATAAGATACGTAGTGACCAAGAATGAGAAGATCTATGTGCAAGCTGTTTCTAGGAAAGGATGCCCATCTGAAAGAACAGAAGTTATAATTACTTCCTATACACCGGAAGTAAGATTAACGGCCTCGGCTACAACAATAACTCAGGGATCACCTGTACAATTTACCTTACAGGATCTTGCAGGTTCCAATCCTTCGGTAAAATGGGAGTATGATTTTGGGGATGGTTTTAGATCACAAGAACGCAATCCACTTCATTACTACAACCGAGCAGGCGTTTATACGGTCAAAGTTAAAGCCTATGCAGAACAGGGATGTTTTGCTGAAATCATAGAGCAAGATTTTATCGTAGTTGAAGAGAACCCTGTTATTGTCACTCCGCCTACTACTGGTGAAGAGCCAATAGAAGATAACAACCCGTTTTATAAAACAGTAGTTTATCCTAATCCGCTTCGTGTTGGAGAAACCACTACTTTAAGAATCTATAACCAAAATACTGTTGCCTCTCGAGCAATTTTACAGGTGTATAGTATTTCAGGATCACCGTTGTTAGAACAACACTTGGATTTAAAGAGCGGACAGAATGAAATATCAGTAGAAAATACTGATCGCCTTACGGCAAATACCTATTATCTATTTGTGATAAAATTTGAAGATGGACGCACCGAAACAATTAAAGTACTTGTGTTATGAGAATGATTAAGCAATTGACTATACCACTTACATTTTTAAGCTTATTGGCTTCAAGCTGTAGCGACAGGGAAGATGGATTCAGGGAATTTAATTCAAAGCCAAGCATTCAGCTTGTGCGTACGCAAAGCGATACCTTAGCTTTATTAAGTTCTTATACAGACAGTATCCGTTATTTTTCTGATACAACATTCTATAATGTCAGATTACGTCTTGGTGACGCTGATCAGAATCTTTATAGATGTCAGATATTGATTGATTCGGGAAGAATCGAGGCATACTACAAAGGGGGTATCATGGTCAATCCATCCTTACGGGTGGATCAGGAATTTGTTGATTTAAGCCTAATACCAAAACAGACAGGATTAAATAACATCACTTTTAGATTGGAAGACAAATTCAATGAGATAAGCGAAGCTAAATTAAATCTCTTCGTTTTCGACAACCTATTGCCAATTGCCAAATTCGAGTCTGTCCTTTCAGAACCAACTATAGGTGAATATACTTTTGACGGTTCAGCAAGTTACGATCAAGACGGAAATTTCGGTGGTGAGGTTGTCGCCTATGAGTGGAATATAAACGGTTTTGTTTTTACAACTCCTGAACCCGTGGTAAAGCACGTATTTGGACAAGCAGGAACATATACCATCAGATTGAGGGTAATGGACAACAATAAGTCCTTCTCTCAGATAATAGAAAAGAGGATAACGATTTAGTATTATATGAGATCAAGATATAAAATAGCTTTAAAACTTTTACTCTCTTTAGGGGTAATTACGCCAATAATGGCGCAGGAAAGCGAGGGTTATACAAAAGCTTTGTCTACAGGCGCGGAGTTCCTTTTGTATAATACTGATGTCAGAAGCTCTGCAATGGGTAACATTAAGAGTATAGGTATCACAGATGCGTTTTCCTTGTACAGCAATCCTGCAAAGATGTCATATCAGGAAGATGTGTTACATAATGATATTAGTGTCAGCTATTCGCCAGTAATGCCTAAATATTCAAAGGACATGAATATTATCAGCGTGGCGAGCAATAACCTATTTGTCAATGGAAGGGGAAAGGAAAATTATCTAGGTTTTGGTTTCCAATATTTCTCTATCGGATCGGTGGAACTAACAGATAAACAAGGGAATGTAAGTCAGTTTTTGAGACCCAAAGAAATGTCATTTAATGTAGCCTATAGCACAGAGATAGTTGAATACCTTCATATGGGGGTTACTTTAAAAGGGATTTACAGTAAATTAATTAATTCCGAACCGACCACTGATCCCTATAAATCTGCTCTTGCCGGAGCACTGGACTATGGGCTGTATTTCTATTATCCAGTAAGCGAAGATGCACAGATCAATGCGGGTTATGTTCTTAAGAATTTGGGTACAAAACTTAAATATGAAAAAGATGGCGATGCTACAGGTTTACCTACAACCATGAATTTAGGTTTAGGTTATACCAAGCGTATAATAGATGATAACAGTTACTTTTTTATCGGAGCGGAAGCGAACAAACCCTTTTTTAGTTCTGAAAGAAATACCACTAGTTTGCTTCCAATATCTAAAGATGGGGGTATAGGTTATTCAGTAGGAGCAGAACTTATGTTTAGAAGTATCTTTTCGGCAATGGCAGGCTATGATGCTAAATCGCCCGAGTTCGGAAACGTTGGATATATTACAGGAGGTATAGGTATCAATACCTATTTCAATGCGAAAAAACTTACTGTTACTGGATCATTTCTTACGCCAAGCAAAAAGGAATTTAGCTCTGGAAACATATATCGTTTAGGCCTTTCATTTTCAATCTTAGAAAATTAATACGATGAGATTAACACATTACATATTTTTAATAGTCAGCCTTGTCACGATATACAGTTGTGCAATGACAGGCGTAAATAAGGAAAGAGATTTGGTCGGTGTGAGTACACGTAAAACAAAAGTCTCCGCACCACCTTATGGAATGGTATATATTCCTTCGGGTTCTTTCGTAGCAGGGGCATCCGACGAGGATATGAGCAATAACCCATTTGATCAAAAGAAAACCATTGAGGTATCAGGCTTTTTTATGGATCAGACAGAGATTTCAAATGCTCAATATAGACAGTTTGTCGAGTGGGTTAAGGATTCCTTAAAAACAGATAACGTAAATGAGCTTACCTACACTTTTGAGTACTTCGATTTTCAGCAGGCCGTAGAGAACCGAGGTGTAGACCGAAGTTCTTTTGTAATTAAAGAATCGGTACACATCTATCCTGATACATTGGTTTGGATGGTAGATTTTCCAAACGCTGAAAACACTTTTCTTGTAACCGATTATTTTTCAAGTGGTCAATATGATGATTACCCAGTTGTTGGGGTATCATGGAAGCAGGCAAAAGCTTTCTGCGCATGGAGAACCAATATGTATAACAGCTATAACGCCAAACACAAGAAGAACGAAGCTAAATTAACCTTTGATCTTCCTTCTGAATGGCAATGGGAGTACGCCTCTCGAGGTAAGCTTAACCAAATGCCCTATCCTTGGGGTGGCCCCGATATCATTGATTCCAGAGGTAGGTATAGAGCAAATTTTAAAACTGGATATGGTGATTATTCCAATGATGGAGGCACCTACACAGTGCCAGTAAAACACTACAGGCCGAATGCGTATGGATTGTACAATATGGTCGGAAACGTGGCCGAGTGGACAATATCGACTTTTGGAGAAGCAGGAAGCATCGGTATACTGAATGACCTCAACCCGACTTATTCCTCATATAGAAAAAACGAAGCAAGGAAAGTCGCAAGAGGTGGATCATGGAAGGATGTTGCAAGTAGAATACTTGTATCTAGCAGGGTAGGCATTGACCAAGATAAATCCAATTCCTTTACTGGATTTAGAACAATAGCTTCTTATACCATAGTAAAATAAAATTGAACCAAGATGAAAAGATCATTACAATTAATAGCAGTTATATCCCTAATCATGGTTTCAACTGCTTACGGACAGGTAGATTCAACCAAAAGTTGGGAACCGCCAGTTGACGGTTATATAGGTTTAGTGAAAAAGGATAAAAGAGAGCCTATGCCACTGGCCGAATTGAAGCCTGAAAATATATCCTACAGTAAACGTGTTTGGCAAAATATTGATGGTAGATTACGGATCAATAGAGGTATAACATCACCATCCAATAACCTGATGGGTATTTTACTTAAACACATTAAGGACGGAAGTATTACTGCTTATGATCCTACACCCAATGCTGAAAAGGACGATCCAAACGGTGATGCTTTTAAAACCCGTTTATCGGCCAATGAAGCTTTACTAAAATTAACGGGAACAGACAGTGTTCTGGTAGAAATATTTGATGAAAACGGAGAGGTAACCGACCAAAATTGGGTAAGCCCAGAGTTTGATCCTAAATCGGTATTCTTATTTAGGATTAAAGAGGATTGGATATTTGATGAACAACGGTCTGTATTCGAACCACGGATTGTAGGTATTGCTCCGCTTATTTTTCCAAAAATAGATCGGGGAATTGGTATTAGTATGTCTATGGATTTAGGCGAGGGAATAGACGATACTAAAGACCTATTTGGCAATAGCGAAAGCACTGCACCAACTTCTGAATATGACGCTTTCACAATGGATGCACAACCTGCATTTTGGCTTTATTTTCCTGAAATACGAAACGTCCTAGTCAATGAATTTATACCAAACGATTATAATGATGCCGAAGGAATCTCATACGATGACTTCTTTATAGGTAGACATTTTGACTCTTATATCGTAAAGGTTTCCAATTCACAAGACCTTAGAATCAAAGATTATAAGAAAACCAAACTAGAACAGTTATTGGAGTCGGAAAGACTTAAAAGAGAATTAATGAATTATCAAAGCGACTTGTATAGAAATTAAATCATGATGAAATTATCAAAAGTTGTCTTATTACTGATTATCACCATAGCCGTTTCTTCATGTGCACGTCAGACAAGAAAGGTAAGTTATAGCGTAAAAACGGGCACAGCATATAAAAAGGGCAAAAGTCCCAAAACGGGGGTGATCTACAACGATGAATCCAATGGAGGATTTATGGTTAACACCAATTACAAAAGAAAAACTCCCCCTGGTCTCATTCCCATCGAAGGAGGAACTTTTGTAATGGGGGCCAATGCACAGAACTCAATGTCCTATTCCGGTAAGATCACTAAAAAACGTGTTACCGTTGCTTCCTTCTATATGGATGAAACCGCTGTATCTAATCGAGATTGGTTGGAATACCTTCACTGGATAAAAGCTAATTATCCCGAAGATAAAAAATTGTATTACGAAGCCCTACCTGACACAACTGTATGGGATAGAACATCTACGGCAAACTCACAATATTCAAAAATTTACCTTCGCCACCCCGCATTTCAGGAATATCCAGTAGTAGGTGTAAGTTGGATTCAGGCCAATGAATATTGTAAATGGCGAACAGATCGTGTGAACGAACAGATTTTAAGAGAGAAAGGGATTTTAAAGGATTGGAAAGATATTAAGACGTCAGGAGCCGAAGGTTATGTCCCTTTCAAGACCGACGACTATCTTCAGGGCAAATATAAAGGCGAACAGTTTGATGGGAAAAATATGCCGAAAGATTATTCCCTGAATGCAGAAGCTGACAGTAGACGTACCGTAGGTATAGAAGATGGTCTATTGATCCAACCCTACAGGTTGCCAACAGAAGCCGAGTGGGAATACGCATCAGTAGCTTTATTAGCTAATCAGGATGGATATTTAACGCAAGAAAAGTTCAATTCCCGTTCAGAAAGCAGAAGCACCAGAGGGTTAATCATGATGAACTACAAACAGGGGAAAGGAAACAATATGGGGACGGCAGGTTATCTAAACGATGGTGCTGATATTACCGCCCCAGTCAGGGCATATGAACCTAATGCTTTTGGACTTTATAATATGCTCGGTAACGTCAATGAATGGGTAGCAGATGCCTATCAGGAAAATACGTATAACAGCACAAATGATCTTTCACCAGCAGTCGGTTTTGGGGGAGAATCCGATCTGCAAGCGATGGCCGAGTCTCTAAAACCGAGTTATGAAGAACACCTCGAACAACAGGCTAAGGAAAATTCAGAGAGTGATTTAAGCGATCCTATCATTGATTCTCTTGATGCACAGTTGTACGGAATATCAACTTTGATTAGTCCTAAAAGTAGAGTGGTCAAAGGCGGTTCATGGGATGACCGATTGCAGTGGGTAAATCCATCAGCACGTAGATTTTTCAATAAAGAGTCTTCTAGTGCGATGATCGGATTCCGTTGTGCTATGACGATGACTGGATCTCCCGAAGTTATTTCCAAGAATATGAAGCGAGCATCCAAAAAACATTATAGAAGCAGATTAAAAAGAAGTAAATAATTCGATATGATTTTATCACAGGTAAGGCCTCTGTCAAAATGGGGGTTAATGGTCATCTTTTTACTTGCTTCTTTCTTCGCAAAGGCACAGAACAACGACAACCTAAACGGTAAGGTAATTGATAGTATTGGCAATGCGTTGGAAAAAACTACGATAACTTTTATTCCGCTTGATGGAGGAAAGATGCGCAGAACCATTACTAATGGCAATGGTGATTTTTCAATATCTAAAAAAGGTAGTAAGAAATTCAAGGTACTGTTTTCTATGATTGGATTTGGAACCGATACCCTTCAAAGCCGAAATATTGGATTATTGGACAGTGTAACCATTAAACTTTATCAGAGAACCTTTCAGCTTGAAGAAGTAATGGTTATAAGTCATCCAAAGCATCCGATACTAGTTAGGAAAGATACCGTTTCTTATGATCTTGCTTCATTTTCGGGGAAAAATGACCGCTATTTATCAGAGACCTTATCTCGTATCAAAGGATTACGTGTAAATAACCGTGGTGAGGTATTCGCACAAGGTGAAAAAATATCTAAAATTACGCTGAATGATGAAGAGATCTTTAATGGTGACGTTGGGCTATTAACGAGAAATCTACCATTAGAGATATTGGAAACGGCAGAAGTTATCAATGATTATGGTAAGGAATCTACCCTTACAGGGATTAAAGGAGCATCTACCAAAACATTAAATATTCATACAAAGACACCTACCATTGCCGGAGGTTTTGGTGAATTGCAAGGAGGGATCGGAAGCAGAGAAACATATACCGCCGGAGGAACAGCAAATTATTTTGACAAAAAAAATCAATTTTCAGCCACAGCAGGTACTAATAATATAAACAAACCGAACATGCTCGGCAGTTCCGTCTTTGACAACAGTGCATCAATGCAGGCCCTACAAGAAGGAATAAACAGAGCAACAAACTTTTCCTTCAATGGAAGAACAAAACTTGGTCAATCCAGTCAATTGTACCTCAGTGCTGAACAGGCCAATACCTTTAACCGTACTTTTGGGGAAGGTCGCACCACTACCGTACAACAGAACGATAATATTGACTATACAGAAAACTTTGCCCGTACTGCAAAAGACCGTTCTCGGAAATTTAATTTTCGTTACGACTTAAGTACATCCCGTTTTGCCGTGAATGTTTCTCCGTGGATTCGGTCACTAAAACAGGAACGCAACGAACAAAGAGATGCCCTGTTTTTAATGTCGTTGGATAGTGCAAGGAATTATGATCTTCAATCAAGCAATAAAGAAGATGGATTGGGAATTGATGCAAGTGTATACTACAAATTTAATAAGGCCAAAAGGACATTTGCTGTAAAGCTATTATCTGATAAAGTTCAGCAAGATGAAGTGCAAGACATATTTAATGATTTCAATAGTGCTTTGGAACCGCTTAATTTAAACGTTGGAAATAGAAGAGATAAAACAACCATTACTCCCACGGTTTCCTATACCGAACCTCTTGGAAAAAAAGGGATTTTGGAATTTTCTTACAATAGAAACGACAATAGGGATCACCTGAAAAGAAATGCTCAAAATGAGGACGGTATTACAGTGGACACGCTTTCAGGAAATGTAGATTCTCGTATCATAAGAAACCACTATGATTCCCGATTCCAGTATCAAGCTAAGAAATGGCTTTATGATATGTCCTTATCCTATCAAGATGATTACCTAACTACAGAGGACTATAGAAATGGCTCTGATTCAAAGATCGGTTATGCCAAGCTATTTCCTTCGGTGCAAGTCACTTATTATGTGACAGCAGAAAAGAGTATAACACTTACAGGTAAGAAATTCAATTCACTTCCTGCAACATATCAGGTTGTCTCTATCCCTACTCTGACAGACCCTTTATTTGTCCATGTAGGGAATGCAGATCTTCGACCTGAAAGCAATCTGCAAGCATCTTTGTCATTCAAATCTATGAATGCTATCAAGGGATCAATTCTTCGTGCTAACTTGGAATATACAGCAACTGACGATAAGATTACCGCCAGTTCTGCACAGGTAATTGACGGGAAAGCACAACAATTTGTTTCTCTTTCCAATGCAGATGGATATAAAAGATTAAGTGCTGACTATTATTTTTCTAAGAGCTTTTCTGGGAACAAGGCCATCGACCTAAGCGGTCGGCTGACCTATGACAACAACCCTCAATATATCAATAATGAATTTACTACAGGGAAGAATCTCAACCTACATCAATCAGTGAAATTCTTATGGCCTGTTTCCAGATCGCTAAATTTAAACCCTGCTGTTATGTACCGACTAATGGATGTCGATTATGGTATAGCAGATATGCAAATCTCCCCGATCAGCACTTTGAATTTATTATTGGATGTTACGTATAATAAAGGAAATTTTTCATCGAGACTGGGAGCAAATAAATTTATCAATTCGGGCTTTGCGGGGAATGATCTAAATAACTTTATCATCAACACCAATATCTCTTATAAAATGCTAAAAGGTGCATGCCTTCTCACTTTGGAGGTACAGGATCTTCTAAATAATAACACAGGAATAAGAAGGTCGGTAAGCAACAATACTGTTTCCGATCTCTATGTCAACCGACTTTCGAGATATTTTATGTTTTCAGTAAACTATAAAATAGGAAGTTTCAAAAAGTAATTTTTAATCTCATAAAAACACAATTCTAGTATGAAAACTAAGATAATCCTTATTATTTGTTTGTCAATATTAACAGGTATAGCCCAAGTAAAGGCACAATATATGCGCACACGGGGTAATTCAAATGTTGGGGCATCCTTTTTTGGTTCTGATTCCGGACAGGGACTACGAGTTGATTATAACAACTATCTAAACTCTTCATTGGTCATTAATCCTGCGCTTTTTTATGAATGGGGAAACCCTATGCAATCCAGTTATAATCAAATTGGGGCCGACGTTATGTTTGGTGTTATTCCATTCGACATGGGACAAAAGTTGGCACTTTTTCTAAAAGCAGGTGTAACAGGAGGATATGAAAAATTAACAGGCCTTAAAAATGATATTAATGGTTTTTCTGTTGGGGGTAAGGGCGGAGCCGAATTGGAGTATGCTGTTTCTGAATCCCTTTCGTTTTCAGCTTATGGGTATCAATCTTATATGTTAAAAAAAGTCTTTGGACGTAGCTATTATCATATTGGTGTTGGGGTAAAGTTTAATATGTTCAGATATTAATACACAAAAGAGTAAGTGATATGCTTCACTTTCTCATTTATTTTCACATTTGTAGACAAAAACTGACATCAGTTTTGTGTTATTAAAATATTACATTGCTTTTTTTCGTTAAATTTGAGAGCATCTATAAGAAAACTTGCATCATAATAATGTTCGGCAAAAAATTAAAAGAACTTCGACAAGAAAAACACATCCATTCACCTGATATTGCAAAAGAAATTGGTTTGCATCAAACTACGGTTTGGTATTTTGAAAATCGTGATCCAGAATCAATAGACCTTTATCTTTCTTTTCTAGCGAAAAACGGTGTTGATTTGAACAAAGCCTTTGCGAGCGAATCGGAGAATATCGCAAGATATCTAAAAAAGGAAAGACAGGAGTTAAAAATCAGTTGGCAAGAAATAACCAATTCGATTGGAATAACTCAAAGTAGCTTAAGCTACTTAGAAAACAGGGAAAACACCCCATTTATTAACTACTTAAAATATTTGGTTCAAAAGGATGTTGACCTGAACCAAGTATTCGGCTAAGCCATTATTAACTACCTTTAAACAACAAGTTCATGCTCATACTTTCGTGTCGATCAATAATCGACAGTGGGAGAATATGCTATCACTTTTTTCTTTTGTGGATCCAAAAGGCCTTTAAAAGTGCTATCACTTTGTTATATGCTCAGGGAAGATATCGCCCTGATCCGAAATATTAGTGATAGCACTTAAAGAATAATACGGGTTCCCGTAAATTAGATTTCTTTGGACGCCCCATGAAAAAAAATCCACTTTCCAACTTTACATTATTAATGGCCCATACTGAATATATTATTGCTGATACTGCTTAGTATATTCCAAGTTTCTACTTTTGACTCCCTGTTTTTATTCGGCATTGCCAATACAATTAAACCCACTTCGAGTTTTTCACTTTAACAGGCATACTTAAAATTATCGGCTTAATTTTGTGTTGCATAATCTCCTAATCGTGGGTTTATCTCGTTTCCATTATTTTTTATTTTTTGAATGCAAAGGTAGGTTAATGTCCTGTTTTTCTCGCAATAGGCTTTTGACGGCATATACTCACTACGTTCCGTTATTCCACATTCCTATTGACGGAAAAGTCTATAAACCTTTAATACCTCGCATAAAAAATTTAAAAAAATAATATTATGAAAACTCAAGTAAACATCGCAACGCTTCAAGGAAGATTAGGCGCAACACCGGAAATTAAAGTTATCAATGAGAATAAATCATACGCACGAGTTTCAATTGCTGTAAATGACAATTACAAAAACTCTTCAAACGAGTGGGTTGAAAATGTACATTGGTTCAGACTTGTTTTTTGGAACAAAAAAACTGAATTAGCCAAAAAGTTTGAAAAGGGAAACTTGGTTCGTGTAACAGGTAAGTTGGTAACCAATACATTCACCGATAAAGAAGGTGTTATCAATAATGTTGTAGAGTTGGTTGTCCGTAGTATTGAATCTGTAGATACTAATAAAGAAAACAAAGAAGAAGAGGAATAGTCCTCTTCTTTATTAATTAGCCAGTAATCCACTGGCTTTTTTTGTGCTATCACTTTTTGTCCCGGACAAGATGTCCAGGACAATAAAGTGATAGCACTTTTGTTCCCTGCAGATCTGGATCTCACTAAAATTTGATAGCACTTTGTTCTACTTAAACACTGAATTGTGAATCTATGAGAGTATTTTTCAGAAGCGAAAATGGATTTTTTATCATTAAGCGTCCAAAGAATTTAGTATATTATAAAGGACGGCTTTTTGTAGTGTACATTACATGTTTCATATTTTCCGGTAATGAATAACCTTAAGAAATGTAGGGCCACAGGCAAAGTTATCTTTCCAACGTTGATGGAAGCTAAGATCACTATGTTTCGCCTTAAATGGGGGTTCAAACATATAAAGGATATTTATGGCAAAAGAATCAAAAGGCGACAGGGTAAACCAGAACAAAAGAGAGCCTATTATTGTCCTTTTTGTGAAGGATACCATCTTACCAAATGGAACAAGAAAAGTTTCAAAGCTTATCAGGAGGAACTAACCAAATATTTATGATCCCTTCCCAGTAGTAAAATCGTGTCTGTTTTTATGGATTGATTTTTCTACCCTCGACTATTTTCTGAAAACCTTACAGGCATCGAGCCTGATGGTTTTCCTACTCACTCATTAATCACACAAAGATACTTCGGCAGGTTGGCAAGACCCCACCGATCAGGAAAAAAGCCATTATGTAAACTCCACGGTTTTTCCCTGCACGGTCCTTCCGCACCCAATAAAATCAAAAACAAAATGGGTATCCCTTCCGTTGGTCGGGAGCCTCCACGCTACGCTCATTTTGTCTCCGATTTCCTTTTGTCTTGGCAACCTCTAGCCTCGTATGAGGGACGTGTTAATAAATAGATTTTTAAACTAAAATTTACAAACATGTCAAATTCACAATTCACCTCTCAATCCTTTACACAATGCCTTATGTTCATTTTTGACCTTAATTCTGAAAAAATCGAACGTATATTTGGTAGTCAGCATTTCCCTTCAAAGTTTAGGGAATGCTTAAACGTATCGAAGACGCACGAACACGGGTGTATTAAATTTTATCTTTCACTTACGGAACATAACAGGGATAAGCTAATTAAAAGCGCTATGGAACTTTCATTGGAAAGCGAAATTGAAACGCATATTAAGAATTTAGTCCTAGCTATGGATTTCAATTCATTGTTAAAGTATCTAACATGTTTGCCTGATGATACCCAGTTCGATTATAAGATCGGTTTCACTAGTTACTCTTTTGTCAAGTTATCCAATAGTAAGTTTGAAATTCATTGCACTTCTGATTCATGGGTAACGGCACAAGAACAGACCGAACTTGTTTGTCTGTTTATTCTAGGTAAATTAGATTCCTTGTGTTTTGCATGGAATTAGGGGGGATTTAATCCCCTTTTTTATTCGTTTTGTTGCTGTAACCAAAAGTGCAAATAATCGTGTTTGTTCTTTTTGAATGATTATTTGCTCCTAGCTTCTTTCTGAAAATCTTACGGCATCGAGCCTGTCGATTTTCTACCTTTTATATTAATTATACACAAAGTTACTTCGGCAGGTTGGCAAGCCCCTAACGAACAGAAAAAAATCCATTACGACAAGCTCCACGGTTTTTTCCTGCACGGTCCTTCCGCACCCAATAAAACTTCAAATAAAATGGGTATCCCTCCTTTGGTCGGGAGCCTCCCCGCTCCGCTCATTTTGTCCGCAGTTTTCTTTTGGCTTTGCAACCTCTAGCCTCGTGATCGGGAGGTGTTAATTAATTGAATTTTTTACCTCAAATAAACTACAAATGAATGTACGTGGAATATCTTCTGGACTACATCAGCGAATGCAGGCCGATGCAACTTTCTCATTAATGCTAATGAACGTTATCGTTCCTAACCTTTTTAAACTGGGTAAGCTTAACCCTGATTTTGATGACTATTGTGTTTTTATCAAAATTGAACCCGAACAACAGTTTACCAAGATTACGTATCATGATGGCGGAGCAAAGTATGATGAAAAGCTTGATGCACTGGTACATGTTACCTATGGTGAAGTTACCTGTTTCTTACCATCATCGGAAGAAATGACGCTTTACTATGGCGTAAACGAACAAGTACTTACCACTTTAGACGAACGATAAAAGATTGGGGTTTTCCCCAATTTTTTTTAATCCTTTTAAACGAATAATCATGAAAAATCAAAACATCAAACCCGAACATACCACAGTAAAAGAACTCTTTAAAGAAGCGATTTTGGGCGCTAAGGAGGCAATACGCTCTGAAAGATACGTTGTCGTATATAGATATTATGTTTCTCTTTATAGACAGCTATATAAGGCCTATCTGGAAGATGACTATATCACCCTTTTAAAGTACAATAGCTGTTCTTTACACGATGCCTCAGACGCAACAAGGATCATGAACTACAGGGCATATTCTTTGAAGCTTCTGATTGGTTTTTATTCCATCGAATACGATGATTACGGTTGGGTAAGGTCATCCTTTAAAAAGGAAGAATGTACTTCTATTGAATTTGCAACTAAATCGAAAAAAGGAGGAACAGCAGAATTGCTGATCTATAAGACTCCGAACAATTTATACCTAGCATCATCATGTATCACGATAAACTATAAAGGTGAACATACTGGGCACTATTCTACACCATCATGTTATGGAAAAATATATAAATCCGAGCGGGAGGCAAAAATGGGAGAATTAAAGAAGCTGATTGATTTCGTTGAAAAAAATCAAGCTATTAATCCCATTAAAGCTGTTTTGGATTTATCATTGGCCCATTTAAATTTTGTTGAAAATATTCAGTCCTCAGATACGGTATTTTGTCAAAAGAGCAATACCGTATTCGGAGAACAGATGTCGTTATTTTAGTAAAAGAGCAAGCTATCAATTAGATGGCTTGCTCTTTTTTTTAATTAATCTCCAAAATCACTTCGGCATCGAACCTCGTTATTTTGTTTTTTTCCATTAATGTGTACCAAAGTTACTTCGGCAGAAGGACACGCCCTAACACCCAAATGGCCTTCGCCCACCCGATAAAACATTGAAGAAAAATCGGAACCCCCTAAAGGTTCCCCCCAATTTTTCTTCGCAGTTTTCTCTTGCTTAGTCCTTCTTAACCTCGTGCATTGTCGGGCGTACATTAATCTTAAAATTTAAACTATGAAACTATTATCACAATTTTCAAGCTCAATGACCATCAACGAAGTAAAAGTGTCCTACAAAAAAGATTATTATCTCGATGGCTATACTGTCAACTCTTCAAAGAGGGCTTATGAAGCGTTCAAGCTAATTTATGACATGGACACCATTGAATTATTCGAATCCTTTTATGTCCTTTTTCTTGACACCAGTGGCCGTATAATAGGTTACTATTTGATCGGACGTGGGGGTAATGATGCAGTGCCAGTAGACCTAAAGATAATCTATATGTTGGCTCTAAAAACTGTTTGTTCATCAATAATAGTGGCACACAATCATCCATCTGGAACACTTTACCCAAGTAATGCGGATAAAATCCTAACACAACGGATCGTTGAGGCGGGCATATTGCTAAACATAAATGTTCATGATCACATCATCTTAACCGTAAATGGATATTATTCTTTTAAGGATGAAGGGCTTTTGTAAGCCCAATTCTTATATAAATTCAAAAACGGTCGGGATCGAACCGAAAGTTTTTGTGCTATCACTTTCTGTCCAGGGCGCAGCTGGCCGGTGGAATAAGTGATAGCACTTTTGTTCCCTGCAGATCCGGATCTCGTGAAAATGTGATAGCACTTTCTCCTATGCTCAGGCACCGGTACGCTTTGATCAGTAAAATAAGTGATAGCAGAAGTTACTTTTAATCTGGCTATTCCATAGCAAGATAAAAAATCGTGTTCATTCTTTAAGGAATGATTTTTTGTCCCCAACGCTTCTTTCTGAAAATCTTACAGGCATCGAGCCTGACAATTTTCTTTCTTTCTCATAATTATACACCAAAGTTACTTCGGCAGGTTGGCAAGACTCCACGGATCAGGAAAAAAGCCATTACGTAAACTCCACGGTTTTTTCCTGCACAATCCATCCGCACCCAATAAAACAGCAAACAAAATGGGTATCCCTCCTTTAGTCGGGAGCCTCCACGCTACGCTCATTTTGCCCGCAGTTTTCTTTTGTCTTGGCAACCTCTAGCCTCGTAGAGGGGGGGTGTTAATTATTTAAAAATTTCACTAAAAATTTTCAACTATGAACACAGAAAACAACATTAACGATGCACTTGTGGATCAGGTGATCGAAGGGATTGAAACGTTATTGAATATCAGCGATGACAATTCAGAAAGAGAAATACAGAAGCTTACAGAACAGCTTAACAGGGCTGAACAACAAAAGTTATTAGACGATTGGGCACCTCTTTATTTCTTTGATGTAGAAAAGAAATATCGTACTGATGAATACCTTATAAAGCTTTTTTTTCTAAGTAAACTAAATGATGAAACAGTGTCGTAAACCGAAGAGTTTGCAATTTGCAAACTCTTCATTAACTTTGTATAAGATATGATTATATTGAAATTGAGCCTATTGGATGCATTCAAGAAGAAACATGCCAATAGCCGGAAAAGCCTTGATGCTTGGATAACTTTAGTACGGTTGGCCGAATGGACGAAAAGTCAAGATATCCTGCAAGATTTTCCAACAGCAAAGATAGTGACCGCCAACAGGGCAAGATTTAAGATTGTAGGGAATAAATATAGATTAATAATTGAAGTTGAATATATAGACAAATATGTTGACATCCGTTTCATCGGGACACACGAGGAATACGATAAGATCAACGCTAAAACAATATAACTATGTGGTATTTAATAGACAATAAGGACGATTATCAAAAAGCGCTTAACCGCTTTGAAGAGATAAAATATGCTAAGCGAGGCACAGTAGAGCATAAAGAAAAAATGTTGCTTGTTACGCTTATCTCGAACTATGAAACAAAAGAATACCCTGTTTCTGAAATTGACCCTATCGAGATGATAAAAATCCGAATGGCAGAGTTCGGATTTTCGCCAAACGAACTTGGAAATAAAACTACAATAAGCCAAGTTCTAAACTATAAAAGGCCTTTATCACTTAACATGATAAGGCAGTTTTCAAAAATGCTGAAAATTCCCAGTGGATTCTTGGTACAGGAATATGAACTGAAAACTTAAAAGAGAGTGGGATTGCTCCCACTCTCTTTTTTTACTCGAACACCACGTGTTCACGTATATAGAAACCAAACCAGAACCAGTCCTTTTCTGTCACTTCGTGACCTTCTTTTACAGTAATGTCAATATAGCTTTTTTCGCCATCAAGCTTATAGGTAATATTGCATTTAGCTTTCATACCAACACCAAAAATATTGGTTTCAAAAGCTTCCAAAATAGCTTCTATAATAAAAGTTTGCTTTGTTAATCTCATGATCTATAAATTTATAGATCAAAGGTATTCCAATGAAAGGAAGAGTATTTACGGGAAACCGTATTAGCTGTAAAATCTTATGTTTTACACCATATCCGAGAGAAGCACCTGTCCTATCAAATCACTATCCTGAATGTTTTTTAATGCATCATCTATGACAAGAAAATGCTTCTCTTCTAATGGATAGGATATTTTAGAAATGAAGTCATTGTCCAATTCCATTAGATTTTTAATATTGTCTCGGTGAGGAATCCATGTTGGATTTTCGTTTTGTAGGTCTGATGTCGAACGCAGGCTTGTATAACCTTTTGATTTAAGATCGGACAGTACCTTATGAGATAAATTCACAAACTCCATTTAGAACAGCAAATTATCTGTAGGTGTATCAGTTCCAAGAGGGGGTAAACCTTCCCAATCAAAAGGGTCGTATCTATGTCCACCGTCTGGCCTTTCGGGATATCCCCGTAAGGTATATACTGGATAGTGGGTAAGTTTGTCAGGGGACATTTCAAAACTTATTATCTCTGTCATTTCTTTTTCGTCTATATCGCTGATCCAAGCATGTTCCAGTTCAGAAGGCAAAAATAAAGGCATCCGATTTTTGTTGGGCCCATCATTGTGAATGTTGGCCATGACCGAATTAGCGGATCTTGTCAGCATACCAAAGCTTCCGATTTTTTCACCGTCTTGACCTTGGTGCCATTGGTATAAAGCAGGAATATAAAATATTTCCCTATCGGCCTCGGCGATGTAATAAGGCACTTTCTTTTTCCAGCCATTAATTTTCCGATGTTCAAAAGTTCCCGATACAGGAATTAGGCATCTTTGGGAACGAAGACGATACCAATAAGATTTCTTATCCTCTAATATCCGCTCACTGCGTACATTTATCATATTACGCCTTCTGTCTGTTTGTAGTTTGGGGTCTGTAATATATGTTGGCAATACCCCCCATTCCATTTTGACAAGCCCCAATCCCGTACCTTCCTTGTCTTTGTATATAATCGGATAATCCGGAAAAGTGATCGCCTGAACATTTTCATAAAGCCTCATGTCCAATTCCAATTGGGTTCTTTCTTCTCGAATATTCGTAAAATCCTGTTTTACTATTTCCAAGTCTGTATGCAGTGATATGTCCCAACACATATATTAAAATATTTTAGTATGAATGTATGATGATATAAATATATCAAACTATCTTAATAGTTCCATTGCAGGAATTTTTTTTTCGATTTCTCCGTTTGATATCTTTGCCAATGGTCTTCCCAACTCTAAAGTAAATACGATGTCAATATGGTCTGACCTTTTAAAATTTGTTCTATCTCTAAGATATGTTACTATTTTCTTTTGATATGTCCTGATAACCTGTTTGCTCCAGTCGTCATTTTTCATCCTTCCATAAAACACACTGTATCCCGATCCTGACTTTATCAAGGTAGAAATTTTTTCTAATGCATCGGGCATCTGTAATGCTTTGCCCTCATTTTCTCTTAATTGAGAAGCGTGTTCGAACGCCTCTTCATTTGTTTTATAAGTCGAAAGCAGAAACCACCTGTTAGTTGAACTTGGCCATTCCAGTCGCTGTAAAACAAAGTGGGTATGGCCGTCTTTTAAAAGGTTCCTAAAAACTTCTGGTGTAACTCTTTCAAATGGATTATAGAACATTTTAGACGCAGATTTTATACTGAAACCGTTAACATACAGTATTTGTTTCAGATTGATTAGACTCGAATCGTGATTATATCGTTTAAATCTGTCGTATAATGAGGTGATAATTTTTCCTGTCTCATTTTCCACATTCTTTTTTCTTGCACGCTAAGCCGAACAGTATTTTTTCCATACTTTTTGTTCATATTATCTAGGGCGTGCATTAATGCTGAATGTCGGGGATTTTTATCGGTAAATAATGATAATTGTTCCGCTTCTTCCGGCACAAAGTCCCCTACAATAACCCCTGCTTTTTTATACCCGTATCCACTTCGAAAAATCCTTTTTAAAGCAACAATTGCGTATTTGGTAATCTCAATAGATGAGTTGGTAGCAAATGGTAATTTTATTCTGATGCTCCGGCTGTACTGGGCCTGATCCGCACGATGCCGATTGGTCAGAATAAATATCGACAATTCTTTGCAACAGCTTTTTTGTTTTCTCAATTTCTCTGAACAGGACACAGCGTAAGAAGATACACGTTCACGAAGTTGCTCAAAATCGACAATGTTATTCGAAAATGACCTTGTAGTTGCTATATTCTTTTTGCTCTTGGTCTCTTCGAGATCCAAGGTTCTTATTCCGCACAAATCCCGTTTAAGTCGTAATCCCACAATCGCCATGTTTTTTTTTATCCACTCATCATTCAATTGTGTAAAGTCAAAAGCAGACTTTACGCCACGGGCATTTAACCGTAAGGCGTGACGCCTTCCAATCCCCCACACATCCTCTATCTTTAACCATTTTAATGCTTTGTCCCTTAATTCCGAAGTCGCCATATTGTATACTCCCTTTGTGCGATCTGGAAATTTTTTCGCTATCCTGTTGGCTAATTTGGCGAGGGCTTTAGTCGGAGCGAATCCCACCGATACTGGGATTCCTGTAGATTTCAGAACCTTCGCCCTCATTTGTAGTCCATATTCCCAAAGATCGAACATCCCAAATCCATCCAACTTTAAGAAACATTCGTCGATGCTATAAATTTCAACTTCTGGACTGTATTCTGATAGAATAGCCATCACTCGGTTGCTCATGTCTCCATATAATGGAAAGTTAGCAGAAAAAACAAGTACATTCTGCTTGTCAAAAAGTTCCTGATATTCAAATGCAGGCGCACCCATAGGTATGCCTAAATCTTTGGCCTCATTTGATCGTGCTATAACGCAACCGTCATTATTTGATAAAACGACGATCGGACGGCCATTGAGATCGGGTCTGAAGACCCGCTCACATGAAGCATAAAAATTATTACAGTCTATAAGTGCATACATGTTTATACAGATTTTATTACATGTGTAACAATCCCCCAAACAATGAAATCGTTGTCAGGCCCAACAACAATGGGGCTGTAATCATCGTTTTCGGGATAGAGTATAACAGTTTTGTTTTTAATCCTGATGCGTTTTGCCGTAAACTCCCCATCTAAAAAACAAACAGCTATCTTACCGTCGCACGGTTCCAAGCTTTTGTCAATAATCAGCAGGTCACCATCATCTATCCCTGCGTTTTTCATCGACATTCCTTTTACCCGACCGTAATAGGTCGCCATAGGGTGCTTTATAAGTTCTGTATTTAAATCTATTTTTAAGTCCTCAAAATCTAGTGCTGGGCTTGGAAACCCTGCACTTACACCTTGATGCACATAAGGGATAAGGCACTCCGTAACCCGATCCCTTTTATATAAAGCAATGCTCATTTTGTACTAAAATTATTAGCAAATATAAGCGATTATTGTCTCCCCCACCAAAACAAAAAATCGTGTGCATTCTTTAGGGAATAATTTTTTGTCCCCAACGCTTCTTTCTGAAAATCTTACAGGCATCGAGCCTGACGGTTTTCTGACTACTTATTAATCACACAAAGTTACTTCGGCAGGTTGGCAAGACCCCACCGATCAGGAAAAAAGCCATTATGTAAACTCCACGGTTTTTTCCTGCACAGGCCTTCCGCACCCAATGAAATCAAAAACAAAATGGGTATCCCTTCCGTTGGTCGGGAGCCTCCCCGCTCCGCTCATTTTGTCTCCGATTTCCTTTTGTCTTGGCAACCTCTAACCTCGTAGGTGAAGCGTGTTAATAAAAATTTTCACCTTAAAATTATTTACTATGTTTAAACCAAAAGAGAATCTTAGAAATCTATCCTACGCTGAACTGTTAAAATACTTCAACAGTTTATTCGAAGAACTTGCGATAAGACATAACCATTACAATGCTTTCGATAATTTCCTTGATATCTGTATTAATGGGTTTTGCTTCAATTACGATAAAGACCTCATGGAACGGATACGTAAAACTTATTCGATTGAAGAAAGGCAGATGTTTTCAGAAATGGTTCAGCTCTGGATTCTCATCATGAATAAACGTGTGCCAGATAACAATTCATTTCATGATTTCTTTGGAAACTATTATGAAGAGAAAGCAATGAGCAAGCAACAAGGGTTTGCCCAGTATTTTACACCGGAACCAATATGCCATCTTGTGGTATCTTTGGTGAATGTATCAGAGAGTTCAACATATGTGCATGAGCCTGCGTGCGGTAGTGGTAGATTTAATTTAGCCATGCATGCAAACAACCATAAATTGATTCACCATGCGAACGATCTCGATATGACTTGCGCAAAGATGACCGCTCTAAATTTTCTCATACATGGAGTAAAGGGCGTGGTTACATGCGAGGATGCACTTATTTTGAAGAAATCCTTTAAAGGGGCATTTATTGTTAATTATGACCATGTTTTACAGATTGAATATATTGATGATGTCAATCTTGCGTATAGCGTCTTAAAAGCAATCTTTCCAAGTTCCAAACCGCTACTTAATATTGATTTTCAGAAGTTGGAGGAAAGTAACCTTCATATCAATGCAACTGAACAGGTTTCTTCGTTATCGGAGCTTAACAAACAACTTTCATTATTTTAATTAGATAAGGTAGGTCGGTAGACCTACCTTATCTCTTTTTTTTCCTTGCTCCCACCACCCCTATATGGCATCCACTCATTTCAGAAAACAGGGACACTCCCCCTGGTCCTGTCCCGGTTGTTTCTTCAATTCATGGATACGTGTTTGACCCAGTCCAATTGGCTCTTGACATCAAAAAAATGTATATTAGTATCTAAATTGGCAAAGCATAGATGATAAAGGTTAAACATCCATCAGAAGAAAAAAACAAAGAACAAGAAAAATACTTGGCTTTATTAAAAGGGGAAACAAAAGAGTTTTTTGCTATCATGTTTTCGCATGGTAATGCCTCTTATCATTATTATAACCAAGATATAAATCCCACTTTTGAAGATTACCAAGAATGGCTAACAGGTCTCACTGAAACCATAAGAGCAAATATGGCCAAGTTGGGTTTTGATGGATGCAGGAATATACTTTCATTAAAAAGATATGCCATTGAAAAGAGTGATATCGGAATGGAGGAATTTGTCAAAAATCTGATGGGTGACGAAGATTATAACAATTATCTTTCACTTGCAGAAAGGTAAGATCCACTACACATAATTGCCGATCTTTCACACAACCATTACCTTAAGCCATTCCATTAATGTTTGCCTTCCATATTCTTTTTTGAAAAATGCGAACCTATAAAATATTTTGTACGTTCGTCAAGGGTATATGAACGGTTTTATAAACCGCCCCTGACAAACCAAAATATTCTATCAACGTTGCAAATCAAAAAATGAATATTATGGAAAATCAAAATTTAAATTCTCAAACCGCTCTATATAGAGTTTATGATGAAATGGCTTGCGAAGTAGTGCTTTACACGGATGATCTGCAAGAGGCGCGCAACCAAGCATATAATTATCAATCGGTGCTTATCGACAACCAAACAGATAAAGTTATTCATGACTATTCCTGTTAATCCTTTCTTATGCTGATAGTCAACTATCAGCATAAGTTTTTTGCCCCCTGAAAATTATCTTTGCATCGAGCAAAAACAATTTTCTTTTTTCCATCACCCCTCCACCCTTTTAAGGTATCCATTCTTTTCGGAAATTTCCGACAGTCCCTTTGGTCCTGTACGTTGTTTCCTCAATTCATGGATCATTTGTCAGCCCCAGTCCTACCCTTTTTTACCGTTCATAATAACGGTCGTTTTTTTGAACGGTTCCTGTTGGCTACGCCAACCGCTGAAAACTACCGTTTTCAACGCTAAAACCGTTCATTTTTACAGTACAGTTTTCAACGTACATTTGTTTATCTTTAAGAAGGTTTAAGTGTACCAAAATTTTAAAGTTAAAATGGCAAATACAGAAATCGAAGGCAATCAGAAAATTTTCGATAACCTTCAAAAAATCGTCAAGAAAATTAATGAAGGAGGCGGGTTTTTAACAGTCGCTAAATTGGGTGACAAAATTAGGGCTTCGTCTCCGAATAAAGGTGATATTAACAAATTTTTGGATGAAATAGATATGTACAAATGATTTTTGGTTATGCAAGAGTTTCAACAAGGGAACAAAATTTAGATTTACAGCTAGATGCTTTAAAAAAAGCAGGTTGTGAACGAGTTTTTAAAGAAAGTATAAGTGGAAGTTCGCTTTCAAGGCCTGAATTTGAAAAATTATTAGAATTAGTAAGAAAAGACGATGTAATTGTAGTTTGGCGAATTGACCGATTAGGCAGAAGAACACTTGATTTAATAAGTTTAATGGTTGAATTTGGAGAGAAAGGAGTGCACTTTGTAAGCTTAAAAGAAGGAATAGATACAAGAACAAAAATGGGACAAATCTATTTTTTAATGACATCAATTTTTGCTGAAAATGAAGTTTCAGTAATTAGAGAAAGAACAAATGAGGGATTAGAAAGTGCAAGGGCAAGAGGAAGGGTCGGTGGAAAGCCAAAAGGGCTATCAGCAGAAGCAAAAGAAACTGCTAAAGTTTTAAAAATTCTATACGATGCAAAAGAACTTTCGGTTGAAAAAATATGCAAAAGACTTAAAATTGGCAGTAAAGCAACATTTTATAAATATTTAAATTTTGAAAAAAATAGACTTGAATCAGAAAATAGAGAAGAATGATTTGGGAAATTCCAACGCTCGGGGCTTGCTCGGGCTATCCGCTGTATCTTTTTTGTTCTTGGTCAGCTGCGCATTGACCAGGAACAAAAAAGGATGCCGCTTCTATCCCTATTTCAAGGGCTAGACAGTTTAACATTTTAATAATAAATACATGATTCCCAATTAAACCTTTGACGCTATTATTTCAAGGATGACTAGGATATATGAAGTTGCACCCCGCACTATTTTTCTTTCATCCGAAACGCAAAGATAAGTCCATATTTCCTTACCCTGTCAAGGGTATATAAACGCCCTTTAAAAAATCTCCATACCTCGCTACGCTTCGGCTAGTATTTTTTAAGATGCGCCCTTGACAGCGCAGAAATATCGCTTTTTGGTTGCCTATCAGATAGAAAGGAAAAAAATATATTCATTTTTTCAGGAGGCAATATGAACGTACAAGACAGGTCTTTTTATTATAGGATCACCGCACATGACGAACGTCATAATCTTATGGTTTTAATGGTTTGGAACGACTTGCCGTGGCATACACGGAAGCGCTTTGACTGGTATTTCCGTTACAGGACAGCCCTGTTTCAAGTACAACATCCTAAATGGCGAGTCGATGCCAATTGGGGCAGTAAACTACGGATCACCAAACAGGAGGCTGAACATAAAGAACTGTTGGCAAAAATCAAAGGAAAGAAAACTTGGATCACTAGGTATCAGAACAGACTAAAACTGGCTGAAAGAAACTGGTGTGAGATTTTTCCGATTCAGGATCACATAGGGTATAAGAAGCTTTCGGCAAATATTCAACGTGCTCAATTAGAACTTACCCAACTAGAGCAGAAATTAGAAAACCACAATGCATAATTTTTAACACTTAATATTTTGACATGGAAGAACTATTGAAACTTTTGAAATCTTTTGAAGAGAGAGAAAACCAATCTATCTCACTACTATTAGAGACTAACGGATCAGGGAACCTCTGTTATTTCTCGACTGGGGAATCCTTTTTTGAATTTGATGATTACAGCGAACTTTCTGCATACCTTAAATATGGTTCCATAGGGGATTTTGTTGAATAACTTAAAGTAGCGTAGAAATACGCTATTTTAAGTTTGTGGCTGTATTTTTTAATCTTATATTAGAATAATTATGAACAGAACTATTAGCGATACAGACTTTGAAACGGACTACTCTTTTTTATTGAGTGTATCTAAGTCTAAGTTAAAGGAATTAGGCGTATTGGATGAATATCTTATACACAGAGGTGGTGATAAATTTGATGAAGATGGCTTTGACCATATCACTATTTTCCAAGCTAAAATTATTGGACTGATAAAATGATGCAAAAAATGTTAAAAAGAATTTTCGCAATAGTGGTTTTAATCTTCCTTGTGTTAGGGACAACTGATTTTATCATTACTCGTTTTGGTCAGAAGAAATATTATAAAATACAGGAAAAGGGTGCTACAATTAAAGCCAGACTTGCCAAAGGTATTTTGGTGTATGGTGATGACCATATTTATATCTATAAATGGAATATAAGTTCTATTGAAGAGATCAAAAATTAAAGCCCATATCAAATTGTATTACTATGGCCAGAAAGATAGTTGACGGAGAGATAAGAAATAAAGCAAGGACACGTGCATACCTTTTATCGTGCGTAGGTACCATTCTAGAGAATGGTACCTATTCCGAACTTTCTATTGCTGGAATATCCAGAGCTGGTGGGAAGAACCCTAAATTGATTTATATGTATTTTGGGAATTTTGACAACCTTGTTGTAGAATTTCTTGAAACCAAAATGAAAGAGGTAAACAACAGACTTGATGAAATTTTCAAAGTTGATCTACCTTTGAAGAAGAAATCTGTAGCGAAAAGGTTAGGCTATTTTTTTGATATGATAATAGACGATCCAGTTCTTCAAAAGATTCTGCATTGGGAACTGGGGCAAAACAACAGATTCCTAAATAAGGCCAACAAAAAAAGAACTCAACTTATTACCGACTTTATAAATAAGGTTGAACAAGACTTTCCCTCAGCAGTCGATATAAAAAGCACGTTGACTTTTTTGTTGTCATCAATTTTATTCTATTCCATATCCATCAGTTCCGATATCTCCGCATTTGATATTCGCATTATGAATGATATTGAACGGGGTCATTTTAAGGACACAATTAAAAACCATCTTAAAAGTGAATGGAAATAGTGATAGCATTTCTCTTCGAGGCATGTGCTGATCTAGCAAAATTGTGCTATCACATTATTGGGCTTCAGCTCCGGATCTTTGCTTAAAGTGCTATCACTTTATTATATGCTCAGGGAAGATATCGTCCTGATCCGGAATATTAGTGATAGCACTTGTTGTATATTAGGTTTCTCTAGAATTAGATTTCTTTGGATGCCACATGAAAAAAATCCATTAGCGATTATATAAATACCCCTACCCTTCTTTTACGGCTTGTCTCCTACGGCAGACGGCTCCCTATCGGTCGGTGGTTTACGGATTGATATTAATAACAAATTTAATGTGCACATACACTGCACACCTATATGATATTTTTGTATTGTTATTTATTATTTGATATTCAGTATTTTAGTGTAGTTATTTCTTTAAAATATGAAAATATTTTAGTATATTAATATTATAATATTTATGTATGGTCATTTATTTCGATACAAAGACAGGGAATGTAAGGAGGTTCGTTGAGAAGCTTATTTCTGTCAATTCCAGTATAAAGGCCATCAATATTAATGATATTAATGATCTCTCTGAATGTTCCGAAGCGGGTCACTTGATAACCTTTACCACAGGTTCAGGTTTTGTGCCAGTAACTACGTCCTATTTTATGGAAAGATATCATGATCTGATCCTTTCGGTGTCATCATCAGGAAACAGAAATTGGGGACGTAATTTTGCTCTGTCCGCTTCGATCCTTTCAGCACAATTTGATAAACCGATATTACATAGGTTTGAACTCTCTGGAACAGAGTCAGACATTTTGTTTTTCTTGGATCATATTAAAGTATGATAGTATTTACATATGTTGATATTTTACTATGACATATTAGTTTTTAATTTTTTATAATTTTAGCATTATGATTGAAATCTCCAAATTATTAAGTGTACTTCTTACTATGTGCTGTACTGGTTATTTAGCTGTTTTCTTTTATCGAATGTCCATAGGTATTCCTGCTAATAAGGCTTGGAATATTTTTGATCCCAGTTACGGTTTTGAAAATAAATTTTGGGCAATGGGCTATGAGGTAGGACGAAGTAAATTTGAAAGCCCTAGACCATTTAAAACATTTGGTGAGATATGGTCTGTTATTGAAAATTTTCACTTTGATTTTAGTTGCCTTAATGAATTTAATATTACTTCAATGGAGCAGATAATTGAACTACATAAGGAGTATCAGGAATTGGAAAGCTTGTCTTACAAAACACCATTAACGGATCAACAGTTAACACGGTGTGAGGAACTTGAAAAGATTTTCAATAGAGCAATTGAATTTACCAATAAACAGCAAGTAACAAATCCCTAAATAGTTTACTTTAATGAGTCTCGGGAAGATAATTTCCGAGGCTTTTTTTTTGATATAAACATACTAAAGTATGATAGTATGAAAATATATATCGAAATATTCCATAAAAAGCTATGTAAATATCGAAATATTCCATATATTAGTATTGTAATTAACGCTAATGATTAGATCAATGAAAAATAAAGATTTTAAAGCTGAAATATTATATATGAGTATTTCTGTTTTTTTCCTTTTGCATGCCTGCTTTATGTGGCTAATTAAACCCTATCATTTGCTTACTGGAAGTAAGTATTATGATGTTTTTATTGGGTTCATCACGAATGATGTTTTTCTCACGATCTGGACTATCATACCCATGAGTGTGCTTGCTTTTGGTATATACAGTATAAATCGGAAGATGTTTGATAAAGAATAGTTGTTTTCATAATTTTTCATAGTTTGTTTATTTAAGGTGAAAGGGTGTCCAGTAGGACCCCTTTTTTAAATTATGGGATGGTAATTAAGAGATAATATAAAGTCTATTTATTATCTTAGAGTATTGATAAGGAATATTTAAAATTTTTATATACCTACCTACCAAGGTTACTAATGAAATAAGCCCCATTTAGGGGCTTATTTATTATTTTACCTCGAATACCTCTTCGCAGACGGCACATATAACTTTCAGATCGGGTTTGCCCCATATTCTATTTTCACAACCACACATATAACGTATCTTTTTGCCTGCTTTACTTTCTTTAGGTTCGTTCTCCCCTTCGCTCTCTCCCTCTCCTTCTTCATCACCATCTGACAAGGAAACCTGCAATTTAGGGCTTGCCGGAAAATATGGTAGTATAAGGTCTTTTTTACTTTCAGATACTATTGCATCAAACTTTGATTTGAACAGTCCGCCTTCTATGGTATAATCGTTCATTTTTTGTCCAGTGGTCTTACCCCCTACCTGTCCATTATGTGATGGCATCAGGCCAATTGATATCATTTTTTGCGCCCATTCCTTATTATGGTAATATTTTCTTGAAGGCTTTCCTAGATCTTCTTGCCACAGATGGCACATTTCGTGGATCAAAGTCCGGTGCAACTCTTCGTCATCAATATTGAACGTATCAGGATTGATTGAGATTTCATGTATTCTTACTCCCTCTTTATTCGTCCATCTATATGGTGCGAAGAATCCCATAGCACCATTCTTACGGCTCATGTTCAAAAGGCAGTCATTTAATTCACCCCCGAACAGTTCTTTATTGTAATAGTTGAAAAGAGCCTCTATTGTCTGAAATTGATCTTTTGTTATTGCCATAATTTACCTTTTTAGTAATGTAGTGTACACTACAAATATAATAAATATATCGATATATTCCATATATTTTAGCATAAAAGTATTAAAGTATTAATATATGATAGTATTAAAATATGTATATATTTATTTGGAATAATAATAACATTGTTATAACTTTGGTAATAACAATTGATACAGTTATGGAAACTAAAATCAGAAAAATAGGAAACTCACTTGGCGTGGTAATATCGAAGGCTATTCTTGTGGCCAGTGATATAAATGATTCCGATAAGGTAAATATCTCTTTTGACAAAGGTAAGATCGTCATTGAGAAAGCCAAGCGCCCAAGGGACGGATGGGAAAAGAGATTTAAACAAGCAAAAGATGTCGAAGGCCAGTTTTTCCCAACAGAACTTATCAATAAATTCGACGAGGAGGAATGGACATGGGAGTAAGGAGATTCGATATTTATCTCGTTAATCTGGAACCAACAGTAGGGGCTGAAATAAACAAAAGTAGGCCCTGCGTAGTTGTCAGTCCTGATGACATCAACAGTGCCCTGGACACAGCCATAATTGCTCCATTGACAACTACGATCAGAGACTATCCGTCACGAGTAAATTGTAACGTAGCGGGTAAGACAGGACAAATTTGCCTAGATCAGATCAGGGCTGTTGACCAAGAAAGACTTTATAAACACCTTGGTTCATTATCAACAGGAGTACGTTCGGATGTGTGTGATATATTGATTGAAATGTTCGAATTGTAGTGTACATTAAAACATTAAAATATTTTAATATTTTAATATGAAAATATGAATATATTTTATATTTTTACACTATATAAAAAATGGAATATTTCGATATTTAGTAAGTCATGAAACAACTAACGGTACGTAATTTAGAACCAATTTCTGATAAATTGGAAGCTTTGAAGAAACATTTCAATTGTGGATCAACAGCACAGGCATTAATTAGGGCATCGGTAAATTATATGGCCTTGGAAGAGGAAAGAAATAACCTCATTAAAGAGTTAAGTGAGGTGGAACAAAAACACAGAACACTAAACTTTAGGGTTGAGGATTTTTTCAGAGCGATGGATAAACTAAAAAATAGATAGCATCAGGAGCGGGAGATCTCTCCGAGAGCATCCATGAGCAGGTGAAAAAGTGATTGCAATTTTAAACCAACATCATGAGTAAGAGTAAGGAAACCAAAAGAACAAAAAAGAGAAAGACAGAAATTCAATTGCCGGCAGTCAAGGACTATTTGATGCAATCAAATACCGTGACCAATGCAATCAACGATTTTACCTTATATCAGGAGCGGATTTTTAACGCAATCATATTTCATTTGCAGGAACCCATCAATCTTGACAAAAATGGACTTTCCTATAAACAGCTAAGTCTGTTTCAGTCCGATGCTGTTATCATTCAAATCCCATTAAAAGAAATATCAGAACCCCGAAACTATCCTGTTGTCAAAAAAGCCATAAAGGACATGTCAACCTCACCAGTTCAATTTTCCTATATCGACGATAAAGGTAAACCAATGGAGTATACTTCTGGCCTATTTTCAGCTACAATGCCCACATCGGGTAATGGAGGGGGCTATATAACCGTAAAATTCGACGCTGTAGTGGCCGATCTCCTGATAAAGATACAGAAAGACGCTAAAGGTAATCCGATTCAATACACGAAGTATATGTATCAAATTGCGCAGAGTGTAAATACCCCCTATGCTTCGAAAATCTATAAGCTTATTTCTTCGTGGAAAAAGAAAGGCGGTTTTTACATTTCCCGAAAAGAACTTTATAAGCGACTGGGTATAAAAGAAGGTAAGTACGAAGACAATTCTGATTTTATGAGAAGGGTAATCGTTCCTGCACATGAACAACTTTATGAGAAAGCTGATTGTTGGTTTAACTGTAGGGCGAAGGATTTTGTGAAAAGAGAAGGAGATAAGCCAAGGGGTAAGGTTTTAGGTTTCAATTTCAAAGTAATAACTCCAGAGTTCGAAGAACTGGAGAACAAGAAGGTCGAGCAAATTTGCAACGTACTTAGAACACATTTTTCATTCAAGGATGCTGATATCACAGAGGTAGCAAATATATTCGATGGGGAATCGTTCAACTATGAACGAATAATGAACAAGATTTTAGAGCTGAGCGACAAGCTTAGTGAAGATAGGTCTATTGTAAATAAGAACAGGTATGTACTTACGGCATTAATCAATGAATTTGGTCAATAGTTCGAAATCTGTCGGGACTTGTTTTGAATACTTCGAAATCTGTCGGGATCAATGTTCGAAATCTGTCGGGTTTATGTTCGAAATCTGTCGGAAAGAAGTTCGAAATCTGTCGGAGATAAAAAGTTGAAAATAGGCTATATTTCACTAAAATACAGATAGTTACAGCAAATATTTTTTAGCCTACAATATCAACTGATAAAGAACAAAAAAAGAAGCAATAAAGGCATTTAAGTTGATATAACCCTTTTCACTAGCTTGAAACTGACAAAAAGGCAGGGAAAAATGAAAGAAAATCATCAATACAAAGATAAAATGGGGGCGGGGGCGCCGAAAGTTCGAAATCTGTCGGGATATGAACCTGCTTAACAAAACACTATAGTTCGAAATCTGTCGGAACACTCTATTAAAATATTAAATATCAATTATTTACATGGAAAATACTAAAGGAGCAGAAGCGTTAAATGATATAGCAAACCAATTATGGACATATATCGGTTTAGGAGTTGTCTTTTTAATAGCCGTAATCATTATAGTCTGGATCATTCGGAGAAACTTGCGTACATAACTATCCTGACAAATTTCGAAGATATTAAAGTACAAAGCTATCAAAGTATAAACATATTAAAATATTATAGTATGAAATCCGAACTAAAAAAAACTGTAGATCAAACCCAATCACTGTTTAGTACTGAACTGTTAATTTATTTACAGAGTATAGGCGTGAGCGTAAAAGGAAAAAAGTATATACTACCAAATGGTATTACTATTGAATTATCAGTTCAACAGATTATGTCAATGAATCATCAATTTCAAAGTGAATACAAATAGTTATTGAAAGGAATGTCAAGAATAGAAATCATTAGCACTAAACAACGTCCCAATAGCAAGTATATTGCTGTCCATAATAGCAATTATAATGCTTCCTCGGTTGGCCCTGAATATGATATTATCAATACATTCCCCCCTAAAAAAGTGCTAATAATTCCTGCTGAAAAGGATTTTGACCATGTTATTAAAATCTTTTTAATAAAGAAACTTCGAAAATACTATGTTACTGTTCTTTGGATTGGATTTCTAGTATTGTTTGCTTTGGAAATATTAAAGTCTGAATTTAAGAAAATAGGGGCTAAAGCCGATATTGATTTAGCCACAAGTCTACATTATAGAAAAATAGCTGAAATAGCATTACCTCTTGTAAGTATGGTAATTATGATCTTTTTGTGTATAACGGTTTATAGGCTTTTATCTACGGCCTCAATCATAAAGATTAAACGATCCCCAGTAGATAAAAAGTAAAATAGGCCATCTTATTCAGATAGCCTATTTAATCAAAAGTCTTCTTCGAGACGCATCCTCCCTATCCTTGTGGTTGCTTCCCAGCAGAGCCCTTAACGTTCAGGAGGATATTCAAATATACAAAAATTCCCTTATTACAGTGAGTCTTATAAGACAAGTTTTTGCCTAATAACTACAGCAGGACAAAGTGCTATCACTTTATTCAGCTGCATGTCCGGATCTTTACTTAAAGTGCTATCACTTTGTTATATGCTCAGGGAAGATATCGTCCTGATCCGGAATATTAGTGATAGCACTTGTTGTATATTTGGTTTCACTAGAATTAGATTTCTTTGGACGCCCCATGAAAAAAAATCCATTAGCGATTATTCCTTTATGTTCTTTTTAGGAAAACTTACAGGCTTCGAGCCTGACGTTTACCTGTCTTATGGGCTTGTGGAGGTAAACAGGGTTTTATTAATTAATTATCACACAAAGTTACTTCGGCAGGTTGACACGACCCCATAGCACAACCATCCGCACCCAATATAATTTCGAATAAAATGGGTATCCCTTCCGTTGGTCGGGAGCCTCCACGCTACGCTCATTTTTTACGAAAATTTTCTTTTGTCGTGGCACCCTATAGCCTCGTATATGGAGCGTGTTAATTAATTGAATTTCAAATTTTAAATTTTAAGATATGTATTACGAAATGACAAATGAGGTCGGAAACATCCTAAGAAAAGATCAATCACTTTCAAGAATAGTGAGAAAAGCAATGAAAATAGTTGCCGAGTATAAAAAGCAAATAGATTTGAAAAGTTTTTATGTTTTCATTGAAATTGAGAAAAGGGACTGGCAGACAGTTCTAAAAGTCAGAAGCTTGAATCTTAAAAATGAATTTAAGTTTGACATTAAAATATTAGAAGATCAGTATCTAGTTTTTGATGTTATGGAAGCAATGTTGATCCACGACGATGAACGATAAGAAAGACCTCGAAAGAGGTTTTTTTTCTATATTATTGAAAATATTACAGACTTCGAGTCTGACTATTTTCTAATAAATAACAAGCAAATTAAACTGGTACAACTTTTATGCTATCACTTTTTATCCAGGCATCAGCTGGCCGGTTCTTAAAGTGATAGCACTTTTATTCCCTGCAGATCTTTTTCTTTTGTAAAACTGCTATCAGTTTGTATCCCCTAAATGGAAATAGGTGCTCTGATCGGTAATAAGAATGATAGCAATTTTAATATCACTTTTTATTGTACATGATTATTACAAATACTAAACAAATAGAAAGCCCCTTAAAATATTAAGGGGCTTTCATAACATGAACTATTTACTATTAAAACCAACCAAAAATCCAAAGGTCTGAACCTTCTTTATAACGTTCACACATGCTTGTATTGGCTGTAATCGTATTATATTCTTTAAACTTATTTATTACTTCCTGCGTAGGATTTTTAACAAAGAAAAAGAGATTTTCCCATCCATCATCATATTTTTTATCCCATCCAGTAACAACCAATGTTGGCGGATTGTCTTTGTCTTTTTTTTCCCATTCAGACATATCATTGGGCCACGATGGAATACTAAGTGAAGGCAAGCAATCTCTCTTCATTCGGTTGAATATTCCATAAGCAACCTGCACAGTAGAAAAACTTAGAGCCATATTTAAATATTTTTATATTAACATATTTGAATACTATTATATTTTCATACTATAAAACTATAGTACGAAAATATTTCTAAAAACCATACTTTTCTGCTATGGCATCCAAGATTAAAACTTTTAGCGATTTTCCTGTATCTTTTGCTATCTCGAATTTCAATTTTTCATGCCAACTTTCAGGTAGGGGGATATTAACAAACTTGACATTTTCTTCCTGTTTTTGTTCGCTTTTTTTGGAAGGTTTTGTTTGTTCAGTTTCTGTACTTAGTGTATTTTCATCTGATTTATTTTGACCTTTAAAAAGCAAATCTTTTCCTTTTAAATTGCTACTGCGTTCACCGATTCCACTAAAGTTCTTTTTCATATTTAACCTTTATTTAAAATTTCATTCACTAAGTTTTCATAGTCTTTTGCCCCGTTACTCTCCGGTGCATGAGTAAAAATATCCACACCCATAGCCTGAGCTTCTGCAAGTGCTACGTTTTCTCTGATGTATGTATCGAACAGTTTTTTATTAAAAACTTTTTCTATTTCTTCCTTTATATTACGACCTAAAATAAGGTTTGGCTTATATTTAGTTAGGAATACGCCTTCTATTTCCAGATTAGGGTTAAAATACTCCCTCATATCATTAATGATGCCCACCATACGATCTACACCACGATACGCAAAATATTCTGCTTGTAAAGGAATTAAGACACTATGAGACGGTACTAACGCATTGATTGTCAATAGACCTAAAGATGGAGGACAATCGAATAGTATATAATCATATTGATCTTTTATAGGGTCTAAAAGCCTTTTCATGTGTAGCTCCCTAGCATGTGAAGAAATCAGTTCCATTTCGATAGCAACAAGATCTAGACTGGATGGGACTAAATCAATATTGTCACTAATTTTTATGATTGGCAAAGCCGAGTTTTCTCGTAAGCTGTCATATATCGAGCGCTCCGTTTCGTAGACACCAAGACCTTCGGTAAGGTTGGTTTGAGGGTCAATGTCCACCATTAAAACTTTGTTTCCTAAACGGGCTAATGATGCACCAATGTTGATGGTTGAAGTGGTCTTGCCAGTACCACCTTTGTGATTAAGAATTGAAATGATTTTTGTCATCTTGAAGATTTTTTGATTTACTCAAAAGTATGAAAATATTTTCATATTAAAAATTAAAAGTATTAAAATACTAAAATATTTATTTGATGTTTTTGAGAGTTAACTTTTATCCATTTTTATTGTAAATATTACCTTCTTTATCCGGACAGATTTCGAACATTATTCTTTGGATGCGTCATGAAAAAAAATCCAAAAAAATTGTAGTGTACATTACAATTCTATTGAATTGTATTTGATCTGATGCTTTATGTTTTTTGTAGTGTACATTACAAATAGCACAATTAATGCGCTGTATGCTTGATTGGGTTATTTAATGTTTTAATGATGAATATTTCAAGAGGAACAATAGAAATTTAAGGTTATAAAAGCCATGAATTTAGAGTAAACTTCGAAATTTGTCGGGGTATAAAAGGAGACCTTCCCAGATGGAAAGGTCAATGAGTAGGGGGGATGGAAGCCTTTCGCTGAAAGTCTTCCGAACAAAAAAAGGAAGGAGCGTAGCCCTTCCCTTTTTTGTTATTAAGGAAGAGCAAGCAGGAACCGTATAGAATACGGTTTTAACGGTATAAAATACCGTTTAATAATTGATAATCAATTATATATGTCTTCCTTAATAATATTTATTGTTGATTTTGTGTTAACAAAGTTGTTTTAAAGTATTAATATACATATATTTAGAGTGTTAACAATTGTATGTTATGACTAAAAAAAATGATTCAGCTATCCGATTAACGGAAGCAACAAAACAAAGACTGAAATCTTTTAATAAGAGCAATTCCTACGAAGATAATTTGATTATGTTATTGGAATACTTTGAGCGTACTGGTATCAATCCCTCATCACTGAAAGAACATCCGATTGATGTTACAATGAAAGGGTTTGATCGTATGATCGCTATATTGAAAAACATAGAAAAAACAAAACTAGATGTGTCCATGAAAAAGTTGATTGATTTAGAAAAGGTACTTTCCCCACTAGTAGATTATGTCCAAAAATCATTCGGACAAAATTCGAACAATCAGAAAAATACAGGACATGTTATTGGTGAAGATGAAGGCCAGATCACAGAAGAAGAATTGAAAGCTATCGTTGAAATGAACCAAGATCTTAACGAAAGAATAGATGACTTGGAAGAGGAAATGAGAAAGAAAAACCAACAGATTTTTGAACTTTCTAACTCGGATAATAAAGGATCATCAGAAGAATCCGTTGCAATAAAACAGAACATTTCTACTATTACCAAACGTCTCGAGGAAGGAGCAAGAAAGGCAAGTTTCGGCAATGACTATACTATTAAAATGGCGGATTATAATTTCATTATCCAGTCATTGAAAAATCTAATCCGGTAGACTATGTTTGTGAAGGTACATCCTCCTAACAAGATGAAAGGTGGGTCAAACAAAGGCTCGAGTTCCAAGCTAATCAATTATCTTGAAAAAGAAAATAATGGTAAGGATGAAAAAGATTCTGAACTATTTTTCAATCATTCATCGGATAATATTTCAGCCGAAGAAGCACAAATGATGATTGATAAAAATAATAAAAACATAGGAAAAGATGAGTCCAAATTTTTTATGCTATCTATAAATCCATCGGATAGTGAACAAAGACATTTAATAGAAAAAGTAACTGGAAAAACGGTTCGTAACCTTAATGAGTTGACAGGTGAAGAAAAGAAGGCTGTTTTCTTAGAAGTTAAGAAGTATGTTAATGAAGTGATGGGTGAATATGCAAGAAATTTCGGAAGGGAAAACGTTACTTCTGAAAAGGACTTAGTGTATGTAGCTAAGATTGAAACAGAGCGAACGTATAAGCATTATGACCATCATGTTAAATATAACAGGGAGAAGCTTAAGGACATTGCAAGGTTTGAAAATTTAAGAGATAAAAACAGTGGAGATGAAGCTAAGAAGTATGAAGAAAAAATTGATGATTTAAATCGTAGTTTATATAGAAATTCTGCTGGCGTTATAATAGACAAAGGAGTTTCTACTGGCGGTTTAAATATGCACGTCCATGTTGTGGTATCCCGAAATAACGTTTTACAGAATACAAAACTTTCTCCATTATCCAAATCGAGAGGTGGGGAACAGATGTTAAACGGGAAGAAAGTAATGCAGGGATTTAACCACGAACAATGGAAACAACGGTCAGCAGAACGTTTCAATTCTATGTACAACTATAAGCCCAATGTTAATGATAGATATGTTCCAAAAAGTAAAAGACAAGACCGTTCTTTGATTCTTGATACAATTAAAGGTAAGCTTGATATTACCCGTAATATTAAAGGAAAGGTAAAGGGGTTAGCAACAGAAATGGCTACCAGTAATATGATGTCTACAGAAAGGATGGCGATCACTGAGACCGTTCAAACGGCTAAAAATATTGCTATGATCGTGACCAATCCTAAAAGCGCCGTGATTAGTATGGCTAAACAATTAGCTTCTAAAATTTTAACAAACGCAAAATATAAAACATGAAATATATTATAAATAATATTGGAAAAATCACGATTGAGTCCGTTGTTTTCTCTCTTATAGCTTTCTTCATTTTTACTCTTTTGTTAAATCTACCCATATATAGAAAGGACAACAAGATTAATTTTATGCTGAATGCCCTTTGGTTGTTGGCTCTTGTCTATGGCTTACATTCTTATATTCCATTGTCGGAAGGACTTTTATTTATATCGTTAGGTATAGCACTTTTTATTAGTCTGATCCTTGCCCAGGGCAAGGGAGAAAAAGATGTGAAAGGCAAGCCGACTGGTGAGAATGGTGTAGTACCTTTTGTGCTTAAGTCTGATAAAGGAAATATTGTGTACAATAATCCTTTTAGAAATTTCTTGGTTATCGGTGGCGCTAATGCAGGTAAGACAGCTTCAATTGGTAAACCACTACTTAAGAGTTATATCGAAAACGGTTTTGCAGGTTTTTTATATGACATGAAAGACTTTGACTACACAAAGTCCGCTTACAATTTGGTTAATAAACTAAATTATCCACATAAATACTACTATATTAATTTTGTGGATATGGATAGGACTTATAGGACTAATATTCTAAATCCAAATTTAATTGACGAAAATGTAATGCTACAGCTAATGTCCGATATTCTTTCTTCCTATTTAGGTGATGGAAAAAAGGATGAGTGGTATAATAACGGTTTGGGTATTTTTAAGGGGGTGGCCATGAGATTTTACTATGACTATCCTCAATACTGCAATTTGCCGACAATCGTAAATTTCTGCGTTCACAATGATGCCAAGCGTATCACCCAATTTCTTAAAGCAAGACCTGAAAGTACAGCGTTAGCAAGCGGATTTATTGCAAGTGCTGACAGTGTCAAGACACAGGCCAGTATACTATCCTCCCTTACTGGATATATTGGTGACTTAGCATTTAATAAAAAAGTTTGTTATGTGCTTTCCGGAAATGATTTTGATTTTAATCTTATTGATCCTAAAGAACCTAAGATGATCTGTATATCTAATAACTTTGGTATGCAGGACCTGATAGGTCCCGTGGTCGGGCTTATGGTAAAGGTTCTGTCCAGACACTTTACACTTAACAACAAGATTAATACCTTTTTTGAACTTGACGAAGCCACAACTTTTAAAATTGATGGTTTTGAGAACATGCCTTCTGTATTGCGAGAGTATAAATGCTCATTTGTCTTATTAACCCAGTCTACTGCAAAAATTGAAAAAGTATATGGAAAATTAGATAAAGCCTCTCTTCAGGCGAATTTTGGTAATGTATTCTATGGGGCAATCTCCGAGACAAATGATATAAAAGATTTTTCGATACTTTTTTCTAAATTGAAAGAACGTAAAGAGACAAAGACACGGGGAAGTTCGGGAAATCGTGGTAGTCGGAGTACTTCTGTTTCACATCAAGAAAAAGATCGTTATGAGCCTTCTTTCTTTAAGCATCTTAAGGCAGGTGAGTTTGTAGGGGTTACATCAGATGCCAATAAAAAAGAGTTCCACGCACGTTTTAAACCTTACGAATTTAAGGATGAGGAGAAAGAAATACTATTACCTATTGTGCACAGCGTTACGCAAGAAGATTTAAACAGGCACTATAATAATCTAGTTACATTAGTTAAATCTCTGTAATAGAATAATTTTTTTGAAATAAAATTCTCATGATTATTTTCATGTATGGAATATTTCGATATATTTGCTATATAATTAATAACAAATAAATCAATAATCATGGGATCATTCTCTATTAGCAACATCTTTGACCAATACCTTTGGCCATTCTTTATCCTTTGTTTTGTAGGCGTTGTCCTTTATGGAGTTCTTAAGAATTTTAAGGCTCTTTTTGGAAACGATGGAGAATCAAGAAAAGAAGGGTTAATCGACCTAGCTTGGATTGTTGGTTATGCGCTCGCTGCTTTGGGCGTAATTTCCGTTATTGTAATGGCGGTAAAATCTTCTAAGCCATCAATAGGATAGTTTCTACCTATGGCAAGAAAAACCTTTAAAGTTAGAAAAGGAATAGAAACTGAGCCCCTAATTTGGGGGCTCACAATTCCTTATTGGGGGATGGTGACAATGGCAGGAGGAACTATAATAATCACGGGCGTCATGATGACATTTTTAAGTTTACAGAGTGAAACTGGAAAGTGGTATCATGGTATATTAATCCTTTTCTTTGGATTTATAGCATTGTTGATTGTTAAGGTTTTCCTACAAAATGCTTCTAAACCAAAAAAGCATAAGTTCTCCAAAAAAGAAATTTATTTGAACCAAAATGATTTAATAGAAAACCTATAATGAAAGTTACTGCGGAA